>ERZ1740070.262-NODE-262-length-37111-cov-12.918987_pt1 | contig 37111 bp, 46 predicted proteins | sample MGYA00581734_ERZ1740070 | MGnify/ENA primary metagenome ERZ1740070 (study PRJEB43018, sample SAMN04849744) | marine metagenome | isolation source: floating plastic debris | place: Pacific Ocean | collected 2008-09-01 | study: EMG produced TPA metagenomics... | reverse complement strand
ATTGAATCTGCTGGAGCAATATGGCCTGTCTATCCCCAATCATTACGGCCAGCGTCGGACTTAAAACCAGGCATTGCTCTTTACTTAGCAGAGAAGGATGATTATCCATGACTAAACAACCTCCATTGACATAGCAATTTCATGAGCTATGTTTTCGGCTATCAGTGGAGGTAGTCGGAACCATTCACCTTGTTGCCGAAACTCAGCAAGGTGATCGTGAGCCAATTGCTCTCGCCACCCCATGTCATCGCACTGGACAGACAACAGCAGAACCACATCAGTACACCTCTGCCAACCAATTTGCTTGGCCCTTTTTTCAGGATTTTTGCTTGACCCAATCTTGTGCAAACCACTTGATGGCTCATGCATGACATAAACGTACCCCGGTTTACCTAGCTGCCCGAGGACGGGATTAATTTCATTTGACCACTCAGGAATATAGCCAGCGTCGATCAGCTCCTGAAGCCCCGATCTGCATGAGGTCCTACCCTGAGGGCATTCTTGAGATAATTTACAAATAAGGTCTGTTTTTCCAGACTCCATAAAATCAGGTTTTCGCATCAAGAGGACAAGAATCCCCCTGGCCTTCAAGGACAGTCGCTTGTCTCTTATAACCGCATTACTCACGGCAAATTTACCGCGCCCTACGGGATAGCACATCTGTGTTATATTCATCTCAACTCAATTAATTTACAAACAACAAGCCCCCTGGCCATCAACCGGGAGGGCTTTTTAATTATATTCCTGTTTTCGCATAGTGCGATTTTAGAAATCGAAAGATTGCGATGCTCTGGACGATCCATTAACGGTCCTGGATGGCGGCGGGTCTCCAGGCTGCGGCCAGAAAGCGACTATCAGCAGCGCAGGCAAAATAAGGCCAATCTTCATTGGTTACCTCCCATTTTTACGGTCAAATCAAGTATTTTCGATGACTGTAATCAGAAGATTCCCGATGCCAAGCAAAAATATCGCATACGATACAATAAATATGCTATAATTAGAATAAGATTTTAGAGATAGATTTATGAAAGAAGCCGTCAAATATTACCGAATGCCGGAGCATAAGACATCTTTCTATACCCAGACTGCTGAAGACGGCAAAGTCTACGCATGGCTAGAAAAAGCGTTTCAACCCGCTTATGAGATGGGCGATGTGGCTAGCGTTTACGTTGTGGACGAGTCTGGCAGCAGGCACCCCAGCTACACCCAGACAGCAACGATATGGAAGCTGAAGGGGCTAGCACCCTGCGTTAAAAATGGCGATGGCAAAATCGTTTTCCAGGCCGAAAAATAAATGGCGGCCCTGCACAAGCCAAATGCAAGACCACCTATAGCCATAACGAGTGTGAGTCGTCGCCAATATCCTAGCAGCTGAAAAAATCTTTTTCAATATCGCATACATTAAGAAAAATATGCTATAATTAAAAAGAGAAAAACAAAAATAAAGAGGGATTATGCCAGAAAATCAGAAAACAGCAGCTGAATTATTTGAAATTTACGCCGATAGGGATGCTTGCATTAAGCAACTCGCTCTCCGGATGGAGGCTGTCAAGGCTGCTCGCGATGAAGCTGCGATCTCACTCATTGGTATGGTGCCACACGACGGCATTGCCGCAACATCTTTTGGGCTTGCCGTCTACTGTTTGGACCCTGAATATTCAGGCGAAGGGGCTATGAAGTATGTTCCACCAATGGCTGAATTCAAAATCCTCAATTTGATTGACAAAACCTATGAACCGACTTAAGCCGTCAAGCAAAGATTCAGGCTATTACTTTCCCGCAACAAACAATGGCACCGTAATTGTTGGATCTAAGAGAATACTTGGCTACGAGGCAAGAAGAGTAACTTACTACGGACCTTTTTCTAGTCTTGAAATGTGTAAGTATTTTTCAGGATTTGTGGGGAGAAGGGCGTATCAACCAGCCTGCAATGCACCCGCTGAGCATTTTGATGATTCCTGTATCACGGCAGTAATCGAAGATCCTGGGGATATTTATTATTCCTGGCTTGATCCATCAGAGGCACCTTACGAGATTCCTTACGACCAATTAACAAGTGAATGGAAGCAGAAAGTCAATATGGCTTGACATCAATAACCGAGAGCAATTTTCCCACTAAATTCAATCATCTCTGTAATTTACTTTCTAAAAAATCATGACGCTAAAATCAGAGCAAGACACACCAGAGGTAAAGAGGGAAATACTGGACCTTGCTGTCGGTATGCTTGGGGCGTCTGCTAGCACCATTGAGGCTTTCTTTGAGCATGACCAATGGTGGGTCAGGGTAGATGACCTGGATAAATCCATAGAGGAAGGCCAGACGACCTACTCTGTTGTCGATACTTCCGATGGTCTGGACCTGGAGGAGTTGGGCTAATGTCTGTCACCAGGCTTCTCAGAAATCCTGACAGCTGGCTTAGCCAGTTTTTACAGGAGAACGTTAACCCCAATGCCGCAGCTGCATTTATCGCAGATGCAAATAGCAGGCTCCCCGAGCCGTCGAGCGCACCAGCAGACGTTGATTACCTCCTGTCCGGAATGGCTTTTACGTATGCCTTTCGGTTCTGGGTCTCACCAGAGTCATGGTTTGATACGGTCGGATACCGTGGGGCCGAGAAATTAGCCACACAAGGGTTTATTGACTATTTGGTTGACGAGCTTCGCAGCAGTACGGCTGGCCTCACCGATGTAGATTGGAATCACCGCTTGGCTATGGCATCATGCATCATGGCTAAATTCGATTCCCATCAGCGTGGTAGGAAGATTAAGCCACAAACAGGGCTATTGCTGATGGATGATGCGGGGAATGTCGATTCAACCAAGCTGGGTATCAATCTGGCTAGCGTAAAAGACGTTTCTAGGCTAATCCCGACGATACCGGAGACCTGGGGCACCAGTGGGCTTGCAAAGCCAATCGACCTAGAAAGTAATCCAACGTTCCACTGGAGTCGGGCCTGCGGTGGTGGAGACGCTCAGATGATTGTCGAAGGAAGTTTGGTAGAGATTAAGACCTCTGTCAGGCGTCACCCGATGGATCTCACCTCTCTCTATCAGCAGATTTGTTACTACCTGATGGATAAATCTGATGAGTACAGGATTAATCGCGTCATTTGGTACTGGAGCCGCCACCGCTCCACGCTAACCGTCCCGATATCTAGCCTCATAAAAAATCCTGCTCAACTCAGAAGAAAATTTTCCAGAGAAGCAGCCAAGGCAAGGTCGGAAAACAGAAATAAACCCAAAAACAGACGTATGCAACAGGCATCAGTATGAAGGCTAATCCTGTGAATTACCGGACTCAAAACGGCCTTTTGAAAGCACTTGATAAAGCTTCAGAAAAACCCATGACAGTAAAGCTGGCATGGTGGCTTAGCCAAGCAAACTATGCATTAGTCAATACCTGGGCATGGGAAGAAGATGAAGCAGCTCGACACATCGCTGCCTACCATCCGAAAACCAGCGCATATGCCGCAACAGGAATTGGATAGCAGTCACCTGAAAGCCTTACAGGACAACACTTTCCTCATACATTCTTCATAGATTTATCGCATATGATAGCTAATTTATTGCTATAATTAGAATGAAGCGATGGAGAGGAAAGGCGATGGATATCATCCCAGGCAGCAATTTTGAAATAAAGGATGCATCAGGACTTGTCTTTGGGGGCTATCCGATGCCTGATCGTTCATTCGCATTGTGGGATAGGGCGGCGCAGGCATTTGTAGCCATGAGGCCTGATATTAGCGCTCCCTACGTCCCTTGTGGGGAGAAAAGGGCTTTAGGCCGAATCATCGAAAGTGGCTTATGCAAGGGCTATGACACCGTTTCTGAAGACGTTTAAGGAGAAGATTGGCGTCATGTGGTCATACCAAGCAATTATTGATGCGGCTAATACTTCTGGGACTTTCGACTTTATCCGCAGCACCAGAGTCTACACCGTTCAAGCATCTGGAAAGGCAGCCGTTTTTGTTGAGATAGAATTCAAAAGCAATGACGTCCCCAGACAAAAGCGGCTAGAATTTGTCGTTTGTCCGCCCAAAAGGACAGTCCCTAGAAAAACTGTAAAAAGCACTGTCAGGATGGGGGCCACCTCAATTCATGACGGATGGACAGAGACTTTTGACAGGCCTACAGATGAGGGCTTCCATTCTGTTACCTGGGTACTCTCGACTGTCGAAGTTAGCCAAGGGGACAAAAGTAAAAACTTCAATCGATCTACAGACCCGTTCACCCATTTAATGATGTCTCAGCGACTAGAAGAATGAAAATTAATCCAAAATTATTGAAAAGCATCCTTATTCAGCTAGATAAAGCTACACCTAAGCGGGATTCTCTTGTTCAGATTGAAGCAGTCCCAGGGAGCCTGACACTGACAGCTCTTAGGGACCCTGGCCTAACAAAGGTCATGATTGAGCTAGACCATCAAGAGTCGTGGGCCTGTGCAACTCAGATATTACCACTGAAAAAGTTGATTGCCCGCGCTACAAGCGTTGATATACAAGGGGATAGTATTTCAATCGATTCCACCAGAATAGAATTGACTGAGTATTCTGCCGACTTTCCTCCCTTCCTTGGTCTACCAGAAGCAATCTCCTTGGATGGAGACAAATTTTCAACAGCTCTATCTAAACTAACCAAGCTCAGGGGAGGAGATCTCAATTGTAGATTTGCTTTAATCCCGTCACCGCAGGGACCTAGACTGACTGGCTATACTCCATCACGAGTCACCACAGCGCTTGCGGGTACCTCAGGAGAGGAGTTTACCCCGTTTACTTTGCCGTCCAACCTATCATTACCTCGGGCCATTGGTCAGATGAGTGTGGGCCTAGGCCAAGCCTATATGGAGATTAGCTTCACCGCCAAGCTTACGGGCGGCACAGCTAAGATGACTGTGATCGAGCGGCTCGATGGCATCGACCTACCCGATACTGTGACTCACATCAGCGCTGGAGCTGACAATCCCGTCACCACAGATGGGGCACAGCTCAGAGCAGGCGTCAGCATCGCTAAAGCCTATGGCGCTGAGCTAATATGCCTCTCCTATAACCCAGTCCGGGGGATGCGGCTGGAGATAGGAGACACGGATGCTGGCACCTTCTATCACAAGGTCAAGGCTGAAGGCCCAGCCATCTGGGAGGTACATCTAATAAGAACAAACTTCGAAAAGATAATATCTGGCAAATCCTTGGATATTAACGTTTCTACATACGAAGGGCTTCCTATAATCCGTGTCACCACAGACGGAGTAGATCAGTACCTGATCGGAGCTAAGGCCAGGAAAGACCCTCACACCCCACTACTAAAGATCAAAAGCTTTTCTGTCGAAGATGGCGGCATTACCCTAAACAATAGCGCCAATCGAATCTATCTAGAGAGCCTCCCAGGCACCGGAGAGATGTTTCTGACCCATGCAGAGCTAATGCTGGCCAAGGACACCGGACGACTCGAAAGCATTGCTGCATAAGACATGCAAGCTTTATAAAAATGCGATAGATACTTTATATATCTATCGCATACGATGAAAAATATTTGCTATAATTAGAATAAGAGACGGAAGAGAAAACAGAAATATGGATTATTCAAAAGAGTATTTTTTGACTGAATTGACTAAAGAGGGAGCAGATGTTGATGAGATTAGGAAAAGATACCGCAAGCTTACTCGAACTGTCCATCCGGACGTAAATCAAGGAATTAGTGAGGAGCCTATCAAGAACCTCAATAATGCCTACGAGATGGCAATGAGAGGGGCTAACGGCTCTACCACAGAACGTACTGGCAAGAAAGGCAAAAAGTACAAAGACACCTACACCTATGACGAAGGGCTAGAGCGCTTCTTTATGGAAATCGTCAGCTGGCTGTATGCCACTGACTGGATCGATATCGAGAATGTTGAAGTCATCGGAACCTGGGTATGGATCTGGAATATCCCCAAAGGCAGCCCCTTTGTGAAACCCAAGGCCGAAAAGGACGCAGAGATAGAGACGCTGGAGGATAATCGCCCATGCTGGGCGGCAGCTGACGACCGACCACTTCACTTTATGTATGGCCGAGCCAAGAAAGGATGGTACATGGACCTGAGACGTTATCTGACAGATCAGTACGACAAAAAGCGCAGGGGAAGCCGTATCAGCACGGACGATATGAGAGCCAAATATGGCTCCCGTAGACTCTCTAATGACGCGCCTTTGGCTGGCTAATTGCAGGGGCCTAGGCCCCTTTTAATCCTATTTAAGAGACATAAAAATGCAGACGATTGAAATACAGGCAATTGACTGGACAGCCGCCACAGCGGGAAGCCTAGGCCGACAGATAGAAGCCGCAATGAAGGCCATAGATTTTGATCATTGGCATTACATAGAGTATGCCCAGAATCCGAAGCTGAAAGTTTCCAAGGGATCTATTTACACCAGCATGGCTCCTGGAGATAAATGCTGGCACATCAAAGTACAGGCAGGCAATGAAACCGTACTCAAACTATCTCTTTCGTACTCGCTAATGATGGTTTCAAAGGTCAATGCTGTTGTTACCGGCATTGTTTTTGGACGACAAAAAGAACTAGAAATTCTATTAAGAGCAAGCAATGTATAACCACACTAAGAATGTCGTCCTAGTCGGTGGCGGAAACCTGAGAGGGAAATACCTAAAACTTCCTGGGCTATCACCGCTTTTTCGTTACCTGTCAACAGATGCGTCTGTTTCCGATTTAACCTGGGAGCCTGAATGGGTAGGGAATCCCGAAGATGCAACAGATTTTGGGGGTCAGACCGAAGACCTGATCAGCTGGATGCATCGCTTCAAGGGGGAAGGAGAGGGCTTTACTTGGGTCACCAGAAAGGTTGTGACCGCTGCCATGGAAGTCGCTTAATGTGGCCGCCCCTAAGCCCCTTCAAGGGGCTTCTTTTCTGGGGACTACATTAGGCCGACAATTGAATCAAAGCCCCTTTGAGCCGCTCTGACGGGGGCTATTAAGCCAAAAGCCCTGATCGGATGGATCAGGGCTTTTGGCTGTTGATTATTCACCGCTTCGTAGCTCTTCTAGTCGAGCTTCAATTCTTTTGGCCAAGGCTGCGGGCACCCCCTTAGCTTTTCTGCCTCTTGAGCCGCTCGACGGCATCACGATGGTTTTTATCCCGTCAATTACGTGCTCACCTGGCTCTAGCGCCACAGGTGATTTTCTCTCTGTTTCGGGACTACTAGAAGCGTGGTACAGCATGGCATCAAATTCTTAGGTGGTCAAATTGCCTATTGATTTTAATTATAGACAATCTGACCGATTTTGATGTCACTCCAGCTAAGCGGTCTGTGGTTACGTCAGCTCAGCTTATCTGCTTGATTATTGGAAGCTAAATCCTGTAGGCGGTGTACTTCCTATGGGATCGTCCAATATTCCAAACAGCGCTGCATCGGTGAAACTTCCTGCGCTATCGCCATTCGCGTTAAAGCCGATATCGACCGAATCACCTGGCTCTAGCCTATTGTTATAGGTTTCATTTGCGAATACGACCGTATCAGCTGCTGGACCAGGCGACGGATCGTCAATCACAGCTACCCACGATTCGTAAGGCATGAAGTCAGTGGTTCCTAAAGATAGGTACCACTCGTCAATAGGCAGATCTCCTGTGTAGGTGAACTGAACACCACCAGTAAACCCAGTCCCCCAGTCGTCTGAAACGGTTTTATCGGCAATATCAAGGTCTAGTTCTACGATTGGCAAAAGGCTGGTGGCCACATCGTTGGCGTTGAACGTGATAACGGTTGTATCGCCATTAGCCAGCGAACCGTTCCAACTTTCATTGGTGATGGTATAGGTATAGGTCCCATCGCCATTATTGACGCTGGTGTAAAGGCCATCCCACATCTGCGTTATTTCAAATGGGGCATCAAATACCAGGCTCCAGCTACCCCCAGTCGGAGTGGGATCGATATAGTCGAACGTCAGTGTCCCTGTAAAGCCACCTTGCCAGTCAGCAGTTGTACTGAATTCGGGAGCGGTAACACGAAGAACCGGAGCGGTCGGCGCGACCGGGCAAGTCGTTTCACTAGCCGGATATACGTGGTCTGGCGGTGTTTCAGTTACCACGAATTGCCCGTTAATCGCAAACGTGTCATTAGGAGAAAGGGTACCAGGGGGCAGTTCGTAAATTTCTTCTAAGTAAGGGATTGTGAGACCACCGGCAAAGTTTTGGTATCCACCCCACTGTTCATATCCGGTTTGGCGAACTGGCATAAGCATACCCAGCACACCTTTCAACTCGCCAATCATGAACAGGTCAGAATAAGGTGTACTACTACCTTCTGGTAGTAGTACGTTGTTCTGGGAGTACTCTATGCGGCTAGGCAACCCTGTTGCATCGTCAACAGCAACAACACGAGCAACAATATCTCCGGGTGTGTCGAGATCGTATGCACCTGGGGCGCAGTAGTCAGTAGACTGAGCCAATGCCTGTTGAGCACCTAAAACAGGAAGAGTGACAGACAAGGCCAATAGGGAAAGCAGTTTTTTCTTCATCATTGGTTTACTCCTCGGGTAGTAGGTTCGAGTAGTCGCAGCGCTCTCCCCTATTTATGTTGTAGCTGCTCGGATCGTTGGTTGGGGGACCAAAATATCCGTTAAAAACGGTATCAAGCAAGGGTGCATCCTGAATGATCAACAACTGGGTTGGTATCCCAGCAATATTGCGTGTGCTAAACCCTGAAACCCAAGCATCGTAGATGCTTCCATGGGTCGGGGTATTCATTGAGTCGGGGGCTTCCTCTTGTAGAACCATCTCCCTAACGGGCACCGGAGAAGACTTGGTTTGCTCGTACAGAATGGTCCTAATATCAGCCCATCGATCATAAAAAGTGAATCGGGCGCGGGTTTGCAGGATCGCTCCTACAGGCTTGGTCGGTGTGACTCGCAGAAAACCAGACGCAGCTCCGTCTGGTTCACCATAGTAAAGGCCGTAGCATTCATACTGACCATCAAAATGCCGCTCAAGTTGAGCTTGGGCTTCCTGGGCAGGCAATAAAGCGCTCAACACACTAATACCAAGTGCTATCCCCAGAGACTTCAGTCTTCCTGATTTACTCATTTTGCGATGATAAAGTTTTCTGCATTATATTTCTTAGGTCATTGCCGTAGGCATAATTGCCGCTATTTTCCTAAAACTTTATTATCGCATTCTGCAAATTAAATGCTATAATTAGAATAAGAGAGGGAAATAAAAAATATGTCATTTCAGCCATCAAAATATCAAAAAGAAGTCTTTAGCTGGATGGAGTCAGCCAAACCAGGGAGTAGCCTTGTTGTCATGGCTGGGCCTGGGACAGGCAAGACAACCACCCTGACTCAAGCATCTCTAAAGATCGATAATCCAAAGGACGCGATATTTGTTGCCTTCAATAAGCACATTGCCGAAGAGCTATCACAGAAGCTGCCAAGAGGTATGCAGGCTAGAACTTTGCATTCATTGGGATTTGAGGCTGTCAGAGAAGCCGCAACCATGAGCGGTCGGAAGCCGCCCAAGATTGACGGATACCTGCACGGAAAGTTAGCCAAAGAATGGCTAACCGAGAATAACTATAAGCTCGACCTAGACCGTGAGAGATGGTTTGAGGTGCTTGGTGAGATAAAAGAGCTGATCAATCTCTGTCAGCTCTGTCTGATCGACCCATACGATGAGGATGCTGTCTGGGATGGTATCGACCATTACGGATTAGAGATTAGAACCCTTGAACCCGCAATAGATGGGGTCAGGGATGTACTATCTCGAATCAAAAGAGAGTCAAAAAAAGTCATTTCATATAATGAGATGATATGGCTCCCAATCATTGACAACCTGCCGATTAAAAAATACGGAGCAGTCTTGGCGGATGAAAGTCAGGATTTCAATTTCCTCCAACAAACCTTTGTCAAAAAACTTCGCAAACAAGACGGATACTCTGTATTCATTGGCGATGAACATCAGGCGATCTATGGATTCGCCTTTGCCTCAACCAATGGCATGAGAGAGCTGGCCACTGATACGAAAGCAGACATCCTACCGCTAAGCATCTGCTACCGATGCCCAACATCTCATGTAGCGCTGGCCAACGAAATTTACCCAGGCCTTGAAGCTAGACCAAGCGCACCAGATGGGGACGAAAGACATGTTTACGACTTTGATGTCTCCGAAATCATTCAACCTGGAGACCTTGTTATCTGTCGCGTAAACGCGCCGCTGATTCCATTGTGCTTTTCACTGATAAAAGACGGCATCAACGCCCAGATAAAGGGCCGAGATATTGGGAAGCAACTTATCAAGGATTTGAAGGCAATCGACAAAAAACATTATATCGATTGGCTCAATCCCAAGGAAGCGTTTAAGGCTTACCTGAATGCGCAGGCCGCAATTATTAGTGGGCTTTTTGATGAAGATGAGGCAGCAGCGAAAGTAGAACGGCTTACCGATAAAATAGATTGCCTGGGAGCCATATGGGACGGCTCACAATGCGACAGCGTTGGCTGCATGGAGCGCACCATTGAAAATCTATTCTCTGACAAAGAGGCCACTATCTGGCTGAGCACCATACACAAAGCCAAGGGACTGGAGGCAGATAATGTCTTTATCCTGAAGCCTTCCGTGATGCCTCACCCAATGGCCAAGCGGTCTTGGGAAAAGGTCCAGGAGGCAAACATGAAATACATTGCTCTCACCCGAGCAATGGAAACTCTATACTTCTGCTGGGAAGAAGACGAGGACGGGCGACCAGCGGACGAAGAAATGTATAGACCCGATGGCTTAGACAGTCATCATGAAGGGGTCACCATAAGCGTTCAGGCGGAAGTGGTCACGGAGCAGCTCCCGTTGCTTACCGCTTAACCAGATTCAATAAAATCTCCTCTCTGAGTCCGTCCTGGCAGCCCTAGGACGGACTTTTCTTATTGATGGCCAATCATCCCGGAGGCTTGGCGAATAGCCCTTAAATAGCCCCAGAAAAGTAGCTTTTTATCGCATACATTGGCGAAATAATGCTATAATTAAAATAAGGAAAGGGGAGAATCGCATGAAGAGCATAGCCGACCAAATCACCGAAATAGCAAATGCTTCCGGCGTGTCTAGGGCGACTGCACTATCAAGCTGGATGGTGGATAACCACCAGCTATCGGATACGGAGATAGACGCAGTTCTTTACCCACGCACTATCGAGAGAGACGGGCCTCAGCTAGATGTGCTGTCAGATGAAATGGCCGCACTGTTTGAGACCGCAGACGGAATTATGGATAATCCTATTTACGACAATGCTTGAGAATCAGTTTTACCCTACGCCACCAGAAGTTGTGGAGCGGATGATATCCCCATGGCTCCGTGACTATACGGACAGAAGATGGAAGACAAAAACAATATATCTGTCTTCACCGCCATGCAGGGATGACAGGATTTTAGATCCCCAGGCAGGCAACGGAGCGATTTTGAGCTGCTTGTATGAAAAATTTAGTCATAACTCTTATCGCATGAAAACCAAGCTTTTAGCTGTGGAGATCGACCCTCAGCTAAGGAGCGTTCTTGCCACAGAAGGGTATCAAGTAATTGGAACCGATTGGCTTGAATTCAACGAACCTCGTAAGTTTGGGACCATACTCTCTAACCCACCATTCGCTGAAGGAGTAGACCACTTTCTTAAAAATCTGGAATACCTAAAGCCTGGGGGGAGGATGGCATGTCTGTTGAATGCCGAAACAATTAGGAACCCCTACGACACAAAGCGACGATTTTTACTGTACAAACTATGTGGCTTAGCTGGTGTAATTGCACCCGAAACAATCCTAAGTAAAAACCCTCCTCAGCATGTCATTGATGATGTTTTGACCCAACTAGAAAAAGCTGGGACTATCGAGTTTTTTGGTCAATGCTTTAAGGATGCTGAGCGAACCACTGGAGTAGAAGTGGTATGCATTCGGATCGAAACTCCATTGCTTAAGGAAAAGCCCTTTGTACCGGACTGGGAAGCTGGCAATTTTGACCGGGACAGTCAGCCCGAGGAATCTGGAGCATTCAAAGCTAATCCACTGGCTCACAAGTCTAAGATAAAAACAATGGTTTCGAGGTATAACGGGGCCGTTCGAACACTTCAGAAAAAATGGGAGCTGAAGAGAGAGATAGATTATTACCTAAGCCCGCTTCCTGCTTATGCTCCTGGAAGGAATGGTATGAAATCGGAGCTTGAAACTGAAGGCTCTTTTAGTAAGGATTATAGGCTTTTGAAAGCCCTTTTTTGGGGGCACGTGTTCACCGAGACCGACATCGGCAGTCGGGTAGGGACCAAGGCTCAGGAAGATTTTAAGCGCTTCGCTATAGACCAAGCGAAATTAGAATTCTCGGAGCGCAATATCATGGAGATGCTCCAAATGATCCTAGCCACCGTAGACCAGGCAATGGATCAACTCGTTACCGACGTCTTTGATGAACTGATTGGGCGTCACCACGAGAACAAGCAGTTCATGGAGGGCTGGAAGACGAACAGCCCGAACCAAATCAAGAGAGGTAAGGTAATTTGGCCACATTGTAGTGGAATGTATGACCCAACATTTTCTACTGAATGGAGGGAATGGCAAATCCCTTCATTTCTGAGCGATCTGGACAAGGCGATCTGCTGGGCCACCGGCAAACCAATGGAATCACTGAAATCTGATGGAACAACCATCAGAGCAACACTGGCTAAACATTTTAAGCAAGTAAACGAGCACGGAGAGCGCCATGACCTGAAAATATACTCTGAATTTTTTGAAATCAGAATATTCAAAAAGGGAACAATCCACCTGAAGTTTCTGGATGGTCAGATAGCTAAGGATTTTCAGGCAAAGGCCGCAGCTGGCCGTATGTGGATTGGCGAGGAAGACAAGGCAGCTTAATAGGATTCAATCTAAGCTAAAAAATGCTATAATTAAAATAGAATATTGGAGGATGTACATATGGACATGGGAAAAGAATTGTCTAAAGTCGTCAAAATACTAAAAGACTCAGACGGCAAGAGCAACAGAGAAATAGCTGAGTCATTGGGAATAGACCTAGACTCTTACGATTTTTTTGAATTAATCGAAATAAAGGAATATCAGCTGGCTCAAAAAAAATACTCATTAGAGTACTCTAGGTGGAAAGCTGGATTTACAGGAAAATTTAAGCCAGCTAAGTATTACAAGCTTTCACCTGCTTGGACTAAGTTTTTCTCTCAAGGCATGGATCATGATTATGGATATTGTCTTTCTTCAGACTGGGATTCAGAAGAGTTAGGGGACTGTTTGATCCTAGACAATAAAATGGAGGTTCATCCTAATTTTCCAGAATCTGTGCCCATGCATATTATTTCTGTTACTCCGATTGATTAAGTAACCCGTCGCAACGTGCTTTCAGTAAAAGTGAATGAGAACCCGCTACCCAGGCTCACTCTATCTGTGCCTGGGTATCCTGCTTCTGGGCCACTTAACCCAACATCACTAATTAGGCCAAGCCTGACTGTGTAGGGTGGCAGATTCTGAGCGATCGCAATAATTTTTTCGTTCACCTCAGGAAAACAAAAATCCAAAATCAGCACCGGAATCTGCTGAACCTGGTCCCCATAGTTCGAGACATCAGCTATGCGACGTATGCCATCAGCTATGGGTGAACGGACGTCCCTGATGTTGATCTCAAATCTACGACGTATTCCACCAGCTTGATAGATAGTCCCCGACGAGGACGCTCTGTAGCCTGGGGCTTCCCCATCATTAGACATTCTGCTGCTGGCCTCTGGATGAAGCCGCAGGAAGGGGCTAGCAGCCAGCGTGGCCGACTGCTCAGCGCTTAGGCCCAGGAGCGGGCTAAGCGTGTTTATGGCTGCCCACTCATCATCCGCAGGGTGTGCAGCCTGGATGTAGTCAGCTGCGGGAATGCCTAGGGCTGTATCCAGGCCGACAGGTGACTGAATCAGCCACTTCCTAAAGAATGTATTGTTGTGGTCGTACGCCATGAATGCCTTCCCGCTAAAGGATTACAGCAATTTTATACAATAAAATGCTTGCTTTATATTTTAATCGCATTTTGCGATTTAAGAATGCTATAATTAAAAAGAAGCGAGGGAAAGGAAATGGACAAAGACAAGCTAATAAAGAAGATTCAAGCGCTATTGGCCCTTTCAGATAGCCCAAACGAGAACGAAGCCACCTCTGCCGCTACAAAGGCACAAAAATTAATGAACACTTACAGCCTTAGCATGGCTGAAGTGTCCGTAGAGAACGATAACGATGATGGAGTAATTCACCAGCAATTTGGGCCATCCAAGAGTAATGTTTTCTGGAAGCTTATGTTAGCTACTGGTATAGCAAAAGCTAACAATGTTAAATGCTTTTCCGGGAAAGACAGAAACAATGGCACCAGGATGAAATATATTCACTTTGTTGGCCGAGCTGGGCTTGTTACTGGATGCATTGCTCTATACAACTACCTATCAGAAACGATAGATAGAGAGTGTAAGCGGCAAATGACCATAGCCAAGAGGGACCCATACAACGAGGGAACTTCATGGAGGTCATGGGCTGATAGCTTCAGAAAAGGCATGGCCGACCGGATAACAGAACGGCTAAAAGAAAAAAAAGAAGCTATGGAGACAACTGACAGCCTCCATGAGCCTATTGGCTCAGCAATTGTCAGACAGAAAACATCATCCATGCTTGCTAAAGAAAATCAGGCATTTATGGATGGTATGGGCTTAATAACTCAAAAATTAGGGACCAGCTCCAGATCAGCTGATGGCTCAAACGCCGGAAGACGCGCTGGAGATAGGACCGCATTAGGCGGACAACTCAAGGGCGCATCACCAGCGAGAAGACGTGCCATTGCTGGGCGATAATGAGCAGCGCTGCTGAAGATTTCCCCTCTCTACCATTGCCACCGATGAGCACAGTAAGAGAGGGGCTGACACAGAGATTTATGTCTCAAGACGGCATGACCAAAGCACAAGCTGAAGCCGCCGCAACAACAATGATAAGTAGGCTGAAAAAGGCCAACAATAATTAAATGGAACCCAACGAAACACAGAGTATCTCAATGAATATTGAGATACCAGAGCATCTGTACAACAGATTGGTAGAACATGCGCAGAGCAGGGGAATTAGCTGGGATCAGATGAGCACCAGCATGGCTGCCCTCTATCTCATGCAGAACGGGCGAAGCGATGCCCAAACAAACAGCCTTTACCTAGATTCCTTGTTCAGGACATCGGTATGAAGATAGATCTATCAAGCAGTCAAACCGTCATTGTTGCTTGGCTCGACGTCTGCCAGGAGGATTCCGGCATTTCCGACGCAGAACTAGAGCGTCATGGTCTATCCAGATCTAAGGCAACCATCTTAACTCCACGGATAAGAGATCAATCCGAATCATTTGCTGAGGAATTTTCTAGAGACATCCTCCCTGCTCTCACCGGAGCTATCCGATTCGTTGAACTGGCAAAAATAGAAGATGACTTTTCTGTTTTACAGGACACTTGTCACCCCAAAAAGCTACTGATTGAGACCATTCTCCCCCACGTCCTTAATTACGGGATGGGCGTTGATAGCACCGAAATACTTGTTAGATGGTGTGAAATGTCGGAGGAAGAGCGAGGCTTTCCTTTAGAGAACCTGATTGTGCTAACCGCACAGACAGGCGATGAATATCAAAGCACGAAAGAACTTGTTGAGACCTATGCCTTTCCTCTTATAAGAAAGCATGGAATTCGATTTGTGGAGATAGCAAAAGGGGGACCTAGCGTCAAGGATGGATACGTTCTTTTGCAAGACACAAGAAACCCTGAGACCTTAAATATAGATGGTCATTACAAGCTTTCTACACACATGAGAGAGGCTGGGACAACCGTTTGTTTTACTGGCCCTCACAAATGTGCAATGAAGTTTAAGGGCACGATCATAGACCAATGGCTATCAGAGAATTTGAAAGGCCGAGCATTTGGCCCTTACCTAGGATATGCCAAGGGCGAAGAAAGTCGAGCCATTAAATGCGATGGCTATACCTGCTATGGGATGACATGGCGATTCCCATTGCTGAGATGGGGCCTAGGCAGATTTGAATGCCTGGAGCATCTACAAGAGACGTTTGGCGTTCATTGGCTGAAATCATGCTGCAAAGCGTGTCCCTTCCAGAAGAGGGAGGAGGCCATGAGCCGCTGGCTTAGAGAGACGGACGCTGGCGTAGAGTCTCTGCTGACTGAGCACAACTCAGTCACCTTTAATCCTGTCATGGATATGTTTGCCCATGGATCTGCTATGGCCATGATCCAGGAGTCAGAAAACACAAAAGCACTGGAGACATTTTTCAGGGATATAGGCCAGATGGATTGGGGCCTCTATCGGGTCAGAAGAACCTATGAAAGGCCTATGGGAAGGTCAGGAAAACCTTATTCAAGAGTAAAACGCAACCTAGAAAAGGTGTACGTCGGGACCATGCAGGAGGCCTCTTCTGCACTTAGGCTTTTTGCTGACGAATCAGGGGAGGTAATAGAGACGGACGACCGGGGGATAAGCAGGCTGTGGTTTTCCCGAAGGGGTACCGAGACCATTTATCCAAAGACCAACCGAGGCAAGGTAAAACAGATTCCTGTATGGCCATCAACCGAGGGCTATTGGGTAATTGCTCCAGTCATGGCCGAGAGTAAAGTTCAAAATAAGTCAAAGTTTGAGGAGACCTGGGAGGCAATCAACAAGGGGAGCTATATTGCTCCGGATATTTCAAGATTTACATGGGCAACTCAGCTACTCATGTCCGATGGCAGGCAGTTGGCCATCTCAGAGGAAGCAGCACCTAGAAAAGTGCAGCTATCCTTGTTTTAGTCATGAGAGTTATATGCCCATATTGCGGGAAAAAAGCGAAGCTGGTTACTGGTGACAAGCTTCGCGGAAGGCAAGAGTTTTCTCATAAGAAGTTTTGGTTATGTCGTCCATGCCAAGCTTGGGTAGGCTGCCACGCTGGTAGTAGCCGTAATGCTCCGCTTGGAAGTCTCGCCAACAAAACATTGAGACGCCTAAGGGGACAGGCTCACAGCGCTTTCGATCCCCTCTGGAAGGCAAAAATGTCAATCGATAAATGCTCCAAGGCTAAGGCCAGGGGAGCGGGCTATAAATGGCTTTCAGCCCAGCTAGGGATTGATCCGAAGCATTGCCATATAGGCATGTTTCAAGAGGATTTATGCAAGAGAACAATAGAGATTTGCAAAAGTGTTCCCCGAAAAGGGGAGATTACCGAAACAAAAGAGGTTTCACAGTCATGATCAAAGTACTGAATTGGATAATAAATTTAATCACCTACGGAGTCATCTGGGTCGTTAGTACCTTTATAAAACTCTGGCTATTGCCAGCCCCATCATGGTTTCTGGTTATTTTCTTCTTGTCAATCGGAATGCTATTAATTCTTCTGTTTTAAGAAACGCAGCAATTTATAACAGTACTCTTCGCAAAGGTAAGGGGTGATGATCATACTTAATGAAGAAAATTCTGTAGCAGTACCAAGCTACTTTCTGGACCGTCTAAGGAAAATAACAGTGATGCCTTATAGAAGGTTGTCTGTTGGCTACACTCATACACACGAACTGAAAGAAAAGCCTGACTTTAGGTTAATGGAGGGTACCGTTGTCCCCATGCACAGCGATGGAATACCAGGTTATCGACCAATTCTCATGCTTGAGAACCCTGGGCAAAGTTACATAATCAAAGGGGCCAAACAAAAGTTCTTACCACAAAAGGTAGGCACCTTAATAATCCTGGATATTGATTCTCAACATGAGGTAAGAAGAAAAGACCCTAACAACAAATTAGGGCCTTGGTCTGGGATGGTTTGGGGGGTAGGGGCAACGCCTTTACTCAAAGCCGAATGGTCACCTAAGGAAGTAGCCAACAGAGCAAAAAAGGAATTTTCAGAATTTATCAACCAAACCTAGGAAAGTGATGGACAAGAATTTTAGAGTTGAAGTAATTTCTCGTACCCCCAATCCCCAGCAGACTATCTATGCTGCAATGCGACAGGATTATATCGAAGGGTTTGTTTATGATCGGCTAGGGATAGGGAGTCACATTGATTGCTGCGTTGATGAGAACACCGGGCTTCAGTACGACGAAAAAGAGGCTGGCGATGAAGTTGTCAAGCAGCTGCTAAATGGCAATCGAGGCCATTATGGTCCCTTGGAGCATCCTCAAATTGTGCTGAACTGCGGTTGGCTCCCTCATTCCACCATGCAACAGATTAGGACTCACCGTGTTGGAGTTTCTTTCGATGTGCAGAGCTTTAGGTATACCGGTTGGCGGCTAGTCAATGTGGCGGAGGGTAAACTCTCCGTAGAGGATGTCTTCTATCTAAGACCCGTTGGTAATTATCGTGACCGCAACGGTAAAGGTTACCAGTACTCTGAGTTAGAGCGAGCAGTGGATTTACAGTATTGCGTCACCGCTTGTGAGCTTTACAGGGATAAGATTAATGCGGGCTTTTCTGAAGAGCACGCTCGGGGACTTATTCCGTTTGATGTCCGCCAGCACTGGGTGATGTCGGCTAATGTCCGTTCACTGATGCATCTGTTAGATCTGCGGTGGAAAGCAGATGCTCAGCTAGAAGCACAGCAGCTCTGCGAGAAGATCTGGCCACATTTTAAGTCCTGGGTACCCGAAGTGGGGGCCTGGTATGAGAAGAATCGAGCCAAAAAAGCAAGGTTAGCGCCTTAGGAGATAAAAATGGAATTTGATTCAGTAAAGCATCCTGTTAAGCACAACACCCCACCAGTCCCACCCGAAAGTAGAGACGCTCTAGAAAGCTTGACCTTTGTAGCGGAGGCCATGGATGAGGCCGAACACATTACAGCTATGACTGAGTTGTTTGGTCATACTGCGACTTTCTGGTTCTGCCTAGGTAGCGCAGTCATGCACCTGTGGGGGGCAGGGAAAAACGGCAACGCATCGGAGGATTATGCAAAGGCTCGGTCTTACTTCAAGAGAGCGTTGTCCCTTTCAAACGCAAGAATCTCAAACGAACTCCGCATAAGGGTTGAATTTGCCGAGAAAATGACCCCTAAGGAGTGATAGAGCTTAATTAATTATCTCAAAATGCGAAATAGTTGCACTTACAACGACTGAAGTGATGAAAGTCTAATGCTACTAAGCTACTTCGCTGGGCTATTAACCTTGCCAATGCTGGCTGTGGTATTGATAGCTTGGCGAACTGCTTGGTTCAAGGCCCAATGCGAATCAGGCACAGAAGACAGCAAAATTATTCGATACCCTGGCTGGGTTAAGAGCAGCAATTACGATGAAACTAGAAAACCTGAAAAAGGGAACCACAGTTAAAGACGCCTGGTACCCAGGTATTGGAATAGTTTTAGGGCTTAAGGGTAAACGGGCACTAATTGAGTTCCCACCGGGCTCCCAGATATCGGGGAAATTGTGGTGGGACAAAGAACATATCGAAGACTTTTTGTCCCAGGCTAAGGGCAGTCAACCCACCTAATGTGGCGCGGCTCAAAGCCTTGATACAAAAGGAATTAAGCGCAAATTGCCCTTATATGTGGCGCGACCCATGAACCTACAGAAAGCGGTTGAATTATTTGCCCCCTACGTCAATGCAATTCTTGGGGATGAAACAGGGGCTGAAGCCGAAAGGGCTAATGACCAGGTAACATCCCAGATATCTTCTAACGACGCTGATTGGATAGGCGACAACTGGGACCTCATACTAGAAAAACTAGAAAAACGATGATTAACTCAGAAATTCCATTTGATAAGACAGCTCCCTGGTACGGGTACCACCGGCTCATGAGTCAGGCAAGTAAATGGGAGGGCGCATATTTGGGGTGGGAAAAAGATCCGGTATTGGGCTTCTGTTGGGCAACAGTACTGCCTATTGACCCAAGTCCTGGCAATGGGCAGCCAACCAGAGATCAACAGCATCCATGGATTGACGAAGCAGCTCCTGTTGATGAGCGGGCATTGAAAGATGCTCAACCAATCTCCAATGGTGCAGGGAGCTTCTATTGGGACTGGCGGAGCCACTTTGCTGAAAATCCAAGAACTACATTGAAAGAAGAGTCTGCGGGGAGTTGGGAGCTAGACGATCCTGCTGATTGGTACGGGGTGGGTGATGAAGAGTTTCATTGAATCCTACTGCTTGGCAGCCAGATCTAAGACACCTTTCAGCGCTCTCAGAGTACTCTGCTCAGTCTCTCTAGTCTGAGCCTGGGTGGGCCTGGTCTGGAAGGTGTTGTTAATCGTCGGGCTCAGCGTCACCGTTTTGGTCTCACCGTTGGCAATCGACGCTGCCACAGCTTGACCAATCTCCTCAGCCGTTGGCATTTCTACCTGTAATTGAGTGGCGGCTTCTGGGGCTGGCGCTGTCGGCGGGACCACGGTAGGAGCAACCGCAGCTTTTTGCTGTATCTCGCTGAATAGGGCGTCTGATCTCTGAACCAAACCGGTAAACGCCTCAATGGCTTGGCGATTTGGTCCTTGGTCCGCTGATATCTCGGTCCTGTTTCTAGCGGTCTCCAATGCTCTACGCCCAATCTCCCTATCATCAGCCTTGGTTTTGGTTGCTTGGGCCAGGTCGGCCTCAGTCTGTAGCAGCTGGGCTCCTTGCTGGTCCTGTAGCTTACGTCGCTCAATGTCATCCAGTTGAGCCTGCTGGGCGATGCGCTCTTGGATCATCTGCTCAGCCAGCATAGATGCGTTAACGGCTCCCTCCGCTGCTTGCAACTGAAGTTCTGCGGCTCGTATCTGCTGAGGGTTAGCGTTAGGGTCTGCTTTTACCTCTGCCACGTCCGCCTGCGCCTGCGCCACCTGAGCCTGAGCTTTGATAGTGGCGATGCTGGCCTGAATGGCTTCCTGCTGAAGTAATGCACGGGTTTGGGCCTGTTCCAGTGCCAGCTGCTCTTGGGCCAGGGCAAATTCCCGCTGCTGGGCTTCCAGTTTTGCCCGTAGCGCTTCTTCCTCAATTTTCTGACGTTCCCGATCATTTTTTGCAAACCGGGATGCAATGCTGAAGTAACTCTGAGTCGTGCTGTTGAACTCCTTAGCACTATTCACCTGGGCGTTGATGAGCCCAAGCTGTAGCTCCATTTGCTGAGTGATGCGGTCGTAGGAACCTAGCTGACTGTCGAGAGCCTGCGCCTGGGCCGTAATCGCGTTCAATTGTGCATCAAGCTGTTGCTGAATGCGTTTTTTAGCGCTGGCTAAGGCCTGTTGCTGGTCCTTTTCTATGCGGTCTGCGATCGCACGTTGCTGGCTCTCCTCATTTCTGGCCAGCTCCAGCGCGAGTTGCCCGGTTTTACGCTTGGCAGCTTGGATGAGTTTTTCGTTCTCCAGTCCCTGTTTCTCGTCGGCGGGTGTCAGGGCTTCCAGCTGCGCGATGCGTTCCTGCTCCGCCGCTATCTCAGACTTGATGCGCTCGGCCTGTATGTCTAACTGCTCATCAGAACGACGTCGCTCGATTTCATTTAGCTTTTTGGCCCGGTCCTCAGGGTTCAGGTTCTGACTATTGAGGGCGGCCAGCTCACGATTTAGCAGCTCCTGTGCAGCCAGTTCTCTCTGGGTAGCGGCGGCATCAGTGGCAGCTAGTATCTGATCGGTACTCTTCTCGATTTCCCTGATTTGGGCAGCGCCAATGTCCCGCGCACCCTGCTCTGTTACCTCTTTTAGGTTTTGCTGTAGTTCCTGCTCCTTCTGGATTAACTCGGTTTCCTTCTCACTCTGGAGTCCGATGGTGGCGGCCAGTGTCTCGCGCTGGCGAGTAAGCCCTGCTATCTCAGCATCAGCGGAGCCCCGGTCTGAACCGGTAGCATTCTCTGCCCTGGCCTGAGCTTCAGCAATCTGCTTATCCAATGCGGCCAGGTCACCCTGAATTGCCTCATCTTTGAGCTGGCGTTCTAATTTCAGCTGCTCACGCAGGGCGGCCAGCTGGATGTTGATTTCATCCTGTCTCAGTTTGGTGATCTTACTGAGCCCTTCAATCTCCTTGATTTGACCAGACTCTATGTCAGCCTGGGTTTCCTCAATCTCCAGTTTTTTGGCAGCCATCGCTTCTTGAGAAGCCTTATCCTGTAGTGCCTGAAGCTCCTGAATGGCCTGGAGTTTGACGTCCTTCTCCAGTTTGGCGTTATTGATAACCTCATTCAATCGTTCGGCGGCTTGCTCTCGGCTGATGCCGCCCAGCTCCAGCTGCTGTTTGGTGGCATCAACCAACCCTTTGGCCACTGCCTGGAGTTGGGATGCGTCGCCTCCCTGCTCAGATAGTGCTCGAACCTGATTCAATGCCCCCTCAGCATCCTTATTTAACTGGCGGAATGCACTACCGATGTCTGGAACATCTCTGGCCAGTACCGCAATATCAGAAGCACCAATTGACTCAAGTAGAGCCTCGGTCTCGTCAATCTCGTTGTTGAGATTTCGGATTTCCTCTGTAGCCTTCTTTCCCGTTGGAAAAATATTAGTTGATTGATTTTGCTCAATCTCATTAAGGGTTTCTAGTAAGCTTTGAGCCTGGGCACGAAGAGCTTTCTCTCTCTCAACCTCGTCCTGACTAAGCTTGCTGCCTCCAGCTCTTTTTGCCTCAAGAGCGTCTAATTCACTCTGAACAATCATTGCCTGCTCAGACAGTGACTGAAATTGTTCCCTGATGACCGAGATCGCTTCTAGTGAGTCATTTCTTAATTTCCTGAACGGATTGACCGGTGTGGGAATGCTTGAGATCACATCGATCATTCCAGATGCCCTGGCTGTAATCTCAGTCAGCAGCTCAGTCACCCCGACCAATACCGTGGTCACCCCTTTGCCAAGGACCGCTAAGCCCTGGAATGCTGCCAGGAATATAGGTTGCCAATTTTGGGCAGATTCTCCCAGATTTTTGACCACCTCCAGAAGGTCAGAACCGATTAGCTCACCAGCTTGGCGGGCACCAGCTATGAATGGTTCAAAGAAGTCCTTGATTTCGTCATAGTAGGACTGGGTTTCATCCTCTGTGATTTGAATTAGCTGATAAAACTCATTCAGGCCATCCACCACTGGCTGTAGCAGCGGTTCACCTAGCTCTCTGCCCAATACTTCCAGTACATCTTTGATGTTCGAGGACACACCACCGATGGACTGGGCCGCCAGGGCGTTACCTTCGATAAATGGCTGGAGCCGATCACGTAGTTGGTCTACCAGCTGCCCCTGTTCACGCCATAGTTTCACCTGGTCATTGGTGATGCCCAACTGTTTGGCTAGGGCGCTGTTGGCATCAATGGTGCCGTTCAGGATTGACCTAATTTCTTGACCAGCCTGCTGTAGTGGGAGCCCCAATGTGCCCAGAGCAGCAGAGAAATCAATGGTCAATTTACCAGCGGCTTTGATGGGGTCTGCCAGTTTGGCCGATTGCCCCACCAGCTGCCCAGCTTGTGAGTTCAGGATGCTGAATACGCCAGTCAACTCCTCACTGGTCACACCCACCAGATCAATGGAGTCTTTTTGGATCTGCTTCAGCGCTACTCTCAGGGGACCCTGGAGCAAGCTAATGGCATCGGTGGCACTGGTGACCAGGGCACCGTCCTCGAAAATTCTGGAGGTAGCCGCCAGGTTAGCCGCACTACCCAGAATTTGTTGATTCAGCTGCTCATTACTGGCGATCAGTGGGCCATAGAATTTACTACCTGCGGCTGCGGCCAGACCAAAGCCAGCCGTCACCACACCGATGGCAACACCAGCGGCTGCCAGTTTCTTGCCCAGGGCACCAACCCCGCCACCGCCCGATGGGATCTTAAATCCCTTGGCCAGCTTGCCCTTAACCATGTCGATCTGGCCAAGGACACCAGAGAACAAGGTTTGTAGCCGCTTGGGAGGTGTGGCGAACTCCGTCAGCTTCATCTTGGCTTCCTTCAGGGCAGAGGAAACCTTTTGAATCTGGGGGACAGCCTTACTGAATGCCTGCCCTATGGGAGTCTTGGCAACAGATGGCAGCTTCAGTTTGCTCAGCTCAGCCTGCACCTTTTTGATCTGACCGATGGGGTCCTGGAACAGACCTTTCAGTAAAGCCTTGGGTGCCCTTAGGGTGGTCAGCTCAGTCTTTAGCTTCTTAGCCGTCTCCACCAGCTGATTAAACTGGCGTTTAGCTGGGCCAACGGGGATATTGAGCTGCTCTAGCTGTTTAAACAGAGGAGAGTCGAGATCATCTAGGTCCCGATTGATCAGCGCAATCTCTTTTCTGACCGCTGAGAATACCTTTGCACTCAGGCCAGGTGGGAATACAAAATCCCTCAGCTCTGACTTAGCCGCCTTGATCTGATTGGCAATAGGTCCAAAAACTTTTCCTAGCTGGGCCTTGGGTAGTTTGATTTCGGCTAGGCTCTCTTTCAGGGCATTGGCCTGGTCTAGCGCTTTCCCAAAGGTGGCATCAAATATCCGCTGGGGGGCCTTTATCTCCGCAACAGCCTGACCGATGGCACTGGCTTTGTTGCGAAGATTGTCGGCCACGGTCAGCAGCGGCTGGAACCGTGCGACCAACTGCTGCCCATTTGTAATGATGCCACTTAGTGCAGACCTGAGCACCTCCGCCTCATCGCCAGCTTGCCCAAGGTCAACCGACAGGTCTCCCAGATCAGGAACCTCTAGCTCCAGCTGCGGCAGAGTGACCTGGGGCAGCTCTATCTCGGGCACCCGAACAGCGGGCAATGTTATGTCCGGCAATGCAGGCAGATCTATCCTGTCCACCTCAGCAGACGGGATAGTGACTGCCGGTACGTCCACATCAGGGACCTTAGCCGGTGGCAGCGTTATCTGAGGTAGCTTTGGCTCAGGGATGACCAGGGGACCCGGCATCAGGGTGACATCAACCTCTTGGTCTGGGACCGCTGGTAGTTCTGGCTTAGAGAACATCAGCTCTGCTTCAACCGGTGGTACCGATATAGGCGGAGCCTCCAGCTCAGGTACCTTGATGTCCGGCAATTCCACACCGGAGAATTTCAGCGGAGGTACTACCGGGGCAGGGATTTCAATGTCTGGGGCCTGAAAAGATAGCTCTATCGGCTCAACCGAAGGCGCATCTATCTCAGGGATGGGGGGCACCACTACCGAAGGGAACCGGATCGGGGGCACGTCCGGCTCAGGAATGGTCACACGGGGGACATTCACCTCCACATCAACAGGAGGGATGTCAATGGGGGGCACATTGAACGGTGGCAGAGTAACCGCAGGTATATCAACCTCGGGGGGCGGCCCTGCTTCAAATTTCAGGGGCACCGGGGGCACCACTGGAGTCGGTACCTCTACCGATGGAAATTTCAGCTCTGGTAACTTGGGTGGCAGTATCTCTATGGACTGCGGCTTAAATTCAGGAGCCTTCAGTTTGCCAATGGCTTTTATCTGATCGCTGGAGACGGTCAGACTCGCCTTTAGAGATTTCTGGATACCATCGAAAACCGACGAGAAACTCTGCCTTATTTTCTTGGCGCTTGCGATCGCAGCCTTCTCACCAACGCCAGTCCCTTTGACCACCGAATCAGATAGGCCAGTGCCGATGCCAGCGAGTTCCTTGGTCGCATTGGCCCTGATTTGTTTAAATACTTTTTTGCTGGCAGCTTCGATTGTTTTGAAGTTGGCAAGTACCCGGTTCTCGCCTTCAATAACAACCTTGATCGGATCGATAGCCATATGGACACACTAAGTCTGTGGTGAGCTGCGTCCGTATGGCATCCCCGTGGGGCATCTATAGTTTATAGCCTTGGATGGATTATCAATGAAAAACCCCAGTGTCTGTGGTCAACACTGGGGTGAAAAACGAAATTGCCTTGACCAAATTGTAGTGCTCAGGCAGCCAACTGCTTTAAGGCAGTTAACTCTTTCTCTAAAGTTTCAATTTTTAGCCTTTTTTCGGCTTCGGCCATTTCATCGGTACCTTCTGAGGAATCTTGGCCAGAAGCTTCAGGAGAATTCAGGATAGACTCGCCCAGACTTTGAGCAACGTTATAATTCCTCTTCGCAAGCAGGTCTCGGTTGATACCCTGTGCGATCGCAAGGAGTTCAGCTGCATGCAACCTTATCCGGCATTGCTCGGTATTAAACCATTCCCCAGGCAAAGACTTGCCAAATATACACGCTAGACTTCTCCACCCCTGCCACTGGCAAGCGTCCAGCTCTGTCATGCTAATGGCGTTTTCCCCAAACATCCCATCGGTCAAACGCTGAAGAGGGACTATATCCATATCAGAGTACTCCGGCTCAAACATTAGGGTGACGTCCCGGATCTTCAAAGTCATTCTATTGGCATCAGCTGGGGGCGTTGTTGGTCGGCTGGTGTTCGCTGGATGAAGAATTTCGGATTGCTGCATCTTTATCTTTTTCCTTGGCTATCTCCATAGCAGCCGTCCCAGTTTTCAGCATTAGAGTCTGCATCGCCTGGTCACGACCGATTTTAATTTTCTCGGCCATACTAGCATTTTGAGATATTGCCTTTCGTACCAGTGCTCTATCTTTTTCCTTCTGAGCCTCGCTGACCTTCTTTTTGTCAGATTTAAGATCCCAGTATTGCTGAATAAGCTGGCCTATCTCATGGGTCCCATAGTTTTCAGCCAGCCAGCCGATTTCACTGAAGCCAGACAGCTGCATGGTCACCAGTAAATCCAGATCTATCCTGCCAGTCGATGGTCGATAATCCGTTTCACTGGTGCCCTTGGGCTCTTCCGTGACCATCTCATAGTCCAGCAGCTTTTGGATTTCACTGAGCTGAGACTTACCACCCTTCACCCCAGTGGTCAGAAAAAACCGCCCTCTATCGGCAGAGGGAATGCCTTCGACAGGACACCTTACCTCAAGGGCATGAAGCAGTTTTTCGTAGTAAAGCTGAAACCGTGGATAGCAAATAGAGTCGGTCCAAAACCCTGGCTGTAGGACCTCTAACTCATTCCTAAATTCGTCGTGAATCGCCTGAACAAGCCGCAACCTCAACAATGAAGGAGGAAAAACGATCTCAAAATCGAGAACCTCTCCCCTCCAATAATTGAGCCGAAAGCTTTTTGGCATCTTTATACATGCTTTTCCATAGATTCAAACAATATCGCATAATGCGATAATTATAATGCTATAATTAAAATGAAGCTCAGGGAAATGAGCCCATATATAGGAGAAGCCAGCAATGACCATTGGATACGGAAGTACAGTCAGCGCAGAGATTTTAGCGATGGAAGAGGACATGTATTCCTCGTCTGACATTAGGGCACAGGCAAACCGAGCTAGGGAGCTAGCAACAGCTTTTTGTGCTGGACAGAATAGCGATGGCGACCGCCTGAATACTGCAATTTCAGATGAAGACATCGAGCTAATTACTCAAATCTTGGCTGGGGCTCTCTCTAGAACAGATGCGGCTGGCCTACAGACAATGAAGCATCACCTACAGCAGATTGTCAGGCTCTCTAATCCCTCGGCACGACCAGCCACTATCGGGTACCAGGGAACAACCCCCAGCTGGGGCGAGACCACCATGTACGGATACACAGAATTTTAGAACCTACTCTCATCAGGCAAGCTGACCACCTGCCTGACCTGAAAATCAAGCCAACGAAGCACCATGATTAACCAAGACACAGTAAAACTTATCAAAGAAGTGACCAATGTAGATATCACGGCACCGGGAAGCAGCTTCTCCTGGGCAGATATCGCAGGGATGATACCCGCAAAGTCTGGCATAAAAGGCCAAAGGCTGAGGAGCATTTGTCAAGGAATGACGGGCGAGGGCGATTAGCACCCCAAAAAAGCCGAAAGCCTTGCGTATAAAAGCTTTCGGCTTTTTATATTTCACGATATCTTTATATATTTATCGTATACGATAGACAAATAATTGCTATAATTAAAATACGATTTAGAGAGGATTATATGCAAAAGACAATGACAGATGGCCGCATAAAGGGGCTCGTCGTCGCTATGATCCAAGGCCAGCGGCTGGCGCTCTACGGCAAAGCTATAGAATGTATGAGGCCTAAAAAGCTGTACAAGCTGGCAGACGTTCCCAGCCTGCTGACAGCGGCGGAGGCGGCCAATAAAGTATTAGAGGCTAAAGCGGCGATGCCAAGGCTTGAAAAACTAGATATCCCGTCAGAACCAATTTTCCCGGACACCCTAAGGGCTATGAGTGTGCATGCGCCATGGGCGTATCTAATCGTTCATGGCTACAAAACCGAGGAATATAGGAGTCGTAACGTTAATTTTAGGGGGCTCTTCTTGACCCACGCATCCCAGAGCAAGGCGTCTGATTGGGTCATAGATGAATACAACCTACCTCGGGCAGAGGTTGAGGCGATGCGTGGCTGCATTGTTGGAGCAGCCAAAATAACAGGCACCCACCATATATCCCCAGAGGATGGTTGGGCTCATGAGATAGGCAATGAGATCGCTTTTCCAAAAATTGTTCCCAATGTATCGGGCCAGCAGTCCCAATTCTGGAAAGCATCTACACCAGAAAGAGTCAAAGCATTTAATCACGCTTGGATGAAATTAGAGGAGATGGAATACGACCTATGAATTTAGTACACACGCCAAAACCAAAAGCAATTCCCAGGGGTAATCGTTGGTATTTCGAAGGGTCGTCAACCCTCGGCGAAGCCAAGGAAGCTTATAAGTACTGGGCTAAGCAGCTTCACCCAGACGTATTGGGAGACGAAGGGCATGGTCTAATGCAGGCGCTAAATGCTCAATACGAAGTCATCGTTAAGTCTGGATTTGTAGCCACCATTGATTTAATTGTCGGCATTTCTGACAACAGAGTTTGTCTGACCCAACTGTGGGCGACCAGGGATAACATGGTCGAATTTTCTCTGAATGAGGCAGAGATGGAAGCATTTAAGAAGAGACTGAGCAAAGGAACCATCAGTATTGGACTTGCAGAGTATCATTACTATCAAAACCTATCGAATGAGAGAGAGTAGTCATGCCACGGTCTCCAATGGATCACTGGGTATATACTAGCTGGCCAGATTTAACGGCCAGCTTTGTTCTCGGGGGGCTGGATATCATTGCGGTGCCAGACCTCTCGGAAGAGGGCCAGACTTACACAGGCAGGATGCTTCTCCATGCCTCAGGTTATCCCGAGGCAGATCCGGATTGCGCCAAAAACCTAGAAGCCATGGGCCTATCCGTAGACACCTTCCCTGGATATGCAATTCATGGGAGGGCAACGGTAAAAAGCATTACCATGTACAACCCGATGTTGTTCGCGGCAGAGCACGAACGTCATAGTAATGGGGCAGACATGCAGGCATGGCTTAAAGCCTCAGACATCCTAGACAAGCCGGATGTATGGCGTATTGAGCTAAAGGATGTAGAGGCCCTAGAGGCCCCTATAATCAATCTTTACGGCGATCCTGTCGCTGCTGAGGATGGAATCTATAGGCATGGGGATTTATGGCAGCCTAGCAGCCCGATGATCATGGAGGCTGTGAAAATGGCCATCAACAAGGATAGGGCTGTCATTCCCGCTGAATAGCCCTATGCACAATAAAAAAGAAAAGCCCGCTTAGAGAGGCGTCTAAGCGGGCTTTTGAGAGGAATAAACAGATTAGATGAAGGCGCGAGATTATCGACCTCGCAGGGCTCGGGTTACTCGGCCTCGTGCAGAGCTAGACGTAGCAGCAGAACCGAATCGAGCAGCAGTCGATGCTGCACCACCAGCACGAATTCCACGATTAGCTAGCTGAGTGAGAGGATTACGAGCGTCTCGTAGTCGTCGGCCTCGGGGAGACAGAGCAGCGGCTAGTTGGCCACCCTCACGACTCAATCGAGTTCGACCAGCACCAGAACCGGTGGCGGCTAGTCTTCGGCCTTGTGCTCGGATTGCTCGATTCTCTTGGGTTCTCTGGCGACGACCTGCGGTGTATCGTGCGCGTTGTTCGGGCGTTTCTGGCATGGGACCTCTGTAAAACGATGATGATGTATTGCATCTCTCAGAGCATCCCTTGCGGGCCACTACATAGTAGATCAGTACTGGAAAACCGTCAACACCCCTAAACCTCGCTGTTTGGAGCGGTATGGTAAGCTGAAATTCTATGCGGAGGGGTTCCCGAGAGCACGCAGTCGAACGGGGTGGAAACCGGCGTAGAATTCACTCCTCCTTGCCCTGGGTCAGTCGTTCGCGAATCTCAGGGAACAACTCATCCAACTCTTTTACCTGAGCCGGACAGTATCTCGCTAGCCATTTGTAATAAGTCCCGTTCATGAGCGGTGGCTCAGGGTACCAATATGTTCGTGGGAATCTTTGCTTGCCCAGTTTTTGGGGAATCTGATGGAAACTGTAGACCGGGCTTATCGGCACATCTTCAGAGACTAGCAACGCCCAAACATCGATATCTTTCCAGTCGTGGATGGGATACCCGTTAAACCAGGTAAATGCATAGCGTCCTTTCTCGTCTCCGTCCCTGAAAAACGGACCATTCCGATCCACTTCATAAAACCGGTCCATTGCCTCCGATGTTCTCTTGCCTGAGAACATCAGCACATCATCCTCAAACCCGCTGGCTTCACCCATGAAGGATTCAGCCGTCACCCAATACAACTCATCGAGCAATGGCCCCATGTTCCAGTAGGAGATGGGTTTGCCCTTATGGGTCATCCCGTTGTCCCTGCCCCATTGCACCAGAGCTGCTAAATGCTCAACATATCTATATTCTGTTCGGTGGATGACATGAGGGTACTGTGACATGTCAATGAATTCGTCAAACTCAGGGAAAACCAGTTCATGCTGTGGCATATCACCACCATTCAGCACAGTGATAGGCCGAAACTTGACACCTGCCATCTTCAGTAGCAAGAACAGCGCACTGGAATCTTTGCCATACCCAAACAACAGCTCAGGTAGCTGGCTTTTATTGATATCAGGACTGGCGGCCCACTCTTTGCAATAAGCGATCGCAGCCTTCTTTTTTCTAACCCAACCAGGAGTCTTGGAGTGCTTAAGGGCATCCAGGTACTTTTTGCGTGGCAAAGCATCAATTATCTTCATCGTCCGTGTCCTCCTCTGCGGCTTCTTCCTTGGGTTGCTGCGCCATTTGCCATGCCTGAGCATGAACCTTGTTCTGCTCTAGAAACCAGTCCAACACAGCGATTACAGCATCTGGTCGCCATTCCTTAATGCTCCTGTTGGTATCCAGTGGTATACCAATTTTCTCAAGAACAAATGGGATAGGCCCATGGCTGGTACCTTTGCCAAATAGTGCCTTAAAGTGCAGCACCTGGTCCTCAGTCATCAGCAGTATCTGTCTGGCTTCACGGATTAAGGTGTCGTAATTAACCCCTTCTGCCTGAACGTTACCAATCTCGTCTGTGCTGACATTTGCGGTAGACAGAGTATCCCCGTTGGGGGTAGTCACCGGGCCAGATTCGTCCTCTGCTGTGGCAAATGGGTCATTGTCGTCATCACCATAGTCAACCTTGCCACCACCAGATCCAGACTCACCATACTCCCGCTCTGTTTCATTAGTTGGGGGGCTGCCTGCATCGTAGTCATAGCCACCTTCACCATCGCCATCTTCGTCGTCAGGCTCTTCTTCAATCTCTTGGGCCTTGACCAGAAAGGCCTCAGTGAAAGCTTTTTTGGATGTGTTATCCCAGCCAGCCAGTTCAACATTTTGCTTGGGTAATTGGGCCAGAACGGCAGCCATCCGGCCATGGTCATCCCTGCCATCACGGTCGGTGTTGTTTAAACGAATCATCAAAGCCTGCTGATCGACCTTGATAAGCGATGTGATAATCACCGGGACACTTTGCCAGTACTCAGGGGAGTATCTCTCCTTATGGAACGCTGCGACTTCTTTCCGTTCCTTGGGACCCTTCAGCCAAGTTTCCCATGCCTGGTCAAACCAATCTTCATCGTGCTGCATCCCCAGTCGGGCGGCTTGGACACGACCATGGCCACCGGTCTGTAGCTGGGTATGAGGGTTGAAGGTAACACCATAATCACCCCAGCCAAACGCCAAGAGGCTCTTGAAGATCTCTGCAACATCGCCCTCCTCCTCGTGAACCCTGGGGTTCTCGGGATTGGCTGTGTCGAGCATCTCAACCGTGGGTATCCAGACAACCTCGTCTAGATACTTATCTGGCTTGGCGATGACATCGCCAATATGCCCAGTTCTTTTCATGACAGGCTCCACTTGATGATTTCGGGATGGTTGTAGGCCATATCCATGCCCTTGATAGGTATAGGCTGCTTCTGCTCAAGTGAACTGATAAGGCAGACAGGAAGCCAAACAGCAGACAACACCTCTTTACCTGGTCTGAGTGGAGGTAGTTCTTTTACGGATTTGTGAATGATAAATCTGAGGCTGACGGTTTGAGCCTCTTCGTCCACGGGTTTTGATATGACCGCATTTGGCTGAGTGTTAACATCCTTCTCCTCCAGCTCTATACCCAGCTCTTCCCAGATCTCTCGCCTTACTGCATCTTGAGCCGATTCATCATAGTCCAAGAAACCACAAGGCAGCCCCCACTTACCGGATTGAGGTACCAGATCAGAACGCAGGCCCATAGGAACCCAATAGCAGCTACAAAACCTGAACAACGGTATCGCCACAACCGCAATACTGCGACTCACCCAATAATTTTCACCTGTAGCTTCGTCTTTTACCTGGAAATTGGGGCGGTTATTGAATTCCATCTCTTCAGTACGTTTTTCTCAAGACTAGCAGCCTTATCGTATTTTGCGATTTTAATTGTTATAATTATAATGAAGTGAATACAGGCAAAGGCATGATAGAAATTCTCAAGAAAGGCACTGTTCCTACTGCCACCTGGTGCTGTGAGACCTGCAATTCAGAACTTAGGGCGAAAATATCAGACAACATAGGCTACATATCTAAGGGCAAAACGCCAAAATTTAGCCTCAATCTTCAAGGCTCCTCTAAATTCTCTAAAATCTACAAATTCATTTGTCCCGTTTGTAAAAGCAACACTTTTGTTCCAGAACCTCAGTTCACTATCAGTGACGAGGCTAGCAGTGAAAACTAAGATTCCTTTCAAAAAAGGCGATCTGGTCAAAGGTGTACCCGGTCGCCTTTCTCATGATTGGCATGGAACGGTGGAACAGGTAGACACATCCCATGCCAATGTCTTAATCCATGTTCACTGGACCGAGCGGGAAAACTACCCGGAAGGCGAAGACAATTGGCAACGCATCAGAAAACAACCAGTCACCTGTTTTCAGGTCGATTGGCTGATGTTCCAGGATGGACGAACGATTACGTGGGACCCATCAGGACATGTCCATATTCAGCCCAAGGCCGACACTGAGGGGCAAATGTCCATCGGTGACAAACCCAAACCAGCCGAGCGGGAATCTATCCGCCTGATTGTTGCTGGTTGCCGGTGGTTTCAGGACTATCAACTGCTGTCTGGGGTATTAGATCAGCTGCTGTCTAAAAAAGTTGGTGTGGCGGACATTCAGATAGTGTCTGGCCTAGCCAATGGGGCTGATTCCCTGGGCGAACGATACGCCAAAGAGAAGGGTTACCCAGTAAAGCAATTTAAGGCAGACTGGGTAACTTATGGCCAAGGTGCTGGTGGCCCCATTCGCAATGAGGAGATGGCAGTTTACGCGACCCACTGTGTTTGCTTCTGGGACGGCACCAGCGCTGGCACCAACGACATGATTCAGAGGGCAAATGCCCATGGTCTAAAAACCAGGGTCATCACAATAGAAAAGCGATCGCAAGACAATCCAGGTACCACAACCGAAGCAGCCCATTTGACCACGGAAAAGCGATCGCACACATGCCATGCGATTGGGTGCGATCGCATGATTGACCCTAAATTTTTGATGTGCCCTGACCATTGGCGGAAAGTACCTAAACCGTTGCAGGATGAGGTTTACAAGCACTATCGGCCAGGGCAAGAGATTGACAAGCAACCCAATGCAGAATGGTCTAAAGCCGCTCGGGCCGCAATCGATAGCGTAGCTGCGATCGCAGGGCCTGAGCAGCAATCTCTACTCCAGTCAGCTGTCCCGGTCGCACCGCAGCCAGTCAAACTGGAGGCACCCATAACTGTTGACCATGCGGTCACCCTTCATAGACCATGGCCATTTGCCGTAACAGACCTGGGCAAGGATGTGGAGAATCGCAAATATATACCAGGAAGCGTTAGGACCGGGGATTGGATAGCGCTTCATGCTGGCAAGACATGGGACCAAAACGCCATAGCCTGGATGCGGGACCTGGGCATTGATATTCCACCAGGGGTAGACCATCCCACCGGAGTTGTCGCAGTCTTTGAGTACCTTGGTCACTTTACCGAAGGCGACCGAGGAATGAAGTCCAGCTCCTGGCTAATCGGGGAACCGCTGGTGGATAGTCCATGGTTCACCGGCACAGATCGGAACGACTACGGATGGAAGATTGGCAGAATCATTCCGCTGAAAAGTGCGATCGCTTGTGGTGGGCAGCGGAACATCTGGGCTCTCCCTCCAGAAGTAAAAGCCGCCATCGAAGCTGAGATAAACGGCAGCCAGAGTCATTCACCGCCAGCGGAGATAGAGGTAGTGAATGTGAAACGCAACCCAGCTGTCCTAAATGAGCCAGATTGCGTCTACGTTGGCCGACAAATGACCTACAGGGGTCACTTCATCCATGAGTCACCGCTAAAAAACCCTCATAGAGTAGGCGTTGCGGGCACCCCGGCGGAGGTATGCGAGAAGTTTGAGCGGATAAACCTAAGCCCAGCGCTGGCATCGGGGGCAGGGGCGGTTTACGAAGAGATAGAGCGGCTAACTTCCCTCTATCGGGAAGGGCGACTGAAGAAAGTTGCCTGCTGGTGTACTGAGCCAGGGAAAGACAATCCCTGTCATGGGCACAGCATTGTCAAAGCGATAAAAGCTAACGCCTAATCAACAATCCATCATGGGGAAATCTAGCGAAAATAGACCCAATGAAGCGGTCGATTAGGCTGTAACTACTCTTCTTCGTCGCTGATATCTTCGTCTTCGTCCTCGTCTTCCTCGGCCACCACAGTTTTTATCTGAGCCAATCGAATTAAATCTTCCATAGCGCCTTCTGAGATTCCACCATCAAGCCGCAGCTGCTGGATGGTGGCAACACCAAACTCTCTGATCGCTATGTCATCGGATGCCTGAAGGACCCTGACCAGGAAGTCCTGCAAAATCTTCACCTGGACCCGTGCGCTGCCCTCTTCTCTGACCTTTGCGGCATTGATAGGTAGTGCGCTGATCTGCACCATAATGCTCGACAGCTTATCTAGCGAGGTGTCAGCTAACAACACCTTTACGTAGGCCAGGTAGTCAGGCGATATCTGTTCATCCTGCACTAACAGCTCCAGTGCGGCAATGACCAGTTTTGCCTGCTTGTTGTATCGGGTTCCACCTTCAATCAGCTCCAGAATTTTTGCCTGGATAAGGTTGAAGTTGGCCATCATCAACTCTTCTGGAGAGTAGTCAGACACCCGACTCAGGAATTCTTGAGATTTACCTACGATTATTCCACCGTAGGGGCTACGCAGCTCGGACACCCTCAGCTAGCCCCAATATTGCGTCTCTCAGCTCTGGCGTAATCGTCGCACCTGGTGCTGTCAAATAAGGTCGTAAATCCTCTATAGCGCTAGCCAGATTCTGCTCCCAATACAATCTGGCCGCATATCTTACGCCTAGGTTTTTTGACGTTAGGCCATGCCTGAATCCATTTCGGCTGGCAATTTGCTTGCCTAGTTCTGTCTTGGGACCAGTCGAGCGGCTCCATGGCCTGATCAGTCTCATTCGCTCGGCAGGGTCGCTAGGTAACTTATAAACTCCGTATCGTTCAAACACCTCGTCCCTAGTCAGTGGGTACTTTTGGGGCATAGCTATCCTTATAACTCCACTCGATTCTATGCCATCAAAGCTAATCAGCCGAATCGAAAGGAAATATGGACACAAATTAATCGCATATATTTATAGAAATAATGCTATAATTAAAAGGCAAACAGGGGTAGACATAGGGCAAAAATAAGTCTTATCTCCCGATATAAAGAGAAAAGAAATGGCAGTAGCTGCAATAGTAATCGCGGGAACCGTAGGAACCGCAATTAACGCCATCCCTCAAGGAGGCGACACAATCACCTACTTTAATCTAATGGTTCCCTGGACAGACAGAGACGGAAGCCTAGGAGAACCTACGTCAATACAGTGCTTCACGAAACAGCAATTCCAGCAGCAGCTGGCCATTGGTGCGAATGTAATTGTCTCGGGCAACATGAAAGTGGTTAAGCCGGAGGGGAAGAGCCCCTACATTCGGATTGATTTCTCCTACGGAAGCGTAGATCTTGCGGGTATGGCAACCTCGGTCAATATGGTTGCGATCGCAGGCAACATTGGCCAGGAGCCAGAGAGCCGATTTACGCAGAACAATAAAGCAATGCTTAAGCACTCCCTGGCGGTTAAAACCGGGCAGGACACTACGGACTGGTACAACATTATTATGTGGGGGAAGACCGCTGAGAACGGTCAAAAATGCCTACACAAAGGGGGTAAGGTCACTGTCTTGGGCGAACTCACCCAAGAACGATGGACCAACAAAGAAGATGGCAGCCCACGCAGTAAATTTATGGTTCGCGGGACCCAGTTCGCTCTCCAGGGCGGCAATGGCAATGGTAATGGGAATAATCAAAACGCAGCTACCCAAACAGCAGCTGCGCCAACACCAAACTATAGCCAAGACGCCTTCTAGTAGCGCATCTTGGATCTAGACTTTTTCTTACCAGGGCCGCACTTTCGCTTTTTCCGTCTAGCCATAGGCGATTTTCGGCCTTTACCTGCTGCTGATTTCATACCTCGCATCGGACTGTCTCCTGTGATTTGGGTTACTCAGTCCGATGCTATCGCAAAATGCGATATTAGTACGAATGAATCAAGAGTTGTCCAACAATGCTTGATGAGCTAGATTAGATGCGTCATGCTTCAAGCATGTCTATCGTTAAGTTTTCAGGAACTTATTGCCCGGTGTTGATAGCGCGCGGGCTTTTTTTTGCGATCTAAGGTCAAATCTCAGTATAGCTGTAGCCTGGGCATTCCTAGGAGCACCGTTCACTTTCTAAGCTGCAATCGTCATAGGTAACATCGCCATCCTGGGCAGGCACTGAATCACGTTGCCG
>ERZ1740070.261-NODE-261-length-37119-cov-7.189645_pt1 | contig 37119 bp, 31 predicted proteins | sample MGYA00581734_ERZ1740070 | MGnify/ENA primary metagenome ERZ1740070 (study PRJEB43018, sample SAMN04849744) | marine metagenome | isolation source: floating plastic debris | place: Pacific Ocean | collected 2008-09-01 | study: EMG produced TPA metagenomics assembly... | reverse complement strand
GACGGCACGAATTTTGCGCAGACCTGGTTGGCGCGCAATGGCGAGATACTCAAGAACGCGGCCATCGTAGTGCTCGTAAGATGTGACCGCCCCGTTCGAGTGTTCAGCCTTGATCACCTTGTCCCCACGGACCAACGCATGGTGGTCACGTCCGCCACACCTGACGACCGTATCGTTCACGAGATCAACGCAGAACCTGCCGCGTTGGAATACGCACGTCTCTTGGGGCTTGACCCGCACCAGCTTGATCAATTCACTTTTGCCGAACACCCCGTTGTCGTTCGCTTGGGCGATGTGCATCACGTGCGCGCCATTCAACAGGTCAAAGAGAACCACGATCTTGTTTTCTTTTCCGCCATCAACGAAGGCATGGTTCTGACGCTTGCAAAGCATGACGATATCGTTGCGCATCTGGATCGGGGTTTGGGGGACCTCGCCAAACACCAACAACCCGAAATCATCCTGGGCTGTGACTGCATCTTGCGCCGGATAGAAGCGGGGCGCACGCAGCGCACGCATGAGATGTCATCGGTTCTGCGCGAACACAACGTGGTTGGGTTTTCGACCTACGGCGAACAGATCGGCGGGCTTCACGTGAACCAGACACTGACAGGTGTCGCCATCTATCCTCGACTGGATGACGGAGACGAAGATGTCTCTGATTGACCCGAACGACACGTTAGAACGCCAGAACGAGAAACTGATCAAGATTGCCGACAGCCTGATGCGTCGGGTCGAATATGGGTCGAACCAGTCTGGCGCAGCTTATGCGCAATTCGAACGGGCTGCCCTTTTGGAAAAGCGCGTCCGCGAGCGCACGCTGGAACTTGAGCGGACGCTTGACCTGTTGCACGACGCGAACTCGCAACTCGCACAGGCCAACAACGACACCGAAGCCGCCCGGCGCAACCTTGCTGACGCGATCGAGACGATCTCGGAAGGCTTCGCGCTGTTTGATCCGCAAGACATTCTGGTCATGTGTAACTCGCGCTTTTGCCGGGATTTCCACGATACAGCGAAGGACCTGTCGTCTGGCTTGCCTTTTGACAGCTATGTCGATCGTGTCAGCCGGTCGCGATATCTGAACCTGCCCGAAGAGCAGGATCGCAATGCCTGGGCAAAGATGCGGCGCAAGAAGCACACGGAACGCCGGGTGATGTTCAACGTGCGGTTGGTTGAGGACCGCTGGTTGCAGGTGTCCGAACATCGTACCGAAAACGGCGGTACGGTGGTCCTGCAAACAGACATCACCGACATTATGCGCACCGAGCGGCAAGAACAGGCCAAGCTGCGCGATAAGCAGACCCGAATGATCCGGGCGACGCTGGACCATCTGAACCAGGGCGTCTGCATTTTTGATGAGAACGCGCAGTTGGTAGGGTGGAACCAGAAAATCGGCACGCTTTTGTCGATCCCTGCCCGACGGTTGCGGATTGGCGCATCGTTTGTCGGGTTGCTTGACGATCTTGATGATGAGTTTGAATTCACACGCGGCATTGATCGCAACTCGTTCCGCCGTTGGGCGGTGTCGGACGGTTTACGTCAGCCCATTTCGTTCGAGGTGCAACGCGGAAACAGTGCCGTTTTGCATATCTTTGGTCGTGCGATGCCGGACCGGGGGTTTGTGATTTCATGCACTGACGTCACCGCCGAACGCGAAGCTGCGCGAAAGCTGTACGAACTCAATGAAATCCTCGAACAGCGCGTGATGGAGCGCACATTGGAGCTTGAGGATGCTTTGGGGGCGGCGGAACGCGCAAACGCGTCCAAATCTCGGTTTGTCGCGGCGGCCAGCCATGACTTGTTGCAGCCTTTGTCGGCCGCAAAACTTTTCATGGCCTCCTTATCCGACAAGATCGATACGCCAAGCGAACAAGCTGTGTTGTCCAAGGCCGAGACAGCACTTGGGGCCGCGGAACAGATCATTGATGCGTTGCTCAATATCTCAAAACTTGAATCCGACGGATTGAGCTTTGACATTCGGCCTGTTGCCCTGCGCGAGGTGTTTGATCCGTTGCGCGACGAGATGGAGATACTGGCGGCCCAGAAGGGTCTGCGTTTGCGTATCCTGGACAGCTCCTACGTCGTGAAATCTGATCCAGCCTATTTGCGCAGGATCGTTCAAAATCTACTCACCAATGCCATTCGGTACACAGACACAGGTCGCATCGTCGTCGGCGCGCGCCGCAATGGCGAATCCGCGCGGATCGAGGTGTGGGACACTGGGCCTGGAATTGCGGAGCAGGATCAAAACTCAATTTTTGAGGAGTTTCGGCGTCTGGATGCCAAAGCTAGTGACAATGACGGCCTTGGCCTTGGTTTGGCGATTGTCGAAAGGGCCTGTGCGCGGCTGGGTCACCCGCTTGGGCTTTGGTCCGAGTTGGGCCGTGGGTCATGCTTTATGTTGAATGTGCCACTGGCGCATGACGCAGAGGTCAGCAGTCGCCGCAAAGCGATCACATCGTCGCCCTTGGGGCTTACCCATGCGGGGCTCATTGTGCTGTTGGTGGAAAATGATCCACAGCTTCGTCGGGCCCTGTCTATTCTCGTAGAAAGTTGGGGCGTGAGCGTCATCGAGGCGGAGGACGCAGAAAGCGCGTTGGACCTTATGGACGATCTTCAGATCGCGCCGGACGCGCTCTTGCTGGATTACCAGTTGGGGGCCGGGTTGAACGGCACGCAACTGTTCGAGGAATTGACCCGCCGTTTAGGACGTCTTCCTTGCGCAATCGTATCTGCCGAGCGTTCGGTAAATCTCCGTCAGGAGACGCGGCGGCTTGAGATTGATCTTCTGCTTAAACCATTGGACCGCAGCAAGTTGATCGATTTTCTTCATGCCGCGGCACAAGAAACGGCGCACTGATCACTCAGCCACTTTTTCAACCGAACTGTCACCAGGAACAAGATAGTCTTTGGCACGTTCAACGATCACGTCTGGCCACCGACGCGTGCGCACTGCGAGCGCTTCTGTCAGAACCAGGGTGCCTGTTACGCTCACCCGTGTCTCAGCCCCGGTGGTACCGATAAACTCAAGCCACATGCTGCTGCGCCCGACGTCGCGCACCGAAAGCCGCCACGTGAGCCTGTCACCCAATCGGCTGGGCGCAGGAAACTCTGCACGGATGTCGACAAAAGGCAATGCCAGCCCATCGCTTCCTTGAACCTGGCTCATCGGCCAATCCAGCGCTTCATCCAGCCAGTTTTCGAGAACGGTATGAACCATGTCAAAGTAACGAGGCAGAAAGACGATACCTGACGGCTCACAATCGCCCAACATGACTTCGTGTACGTACTTATATGCCGGCATCCCGGGTCGCCCTGTTTGGTTTTTTCGAGTGGTCGGTTGTCACCGATCGGTATGCTTTTGTACGCAAAGTCAGCAGTTTTCAATAGATTTCGCGGTAACCGCACGAATTTGCAGCGGAAAAAGAATGTTCCGTTCTGTCAATTGCGGGCCAAATTGTTACCGTGCGATGACGATATCCGCGCTAAGCCCACCAAGGTTGGCGCTTTCCCCCAAGCGCAACACCCCACCATGAACGCGTGCAATGTCGGCAGCGATGGCAAGCCCCAAACCCACACCAGACCCCTGGTCCTGATTGCGTGCCGGGTCTAGGCGAACAAAGGGGCGCAGCGCTGTCTCTCGTTGGTTGGACGGTATGCCCGGGCCGTCATCCTCGACACGGATGCGCACCGACTTGTCGGTGACGTCAACAGACACCTCGCACATCGTGCCGTAGCGCACCGCGTTGTTGATCAGGTTTTCAATCGCCCGCCGGATCGCCATTTGCCGCAGGGCAATCACGCCCTGCCCTTTTAAATGCACCAACGTCACTTGCGTTCCAGACCTTTTGCAGTCGTCGACGATCGCTTCGATGAAATCGGGAAGTGCTGTGGGTTCGGCTTTGCCGCTTTCAGCGTTGCCACGCGCAAAATCCAGAAACGCATCGATCAAACGCTGCATGTCTTCGATGTCGCGTTCCAGCGGTTCACGGTCATCGCGTTCGAGCATCGACACACCCAGCCGAAGACGGGTCAGCGGTGTGCGCAGATCATGGCTCACGCCAGACAGCATCATGGTGCGCTGTTCAATCTGCCGTTCGATCCGTGCACGCATGTCAAGAAACGCGTTGCCTGCAGCGCGCACCTCGACCGCGCCAGCTGGAGAATACTCGACGTGCCGCCCCCGCCCAAAAGCCTCGGCAGCGCCTGCCAGACGCGTGATAGGGCGCAGCTGATTGCGCAGATACAAAAACGCAATCAGCGTCATCAACGCGCCAAAAACCACCATATTCACCAGAAGCTGATGTGGATTGGAGGCTGACGCCCGTTCTCGCCGAAACTCGATTTTGACCAAAGGCTGATCATCGCGCTTGATCCAGACAAACACGGTCCGGTCGTCCACAAGACGCACGCGTTCGAGCCCGATCACGTGCCGGTCAAGCGTGCGGATCACAACGATGCCCGAGAAGTCAAACCAGCGACGCAGGTTTTCGGTTGGCATGTCTTCCGCGCTGGTGGGCAGAAAATCGAGCCGCAATGCTTCGGCCAACTCTGTGTTACCGCTCCACTTTGGATCGAGGGCTGCGTTGATTTCGCGCGATATCTCGCGACTCATCTGTTCGGTGACTCCTTCGAAATGCCGTTGGATGAACACAACCGACACAACAAGCTGCAAGGCGACGACAGGTAAGATCAAGATCAGCGCGGCCCGACCATATAGGCCACGCGGCATGTATTTTTTGAGCCATTGGAATGTCATAGCGATACGCTACCCGACATGTGTCGAAAGGCAAATGCAGAGGGGTGTTGCCCTTGCAATTTGCATCCCGCACAGGTGTCATTCCATGCAACCAAGCTTTGGACCAGCAAATGACTGACCCGCAACCCGAGTTTCAACCAACCGTCGGTATCGCAAAGGATATTGCACCAGGTATCCGGCGCATCCTGGCACCAAACCCCTCACCCATGACGTTTCGGGGAACCAATACGTATCTGGTGGGTGAGGAAGAGATCGCGGTCATTGATCCGGGGCCTGCGGATGGGTCTCATCTCGACGCCATCCTAACAGCGTGTGCAGGCGCAAGACTTACCGCGATCCTCGTAACGCATGCGCATCTTGATCATTCGCCGCTTGCAGGCCCGCTCAAAGAAGTAACGGGCGCGCCGATCTACGCGTTCTCGGATGCGTTTGGGGGACGCAGCGCGATCATGAAAGAACTGGCGGCCCAAGGTCTTGTCGGCGGTGGCGAAGGGGTGGACGCTGAGTTCCAACCTGACATGGAACTTGTCACCGGCGACACAGTGACCGGCAAAGGTTGGGTCCTCACGGCGCTGCATACACCCGGTCATTTCGGCAATCACCTAAGTTTTGCGCTGGCGAATACCCTTTTTTGTGGCGACCTTGTCATGGGTTGGGCGAGTTCGTTGGTGTCCCCGCCAGATGGGGATTTGACGGATTTCATGGCGTCGTGCCGGATGCTGCGTGAAACACCATGGTCTGTCTTCTACCCCGGTCATGGCGCACCGATCACGTCACCAGCCGAGCGATTGGACTGGCTACTCGCGCACCGGCTGGCCCGAGAGACGGCAATCCTGACCGCGCTAAAAGACGGTCCAGCCACCTGTGCTGCGCTTGCACCACGCATCTACACAGACACACCAGCGGCGCTCCTGCCCGCAGCAACGCGTAACGTACTTGCACATATCATTGATCTACATGGAAAAAATCGCGTCGAACCTGAAGGGGCTTTGACAGCGGCGGCCAAATTTCGACTGACGTAAGGATGGTGAGAAAAATCGTTTCTTTTTTCACCAAACCCTCTGGACGCGCCCCAACGCTATTGCTACACCGCGCTTCGTGTTCCGGCGTAGCTCAGCGGTAGAGCAGTTGACTGTTAATCAATTGGTCGTAGGTTCGATCCCTACCGCCGGAGCCAAAATCCCCAAGTAGATCAGAGATTTACTAGACACCTCAGCGAGGTGGATCAGGGGGTATTTGGCGTTAGTAGGCACATAGTAGGCAGTTATAACTGATTTGCTTGGGCCGAGATACCGCGATTTGCCGTGTTAACACCTTACTTCTTGAGTACTTGAACCACAGCCAAAACTGACCAAACGGTTAAAGTGCCCTAAGCCGCCCCTACAGCGCGACTGGCTTCTCTTGGTAGGTAGGAGTGGAAATCTCCCGCTAACGCCGTGACATAGCCTTGTGCGCCCGGTGGTCGCTATTCCCCGCCAAGTTTTCCCCACCATTTTCGTGCGCGTAGCGGGTCCGTTTCTTTCGCCTTCCCCAACAGGGTCCAGTATTCATGACCCCTGTTCAACGTCGAACTCGGCAATCAGGAAATCAACCGTTGCCTCATCGCGCAGCTTGCAGACGATATTCTGGTTCGCGAATGCGCCTTTGAAACGCTTGGCGTGGTCGGGGTCTACGGTCTTGCGCCATTCGATACCGACCACATGTTCAGCGTCCTCCGGTGCAGCTCCGGGCCGCTTCATGCGTGGTTCGGCAAGCGGCTGATCGAACAGCGGACCATCTGGGATCATGAACTCCGCGGCTGGCACAACCTCGCTCGTCACCACGCCGTATCCGATATACCCGTTGCCCTTGTCATAGACGAAAACCTCGTCGCCGATGCTGAGCTGTTGAAGGCGTTTGGAATAGAACTCGCCGCCACCTGCACAGATGAAGCCGTAACGCTTCATATCTTCCCACGAGCGATGCTCGCCCAGCCCCGCATTCACGAAGTAGTAGCCCGACCACGGAGAGCGGACCTTACGTTCTGACCGTTCTTCCACCTCGTCCTGATCAAGCAGGAAATCCGTTGTCAGCCATTCGCGGCCATCGGCCTCGAACACATTGAAGAATGCAGTGTTAATCGCCAGCCCGTGCTCCTCGGACAGATATTCAACAATCCTGCGGGACGCGGCATCCAACTCGCTGGCGACGATCAGCATGGAATGCGTTGCGTTCAGGCGCTCGGGAATGCCTTCACCGAACCTCTCCCGAAATGCAGTCACAAGGCGGGTGCCCAGGTATTTCTCGGCCCGCTCGTAAAACTCGGGCGTGGTGAGGGTCCGCACCCATGACGCATAATCGAGGACTTGGGCCACGATCTCACGCGGGGTGCGGTCTTTCTTTAACTCGATGATGACCAGCCCGCCTGTCGCATCCATAGCCAAAAGGTCGATGAATTAGCCATGATCGGTGGGAACCTGTCGCCCAATAATCATCGCGTCGAGACCCAAAAGGCTCTGATCGGCCTCCACCCAGTCTTCGAATAGCTTTTCGTTGCTGAGTGCCCGACGCACCGCAGGGCGGAGCTTTCCGTTTGAAATGGAATAGAGCGAGGTCATTCTAAACGTGTCCGTTTCTATTCAAGTTCGCATTCTGTGCCCCAGCCACATCACCTCCCTAGAACTGAAGAAATGTCTCGCCGCTTTTTGGCAGCTTTCAGAAGATCTGTAGCCTCTGAGGATATTCTGTTGGCAATTTCATGAACGCTCTTATCAATCGAATTCTCGAGTATAGCTCCAGCAGATCGAGCTAGATCAGCGGCATTGCTGCGAATTAGATGAGTTTCGATAATTTCATCTTGGACGCCGAGAGAAGGAATAGGCAGCGATAGTTCCGCCAGTTGATCACTATCCATTGTTACATTTGTTGCGCCACACATCAGTGGAACAAGCGTTGTTTCCTTCGTTGCTTCCAAAAGTAGATGAAGGAACCGGGGGCGTACCTCCCGACCGGAATTTACAAATAGCGCACACATTGTATTCGCCAAGGCAAATTTTCCTTTCTCGTAATGTATCCTCTTGATATCTGCTTTGCCATGTCCGGCAGATGATACAAGAGGAACACACACAGCCTCTCCCTCGAAATCCCAATGGTCAGATGATTTTCGTGCCTCCGCAGGCACAACAAGAATGTGTTCTCCTGGCGGCGTCGCCATATTTGGAGACAGCCCTTTTTTTATTTTGCAAAAATCGCCCAGCCTTTCGATATCAATTCCAGATTTGTGGATAATACGATTGGGCAAGTCGTGCCAGCGACCGAGCAAATGCAGGTTGCGCCCCTCGAGAAGTTCTTTCTTGCTAACACAATATGCTGCGATTTCCCCTCGAACGTTTCGCCACTCTACTCTGCTCCTCAAACTAAAAAAGTACTCTCTGATCACAGATTTTGCGGATGGCAACTGAGACCCATCAACTCGCTCTCTAGTATCGGTTTGCGAAAAACCATCTTTCTCGATCTCCACAAACAACACATCGGAGGCCTCCTTAGCTAGAGACCTATCAATGATCAAAATATGCGTCTTAACACTCGCGTAGGGCTTAAACACTCCGTGAGGAAGAGTTACATCGGCTACAAGGTATCCATCTTGTACAAGCTTCCTTCTAAGCTGTTTGTAAGCACTTTGAGCCACAAAATTCACCCCCTCTGGAACTACAACTGCAGCGCGGCCATTGGGATTTAGATGCTCGATGATGTAATCCAAAAACAGTACTTCACTACGCTTCGATTGCACCTGAAAACGAGTGTGCGGCTTAATCCCACCTTTTGGTGTCATAAAGGGAGGATTTGCTAAAATGACGTCAGCGGTATCATTCCATCGCGCGTCGTTGGTAAGAGTATCATACTCTTGCACTTTTGGGCTGGCAAAGCCGTGAAGATACAGGTTTACCAAGCTCAATCGAACCATATCTGGGGAAATATCATATCCTATGATGTTGTTCGCCAGGGCGCTGCGATCATCGGAAGACAGAAGATTGCCGCTAAACCTCTGGGGATGCTCCAAGCCAAGCTCAGAAATGTCGTTTACTTCGTCTATTTGATCGACTGCCCCAACATCCGAAGAGTTCATTTTCAGGATATGCTTGTAGGCTGAGATCAAGAAGCCCGCCGTGCCGCAGGCAGGGTCAAGGATCACCTCGTTTTTCTGCGGGTCGATGATTTCGACCATGAAGTCGATGATATGGCGCGGGGTGCGAAACTGTCCCGCGTCGCCCTGACTGCCGAGAACGGAAAGGAGGTATTCAAAGGCATCGCCCAGCCGTTCGCTGTGATCATAGGTAAAGCTGTTGATCTCGCGCAGGAAGGAGCGGAGCGTTTCGGGATCACGATAGGGCAGATAGGCGTTGCGGAAGATTTGCCGGAAGAGCGCGGGCAGACCGTCATTCTCGACCATCTTGGTCAGCGCCTCGGAATAGGTGTTGAGCATGTCCTGCCCGGTTACGCCGGGGGCGACTAGCTTGGACCAGCAGAATTTCTCATACTCGCCCGTAAAGAAGGTGGGCTTGCCGCCCATCTCCTCGGCCTCAAGGTCCATGTCGTCCATGAACTTGTAGATCAGCGCAACGGTGATCTGTTCGACCTGGCTTTTCGGGTCCGGCACCTTGCCCACGAGGATGTCGCGGCAGGTATCAATTCTTTTTTTTGTTTCGGCGTCGAGCATTGGGGGTCTTTCGTCACATGAACGGGTTCAGGGACACATAGTCCTTGATGTATTCGGGGATGCGTTTGCGCCACTCTTGGGGAACGTCTTTGAGATCACGCGTGGTGAAGGTGGGATGTACATTGAGGTCCGCGAACTGGCCAGCGTCGATCTTGGCGCGAACGCCGGCATCTCGGATGTAGGCCTCGAAGAAATAACGCATTTCACGGATGCGGTCGCCTTCCTCGGGTTGCTGATCGGTCAGGAACTTCTGGAATTCGTCTTCAATCAGCTCGGACTTGCTCTTGAATTTGGGGATGAAGCCGAACGCCTTTTCGATCAGCTCGCGCACCGAGATACGGCGATCAACGCCTGCAGCGCGGCGCAGTTTCTCAAGGTTGAAGTACTCGCTTGGTTTGTCGAAGATTTCTTCGATCACGTGGCGCGTGGCGGCCTCCCAATTTTGCGCATCGACCAACTGGGAAAGCGTATCGTCGCCTCGCACGTGTTCTTCAAACTTGCGGAACAACTCACGATCAATCCGCATCCCATCGGTGCCAATCTGAGTTTCAACCTGCGAGACGACATCATCAGGATCGAAATGCTCGTAGGTGCCAATCCCACCGTGCGTGGTGCCACCTTCGCCCCCTTCTCCGCCCGTAGATAGCGGCATTGAAGGTGTGGGAGGGAGCGTCAACTCCTCGTCGTACTTGAACTTCTCCTCGAAGTACTCGCAGTTGGCGAAGAAGTCGAAAAGCCTGAACGTATCTTTCGCGACATCGCCAAGGGCAGCTTTCTTGGACGGATCAAACATCTCTTCTACGAAGTTGTGCTTGCGCGTACCGCGACCTTTGATCTGCACGAAATCAGACGGCGAGAACACAGGCCGCATCAGGGCGAGGTTCAAGAGATCTGGGCAATCGTAGCCCGTGGTCATCATGCCGACAGTGACACAGACCCGCGCCTTGCATGTGCGATAGTTCTCCAAGAAGCCGCTATGGCCACCAAGGTTGTTGTTGGCAAAATTCACGGTCATACGCTGGGCATCAGCGACGTGGCTCGTGACCTGCATAGCGAAATCGGAATTGTATCGCCCTGGCCAAAGCTGATCGGCCATTTCATTCAGTATTTGGGTGATTTTTGCCGCGTGGTTTTGGCTTACAGCAAATGCAATAGTCTTGCCGCACTCGCCGGAGATTGGATCGCGCAGACCATGCTCCAGCAACGTCTTGCAGAAGGCCAAGTTGGTCGCTTCGGCAAAGAACTTTTTCTCGAAGTCTCTGCCTGCAAACGCTTCTTTAGCTTCACTCCCATCCTCATCGACAGTCTCAACAACGAAACCTTCATCGGAGAGGAGTTGGGTGGTCACACCCGTACGGGCGTCGACAACATAGGGATTGATTAAGAACCCGTCTCGCACCCCATCAATGAGGGAGTAGCGGTAGGTTGGATCGCCCGACGCACATCCGAAAGTCCGATAGGTATCGAGCATCGTGCGCCGTTCGGTCTCGCGTGGATCGCGCTCAGCACCATCTTTCTCGCTACCTTTCAAATAGTCACGCGGTGTTGCAGTCAAACCCAGCTTGTAGCCTATGAAATACTCAAAGACGGCCCGTGCGTTGCCTCCAATGGAACGGTGAGCTTCATCCGAAATAACGAGGTCAAAGTCTGTGGGGGCAAAATGTCGACGAAATTTGTCATTGAACAACAGTGACTGGACAGTCGTGACGACGATATCAGCCTTTCGCCAATCATCTTTCTGTTCTTTGAAAATTACAGATGTGAAATCGTTCTTCAAATAGCCCTTAAAGGCTTTATCGGCCTGCACCTCCAATTCAAGCCGATCAACCAAAAACAAAATGCGCTTGGCGTTTCTAGTTTTTAGGAACAGCTTTATCAGCGCGGCAGAGGTTAAGGTCTTACCTGTGCCTGTAGCCATTTCGAAAAGAAACCGCGTCGCGCCATTTTTCGCAGCTTCTTGAACGCTGCGCACGGCACTTAGCTGATACTTGCGCAAAAAGCGCAGCTTGTTCTTTTCGATGAAGCTGGTTCGTTCGGCCTCAACGCGCCAAGCCGCCTCTTGAGAGTAGCCCGGCATCTGCGTAAGGGCGATGTAGTCTTCCGCAACATGTTCGCTGGCTAAGCGCTCAGCATCTGGCTCGAATTTGTAGTGGTTTCCAATCTCTTCTGGCGCTGGGAACGCGGAAATCACTGTGGGGCTTCCCTGCCTTAAATCCCACAGGTGATGAATATTTCCATTGCTCAAGATGACAAATCGGGCGTTCTGAGACCGCGCATAGCGACGAGCTTGCTCTTTGCCGACAAGCGGGTTCTTATCTTCGGATTTCGCCTCCAAGACGACGAGAGGTTTACCATCTCCGTCCAAAAGCAAGAAATCGACAAAGCCATTGGAGGTCTTTTCCAAGTCCTCGCCGAGCGCATCCAAATCGTTTTGCGTGATCTTTACGTTTGGTTCCAAGACAATATTGGCGGGGCCTTTACTATCGTCGAAAAACCGCCAACCCGCATTCTCTAGGAGCTTATTGATTTTAATTCTGGCAGTCGCCTCCTTGCTTGCCAAAACGGCACCCCCTCCGAGAACACGCTAAATCCATGAAACACGGCAACTTAGCCACAATCGAAAGGTGACATCCAGAACTTCTTTTCAATGTCAGCGTTCGATCGGGTTGATGGGTTCGCCAAGGCCCAAGACCCTCACAACAACGCACCCGCCGCATTCCCGTCAAACAGCCCAGCATCGCGGACATAACGCGACAGCATCAGGTCGGAGGCATGGCCAGTTTGTGCCCGCACCTTGTAGGTCGGCACCCCGGCCTTGATGGCGCTGGTGGCGAGGCCAGCGCGGAGGCTGTGGCCGCTGTAGCCTTCTGGGTCGATCCCGCCATTTGCGAGACGGTTGCGCAGGATCGTGGACACGGCGTCGGAGCGCAGGCGGTCGGGTTGCACATTGCCGTGGCGGTCAACTGGTCGGAAGATCGGGCCATGATCTGACGCAAGTACACCCAGCCAAGCAGACAGAGCGGCCACGGGGCAATGACGGGTCCGACCGAGGGGGATGCCGATCTTGCGGCCTTGGCCTGTCTGGTCGGTTTTGGAGCGGCGCAGGTGCAGGGCCAGACCTTCGCGGACCTCTTCGATGTCGGGCAGATCAAGGCCGACCAGTTCCGACGACCGGAAACCGCCCGCCCAGCCGATCAGCAGCAACGCTCGGTCCCGTTTAGCACGGGGGTCATCCCCAAGTGCATTGAGAAGGATGAACAGGTCTTCGCGCAACAGGGGGCGGGCTTGATCCTGTACCGTGCCATTTACTCGTTTGATCCCCCGCATCGTGGCCCGCACGATCTCGCTGCGGCAGGGGTTCGGCCAGGCATTCGCCTCGTGGACCTTGCTCAATGTTGCCACACGCCGTGCGAGGCTGGACGGGGCCAGCATGTCGGCGTGATCGGCCAGATAGCGGGCGACCAGAACAGCCGATGCGGGCAGTTCCCCGCCCCAGTCCGCGAAATGGGCCAACTCGGAACGGTAGGCGTTGCGCGTGTACTCAGACAGGCTCTCGCGGATAAAATGCTCAACGGCTTCGTCAGCGGTCAGATCGGTAACTTCCCAGCCCTTTGTGGGCCGGGATAAGAAGTGATTATACCGGGTTAGGTCCAAACCGTTCATGACCGCACCCCTGTCAGCACGTCGCGCCTTATCTGGTTCAACGTCGGGATCGCGACCAACATTGCATCCATCCCGCTTCGCGTTGCCTCGGGCGAAAGTTTTAGACATTCACCCACCCAACGCTCCCGCAGCTTCAAACTCAAAGGCCCATCAGCGCATCGTGACAAACACTGCCCTTCGATCCGGAATAGCAGTTCGCCTACCACCTTCACGCGGCTGCGGGCTGGCACGTGCGCATGCAACCAGTCCACCATGCCTGCTTCTTCTGAGCACAACCGCCGTAAGGCCAGCTTGCCGGGTCGAGTGTACTGATCGAGCGCCCAACTCGGCACATCCCCGATGAAGTCTTCAACCGGGGTCTGGTCATCCCGAACCCCGGTTGCGACGATGCCGTTCTCTAGGGACAAAAGCGCGACAAAAGGGGGCAGCATGGACTGCGTCTTGGTGAAGTTCTCTTTCGCGATGGCCACGAGCGTGGGGGCTACTCCCAACTCTGATAGAGTCTGGAACGCCTGTTCAGGATCACCAATCCGGTAGGTCAGATGATCGCTGTGGCAGCGGCGCGTCCCGACCAAGTACCAAAGCGCCAAAGCTTTGCGGTCGAGGTCGGGGCACCCAAGCACGATAGACCGTAAACGGTTGTTCGACATCTCAGCAAAGCAGGTGCGGTCATCGCTGAGGTTGGGCCATGTCTCAATGGCCATCAGCAAGTCATCTGCCGCACGCGATTTGCGGGCGTCACACATTCGGCGGATTAGGTAATCGGTCACGACCGCATCCCCACCCAACTGGCGGCGGATCGTCTTACGGGCCAAACACGCTGCCGCGATGCCCACGGTGTGGATGTCTGCTAGTCCGATGTCCTCGGCAGCGATGGCATTGAGGCGGCGGAGAAGAGTGTTCCCATTTACCGCCAACAAAAACCGTCCGGCTTGACGCGCAGCGTGCGGGCGGTTTCTGCGGATGGCTTTCTGCAACATGCTGCTGGCAATCCACTCTGTGATGTCGAGTAGGGCGATCCTTGGCCCTGGATCAAGAGCTGCAATCTCCTGCGCGGCCATCGTTTGAAATCGGTTGAGAGCTGGGTGTGGTGTCATCGCGGTCCCTCCTTGGTGTGCGAGAGGGGGCGAGATCATCTGACCCAGCTTGAGCGTACCCTATGGCACCACCAAGGGAAGGGAAATCGGCTTCTCGAGCGTGAAAGTATGCAAATTTCATACTTCATGTTGATTGCAGTTAATTGCAAATCCCAATATTTTGGCATGAGCACTAGATGTAGTGATCTAGCGGTTCTTGGTGTGTCCTCCCCCGAAAAAAGCGGACGGATTTCCACTTTCCATGTACCTTCCCCGGGTCGTCTCCGGTGGGCAAACTCAAGTTTTCAGACTGTCCCCGGATTTGTCTCTGGGACATTAGCTCCGCCTTGGAGAAGCAGGGTGCCAAACGGTGCAATCAGCCAGATTAACAGATGGCGATAGGTCAGCAGTGTTTTTGGAGAGAGGCACAGCAACAGTGGATCGAAGTGAGGACAAAGGCAGTGGAAGCATCGTCATGGATTTACGGGGATAAGGGCCAAACTGCGCAACTCGCCGTCACCGGCGCATGTAACTATGCTAGTGATCCGTTGCTTGCTCCTTATAACGATTAAGCCCAACGAAGAGGCAAGTACGGCCATTCGACCCAAGAGGGCGCGACTTGGCAGCGTTTCAAATTTTTGTTCATGAATTTAAGAACTTGTTTGTTCTTCCCGCAAATACATCTCTTCCCGCAACAGCAAGACGCGAGCGAAGCGAGTGTATTGCTGCTCTTATCCCCGTTTCTTTGTGTCCACTGATCAAGATAAGAGCAATAATAATAAAATATACATTAACTTATTTTAGATACAAACAAACAGCACTTCCGCGCTCACGCCCACTGTAACGATATCGAATGAAGGTCCTGCGCAACGACAACAAAGCGCCGGATGGTCGAGATGGACGGATACACAAGAAAACGAGAATAAAAGTTCTCCGGATTATCGTCGTATTCGTCTCCTTCATATTGGCCCATGTACTGTGCAAGCTTGACCCCGGCCATGAAGCTAGACCAATTCGAAACTGTTGTTCTGAAAATGTCGTAGCCCATGCCGGTTGGGCAATCGTCAGCGATGCCTTTCAGCATTCCAAATTCAGGCTTGGTCTCGCGCCTCTTCATGGCCTTACGCCAAAACCCCGCCATCATCCTTGCTTGATCTTCAGATGTCAGATCAGACGGATGCGCTATCCGGATAAGCGTCGTTTTTTTACCGCCTACAATCTTTACGACATATCTGAACGGGTTCTTTTTATGGAGGTCCCGCGCATAATCCGGCGATACGCCTAGCTGCTCGCTGACGGTTGCGGCAGGGAGATTTGCCCACAACCGATCTTCAGCACTTACCGGGTTGTGAGCCAGTTCATGTTCGACCAATTCAAACAAGTCTCTACGAGCGCCGCTAAGGTCGTCTTTGGTTTTCAATTTTTTCGCCTTTGCAGCTTTGTACTGGTCAAAACCGTCTTTGAAGACCTTGCCAGAACCAACAGGCGGCAAAATCCATGGTTTCTTTGGGTTTGGTGGCGCAATCTCTCCGGCAACGATTAAATCGGCCAGCATTTCCGCCTTGCCCGCACCGGTAGCTGCGGCAAGCCAAGAATTGGATTTCTCCATGCTCAATCAATACGGCTTGCGGCGAGGAAAGCGAGCACGTCAGCCCGGCTATACCGAACGGTTCGATAGCCAAGGTTGCTGTAAGGAATGGCGGGCGGTGTACCGTTTTGTCGAGCGATGTGACGATCTTTGTCAAGAAAGCGGCGCGTAACACCGAGCAGCGCAGCGGCTTCTTCGGTGGTCAGCATTTGCGGGGCCGCGAGAGCGGTCAAATCAGAGCTATGGGACATTGCGTCTCTCCAAGGTACGAAGCTGGCACGCCACCTTCCTGCGGCACGCCCGGTTGGGTTGCTTCGCGCTACCAACTCTGCATCTGGTCAATTGACGCCAATGCAGCGCTGACAAGCCTCCTTGCTCTAACGCTTCATATAAACTGCACTTTTACGCGCCAGATTTCAAGCTGTCCGTTGTTGATCAATGAAATCGCTCACGGCCTGAACAGCTACCCGCATCATCTCAGGGTCATTCAAAATCTGGTATCCGGCGGTCACGTCATTGGCAGTCGAGTGGTTCATGAGCCGCTTTACTTTGGTTTGCTGGACATCAAGACGGGTCGCCACCGTGGAAAAGCTGCGGCGCAGATCATGAAAGCCGATCGACCAGCCAAGGGCCTCACGAAAGGCCGTGAGCGTCTTGCGTGGGTCGCCATAGGGTGAAGCCCCCCAAACATAGGTTTCGCCCCCGGTGCGCTCATTCTGAGCCTCCAAGAGCCGCACGGTTTGCTCGGCCAGTGGCAGGGTTATCGCTTCCCCGTTTTTCGACCTCTCGGCAATGATGGTCAGCGTCTTGCCTTTTAGGTCCACATCGGCCCATTCCAGATATGCGGCCTCAGTCATGCGCAAGCCGGTGCGGGCCAGCAATTCCACATAAACCTTGAATTTCTCCCCAGCCTCTGGGTGACGGTTTGAATTGGTTTCAAGGTTGTCCAATGCCTCAAAAAACGCCTTCCAATCGCTCACGAAAGTCTGGCGGCGCTTGGGCTTGGGCATGATCTTTTTGCGCTTCACAATATCGGCGGGGCATTCAGGCAAGAGCGGGTTTCCCTCGGCGTCGGTCACGTCAGCCCGCGCCCAATTCCAGCAACTCTTGAACGTGCGCACGGCCAAAGCGGCCCCGGCGGGGGTGCGGTCTTTGATTTCATGAAAACGGGCTTGGAACACCTTGGGGGTGATCCAGCGCAACTCCATACCCAGCCAATCGCCAAACTCACGCTGCATCGTCGCAAGGTATGTCTCGGCGGTGCGCTTACGGTGATCCCGCTCGGAAAGCCATCCTTCCACCGCTTGGCCGAGGGTCATGAGCTTGGCCCGGTCTTGCCTGAGTTGGGCGTTGCGGTCTTTGCCATCGGCCATTTCAGCCAGCGCCTTCATGGCGAGCTTCCGGGCATCATTGAGCGTCAAGGTGTCAGCCCGGCCAAGCGTGACCCGCCGGGTCCTCCCCTTCACGCGGCTTTCAGCGAAATAGGATTTCGATCTCGTGCCAACCCTCACACCAAACCCCGGCAACGCGTCGTCTGTGATCAACGACTGCCCGGTTCTAGAAAGCGGCAGGTCTCTGACGAATTGCGCTGTCAGCTTCGGCATCTCATCCCCAATTTAGTAGGCGTTTAGTAGGCAGATATTGAGCAGATACCGACGAATATGGGGAGGAAAGAAACCATACGCAAGATGGCTTTAATGTTTAATTACAATGTTATGTGAGGGATTGTGGGGGAACATGAGGTCATGGGATAAAACGACAATTGGTGACTGTTAATCAATTGGTCGTAGGTTCGATCCCTACCGCCGGAGCCAATTCCTCCTCTCAAGCCCCTTATTTCCTTGTGTTCAAGGGGGTTGGCTGTTCTCCACGACACACATGAGAACACACAAGAGGACACACAGATGGCCCTGCAAACGAAGATCAAGCACATCGACAAGCGTCCGAACGGGGTGCTTCGTTTTCGCCGCCGCTTCCCTAAAGATGTGGCTGAAGCTCTGGGTGAGAATTTCCTTCAGGTGCATGTTCGCAACACGGAGGGGCTTGCCTTCCATAGAGAATACCATGCCATCATTACCGAGTTTGAACGCATCGTGAGAGAAACTCGCGTGCGTTTGGAGGATGAAGGCCGCGACAGCCGAACCACACAACAGAAGTGGCACGACGCCCTGATGACCGCGACAGGCTTGCGCGAAGGGGTCACAGGTCTCGACCCGGCAGACCCAGAGACCGGTCGTTTGATCTTCGAGACGATGAAGACCAAGCCTGACCCGCTGGTCACCAAGGCCCTCCTCAATCCCTCAGCGCCCGCTCCAAGGCCCACCCTCGGGGATGCCTTCAAGCTCTACCGCCAAGACAAGCAGGTTGAAGAAGGCAGCAAGAAGGAAAATGACCTCAAGCGGATTGAGGGTCGTCTCAAATCATCCATTGGCGACCCAGATAGCCTTCCTCTTGAGGAAATGACGGTGGACCACAGACGGCGCTACTTCAACTATATCATCAGTGCGAAGAAGGCCGACGGCTCCCCGCTCTCCCTCGGGTCAGCCAAGAAGGAGACGAACATTTTGGTGGCGGTGATCAACCATGCCATCAAAGAGATGGACATTCTCGCTAAGAACCAGTTCGCGGCTCTCCCGTGGCCCGAGGACGACACCCAAGCGGTGGAACGTCGGCTTCCCCTGCCCGATGACCTAGTGGTGCGCGTCGAGGACCGGCTCAAGCGCGGCAACATCCATGAACTTGTGTTGATCTGGCAGTTGCTCAAGGGCACCGGGTGTCTGACGTCAGCGCCTATGGAGCGATGAGAACGCGCGCGAACCTCTAGGACATCAGCTACTTAGAGAAGCATTTGAGGCCCGTCATCAGAACTCTAGAAGCGCACTGCTCATTGCCTACTCAGCCTTGGAAGTTGGTCTAAAACAGCACATTTCAGAGTGTGCGCCAGACGCTGCTTGGTTGGCGATGTTCTCGCCTTCACCGCCATTGCTCAAGATGCTGAGGGACTACCTCCCGCAACTTCACCGCGACAACCCGAGCTTCACGAATTGGAAAGACACAAAAAAACTATTGAACAAGGTCAATAGCTTCACGGAGGATAGAAATCGGTTAGCGCATCGGGGCGAAGCTATAGTCGGCTTCCTGAATGAGTATCTGACTATAACCTCGGACCTATTATATGCCTTTGATGTTTTTGAGGGGCATGAGTGGGCAAAAGCGAAGGTCAGTCCGTCCTTTCGAGCCGCCATGAAATGGTAGGAGCGAGAAATCCGCCTCGAGCGAGTAGCGGCCACCAATTATTCACACTGGATGCAGCTATTTGAAACTTGCGGCGGCGATTTTCTGAGAAGTTCTTGCAATGCTCACGACACACAAGCCGTGGCTTCAACGACACACATTGCCTTGCAAAGCCAACGCCACTAGAAACTTAACTATCTGATTTTAATTTACTTTTATGCATTGCTCGGAAATGGTCGCTTCCTATCGCCGGAGCCAAAATCTCTTATCAAGCCACCGACCGTTGCGCCATTTGAGGCAGTGCTTGGTGGTAACTCGGCCGCCAAGCGGATTGAGCAGCGACTACTTTATATCGTGAACGTGGTTGGTCGTGGTCACACTCGACAACATTACACCTCGGCAATCATAGCTGTTGCGCTGATTAAGCGTATCAAGGCGTCGAACGTTTTGGCTCCAAATTCCGCAAGACACCTAAACGCATAAAACACCGGCTAAAAGCCGCCGAGTGCAATCTGTTCAAAACCGCCGTTCTCCGCCAAGATGCGAGCGTAGCATCAATGGAGGTTCAAGGAATGGGATATCGCGACGATTTTTACAAACTAGACAACATGATTGGTTACACCGGCGTTCTGCACAAACAGCCCACCGTCTATTTTTATGACAGTGCAACCCACGGCTTCGGGCATATCACCCAGCAGCATAACGACCCGACCAATGTGGGACGTGAGCAGTACAATGCGGACGACAAATACAAAATCGAAAACGCAAAAATCTATAAAAACAACTACCCTGTTGGTGAATTCAAAGAAGATGAAGGCCTAGAAATCCTGGATGGCAAATACAATGTTGAATGGGCGACTGACAAAGACGGTCACCAAGCGTCCTTTCACACCAGTCGAGGTCCCTTTCGACCCATCAAACCGAGTACGTTCTTCCCAAATGCTGGACGGTCGGAAATGGCCATCTCGGTCTGCGGTGTCGCAATCAGAGATTTTCCCAACCTAAAATCGATGTACGCTGGGTAGTATGATTTACCGTTTCTGGACCATCAGACCGTAACGTGATGCCGCCACCAGTTTGTCGTTTTGCCGGCTTGCCCGATCAGGACAACCAACCGGTGCAGTTGAGGTCAGTGAGACGATCCATCACTTTCGTCTGAGCGCTTGCCACGTGCATTGGCTTGCACATGCTCATTCAAACTGGCACGTCTGCGGCACCAACAGCAGAGATCGCGCATGTCGTATACAGTTTTCTTGATCAACGGGCCCAACCTCAATCTTTTGGGTCATCGGGAGCCAGAAATCTACGGTGCCGACACGCTTGATGATGTGACAGCGCGGTGTGAGGCTTTGCTGAACCCGGCAGGTGCTACGCTTAAATCCATGCAATCGAACCACGAGGGTGAGATCATTGATACGATCCACCAAGCCCGGACTGAGGCAGCGGCGATTGTTATCAATCCTGGTGCATTCACTCATACCTCCGTCGCGATCTACGACGCGCTTCAGGCGTATGAGGGTTTGGTGTTCGAAGTGCATATCTCGAACGTGCACAAGCGCGAGGCGTTCCGCCACCATTCCTATATCTCGCCCCGTGCTGATGGTGTGATAGCGGGATTTGGGGTTGAGGGCTATGAATTGGCCATGCGCCGGGTGATGAGCTTGCTGGCTGCTTAGAACGGCCCGTCTTCCAGCACACCATCGGCTGACATCTGCGCATAAAGCAAGCCTTCCCGCAGTCCACGGTCTGCAACAGACAACCGGTCTGTTGGCCAGCACCGCAGCAAGGCTTGTAGGATGGCCGCTCCTGACATGATAAGCGCTTGCCGGTCCTGCCCTATACGCGGGTCACGACGACGGCCTTCGGGACCAAGGCTCAGGTAGCCCGAAATGACCTTTTCGATCTGGTCCGACGTCATGCGCAGCCCATCCACCTTGGTCCGGTCATACCGCTTGAGCCCCAGATGACTGGCGGCCACCGTGGTGACCGTTCCGGATGTGCCAACGATCTGAAATCCGTCACGGGTCTGTTCGTTCTTGTACGGCGCGAACTCGGCAAGGTTTTCCTCGAAATACCAACTCATAAGCGCGTAGCGTGCGGAATCGCTTTCCACATCCGAAAACTGATCGCGTAATGTGGCGACACCAAGCGGTACGCTAATCCAGTCCACGACCTTTGCAGCCGGAAACGGGCTGTCTGCTGTGTGAAACCCGGAATGCAGCCGCATGATCGCGCGGGGGCGCTCAAAAGACGGCACCGCACTCAGGTCTATCCACACCAGTTCCGTTGAACCGCCGCCAATGTCGACCACCAACAACTGCTCCGTCTTGGTGCTGACCAGCGGCGCGCAGGAAATGACCGCGAGCCGCGCTTCCTCTTCCGTCTGGATAATCTCAAGATTGAGACCTGTGTCGCGTTTGACCTGACGGATAAAGTCTCGCGAGTTATGCGCCCGCCGACAGGCTTCGGTCGCGACTAACCGCATACGCGACACGTTGTGGCGCTTGATCTTTTGCTGGCAGACCCGCAACGCAGAAATGGTGCGGTTCATCGAAGACCGGCTGAGCCGGCCTGATTTCTCAAGCCCTGCGCCTAGCTGAACAGATTTTGAAAAGCTGTCGACCACGTGGAATTGGTTGCCCTTTGGCTGGGCAATCAACATCCGACAACTGTTTGTGCCCAAGTCCAGCGCTGCATAAAGCTCCGATGGATCGGGTCGGTTCGGCGCGGGGCTCTCTACCGGTTTCGGGAATGCGCCCGCACCTTTGGGACGCTTTGGCGCCATTGTTCCGCGCCTTCCGAATATGCAAGTTACTTGAACAGTAAGCACGCGCGAAGCGTATCGCAAGACCTGCTCACCGCATCTGCGTTATGAAACGCGTTCATGGAAAGACTGAGAAATATGGCGGGGCACAAGCATCGCCTTCGCCGCGCTATGCGCCTATTGTCGCTTTGGGTCGCGGACAGAAGCGGTTAAGTCGAAAATCGACCCTTTGTCACAGGCCGGCTCAATTACGAAGACGGAAAGATCGAAGGAATCGAATCCATGGCGGATGTAACAGTTGTCTACTGGCGTGATATCCCAGCCCAGGTGATCGTGGGCAAAGGCCGCCGTGGAGCGAAAATCCAATTAAGCGAACGGTTTGAACAGGCCATTGACCGCGCCGCAATGAAAGTGGGTGCCGCGGACACGGACAGCTATCTTGCCGAATGGCGCAAGGCGGATCCCTACCCCGTTGAGGGCGATGCGCAGGAAGTCTGTGCCGCAGAAGCTGCACGTCTGGAAGCCGAATATGACAAAGAGCGTATCAAGGCGCTGATCGACAATGAAGGCTGGGCATAAGCCCCGTGAACCTGAGGGAGGCCGTGATGGCTTTGTTGAATTTCCGCAAGCGTGAAGAATCACCCGCCGCTGGCTCCCCCGAAATGGAGGCCTTTCTGAAGGGCTACTCCATCGAAGTCATGCCGCGCACCGCCGAAAAGGTGGATGACTTCAAAGCGCTGCTTGCCCCCGGCACCCGCGTCTACATCGCGCATATCGAAGGCACGCCCATCGAAGACATGGTCGCCACAGCCAAGCGGTTGGCCGAAGACGGCTTCCCGGTCATGCCGCATTTCCCGGCTCGCATCATCAAGGACGATGCAACCTTGGCGGACTGGATTGCTCGCTACCAAGGCGAAGCGGGCGTCGATCAAGCGCTGTTGCTCGCGGGTGGCGTGGCCAAGCCGCACGGCGCCTTCGAAAGTTCGATGCAATTGATGGAAACGGGTCTCTTTGACAAAGCCGGGTTCAAGCGGCTGCATGTGGCCGGTCACCCGGAAGGCAACAAGGATATTGATCCCGACGGTGGCATGAAAAACGTCGAAGACGCGCTGCGCTGGAAGCAGGCATTCTTTGAGCGCACGGATGCGCAGATGGCGCTGGCCACACAGTTCGCGTTTGACCCTGACCCGATCATCAAATGGGTCGACGATCTGGGTAAAGCCGGGATCACCCTGCCCGTTCATATTGGCATCGCAGGTCCCGCCAAACTGCAGACGCTTATCAAGTTCGCCATCGCGTGCGGCGTTGGCCCATCGCTGAAGGTGCTGCAGAAACGCGCCATGGACGTCTCGAAACTCTTGCTGCCCTACGAGCCGACAGATGTGCTGACCAAGCTTGCCGCCCACAATGCGGCAAACCCGGATTTCGGCATCGAACAGGTCCATTTCTTCCCGCTGGGCGGCATCAAGACCAATGCCAACTGGGCGATTGAAAACGGTGGTGAGGCGACAGCCCCGGTTTCGGCGCTCTAACGCCTGATGCCCGCACTTCTGTTTGATCTTGACGGAACCATGCTGAATTCCGACGCCATTCATGCGCAGGTCTTTACTGAACTGTGGCAGTCGCGCGGGCTTGAGGTGACCGACGGGTTCTACATGAAGCATGTGCATGGACGCCTGAACGTCGATATCTTTGCCGAGTTCCTGCCGGACGAACCTGACCCGCAAGGGCTGAGCGAGTGGAAGGAAGCGCAGTTTCGCGATCGCTTGCCGCGCCCCTTCCCCGCAATGCCGGGGCTGCTGGAGGTTTTGAACCAGGCGCAAGGGCTTGGTTGGCGGATCGCGGTTGTGACCAATGCCATGCGGTTGAACGCCGAAGCCATGCTGTCCGCTATCGGCGCGCGTGATGCTGTCGAACATCTGGTGATTGGCGAAGAGTGCGAAAACGCAAAACCGCATCCCGAGCCCTATCAATTGGCCATGCAGCATTTCGGCGAAGCCGCGGCGGAGTGCATCGCATTTGAGGATAGCCCCACAGGTGTTCAGTCCGCAGCCGCGTCAGGCGTGTTCACAATCGGTGTCCGGTCTGCTTTGTCCGACGAAACCCTTCGCCAGAACGGCGCAGATGCCACCATTCAAGATTTCACTGACCCCACGCTTCCAGCCTTGCTGGACCGTCTCAAAGGAGCCGCCGCATGACCCGGACCATCATCGAGTCAAAGACCAAAACCGCCGTGATGGGCTTTGATGAACCGTTTTGCGTGATTGGCGAACGGATCAACCCGACAGGACGCAAAATCCTGAACGAGGAACTGGAACGCGGCGATTTCAGCCGTGTTGAGGCGGATGCGATTGCTCAGGTCGCGGCCGGGGCCACCGTGCTTGACATCAATTCAGGCGCCGTCTTTTCCAACAAAATGGCCGAAGACCCGCGCTATGCGGACAACAACTTTGTTGAGCCGACGCTGATGAAGGAATTGGTCGAACGCGTGCAGGCCGTGACGGATTGCCCGCTGTGCATCGACTCGTCTGTTCCGGGTGCGTTGGAGAACGGATTGGCGGCTGCTGAGGGCCGTCCGCTACTGAACTCGGTGACGGGTGAGGAAGAGCGGTTAGAGATGGTCCTACCTCTGGTCAAGAAATACAACGTTCCAGTTGTGGCGATCTCAAACGACGACACGGGGATTAGCGAGGACCCGGATGTACGCTTTGCGGTTGCCAAGAAGATCGTGGAACGCGCGGCTGACTTTGGCATTCCGGCGCATGATATCGTGGTTGATCCACTTGTGATGCCCATCGGGGCCATGGGAACTGCCGGATTGCAGGTTTTCACCCTGGTCCGTCGCCTGCGGGAAGAATTGGGAGTGAACACCACCTGCGGGGCTTCCAATATCAGCTTTGGACTGCCGAACCGCCATGGTATCAATAACGCTTTCCTCCCCATGGCCATGGGCGCGGGCATGACGTCGGCGATCATGAATCCTGTTGCCCTGCCGGTTGGCCCAAAGAAGCTCGCCGAGAAAAAGGCGGAAATTGAGGCCGCTGGCATCGTGCTGCCACCCGAGATGGATGACGAAGCGTTCTGCCAGATGTTTGGCCTTGGTTCGACCAAGCCGCGTGCGGGGAAGGAAATGGAAGCGATCCGCGCGGCCAACTTACTCACCAACAATGCCGAAGGCGGCGGCGAGTGGATCAAGTTCAACAAAGCCCCGCCCAAGGCCGGCGAAGAAGGCCGTGGACGAGGTGGTCGTGCGGGCGGGCGTCGTCGCCGCGCCTGATCACATTGTGTGCTGCGCACGCTCGATTTCTGGTTTGAGGGGCTCTGCCCCTCGGCCTGCGGCCTCACCCCGAGGTATTTGGAGCCCAAAGAAGCTTAAAGTGCGATGCCCTTGCGGCCAGCAAGATCTGTAAAGAATTGCCATGCGACCCGGCCAGATCGTGCGCCGCGCGTGGCTTGCCATTCGATGGCTTCGGCCCGCAGCGTGTCGTCGTCAATCTCTACCCCGTGTGCCGTGCAATAGCCGCGGATCATTGTCAGATATTGGTCCTGGTCGCATGGGTGGAAGCCGAGCCACAGGCCAAACCGATCCGATAGGGACACTTTCTCTTCGACAGCTTCAGACGGATTGATGGCCGACCCGCGTTCGTTTTCGATCATGTCGCGTGGCATCAGGTGGCGGCGGTTCGACGTGGCATAGAACACCACATTATCTGGCCGTCCTTCGACGCCGCCGTCCAGAACGGCTTTCAGCGACTTATAATGCTGGTCGTCATGACTGAAGCTCAGGTCATCGCAGAACAACACAAAGCGGTGATGCGACGCGCGGAGCAAGTTCAACAAGCGCGCAACACTGGGCAGGTCTTCACGCTGCAGTTCGACCAGTTTCAGCGGCAAACCGTCTTTTAGAACCGCTGCATGCACGGCTTTGACAAGGCTGGATTTCCCCATCCCGCGCGCACCCCACAACAATGCATTGTTGGCAGGTAACCCGCGCGCAAACTGCTGCGTGTTGGCCATGAGCGTGTCGCGGCTGCGGTCCACACCGACCAGCAGGTCGACTGGCATGCGGCTGACGTCAGCGACAGGTTGCAGATGATCCGGGTCCACATGCCAAACAAACGCGTTTGCTGCATCAAAATCTGGGGCGGCCAACGGGGCTGGTGCCAGGCGTTCCAGCGCAGCGGCAATCCGCTCTAGCGGATCGCTCACTTCTGGGCGTCCTTGTCGTCAGCGAACTCTTTCATCATCGGGTCGATTTCGAGGTCTTCATCATCGTCCTCGAACCAGACGCCTTGCGCGCGAAGCTCTTTCTCGCGCTTTTTTTCCACGCGGCGGACGAGGAAGATGGAAACCTCGTAAAGCCCGTACACCACAGTAAACAGGATCAGCTGCGTGACGACGTCAGGCGGTGTGACAAGTGCGGCCAAAACCAGAATGGCCACCATCGCGTATTTGCGAACCGCACCCAGACCATCGGCGGACACCAAGCCAGCTTTGCCCATAAGCGTCAGCAGCACCGGCAACTGGAAGCACAACCCGAACGCCATGATGAACACCAGCGATGTCTGAAGGCTCTCGTTCACTTTACCGAAGAAGGTGATCTGCAAGCCCTGACCCGTTGGCGGCACACCGGCTGTTGTCTCCACGTCCACCGACCCGGACAGCAAGTTCGCCAACACCGATGGCGCATCGGCGAACCCCAGAAAGAACGCCATGGCGAGCGGTGTGACCACGAAATGCGCAAATGTGGCACCCAGCAAGAACATCACTGGCGAGGCGATGATAAACGGGAGGAACGCGGATTTTTCGGATTTGTAAAGGCCCGGGGCCACGAACCGCCACATCTGATGCGCGATCACTGGAAAGGCCAAACCAAAGCCAAACACCATCGAGATACGGAACAGCACAAACAAGTATTCTTGCGGGCTTGTGTACTGCAATGTTGGGGCCGGATCGCCAAGCGCGCGCAGCGTATCTTCGATGGGCACCAGCAAAAACTGGAGAACATGCTCTGCCAGAAAATCACCCTGAATGGGAATAAAGAGCACACAAATCCCGACCAGAAGCGCAATCACCGACCGGATCAGGCGTGTGCGTAGCTCAGCCAAATGTTCGATCAACGGTGCAGAGCTATCTTCGATGTCGTCGCTCTGATTGCTCATGTCTTGTCCTCGGACGCGGCAGACGCAGGCGTCGCGGCCGCTTCCATTTCAGCGACCTTGGCAGCCGCTTCCTCTGCCTCGCGTTGCTTGCGGGCGGCAGCGGTCTTGGCGGCGTTCAACTCGATCTTGCGCTTGGCTTCCTGACGTTCCGCACTCAGCTTCCCGGTGTGACTTGTCGGGTCGATATCCGTCATCGACTTGGCCGCATCTTTGACGCCGTCCATCGCACTGCTCATCGGGTTGGTGGCCGATTTGATCGTGTTTGCGACATCTTTGACGCCCGCATCGTCTGCTGCATCGTTCATGGCACGGCTGAACTCACGCGCCATGCCGCGCGCTTTGCCAACAAACTGACCGACCCTGCGAAACAGGACAGGCAAGTCCTTTGGACCAACCACGATCAACGCAACAATGCCGATGACCAGCAGCTCCGCAAAGCCAAGATCAAACATAAAGGCTTACACCTTGTCCTTGTCGGATTCTGGCGTGACGTCTTTGGCTGTTTCGGCAGCGTTGTCTTCCAATTCGTCAGTGTCTTCTTTCACGCCCTTTTTGAACGCCGTGATACCTTTGCCCACCTCGCCCATCAGGGACGAGATTTTGCCGCGTCCAAACAGGACCAGCACCACAACCGCAATCAGCAGAAGGCCAGGAAGACCGATATTCCCAATACCCATGTCTTATCTCCTTATGTCCAACCGGCAGTGTCACCGGCACCATGTGTCTGGTGCTATTTAGGCAGGATCGCAGCACACGAAAAGCGCGAAAAACGCTGGTTTGAGGAGAATTGCAAACCAAATTTGTCAAGAGCTTGTCAGTTGACAGGTTTTTGTCAGTATATGGCATCCTCTATCGGAGAATCAGATGAAACGCGCGGACCGGCTTTATGCTCTGATGTTGCGGCTTAAAGATGGGAATTTGCACACCGCTGAAGCGATGGCGCAGGACCTTGGCGTGTCGGTGCGCACCATCTACCGCGATATGGACACGCTGGCTGCATCCGGTGTGCCGGTGGAGGGCGCGCGCGGGTCCGGATACATCGCACATGCCATGATCACCCTGCCCCCGCTCAACCTGACACAGGCCGAACTTGGTGCATTGCATATCGGACTTGCAGCGGTTGGCGCGGCGGACATCCCTGACATCGCAGAGGCAGCGCAATCCTTGTCTGAAAAGGTTGACGCGGTTTTGCCGGAAGACGTTGAAACGCCGAGTGGGAAGTTCGGCTTTGCCAGCTACCCCTTCACCGAAGCCGCGCAAGGGTTTCGCCACATGCCCGCCTTCCGCGCCGCGATCCGAGCACGTCAGAAATTGCGTCTGCACATCGCGGGCGAAGACGGGCACCACGACGTGCGTCCGCTGCAGCTCGACTATTGGGGGCGTATCTGGACATGCGTGGTTTGGAACGAAACGGCTGACGGATTTGCGACCTTTCGCATGGACCGGGTCACAGAACTGACTCCACTGCCTGGACTATTTGTCGATGAGGCCGGCAAACGCCTGAAAGACTTTCACGCCTAGCAGTCTAGATCTGGGGGTGGTCGACTGGCCCAACTGACAAAAGACATTCGCCTGGGTATCAGGCTCTTCTCAGACAAAAACCGCCCAGTTCATCTGGGTCCGTTCCCTTTGGAGCGGGCAATCCGCGGTCCGATGCCCGAATGGTCAGACGTGCCGCCCCATCCAGGGCTGAACTTTCAGCGTTCAGAGAACCCCGCCTCTATTGTGAACGCCATGGCCGACTATCAGGCCATGATGGACGCGATCCGCGACGGGTTCGTGAACAAGGTTAAATCCGACTGCCCGGCAGATTTAGAAGAGCGCGCCAACCATCTGAAAGCGTTTGGTTATTTCTCTGACACATCTATGGTGGGCATCGGGCCGTTGCCGGACGTCGCCCGACTTGCAGAGCCGCGCCGCAACCCCGATATTGATCGCCTCGCCAACGATTTGCGCACGCGACAAACGAAGACGCTGGCCTCCGGTATCGATCTGATCATGGCGGATTTGAAGGAGTCGATGGAGGCACCACCGAGCTCAATCGACGCGCACCACACCGCACTTGTCTTCCTTTACGAGGTTCCCCGCGACCCGGAGGCGACAGAACCCGGCACGGAATGGCTCGCCAATGCGCAAGCGCATCGTGCATGCCTGCGGGCCACTGAAACGGCTGTGGTGATTGCCAACTACATCCGTTTGCTGGGCTGGGACGCAAAAGCGCATTCGGCGACGACAACGGATGTCGATCTCAATATCTGCACGGTCGCGGCCGGGTTGGCGTCGGTGTCAGATGGCACTTTGCAAAACCCTTGGCTGGACGACCGATTTGGCGTGGCTGTGCTGACCACAAGTTTTGATCTGGCGCATGACGCACCGCTTGCCAAACATCAACCACGAGGTGCAACACACGGGCTTTCGTGGAAAATCGGCAAGGGCACACAACGGTCCGCCTTAAATGGCAACCCGTTCGAGGCGCGCCGCTATGTGGATGGCCCCCACCCGTTTGAAACGCTGAAACGGGTGGACACACCAACAACGTATATCGACGAACCGAATGTGCCGCGCGTCCCGAAACGGGCCGACATGTTCGCGCGTGCCCAGTTCGGCGATATGGGCAAAAAGCTCCAAGATGGCGCCAAGGGCGGGTACTATGTTCGCAAGGCAGCACCCTCGTCAGCGCAACGCCGCATGCTGGGGGCTTTTGTCCTCCTGCAAGATGGCCCGTCGATTGATGACGCGCCCCGCTCAACAGACCCCCAAGCCAATGCAAATTCCATAAAAGCTGCGGCTTACTGGCTGGGTGTTGACGCTGTCGGCATCAGCCGTTGCCCCGATTGGGCCTGGTACAGCCACGACGCACGCGGAGATCCAATCGATCCGCCGCATGATCAGGCCATCAGTATGATCATCGATCAGGGATTTGAGACGATGGAAGGCGCGTCCGGCGATGACTGGATCAGTGTGGCCCAATCCATGCGCGCCTATCTGAGGTTTTCGCTCTTGGGTGGCGTGATGGCCCGCCAGATTCGTAACCTCGGCTATAAAGCCAAAGCGCACAGCGTGATGGATGGAGAAGTGCTGCAACCGCCCCTTCTTTTGCTGTCCGGTCTGGGTGAGGTCAGCAGGATTGGCGAGGTCATCCTGAACCCGTTTCTTGGCCCGCGGCTCAAGTCCGGTGTGGTGACAACAGACATGCCGCTTGCGCATGACAAACCCATCGACTTTGGCCTGCAGCGCTTTTGCGAAAGCTGCAACAAATGTGCCCGCGAATGCCCTTCGGGTGCGATCACGGCCGGGCCGAAGCTGATGTTTAACGGCTACGAGATCTGGAAATCCGACAGCCAGAAATGCGCGACCTACCGGATCACAACCGAAGGCGGCGCGATGTGCGGACGGTGCATGAAAACCTGCCCTTGGAATCTTGAAGGTCTGTTTGCCGAAAAGCCGTTCCGTTGGGCCGCGATGAACGTACCCCAAGCCGCGCCCGTGCTGGCAAAACTGGACGACGCGGTGGGACGCGGCGGGTTGAACCCGGTCAAGAAATGGTGGTGGGACCTCGAATTGCGCGAAGACGGCGGCTACCGCCCGACCGACCATCCAGCGAACGCGCGCGATTTGCAGAAAGACCTTGATCTTAAGTACAAAGATCAAACCCTCGCCGTCTATCCCGCACCGCTCGCCGCGCATCCGTATCCCTACCCGGATATGATGGATCGCGAAGCTGGGATTAAGGCCTATGGGGACATGGTCAGCGCGGAAGAGCACAAATCGCGCCTCGCACGCGGTGACACATCTCATTTGCATAAAGTCAAAGATGCGACGGACAGCCCGGTGATCCCGGTGATTGTCAGCAAGGTCGAGAAAATGACGCCGGACGTCATCAAATATGAATTCCGAAGTCTCGACGGAGGACCATTGCCAGAGTGGCAGGCGGGCGCGCATCTCGATCTGGTGGTCGCGCCAGAATACCTGCGTCAGTATTCCATGTCCGGCAACCCGGCAGACCGATCAGTCTATCAGATCGGCGTTTTGCGCGAAGACGCGGGGCGCGGCGGATCGGCTTTGTTACATCGCGTGTTCACGGAAGGCCGAAAAGTCTTTGTCTCGCACCCGATCAACCACTTCCCGTTGGTGGAAGATGCCACCTTCACCTGGCTGATGGGCGGCGGGATCGGGATCACACCGATGATCGCAATGGCGCATCGGCTACATGCCTTGGGCCGGGCGTTTGCGGTGCACTACTCCGTGCCGTCACGCGCCGCCGCCGGATATCTGGAAGACCTCACATCTTTCCCCTGGGCGGACCGCGTCTCATTACATGTGAGCGACGAGGGAACGCGCGCCGACCTTGATACTGTCCTGCCGGAATATGCAAATGGTCAACATGTCTATACATGTGGACCAGACACTTACATGAATGCTGTCATGGAAGTCGCTGATTGCAAAGGGTTTCCGGATGAGAATCGGCATCTGGAATTCTTTGCGGTCCCCGAAACCCCGGCTTACGAAAACCACTCATTCACATTGACGTTGAAGAGCGGCGAAAGCTTTATCGTGCCGCCGGAAAAAACCGCAACGGATGTGTTGGCGGAACACGGGATTGCCGTGGATGTGAAATGCGCAGACGGGATTTGTGGCGTGTGTCAGGCAAAGCTGATTGAAGGAGATGTCGAGCATCGAGACTTCGTTTTGTCAAAAGCCCAACGCGAAGACGCGATCATTCTGTGTCAATCCAGGGCGGCCGTCCCAGAGGGAGAGATTGTTATCGACCTCTAGGCGGCTAAAATCCTTAGATAGGATTTACTAATGCGCGACGCGTTTGGCGCGTGGCCCCGGTACGATACACGCAGCGGGGCCACGATCTTGGTTAGCCGTCGGAAGCGGGCATGAGGCCTTCGGTCTGTGCCACAGCCAGCTCATCAGCGTTCAGCAGGCCGTCACCATCGGCATCCACTGCAATGAAGGTGTCGGTGGTCACCTCCGGCAGGATGGCTTGCACCTCTTCCAGCGATAGCATCCCGTCGCCATTGCCATCAGCGGCCACATAATCCGCCGCAAAAGCAGATACCGGGACGATGAACAGACCCAGAGCGATCAGTTTGGCAAATGTGCGTTTCATTGGTTTCTCCATGTCATACTTCATTTGAAGCGTCGCATCATTGCGACCTTCATGAGGTATGAGGGCGAAAACCGGTTTCGCATCCCTACCCCGCAAAGCTGCGCACAGTCCTGCCAGTTTCGCCTGGGGACCTGCGCAAGCGATTGCTGAAAAAGCGCGGAGCCTTGCCATCGGCGGAAAGCCCCGGGCTGGCCGGGGTTTTTCCCGCTGTCATACCAGCATTATGGATACGACCCACCTTCCCCGCCTGCGCGCCCGCGCCCGCAGGCTATGCCGGTCAGATGCGGATGCGGAAGATCTGTGTCACGACGTGTGCCTTGCTTTTCTGGAACGCACGGCGCGTGGCGCACAGATTGAGCGACCCTTGCCTTACATGATGACGGCGCTGCGACATGCGGTGCAGGGGCATTTGAAAGCAGCGGCGGTGCTGTCGCCTCTCGAAGATGAGGATCACCCCGAGGTCGCGGATGCGTCTGACGCCTGTTACTGCGCGGAAGTCCTGCAACATGTCGAGAGGCTGCCAAAGACCGACCGGGCGCTGCTTCGGCGGGTGGCGTTTGAAGGTATTACACCCACTGAACTTGCGGCAGAACTGGACCTGCCGATTGGCACCGTCATGTCACGTCTTGGGCGCGCGCGCGCGCGGTTGCGCGACATGCTGGAGCCGGATCGCTCTTGACGATCGGTTTTGGGGGCGCTGCCCCCGGCCTGCGGCCTCCCCCGAGGTATTTTTGGCCCAAAGAAGCAAAAAAAGGGGGCCGCAGTGGCCCCCGTTTCAGTTTCGCTCGTCAAGCTCTCAGTTTGTTCACCGCTCGGAATATTTCTGCCTGCGGCCTGACGCGCGTCAGAGGCGGGCGCACCCGCCTCGTGACTGGTTAGCTGCAGCCCGACGTGGCGCCGCAGGTGTTGCACTTCATGCACGTCCCGTTGCGGACCAGCGTGTAGTTGCCGCAATCGCCGCAGGCTTCTCCTTCGTAGCCTTGCATCTTGGCGCGGGTGACGGCGGTCATGGCTGTGGCCGACGTACTTGTTGTGTGTGTCGCGATGGCTGTGGCGACGCCGCCGGTTTCGGGCACCAGCGTGTTAAGCGCCGTGACCGGGTCAGTACCGCCGAGCGCCACTGCTCCGGCTTGCCCTCCTTGCAGAACAACAAGCTCTTGCGGCAAACGCTTGCGCAGGTAGCCCGTCGACGAGATTTGCTTCAGCACTTCCAACGACTTGGAGGCCGCTGTTTCACTAATCTCTTGAACGTTGGACACGCCTTCTTCTTCCCCACGACCAATGTCGTCGAACGTTGCCCCTTCCGGCTTCACATGCGCCAGATCTGTCCGGTCGAGGTAGGACACAGCCAATTCGCGGAAGATGTAATCAAGGATCGACGTCGCATTCTTGATGCTGTCATTGCCCTGCACCATGCCCGCAGGTTCGAACTTGGTGAAGGTGAAGGCATCGACGAACTCTTCCAGCGGCACACCATATTGCAAGCCAACCGACACGGCGATGGCGAAGTTGTTCATCATCGCGCGGAAGCCCGCGCCTTCCTTGTGCATGTCGATGAAGATCTCGCCAAGCGAACCGTCTTCGTACTCACCCGTTCGCAGGTAGACTTTGTGACCGCCGACGATGGCTTTCTGGGTGTAGCCCTTGCGCCGCTCAGGCATCTTTTCGCGGTGCGATTTGGCGATTTCCTTGATGACCACCTTTTCGACGATCTTCTCGGCCAGCACTTGTGCCTTTTCGGGAATGGACCCGGTTTCCAGCACCTCTTGTGCGTCTTCGTCATCTTCAACTAGGGCGGCGGCAAGCGGCTGCGACAGCTTGGACCCGTCGCGATAAAGCGCGTTGGCTTTGGTGCCGAGCGACCAGCTGAGCTCATACGCCTTCTGGCAATCCTCGATGGTCGCGTCGTTCGGCATGTTGATCGTTTTAGAGATCGCACCCGAGATGAAGGACTGCGCGGCGGCCATCATGGTGATGTGGCTGTCCACGCTGAGGAAGCGCTTGCCTTTCTTGCCGCAAGGGTTGGCACAATCGAACACCGAGAGATGCTGTTCCTTCAGATGCGGCGCACCTTCCAGAGTCATCGTCCCACATACATGATCGTTGGCTGCATCGATCTCAGCCTTGCTGTAGCCAAGATGGCGCAGCAGATCGAAGGTTGGATCGTTCAGCTTTGCCGCTGGGATACCAAGCACTTCGCGACAGAACTCTTCGCCCAGCGTCCATTGGTTGAACACAAAGCGAATGTCGAAGGCTGACGCCAATGCGGCATCCACTTTCTCCAACTGGGCCGGGCCAAAACCGTGGCCGATGAGCGACGTGTGGTTGATGCCCGGTGCATTGCCAATGGTACCGTGGCCCACCGCGTAGGACACGATTTCTTCGATCTGCGCCGACCCGTAACCCAGCTTTTCCAAAGCAGCGGGAACGGATTGGTTGATGATCTTAAAGTAACCACCACCCGCAAGCTTCTTGAATTTCACGAGTGCGAAATCGGGTTCGATCCCGGTTGTGTCGCAGTCCATGACGAGACCAATGGTGCCTGTCGGCGCAATCACTGTCGCTTGCGCATTGCGGTAGCCGTGCGCTTCGCCAAGACGCAGCGCTTCGTCCCAGGACGACATCGCAAGGTCAATCAGTCTGCTGTCCGGGCAGTTGGCATGGTCAAGCGCAACCGGCTTGACCGACAGCCCATCATAGCCATCCGTCGCCCCGTAAGCCGCATTGCGGTGGTTGCGGATGACGCGCAGCATGTGGTCAGCGTTCTTCTTGTAGCCAGGGAAGGACCCAAGCTCACCTGCGATTTCGGCGGACGTTGCATAGGACACACCCGTCATGATGGCCGTCAGCGCACCACAAAGCGCTCGGCCTTCGTCACTGTCATAGCTGTAGCCGAGGTTCATCAGAAGGCCACCAATGTTTGCGTAGCCGAGGCCCAGCGTCCGGAAGTCATAAGACCGCTGCGCGATTTCCTTCGATGGGAATTGCGCCATGAGAACGCTGATTTCCAGCGTCAGCGTCCAGAGACGCGTTGCGTGCATGTAGTCGTCCGCCTGGAACTCGCCATCTTTGAGGAAGGTCAGCAAGTTCATGGACGCGAGGTTACACGCTGTGTCATCGAGGAACATGTACTCGGAACACGGGTTCGAGCCACGGATTTCGCCGTCCTCGGGGCACGTGTGCCATTCGTTGACGGTATCGTGGAACTGAATGCCCGGGTCGGCACAGGCCCAAGCGGCGTGGCCCACATCTTCCCACAGATCGCGCGCTTTGATCGTTTTTGCGACCGACCCGTCGGTGCGGCGGATCAATTCCCAATCAGCGTCGTTCTTGACCGCATCAAGAAACGCGTTTGTCACACGGATTGAGTTGTTCGAGTTCTGGCCCGACACGGACGCGTAGGCTTCAGAATCCCAATCCGTGTCATAGGTCGGGAACTCAATCGATGCGTAGCCCTGACGCGCATAGTCAAGCACACGCTTGATATATGTCTCGGGGATCATCACACCTTTGGCGGCGCGCACAGCACCCTTCAATGCACTGTTTTTCTTGGGATCGTATGCGTCTTCTTCGACGCCATCCCATGCCTTGATCGCATCGAAGATCGCGTTAAGCATCTTTTCGTGCATCTTGGAGCCTGCAACGATGCTCGCGACTTTCTGCTCTTCTTTAACCTTCCAATTGATGAATTGCTCGATATCAGGGTGATCTGCGTCACAAATGACCATCTTGGCTGCGCGCCGTGTTGTGCCACCGGACTTGATCGCGCCGGCCGCACGATCACCAATCTTGAGGAAGCCCATAAGACCAGAGGATTTGCCACCGCCCGAGAGAGCTTCGCCTTCGCCACGCAAATGGCTGAAGTTGGTGCCAGTCCCGGACCCGTATTTAAACAGGCGTGCCTCACGTACCCAGAGGTCCATGATGCCGCCATCATTCACCAGATCGTCCGAGCAGGACTGGATAAAGCACGCGTGCGGCTGCGGATGCTCGTACGCGCTGTCGGACTTGGTGAGCTTGCCTGTCTTGTAGTCCACGTAGTGATGGCCCTGGCTTGGCCCATCGATCCCGTATGCCCAATGCAAGCCGGTGTTGAACCACTGCGGAGAGTTTGGCGCGGCACGCTGGGTCGCCAGCATGTGGCGCATCTCGTCAAAATAAGCCTGAGCGTCCTCTTCGGTGGTGAAATACCCACCTTTCCAGCCCCAATACGTCCATGCACCGGCAAGACGGTCAAACACCTGCTTGGAAGATGTTTCACCTGTGCGCTCGGTCTCGTCCGTTGCGGCCACCGACTTCCAAAGGAAACTGGGAACGCCCTTTTCCTTTACCTTTTTCATAGCCACCGGCACGCCCGCTTTGCGGAAGTACTTCTGTGCAATGACGTCGCTCGCAACCTGGCTCCAGCTGTCGGGCACCTCTACATTGTCCAGCTTGAACACGACCGTGCCGTCTGGGTTGCGTATCTCAGATGTGGTCGACACGAAGGTGATGCCTGCGTACGCGTCCTGACCAGCCTCAGTAAATTTTCTTTCGATTTTCATCGCACGGATCTCTTTTTTCTATATCTACCCCAAGGCCCCTGTTTGAGCCGCGATTGGTACAGGTTTTCCGCAGCCCCGCACGGCAGTGTGCGCAGACCAAACGCTGTAAAGCATGTATTCCGGTGTTCCCGTCCCTGTTGTCGGCCCAAACACTACATGTTGTGGCTGAACGAACCGACCTACACAAATTGACGGAAGTCTCACAGAGTCGTCAATACGTTTTTTGGTGTTTTGCGCATAGATTTTGGGTTGACCCGCAATCAAGACACAAGCCCTGGTGATTCAGCTGTGCATACGGACTGTATGATCCTGTGGATAACTTTGTGGAAAACATCAATTGGCTCAGAATGTTAGGCAAAGCCGTTTCATCGCTGCCTTAGAGCATGAACACCGGAATCACCCGCACCTCACGAGCCATCGGCTGTGATCGCCATACGATTGCTGTACAGTTGCCTGTGACCCAGCTCCCCCGACGGCATGCGAGATAGAACACGCCGCGCGATCAACCCAC
>ERZ1740070.260-NODE-260-length-37120-cov-6.177715_pt1 | contig 37120 bp, 22 predicted proteins | sample MGYA00581734_ERZ1740070 | MGnify/ENA primary metagenome ERZ1740070 (study PRJEB43018, sample SAMN04849744) | marine metagenome | isolation source: floating plastic debris | place: Pacific Ocean | collected 2008-09-01 | study: EMG produced TPA metagenomics assembly... | reverse complement strand
CTTCATCTTTTGCCGACGCCGGGCCGCTCTCGTCATCACCACCGGCTCATCCGGATTCAACTGCGCCGCTGCCTTCTCCTCCTCCTGCCGCTCTAGCTCTGGAATCTTCAATACAATGCCCGCTGCCAGCCAATAGTAAACCCCGACCGGGTCCACATCTAGCGGATAATAGTACGGGCAGTAGCTAATAAAGAGAATAAACACCCACATAGAAGCCGCATAGATCCGCAGGTTCTTATCCTTGGTTTGCCGATAAATCCGGAACGTCGCCACCGTCAAAGTGGTATACACCGCCAGCGCTGCAATCAAGCCCAAAGGCCCCAGCTCATAAATCAACTTAGGATGGTAGGTCTCAATCAGCGTGGTTTTACCAAAGGCCCGCGCTGAATTGGTCGCACGGCCTACGCCATTGCCAAACACACCCTCCTGATCTTTCCACACCTGCTCAAACTGCTCAACGATAAACTGCTGAGGCGGTGACGCTTCCCAGCGCGAAATCAAGCTATCGACTCGGCCCGTCACAATCGCTGGGTTAGTGGCAATCAAGTAGCCCACTACTAGGCTCAGCAGTATCCCCATCGGCAAAAATCGCTTGAGGTTACGGTACTGACCTGTCAAAAACAGCAGTCCGATAAAGGCAGTCGGCACCAGCACCAGCGCAATCCGCTGCCCTGACACCACCGCCATCACAAATACAGCCAGCAGTGAAAGTGCCCCAGCCAACCGCCAGAAAATCGATCGATCGCTAAACGTAGTCCCAAAACTAAAAAAGACCGCCGAAATCAAAAACCAGCCCCACTGCCAAGGCGCAACAAACGTCCCCGGCAGCCTAATTTGACCTACCTCAGGCGAATACAGCAAAGACCCACCGACAAAACAGCGAGCTTCTAGCGAGGCACGAAACATCTCATTGCCCACGCCTATCGTGCCTTGGCACATTCCAGTAGAGAGCATCAGATACTGAACCAGCCCCAGCGAAGACGCAATCAGTACCAGCACCGCCTGCATCCGCAGCAAACCCACCAAATCTTCCTTGTTGCGAATGAGGTAATACATGCACGCTACTAGCGGCATATAGCCAAATAGCAGCTTTACACCCCAAATCGCCATCACAATGGGCAGCTTGCCATCCACCTGGCCAATTTGGTCTGGGATATTGGTCACCAGCACCGTAGCAGCCACCACGATCGCCAGCAAAATCACAGGCGGCTTAATCGCTTTCGGTAAAATAATCGGCAGCTTATACCTGCGGCAAAACTGAACCACGCCAATTAGTGCTGGAATATAAAAAACGTCTTTGGCAATTTGCAAAATGCTGCTGCCGCCTAAGCTATAGGTCACCGTACCGGCAAACGGCACATAGATAATAAAGGCATACAGGGCAAGCCGCTGATACTTGAATGAGAGGATTAGACACATCAGCGCGCCAAAAGCGGCCACACCTAGCTTAGGTTCAACAATTAGCCCTAGCAGCAGCCCGACAAAAGCACAGCCAAAGACCGTCGTAGTAACGAAAGAGATTGCTTTTTTACGCCTGGCCGCTGCAGCTCTTTCTAAAATGAGCTTCTGCCGAGGCGACAGTTCTTCCTCGACTTCGGAGCCAGCTTTGTCGGATTTCCCAGCTGCGGCAGCTTTCCCTTTCTTGCTCCTACCTTTTTTGCCAGTCGCCGACTGAGCATCCTTCGCCTGCTTACCGCGCTTTTTGCTCCGCTTATTAATAGATTTTTTGAGAGAGCGTTTCCCTGACGAGCGTGAAACCATAGGTTAATCGGGGAGAGGGAGCGAGTGTGGATCTAGGTGTGGAGCTAAGAGACCTGTCATATCAAATTTACCCAATCATGACGACAAATCTGCGGACAAACAGAGTGCTAACGACAGGTATGTACTAAATCTTCTTCAATTGTGAAAGCCGGTTTTCGGGATCTTCACGAAAGTAGAGCTACCGGCATAGGCGATTGGGTATGCCCTCACAGCCACCGGGAATGGTACCGCGAGTTTTGCTGCCACCCCACGCGCATAGGTAGCAGCGCTGTACTTCCGAGAGCCGCTGCACATTGGTTAAATCAGTCCCTTCTACCACCGCCCCTGTAAATTCTCCGGTGGCGTAGTCGGGTGTGTCTTGCCGGGTGCGCGGCGTCGCTGTTTCTAGCTCACCGTAAAATAGCCGCACGCCCATAATGTCGGTATTGGTGAGGTTGGCATCGCACAAAATCGCGCGCGCAAAGTTAGTGCGCACAAGGTCGCAGTCTGTAAGGTCTGCGCGAATCAAATTCGCATCGCTCAGATCTAGCCAGCGCAGGTCGGTGCCAACTAGCTGACTAGCTGCCAGCATTACGCCTAAATCAATCACTCGAGTACCGCTCAGCCGATCTTCCGCATAGCCGCCCAGTCCATCAAGAATGGGTCGTCCTAAGCGCTGGTCACGCGCTAGCGGCGTCAATAGCTTGGAGCGAGACAGAAATCTCAGCACTTTGGCCCGTCCGCTCGAATCGACACTGCTCAAAATCGCAGCGGTCCGGGCTTCGGCAATCACGCGCTCTTGGGGCCAGTCTTCTAGCAAACCCTCGTCATCGAGCACCAGCTCAGAAATGCCCTGAAAGTAGGAGTCGATGGTCTGCTGCTGCGTAATCAGGTTTTGCTGAACGGTGAGGTCTCGCGAAATGATGTACTGCCGCCAAGCGACGTACACTGCCAGCACGGCAATAAAAATTTGGCCAATCGCACCGAGAAAATCGCCCAGAGCGCTGATGATGTCCCAGCGCAAGCCACTGCCCCAGCGGGCAATCGGTCGGCTAATGCCGCTGGTATAGATCAGGCCGATAATGCCCAGAATCAAGCCAGGGAAAGCAACCAGTAAGGCTCTTTGCTGCTGAGTGAGATCGCTAAGAGCTTCTTGCAGCGTCGGGGCGATGAGCCGTAGGGAAACAACAAAAGCAACGATTGAGCCTGCAAGGGTAAGCCAAAAGCTGGCGAGGGTGAAACCGATAACGACGACGATGGCGCTGGCGATCGCAACCACACTAATCGGCGCTTGAGCCACCTTAATCGGGTTAATTGCGGGCTGACGCTGATACCGCTCCTGTATCACGCCTGACGAATTCCCTGTAGCCGACGAGATCGTCTTTCCATTCAGCTGGCCATTTAGCTGGCCATTCAGCTGGCCATTTAGCTGGCCATTCAGCTGGCCATTTAGCTGGGAGCGACTGAGTGGATGGGTCTGGATATCTTCATTATCAGATTGCAAATCGGGATCGGGATTGTAGTCAATCGTAAAAGAATCGTTATATCGAGCTTTGTCAGCGGCGGCATCACCCGTCACCAGCACACTTCCACTGGGCAAATCCTGACTGGGCAAAGCAGACTTCGCAGACTCATCGTCCGAGCGCCAAGCTGGCATTTTTCGGTTGGGGATACCATTTGGCAAAGTACCGGATACATCAGTGGGTAGCTCGCTCTCAAAATCGTTATCCATGGGCTCATTTACCGCGATTAGCTGTCAGTGTAAACCTGATGCGAGTACGCCCACCATCCTCTACTAAAATAAAATTAATAATCTAGACCTTCTTACTGGCTTTGAGGCTCCCCCAGCCTCAGGCACAAGCACCCGCTCTTATGATCATTGCTTTACTTTTGCTCGCAGCCATTGCCATCTTGGGTTGGGGCTATTCCAAAGCCAAACCCTTTGGCAAACCGGGCATTTTAGCCTGGCTGCAAACTGTCATTCTCATGGGCCCCTGGCTACTTTTCTTCGGCCTATCCGCTGTTGGTCTATATCTCAACCTAGCCGGAATTTTATTCCTCGTCGTGGGCTCTACGGGGCTCTATATTTACCTAGGCAGGGAACTCCGTAAAGCAGGCGCGGAAGAACTCGCCACTCAAAAAGCAGCCACGTTAATCACCCAAGAGCTTACCGAGGACGCGGGTGTCGCCAACACCGATGTCGCCAAAGCTGACGTCACCCCAAAAAGTAGTGCGATCCTCAGCGCAGAAAGTAGCCTGCCAGGCAACGCAACAAACAGCCCAGAAGAAAACGACACGGCAGTCGAAAAGCAGCCCAAAGAAACGCCCAAAGAAACACCCAAAGAAACACCAGAAGAAGCCAATCTTCCGCCTATTCCAAAAGAAGATTTAGCCATCATTGAAGGCATTTTTAGCATTGATACGTTTTTTAGAACAAAAACAGTGCCCTATCAGGAAGGGGCAATCTTTAAAGGCAACCTGCGGGGCCAGCCAGATGAGTCAGCAAAAATTCTCAGTGAGAAGCTAACAGCTAAGTTTGGCGATCGCTACCGTTCCTTTTTATTGTCAGATCCAGAAGATAAGCCGGTTGTCGTGGTACTGCCCGAATCCAACGGGCCAAAGGCAACCTCTACTGCGCAGAGGGTATTGGCTGTAGCGCTGGCGATCGCAGCCCTAGCCACCTGCATCGAAACCGCTGCCATTCTCCAAAGCTTCGACATCTTTCAATCGCCCGAACGCTGGCGCGAAGTGCTCCCCATCAGCCTTGGGCTTGCCAGTGTCATCGGCACGCATGAGCTTGGCCACATCGCGCTAGCCCGCCGCGAACAGGTCAAGATCAGCCCGCCCTTCTTCCTACCGGCTTGGCAGCTGGGCGCATTCGGCGCAATCACCCGCTTCGAGTCCATCCTGGCAAACCGTAGCGTCCTCTTCGATGTTGCCTTTGCAGGCCCTGCCGCAGGTGGAATGCTCTCTTTCGTATTCCTATTCCTCGGCCTTGTTCTGTCTCATCCTGGTAGCCTCTTCCAGCTCCCTGCCGAATTCTTCCAGGGCTCCATTTTCGTCGGAACCTTAGCCCGCGCCGTCCTTGGCGATGCCCTACAGGGCGACCTGGTCGACGTCCATCCACTCATGGTCATCGGCTGGATTGGCCTTATCATCACCGCCATCAACGTCATGCCCGCTGGCCAGCTAGACGGAGGCCGCATGATCCAGGCTATCTATGGCCGCAAAACCCTGATCAAGTCAACTGCTGTCACCCTTGTACTGCTCGCATTAGTAGGCCTGTTTAATCCACTGGCGCTCTACTGGGCCGTCCTCATCGTCTTCTTACAGCGCCAGCCCGAGCGTCCCTGTACCGACGACCTCACCGAGCCCGATGACGCTAGAGCAATACTGGCCCTGTTGGCTTTACTCTTGATGCTGCTGATTCTTTTGCCCCTTTCGCCTAGCTTGGCTGTAAAGATAGGGATAGGTTAGTGCAGGCTCATCTTTTGTTGCAGGCTCATCTTTTTGATGAACCGTCTGGAACTTTCGATGGATTGGATGCAAATTAATCAAGCGTTAAGATAAGCGTGGCCTACTGACTATTCAATAGAATTGAATAGAAAGATGTCCGTGAGCTGCTCCGTTTTACCACTGCTGTTACCAAGGGAAACTACGCCTGTGTTCAAGGCTATCGCTCGTGACTTCCGCATCATTTTCGACCGTGATCCGGCTGCCCGCAATTGGCTTGAAGTCGCCTTCCTTTACCCTGGGTTCCAGGCTTTGGTACTGCATCGCTTTGCCCACTGGCTATGGAATGTGGGTCTGCCATTCGTTCCTAGGCTCATTTCCCACTTGGCACGGGCCCTCACAGGCGTAGAAATTCATCCGGGCGCAACAATTGGCTCTGGCGTCTTCATCGACCATGGGATGGGAGTTGTGATTGGTGAGACGGCGATTGTGGGCGACCTTTCACTGATTTATCAGGGGGTCACGCTAGGGGGAACCGGCAAGGAGTCGGGGAAGCGCCACCCGACGCTGGGCAATGGGGTTGTCGTCGGTGCAGGCGCGAAGGTACTCGGCAATATTCAAATCGGTAATAACGTCCGCATTGGTGCGGGCTCTGTTGTCCTCAGGGAAGTCCCTTCCGACTGCACAGTGGTGGGCATACCCGGCCGCATTCTCTATCGCTCGGGTGAAAGGGTTGAGCCATTGGAGCATGGTCGCCTGCCCGACTCTGAGGCCATGGCTATTCGCGCCCTGGTAGACCGCATAGAAGCGCTTGAAAACGAGCTTTCACAGATACGAAGAACTCAGCCCACTAGCGAACTAGAAGAGAAAGTTTCTAGCCTAGAGCAGCTGGTTGCCGTTGGCGTTGGCGCTTCTTCGGCAGCGGTAGTCGAAGACTGCCAGGGTATCCAGTGCTGCAATATTGAAGACAGAGCGCTGCAAGAATTTCTGGGCGGCTCTGGCCTCTAGCACCTTTCTCCTGCTGGGAAAAGGGCTAGAAAAAAGGGCCGGGGATAAGGGATCAGAACTTACGGATTCACATCAGACACTGTCCATTTCTCATCCGCCTCATCTCCACGCCGATAAATCGTGCGGTCTTGAGGCTCGCCTCGCAACGAAAGCTGGTCCACACTGTGCGGATGCAAAAGTAATAAACAAAAAGTAGAGAGCGGCGCTTGCGAATCAGGCGCTGGAGGGCTGAAGTCTGCATCTTCCTCACGAGGCGATTTGGGATGCGGCCAGGCAAACTGCAAGCGGGCATTGTCTGAGATTCGCTGCCAAAGCTGCTGACGCGCTTGGGCCAGCGTTGGTTCTACAGTATCGGCAGTGACCACAGCTAGCTGACCGCTCAGCCGAAACTGCTCTCGGGTTTTGGTGAAATACCAGCAGGCTTCTGCATGGGGATTTTGCTGAGCTTGCGATGTTTTTTCGCTGCGGCGATCGCAGATAAACATCAGCACGTTGCTCCCTTCCAAAAAGCCTCGAAAAACCACAGTGCGATTGGCCGGGGTGCCATCCGCGCGAACGGTAGCCAGCTGAAGGAAACGACAGAATGCCTGAGCACGGTTGCGGTGAAGCGCCCGAGAGAGAGGCGATCGCCAAGGCGCAAGCTCAGCATCAAGATAAGTCAGCAATTCGGCTGATGAGTCAGAGAGACTAGTGGACAATGACAATAGAAAACGCTTCCTAAAACGACGTGAAAGATAACTGTGGGGCTTGTGCCAAGCAACGGTTGTCGATATTCTAAGGCGTCTAGCCTTGATAGGCTGTGCGTATGTATATCTTAGGGTTGCGCTAAAGTAAGTAGCCGGCCTGAATAAGTTCCCGAATAAGTCACAGCTACATATTTGGGTATTTTGATATGGGGAAAGATACGCCACAAATTTTCTAATTTGCTATCTTTTTTTCTACCGCTTTATCTACTGTTTCGTCCGTTAGTTTGAGAGAGACCTGAAAATCACAACGCCTATGAGTATTTGGACGGTTGTTTCTTTGGTGATAGGACTCGCTCTATTAGTAGGTGGCGCGGAGGTCATGATTAAGGGCGCTTCCAAGCTAGCGGCCACTATTGGCGTATCTCCACTAGTCATTGGCCTCACGGTTGTTGCCTTTGGCACCAGCGCTCCTGAGCTAGCGGTTAGTCTGAACGCAAGCCTGCATGGTCAGGCGGATATTGCGCTGGGTAATGTGGTGGGCAGCAACATCTGCAATATTTTACTGATACTGGGCGTCTCTTCGCTAATTGCACCCCTGGTGGTGGCGCAGCAGCTGGTCCGGCTAGATGTCCCCATCATGATTGGGGTTTCCTCACTGCTAACGCTCTTTTGCCTAGATGGAAAAATCAACCGCTCCGATGGGGTGGTTTTATTTTTGGGCGGATTAGCCTACACCGTCTTTTTGCTATACCAAAGCCGCAAAGAGAAAGATCAGGGCGTACTAGATGAGTACGCCAACTTCGGAGAGCGGTCACTCACAGCCAAAGAAACCAGCTTGAATGTTGTCAGCTTTGCTGGTGGCGCAGCGCTACTCGTTCTCGGTTCGCAAATGTTAGTAAAAAGCGCAGTCACCATCGCCACTTTTTTCGGCGCTAGCTCTCTCATCATTGGCCTTACCGTTATCGCTTTTGGCACGTCTTTGCCAGAACTAGCTACCTCCGTGATGGCAAGCATTCGAGGCGAGCGCGATATCGCCGTCGGCAACGTCATCGGCAGCAACATTTTCAATATATTAGTGGTACTCGGCCTCACCAGCAGCGTTTCAGAAACCGGCATCAACATCTCTGAATCAGCACTAACATTCGACATTCCTGTGATGCTGGCCGTCGCCTTTATGTGCCTGCCTATCTTCTTTACCGATAACGAAGTCTCTCGGCGAGAAGGTGTGCTGCTACTGCTGTATTACGTGCTGTACATTGGCTATCTGTTCCTTCACGCGAGCGAAGCCTACGCCCCGCAAGCCAGCATTATTGGCTGGGTCGTTGTACCGCTCACGGTGCTGATGATTGCTCGGCTCGGCTGGAAGACTTGGAGAACAGTACGTAGCAAGCGCTCAGCGTAAGGGTTACGATTGCTGGGCGTGCTGAATTTTTGGCAATGCCGGGTTTAAGCTGTGAGCCAAGTGCAGTGGATCAACGCCTAGCAAAGTTCGCTCATTGCAGGCATAAATTGCAGCTTGAGAATGCCACCACACCGCACTCAAAACAGCTGATAGTAAATCTTGATTGTCTGCGCGGGCAGCAGCGGCGACGAGTCCGCCCATCAGTCCAGTCAGCACATCGCCGCTGCCACCTCTGGCGAGAGCAGAGGTACTTTCAGGGTTGAACCACAGCGTTTGCCCATCAGATACCGCACTTCTTGGACCCTTGAGTAGCACAATCGATTGGCTTGCTTTTGATGCATTGGCTGCTAGCTCGCCTGGCAGTGTCTGTTCGGACTGTCTGTCGTGAATATCTGGAAACAGACGCTTGAATTCACCTAAGTGCGGCGTAAGGATGGTGGGTGTGCTGCGCTTTTGAAGCAGCTGAATCACTTTATTTGTCTGTGCTAAAAGATTGAGCCCGTCGGCATCTAGCAGGAGTGGGCAGTCTGCATTGAAGACTTTTGTGAGCAGGGTGGGGACTGTAGCCGTCAGACCGGGGCCGAGGGCGATCGCATCGTACTTACCCCCAGCCAAATCAGCAGACAGAGCATCCGGCAAACCCGAAATTGCCCCTTCTTCCGTTTCTGGGCATCCCACTAACAGCGCACTAGGCAACTGCGGTAATAGCGCTAATCGAATGGACTCGGGCACTGCTAGCGTTAACATACCGACGCCACTTGCGATCGCACCCAACCCTGCCAGCATCGCCGCCCCCGCATACTGCCGCGACCCGGCAATTAGCAGCAAATGCCCTGCCCTATACTTATGCGCCGTCGCCGCTCGGTCCAAAGGCAAAGCAGCCAACATTTCAGCCTCTACAATTCTCTGCACTGCAGGCGACTTACTCAACACCGCCTCAACATCTGCCAGCGGAATGTCAAAATCTATCAGCTCGCACTCACCAAAGTAAGCCAGCGCACTCTCCTGCATAAAACTGCGCTTCCAAAGTCCCAAGCACGCTGTACGCGTCGCCGCAATCGCAACCCCCATCACCTGCCCACTATCGGTATGAATCCCCGACGGCAAATCAATGCTAAATACTGGTGCAGTCTGCCGGTTGATCACCTCAACAGCCTTCGCCAGCTCACCCGTAATCGGGCGCGTCAGCCCAAAGCCAAACAATCCATCAATAATCGCATCGCCATCTTCCAGCGCTTGAACAGTCTCAACAAACGCAATCCCCAAATGCCTTGCGTAGTCCGCATGATTCTCAGTCAGCGGCTTACACCGAGCAAACGGCTGATAAACAAGAACAGTAAAGCCCAAATGGTGCAACTCACGGGCTATCACCAGCGCGTCCCCACCGTTGTGCCCAGGGCCGGCCAACACACCAATTGTGTAAGCATCAGCGCTGTGCTGATCCAACCACTCAAAAAAACACTTACAAAACCAAGCCGTCAGCCGCGCCGCAACCTTCTCCATCAGCGCAGCAACAGGCATTCCCGCCTCAAAAATGCGACCCTCCACCCGCTGCATCTCTTCAGCAGTCACCAGGTAAGATGCAATCCGGTCTTTTCGGCTAATTCGGCACGGACGTTTTGTCATCTGCACTGCGCCCTAGAACTGAATTTGGCTAGTGTGAATAACGCCAAATGTCCCACAGGCATCCGTGTCATACCAGTCACCTAATCGACCATAAATATTGATGTAAGCCCTCGTATCGATAGAGCATATAATCTGGCCATTCGGCGTAGCCCGCACATTAGAAGACGGATCGTACACCAGGGCCGTCTGTACAGACGCCGCCATAGACGATGGCTCAGGCAGGCTAAGAGCAGGCTCAACCGTAATCTCGATCGGGGATGACGAGGAGGCCAAAGATGATGGCGGCAAAGATGCAACCGAGGTAGAAGAAGCCGAATAGCTACACACCACTCGCAGCATTTCGCGCGTCGCCTGCGACTGGGCCCGATGCACAACCCCATCGCTCAGCGTCGTCCAGCTACCGCTACCTACGCAGTGAGCCTGGCTACTAGTCCGTTCCTCTCCCAGCACGTAGTCGAAGCTGGCGTCATATTCACCAGCATTCGCAATTGAGCCCAGATCTACCATCAGCGGCTGACCGTCCGCAGCTTGCCCAGCATAGTAGTAGCTGCTTTGGGCAGTAGCCGCAGGTATCATCACTAGCACCGCCGACCCAACACTCGAGGTCAAAACACTCAGGGTCAAAACACCGAAGGAAGCTTTCATCAGTGGAAACTCGTAGATTGCTATCTAAAGAGGATAAGCGCTCTGGTCCCAATTGACTTATGAATTTTGTTTATGTAATATTTAGCGCACCTGTAATGTTTGGCACGCTCACAAATGACGTGACACGCAGCCGCACACACAAAATAATGCGCAAGCTGCGATAGTCACAAAAAGAAACGCAGCCCCAGCTGAAAAGTCTGAAGCTATGCTCAAAGCGAGTATGCCCACCTCGCATAGAAATCCAACGAATAAAGTTGATAGTTCACTCTTTTTGGAACGTAGTTGAACTACCTAAGCGATTACGATGCCAAAAGTCATGACTTTTAATGACCTCCTGCTATGGAAGCACAATTATTACCTGGCTAAGCTGCAAGCATCGTGATGCTCAGTGAGTGAGATGTATTCTTTGCGACAGCTTTCTTCCATCGGTCTCATTGTCAGCATGACTCTCCTTTCAACTGACCTAGCAGCATCTGAGTGCTGCGGGCAAATATCCCCTTTGAGCGAACAGGAAAAACATATGACTGCAACGTTAATTAACAACGCATCAAACAATACGCTGATAGCAACAGAACCACTGGCCGAAAAAATTAGCGAAATTGATGCTTACTTAGAGGCTTATGCCGACATCAAACACTTTTCAGGAACTGTCTTGATCGCTCAAGGCATTGGCATAGCCTCTCCTACAGAAATACGCTCGCCAATCGTTCGCAGCTATGGCCTAGCAAACCACGAACACCAAGTAGTCAATACGCCTATCACCAAGTTTCGCATTGGCTCAGTTACCAAACAGTTCACAGCAGTTGCCATTCTTCAGCTACAGGAAGAAGGTTTCTTAGACTTGCAGGCCCCCATCTCAAAGTACCTACCCGACTATCCAGAAGGAGAGCGAATCACGATTCATCACCTTCTGACCCACGCAGCAGGCATTCCTGAATATCTCAACCCCGAAGTCTTTCCCGACTTATTAGAGTGGTTGCGGCAGTCCACTACGCCCAGTCAGCTTGTAGATCGTTTCAAGGAGCTACCGCTCGAATTTGAGCCAGGAGAAAAGTTCAGCTATAGCAACTCAGGATATGTGTTGCTAACCCACATCATTGAAACCGTTTCAACTCAGTCCTATGCAGACTATTTGCAAACAAATGTTTTTGATCCGCTAGCCATGAACAATACGGGCTACGAAATACCACAAACCGTCATTCCCAACCTGGCACAAGGATATATATTCATTGGCAACGACACTTACTTGCAGGCAATGCCGCTCGATATGAGCATTCCGCAGGGAGCAGGCGGACTGTACTCAACGACGGCAGATTTGGTGACTTGGACCCAATGGCTGCACAGTGAGCAGACAAGTGAGCAGGCAGAGTTAGCCGTGCTAAGCGCAGCCGCAAAAGAAACGCTCATGCAGCCTATTGTGCAAATGGAACCGGAGATTAGTCCTAATACTTTTTACGGATATGGAATTGTTGTAGATACTCAGTTTGAACAGCAGCGCATCCAGCATGATGGTGGCATTAGTGGGTTTGCTAGCTCTTTAGCTCATTATCCAACAGAAGCATTGACGATTGCTGTACTCTCCAATTCGGAAGCAGCTACGTCCTCTCGTATCGCTGAAGGGTTAGCTGCGATCGTCTTCGACCAACCTTACGAACTCCCAAAGCAGCTAGAAGCAATAGAGGTTGACCCAGCTATTTACGACAAATATATTGGCAACTACCAGCTGCTGCCTAGCATGCAAATCGCTATTCGCGTGGAAGAGGGCGAGCTAATAGCCCAGGCAACTGGGCAGGGCGCGTTTGTACTATATCCAACCTCAGAAACTGCTTTCTTTGCAGACGTTGCTGATATCACAGTGACGTTTTCTCTTGGCGAAGCAGGCATTGTTAAGGGCCTAACGCTGTTGCAGGCAGGGCAGACATTGTTTGCACCAAAGCTAGAAGACAGCTAGAAGACAGCTAAAAGCGCAATAGATTTTTGCATCTGGGAAAACGACTCGTCACAGGCGGCCTGTGCACACCAGCTATTTCGAGAGCAAATGCTGGTGTGCCCATAGGGCTGCCTGGGTACGATCGCGCACATCCAGCTGGCAGAAAATATTCGTCAGATGGTTTTTAATCGTTCCTTCTGTCAGGTTAAGGCTAGCCGCAATCTCGCGGTTGCGCTTTCCTTGACCTAGCTGCCGCAAAATATCCAGCTCTCTCTCACTAAATTGATTGCGGTAGTCTATCTTTTCGACTTCGGTATCTGCATTTATATGAGAGAACACTTTGGGGGCAATCGTCGGCCCTAGCTGGCTGTAGCCTCTTTGCAAGTTACGCATCGACTCTGCTACCTCGCGAGACGGCGTACTTTTTAGCAAATAGCCTAAAGCGCCTGCTTGCAAAGACTGAAAGACATACTCATCATCGTCGAAGGTCGTAAACACCAGAATCCGAATCCAAGGATAGCGAGTATGAATCTCCTTAGTGGCCTGTACACCGTCGCACACTGGCATCCGCACATCCATTAAGATGACATCGGGTTGTTGAGTGGCTGCAAGGGCGATCGCTTCACCCCCATGACTCGCTTCGGCAACAACTTCTAAATCCGCTTCTAACGACAATAAAGAAGACAGTCCCTGACGAAAGAGCGCCTGATCATCAACGAGTAAGAGTTTAATCATAGGGCACCGTAATTTCAATGCGCGTTCCTTGTCCTGGAGCGCTGTCAACTTTCATAGAGCCGCCCATCGACTGCGATCGCTCCTGCATCCCCCTCAGCCCAAATCCGGAAGTCGGCGATGCTGTATCGAAGCCAATACCATTGTCTTCGATATAAACAACAATATTCTCAGGCATTGTCCAGCTGTACAGCTCAACCATATGTGCCTGGGCGTGGCGACGAATATTTTCAAGCCCTTCCTTAATAATGCAATAGAGCTGATGTTCACTGTGAAGCGGTAGCTTGGGCAAACTCAGTCTGCTTTCCATCACCAAATCAGGATCAGATTTAAAAGATGTCAGCAGATCAGCCAGCGCAGCATTCAAATCAAACGCCTCTTCTCTGAGCGTTGCGACTGCCCGGCGTACCTCTTGCAGCGATTGTCCAGACAGCATCTTAGACGTATTAAGCGCTTGCCTAGCCTGATTAGAGTTTTGATCGTATAGCCGTTGGGCTAATTCTAGCTGAATATCCAAAGAGGTCAGCGTATGCCCAATCGAATCGTGAATGTCGCGGGCGATACGAGTGCGTTCTAGGTCTGCGGCTAATAACTCTACTTCTTGAGTAAGGAGAGTCTCTCTTTGGCGACTTTTGCGCTCAGAAATTATCGTCCAACACAGCAATATAATCAGTGAATTGGCTGCAATAAAAATACTGGTACTATTCAATACAAAATCAAACACCTGGACAGATTGAGGGGTTTGATACATCGCTTCTATCTCTGCTTGTGCTTCCTCAATTGGCCTAGAAAGATACTGCATGCCGTAGTGCCATAGTGCTATTTGCCAAACAACACCAGACGTAATCACAGTAAAAATCACTTCGCGACGGCTCAGTAAAAAACAGCTTTTTACCAGCACAAACCACAGAAATATATCCAAACCCCAATGAGAAAATAAACGAGTCGCGAGAAGTGCAAGAATTTCTACCCAAAGGTAAGTTCGCCTTTGCCACAGCGGTCGATCTGTAGGGAACCAAAAGCTCAAAATCAAAAATAGAATATAGACGCTCAAGACAACATAGTCGCCGCTAGAGACCTCGTACCCCAAAGGTTTGTACAGCACTGGGAACAGCACCCTTAGGGCGAGAATGCCTAGAAAGACCCACTCGCTGTATCTAAGAATTCTAGTAATAGAAGTCCCGCTTACGTTTTCAAACGACAGACTCATGCTATTTCCTCGCATATGCTGATCAGTCCCCCCCTCATTTTGATCCTACGGGAAGGTGGGATGCGATCGCCATGCCAAAAGTCATCAATGTTCACGGCAATCCTCATTTTTAGAGAGCTATACTCAATCCAGCGAACTACACTTCTAGCAAAAAGTGCTCCTCAATATTACAACGACTCACCAGCCGGCTAGCGACTTAGGCTATCTGCTTCACAAGCACCCTGAGCGCTGCCAAAGCTTTCCGATGACCTTTGGCAAAGCCCACGTGTTCTATCCCGAAGTCAGCGAAGAGCGCTGTACCGCGACGCTGCTACTAGATGTGGACCCAGTCGGTTTGGTGAGAAAAAAGTCTGCTCGCTATCAAACCAAAACTTTCGACCAGTACGTTAACGACAGACCGTACGTCGCATCCTCTTTTTTGAGCGTGACGCTCTCCAAAGTATTTGGCACGGCGCTCTCAGGGCGCTGCAAAAGCCATCCTGAGCTGGCTAACACGCCTATCCCGCTAACGGTATTGCTGCCAGTGTTGCCTTGCCGAGGGGGAGAGTCTTTTTTGCGATCGCTCTTCACCCCTCTCGGCTACACCATTACCGCCAACCCTCTTCCCTTAGATGAAACCTTCCCAGACTGGGAGAACAGCCGCTACCTAGAAGTCACCCTCACCCATACAGTCCGGCTGTGCGATTTGCTCAGTCATCTCTACGTCCTCATTCCTGTACTAGACGACGACAAACACTATTGGTTTGGCGAAGATGAAATCGATAAGCTGCTGCGTCATGGCGAAGGCTGGCTGAAGGAGCACCCTGCCAAAGAACAAATTACGCGGCGATATCTCAAGCGAAAGCGAAAGATGGCGGAGATAGCGATCGCACAGCTAATGGAGGGCGAAGACCCAGACGCCGAAGCCGAAGCTGCCGCTGAAGGCTGGCAAAAGCTAGCCGCCAAAAAACCTGTGAGTCTGAATCAGCAAAGAATGGAACTAGTTGCAGACACGCTCAAATCCCACGGTGCGAAACGAGTCATTGACCTTGGCTGCGGCGAAGGTAGCCTCCTGCGGGTGCTGCTACAAGATCGCTCTTTTGAAACGTTGATGGGGGTAGATGTCTCCTACCGTGAGCTAGAGAAAGCAAAAAAGCGACTAAAAAGAGAGCTGAGCCCAATGCAACAAAAGCATCGAATAGACCTAATGCAGGGCTCGCTGATTTACCGAGATGACAGATTAAAGGGCTACGATGCGGCAACGGTGATTGAAGTGATTGAGCATATGGATCTTGATCGCCTAGCTGCGTTTGAGCGGGTGCTGTTCGAGTTTGCACAGCCGCCAATCATAATTATCACAACGCCAAATGTAGAATTTAACGTGCGCTTTCCAACGTTGCAGCCGGGGAATTTACGCCATAAAGACCACCGATTTGAATGGAGTCGGCAAGAATTTTCGGACTGGGCGCAAGGGGTGTGCGATCGCTACCACTACACCGTCACGTTCCAAGGCATCGGCTACGACGATCCCGAAGTTGGCGCGCCTACTCAAATGGGCCTATTCACTAAGCAAGCACTTACGCCAACAGTAGAGAAAGCTGCAAAGACCACGACGCAAAAGAGGGACTTCTAAACCATGAAAATCGCCATTCCAGAACTCTCTCTCGTAATCCTGATGGGCGCATCGGGCGCAGGCAAATCAACCTTCGCCCGAAAGCACTTCCTGAACACAGAGATTCTTTCTTCTGACTTTTTTAGAGGACTCGTCTCAGACGACGAAAACGATCAATCTGCTACCAAGGACGCCTTTGAATCGCTCCATTACATCCTTGAAAAGCGCCTAGCCGCTGGTCGCCTGACAGTAATTGACGCAACCAACGTACAGAAAGAAGCGAGAAGGCCGCTGCTGGAATTGGCCAAAAAGTATCACTTCTTTGCAGTAGCGATCGCACTCAATCTCCCCGAAACCCTCTGCCACGAACGCAACCAACAGCGCCCAAACCGTCAATTCGGCCCTCATGTCGTCCGCAACCACACCAGAGGCCTCCGCCGTTCGCTCAAAGGGCTTAAGAGAGAAGGCTTTCGATATATCTACACCCTAAACTCTCTCGAAGAAATCGAAGCTGCCAAAATAGAACGACAGCCGCTATGGAATAACCGAAAATATGATCATGGCCCCTTCGATATCATCGGAGACCTGCACGGCTGCTGCGATGAGCTAGAACAGCTATTACAACAGCTTGGCTACCAGCCACAACCCGCAACAGCCCCTGCGGGCTCTTTTTGGCACTATCCCCTCTACACTCACCCCGAAGGAAGACGGGCTCTATTTCTCGGCGACCTCATCGACCGAGGACCACGTATTTTAGACACGCTTAAGCTAGTGCGCAACATGGTGACTTCAGAGTCTGCGGTCTGCATCATGGGCAACCATGAAAACAAGCTACTGCGAATGCTCAATGGCCGCAAAATAAAAATCTCCTACGGAATAGCGCAAACTGTTGCAGAGATAGAAGCGATCGCAGAAAACAGACGCAATCAAGATAAAGAAGAAATTCGCAGCTTCTTGAATTCTCTTATTAGCCACTATGTTCTAGACGAAGGCAAACTAGTAGTTGCTCACGCTGGACTCAAAGAAGAATTGCAGGGACGAGGCTCTGGGTATGTAAGAGACTTCGCGCTCTACGGCGAAACCACCGGAGAGACAGACGAATTTGGCCGCAGAGTTCGCTACAACTGGGCAGCCGACTATCGTGGAAAGGCAATGGTGGTATATGGCCACACGCCTGTCATGGAACCCGCCTGGCTAAACAACACTATCGATATCGATACAGGCTGCGTATACGGCGGCAAGCTCACCGCACTGCGCTATCCCGAAAGAGAACTCGTGAGTGTGAAAGCGCTCAAAGCGTACAGAGAACCGTCCAAACCCCTAAACGCCGACACCAACAAGGAAAATAGCGACTCGAATGGACTTACAGCACAACAGACGCACGACGATGTGCTAAACATTGCCGACGTATTGGGCAAGCGAATAATTTCTACGCGGCTGTACAAAAAGATCAGCATTCGAGAAGAGAATGCGATCGCAGCCCTAGAAGTGATGAGTCGCTTCGCTGCCAATCCCAAATGGCTAATATACCTCCCTCCTACCATGTCCCCCGTCGCAACTTCTCAGCAACCAGGACTGTTAGAACATCCTGCCGAAGCATTCGACTATTATCGAGCGCAAGGCATCAAAACCGTCATGTGCGAAGAAAAGCACATGGGCTCGCGGGTAGTTGTGATTGTGTGTCGCGACAAAGCAGCCGTCAAACAGCGATTCGGCATCACGGATGAAGGCATCGGCATCTGCTACACCCGTACAGGAAGGCGATTCTTCTCCGACTCTGAGCTAGAAATCGCTATGCTTGCTCGGCTCAATAAAGCGCTAGAAACAACAAAATTCTGGGACACCTTTGAAACAGATTGGGTATGTCTAGACTGTGAGCTGATGCCCTGGTCGGCAAAAGCACAGGGACTGCTAAGGCAACAGTACGCACCAGTGGGTGTTGCAGCAAAGCAGGGACTAAGCGCAGCTGTTGAGTCTTTAGAGAAAGCGGCTAAGCGGTCTACAGAGGTCAATGATTTACTCGCTCGCTATCAGCAGCGAATCGAACTATCGCACAAGTATATCGATGCCTATCGCCACTACTGTTGGCCAGTGACTGAATTAAATGATCTCAAGCTTGCACCTTTTCATATTCTGGCAACAGAAGGGAAAGTGCATAGCGAGCGTCCCCACAAATGGCACATGCAGCAAATCTCACATATTGCCGAAGCAGACCCCAAACTACTGCTTGCGACCCAGCACAAAATTGTCGAATTAGAAGACGACACCAGCTGCGCAGCAGGAATTCAATGGTGGGAAACGCTCACCTCAAACGGCGGCGAAGGGATGGTCGTCAAATCTATGGACTTTGTTCATCAGACCGCTAGAGGCCCTTTGCAGCCTGCGATAAAGTGCCGAGGGCCTGAGTATCTACGGATTATTTATGGACCGGAGTATACCCTGCCAGAGAATTTGGAGCGCCTAAAACAAAGAGGAATCGGTAGGAAGCGCTCGCTCGCCCTACGCGAATTCTCTCTTGGCATAGAATCTCTAGAAAGATTCGTCGCCAACGCCCCTCTTAGACAAGTGCATGAATGTGTCTTCGGCGTATTAGCTCTCGAAAGTGAACCCGTCGATCCTAGGTTGTAAATTTTCAGACTGTGGATTTGACAATGCACCGGGCACAGCAATGCTGAGCCCCTACGGTGACGGGGATATTATGTTTGCATGTGGCTCTTAGTTCTCCCACATTTTGTGGTAGGGACGATGTATCGTCTGTTGGGGTTGTTCAGCCAGCTTAACCAACTTAAAGGTAGGATTCTCTTGCATAGAGTCGTAGGCGACATAACCCAGCGGTAGCATGGTAAAAACGCCCAACGTCACACTGCTGGCAATGCACAGTCCTTTTACAGCTTTTGAAGCTCGCAATGCTTCTGAATATCTGCCCTTGTTGTAAGCTTGCTTCACCTGAGCCGCTTGGAAAAAAGCAGGCACAGCAAAAGGCGGAAACAAAAAGATAGTTGAAATCGCCGCCTGCCAATTACTGGGCGGACAAGGCTGGCCTTTGTACAGGTCGTAGGCCTGATCCCAATCGGGGCGATTCACCTCTCCCGCTCGGCCAACCAGCTGAAAGTGAGTCACCTCAGCTAAGTGCAGCGGTACCAAGTGCTCACGAATCACCTCTGGCAACGTGTAGTAGCTCACCCCAGTGCCCACTTGCCGATGCACATGAATCGCTAGCTTCTGAGCGCTGCAGCGTACCTTTACGCTTAGCCCCAACTCAGCCAAGGGCGCACTCAAAACTTGGGTGAGCTTGGCGTCATAAGCGAACTTCTGTACTTTTTCGAGCTTTTGCTTGGCAGCCTCAAACGTAAAGTCGTTGCAAACTGCTAGCTCCCAGTCTGTAGCCGCGCCGAGCATATCACCTAGCTGCGCGCGCAAATTGCCCCGCTGAAAGTAAGCCATCGCGAAGGTAGGATCGCCTTCTATCGCAGCATCAAGGTCTGCTAGTGCTTCAGCATGAAGGCTCTGGCTCAGGTGAACTAGCGCCCGCTGATAGTAAGGCTGAGAATAACTAGGGTGGTGAGCGATCGCAGCTGACCAGTCCGCCAGCGCGCCCGCTTCATTACCAGCTTTTTGCCGCAAGCGCCCTCGGTGATAGTGCGCCTGAGCGGTCAAAAAGCTATCTTTGGCGTGAGGCTTGTCGCCTGATTCGACTAAAGCAGCCGCTGATTGGATGACAGCGTCAAAATCTGCGATCGCACTCCCCACATCCTTCAAACAAATGAGATTAATCCCTCTCATCACCTTGGCATCAGCTAGCGGCACATAGCCACGCTCCATCGCCTGAGTAAAAGCATCTACAGCCGCACCATAGGCCTGCTGCTGCTGATAGGTGACGCCACGACGATACATAAGCTTCGCAGCCTGTCTCCGATACACAATTTTAATTGGTAATGCCATGCCCTCTTTATCCTGAGTATCTAAAAATGGTAACGCTGAGAACCGTTAAACAGCTGTATGAACGACCACCATTTCTAGGGATAGCGCTTCAGCCGCCAAGCAACTCTCAATCGCCTTTGCCTAGCTATCTAGCGTCAGTGTAAAAACACTGCGTATCGCAAAGAAAAGTCACACTGACAAAAGGCCGCAAAATATCAACACATCAACGTTTGCATTACCAGCCTACTGAGCACAACAGTCGTCGAAATCGGAACGAAGACCGAACCTATTGCTACAAAGAGAACAAACACCTTTACGTATTTCTATCCATCACAGGTAAGGCGTCACGGTATGCTAGCTACAGTTGTTTTGTGGTTTCAATTGCTGTGGCTCCGATTGTAGAGGTCAATAGCCTGACTAAGCGCTTTGGCGATACGGTAGTGCTAAGAGGCATTGACCTCTGCGTAGAAAGAGGGACTGTGCTCGGGGTACTAGGGCCCAATGGCGCAGGGAAAACAACGGTCATCAATTGCTTAACAACGCTGCTGCGGCCAGATGGCGGGCAAGCGACTATTGCCGGATATGATGTGGTGAAAGAGCCAGAAGCCGTGCGAGCGCTCATTGGCCTCACAGGCCAGTTCGCCGCTGTCGATGAAGTCCTCACCGCCCGCGAAAACCTCATCCTATTTAGCCGTCTCCTTCGCCTTTCTAGCGGAGCCGCCAAAAAGCGTACCCAAGAACTCCTCGCCCAGTTTGAGCTTACAGACGCCGCCGACCGACCTGTGAAAACATTCTCTGGCGGCATGCGACGGCGGTTAGACTTGGCCGCTAGCATTGTTGTTTCACCGCTGGTTCTTTTTTTGGACGAGCCCACTACCGGGCTAGATCCACGCAGCCGTCAGCAGCTTTGGAGCGTTGTCAAAGATCTCAAAAATCAGGGCATCACTATTATTTTGACCACGCAGTATTTAGAAGAAGCCGATGCGCTAGCCGATCAAATCGTGGTGATTGATCAAGGTCAGGTGATTGCAGAAGGCACCGTTGATGAACTAAAAGACAAAGTCGGCGGTAAGTTTTGCGAACTGCGCTTGGCGAATTTAGAAGACTTTGAGAAAGTAAAAATGCTACTGAGCGATATTGGAGAAGTGATTACTGGAGAGATGGGAAAAGAAGGCCCGATTGCCATTGCTGCGCCCGATGGTGCCAACACGCTCACCGACATTGTTCTCAAGCTAGAAGCGGCGGATATTCCTCTGGCCGATATTTCCTTGCGCAGACCCAGCTTAGACGACGTATTTTTCTCTCTTACAGGACACACAACTCAAGATTAGGGAGCACAAGGGTTGAACTCTACAGGCACTTCGTCAGGTTGCCACACGTAGACATGACTACTGCTGAAAACAATCAGGTGATTGCTCACCATCTGTGTGTTTTTGTATGGTTTCTATGCAGCCAAACTGTGACAATAGTCAATCAGATGATTCATTCGATGCCCCATACTTTGTAGCAGTTTTAGCGCTAGCTTAGGTTCTGCCGTCAAATGCTCTACAAAAACGGCCTTTTCTAGCACCATGGTCCTCACCCTAGTCTTCGCGATAATGTCTGCTGAGCGCACCTGATCGGTGAGCAGTGTCATTTCACCAAAGACCTCACCAACGCCCATCGTGTCGACCACTTCGTCACTCCCGGCGTGCTTCACATCCACTTCGCCATCGGCAATGACAAACGCACAGTTGCCTACCGTCCCCGCGCGTAAAATGGCCTCGCCGGGCTCATATAGTGCGCAGCCGTAAGAATGCATGATGCCTTGCAGCTCATTTTGCTCGGTAAATTGAATGAAAGGATCTTTCAAATCCTGCCGAAGATTCAACATCATCGGCTGCGTTCTGGAAGCGCGTTTGTGGCTAGGTAGTAAGGAACGAAAGCCAATATTTTCTAAAACAGGAACAATCTCCTTTTTCACAGGAGCCGCAATATGAGTAACACCTTCCGACATCGCTAGGTAACTGGCCACCGAAAGCAAGCCTGCCGTCACCTGCGGCAAATGAAAGTCGGGATGTACACAGTGCAAATCACAGCTCAGCAGTTTGCTATCAGCAGGCAAGCTAGCTCGAAAGTTGTAGTATTCATCAGCAGGCGTTTTCTGGTCACTGTCAAAAGTCAGCCGTAGGCTGGCAATCACCTGATTATTCAAAATCGCGGTGACGTGGGTCGTCGTTGGAAACGTGTCAAAGCGATCCATTAACCGCTTGGGTTTCTCGGCAGCGTCTACTGGCGAAATGAGTACCTGATGCCGTAGCTGTAGCACTTCATCTATTTGCGTTGGGCTGTTGGCGATGGCGATTCTTAGCATGTAAACGTTCGGCGTAACCCAGCCCTAGCAGTATCCCTAAGGTGCCCTGAATAAGCTGCGAATATGCGCTAAGAAGCAGCAGCAATGCTGATAGACCGATATAGCTGATCGAGCTGAGAGGCGATCGCAGGTGGCTTTGCCGTAAATCGCAAACGAAAGAATCCCTGAGAAGGAACAGCCTGAGAAGAAACACCCTGCACGTCCTCAAGCTTCTGCTCTACATTGACTAGCGCTATATCCTTCTGTTCTATTACCTTGGCATAGATATCCTCACTCACCCTTTCTACACCAGATACATCAGCCTGCAAAAAGTTAAGCTTCAAGTTGTTCAATGCGCTGAGTGCCGCCGGAACAACAGCACTCATTTGCAATAGTGCGCCTTTCTCAGAAAGCTCTATCAGCTGACCGGTGAGCAGCGTATCGCTGACCGTTTTTCCTTCTAGCACATTGAACAGTACCGGAATTGCTTGCTTCAGTGGGAAAAAGTTTTCTTCTTCTTTGAGCAAAGCAATGTGATAAGGCGCGCTCACACCCTGCACATCGTAAATCGTAATTGGCTCTGCGACCCCTTTTGGCTTTACCTGCTGCTCCCCTCCAATTTGCACCATGTCACCAGCCGCTGAGCGCGTTTCAGTAGAGATCAAAATCTGCCCGCCAGTGGTAAAGGACTCAATCCGATAGGTCAAATTAACCGGGCTGCCAACAATGCCATACTTCGTGCGTTTTTCGGAACCGATGTTGCCCACCACCACTTCGCCAGTGTGAATGCCGATACCCATTTCTAGTGGTGCCAGACCCCATGATTGAATCGTTTCATTGACGGCGGTCATGGCCAGCTGCATATCGACTGCGCAGGCCACAGCTCTCTGAGCATCGTCTTCTCTGCGAACGGGCGCACCGAACAAAATCAAGATGCCATCGCCCATAAACTCATCAATGGTGCCGTTGTAGCGAGTAATCACATCGGCCATATGTCCCAGATAAAAGTTGAGCACCTTAATCACCGTTTCAGGCGGTAAGCGTTCCGAAGTCGCCGTAAAACCTCGCAGGTCAGATGTCAAAATCGTGATTTCTCTTCTCTCGCCGCCGAGCTTTTGCCCCTCGGGGCTTTCGAGCAGTGCGGTCACAATTTCGTCACTGAGATAGCGGCCAAAGGTCCGGCGAATATCGCTAGCGGTATAGGCCAAATACGTCGTGACAACAGTCGCGGCCCCCACCGCAGCGAGACAAGCGGGCGCAATCGGCAGCCACCAGCCATACAAAAAAGGGATGTAGGTACTGCCAAACAATACAACAACTGAACTCGCAATCATGCCGATCCGCTGCCAGCGCCGCTTCAGCTGAGGGCCCGTCGGGCTGCACAGCCACACCATCGTCGAGCCGACGCCAGCCCAGCCGACAATCCACAGCCACTCCATCGGCTCCGACCAGCTATGAAACATTGCCCGCTGATCGATAGCAGCGCTGATAAATTGACTAGTGAGGTTGGCATGAATCTCTACGCCTGATGTCTTGGTAGGTAAAGACAGCAAACCGCTCCGATAGGGCGTGTAGAAAGTATCGTTGAAGCTTTCGCTGACGGCCCCAATGAGCACAACGCGATCGCTCGCCCAGTCTGACGGGATTCTGTTGTTTAGCACATCCGAAAATGAAACCGTCTCAAACGTTCGCTGCGGGCCTCGGTAGTTGATCAGCTGCTGATAACCGGCTGCATCGGTACGCACATAACCACCATCGTTGCTCAAAAAAGGGCTAAAGGTCGCCTCACCCAGCCGCCAAGCATCGTTTTCTAGAGTTTCTGGGCCAATACCATCTGCATCGAGATACAGCAGCGCTAGGTAAAGACTAAGACTATAAACGGTGTTTCCTTGCGCATCTTGAACAGAAACAAATCCTCGACGCACGGTGTTGTCAGCATCGACAACAAGATCATTGGCACCCACTTGCCCCTTAGCAGCCAGTGCAGGCGGCGGCGCAACTGTATTGAGGGCATCGTCGCCCACTACTTTTTGAATGCCCACAATCTGAGGTGTCGTCTCGAATATGGCCGTTAGCGCGTCATGGCCAGGCTCTACCGGCAAGTCACGGTACACATCGAACCCTATGGCCCGAGGAGATTGCGATCGCAATTTCTCCAACAGATCCGCATACACCTGGTCGGACACGACTGCCGAGCCCAGCGACTGTAAATCGCTTTCATCCAAACCAACAATCACAACTCGCTCATCGACAGGCTCTAGGGGGCGCGATCGCATGTATTGATCAAAAGCAGCCCACTCCCAGCCCTGCAGCCAACCCAAAAATCGCAATAAAATTACCAGCCCAGCAACACTGGGCGTAGCCACCAACACCGCCCGCCACTGCCAAAAAAAATGCCAAAAAAAACGACCTAACGAATTCACTACCTTAGGCGTCATAGCACTAATTCGTTAGGTGTTGTTTTACTATTCATGGCAGCGGTAACCTCTAGATGCTAGTCCCTTGTAGCTTCAGCGTTCCCCACTTATAGCTTTGCGCACTTTGCTTCGTGCATAGGTAATCGCTAGAACTGTTGTGTTTACTAGCAAAGCTATAGCAAACCGCTGAATGCATTCAGCGGTTTGCTATAGCTTTGGGCCACTGCTTTGGGCCACTAAATTACAGCTGTTGCCAACTTTCATCTGCACATCGTTTGGGCTAATCTTCTAGCGCAATCACTGAGAAAGCAACTCATCTAGCCCAACAGATGTCAGCAGCTCTGCTAGTAATTCAGGATTAGAATCACTGAGCTGTACCCCGATGTTGAGTGTTTCCTGCCAAATACCTTCGCTGGCATAGAGTGCTGCCTGCTCTTCTGGCGTTGTAGCAGCCTCCAGCTGAGCAGCTAGCGCTGCGTTCGCATCCACAGGCTGTATCAGGCCCCGCACATAATAGTCGTGCTCGCGAGCGCCCGAATTACAAATCACCGCGAACTCCCAGAAGTATGACTGGTCAGTCGCTAAGAGAGGTTCACCTTCACTGTTGAGCGCAGGCAAATCGACCTGGATCACGCTCTCGGTACGCAAGTCACCAAGCGTCGTCTCTTCCACGTATACCGTCTCATTGGTTTGTGTACTGCGAACAAAAATTTCAGCCTTTCTCTGGCTAAATTCAGGCGCGGCGACAATCCACAGAGAAGCCTGGTCACCCGCAAAAGTACTGACATTATTCTTCGGCACCATAGGAATCAGCGCATTTTCGCTCCACTCCATTTCGCCATCGCACCAGCCACCACGCGTGCCACCACCAGCAGTCGTAGAAGGCGCACCGCGATCGCCCGTATCTGGAAAATCTATCGCCTGAGCGGCCATCGGCATCACCGCCTGCAGCGCCAAGACAGCAACAGGTAGCGCTGTCATTCCTTTTTGGATCCTGGCCCAAGGTTTCTGAAGAGAGGAAGATAGCTGCAAATTCATAACAAGGAAGTCCAGATGTATAAGAAAGCACTTCCAAGCTAAGAAAGATAGATAGGTGGGTCAACCTGAAAAATACGGCCTACCAGGGATTACCAATCATCGTGAAACTCGACCAGTAGTAGGGGTGCGAAAAATCGTTAGACAGCGGCGCATCGAGCCCAGGCGGTAGGGCAAAGATTCTGCCCGTTTCACTGCCAACTAGCTGGCCTGATTCGGTGCGGATGTTGCCTTGGAGTAGGGCCTGCTGGGCCTGCTGTAGGGCAGCGGCCTTGGTCGGCGCAGTCCTGAGCTGCGCATAAAACTCATTCATGAGCGCCAGCGTGCCAATGTCACTGACAGACCATAGGCTCGCCATCGCTGAACGGGCTCCTGATGCGATCGCCAGCCCAGCAAAACCCATCTCCGCCTCAGGGCTGCCCAACGCGGTATTGCAAGCCGAAAGCACCAGTAAATCTACTGCTGGAGACTGCCACCCCAGCTGAGGCAAGTCACTCAGCAACAGCTTTTCATCCCACAGCTGAACAAAAGAGGTGTCTATATTCCCAGGATTAAATTCGGCATGGGTCGCTAGGTGAATCACGTTGTAAGGCACCTGCTGCCGCTCAGACACTAAACTTTGCCGAGTAAACTGCGCATTCAAAAAATCAGCACCCGGCCAGATTTGATTGATCGCATCAACTTCAAGCGGCACGCCAGGCAAGGGCGCTAGTCTTTCGTGTTGATCAAAGTCACTGATCCCCATAGCCAACACCTGGGCATCTTCCAAGGAGGCATATTGCGCATTGAGCATCCCCAGAGACGGCACCATTCCCAGACTGTATTTTTCAGCCAAAAAAGACTCTCCATCATGCAAGGCCGCAACCGGCAGCGTCCTTAGCCCCTCATCCATCGCGAACACCAAAGTGTCGATATTTGCCGCTGTCAGCTCTGCCTCAATCGGCGCGAGCAACCACTCGTACAGCTGCTGAGCTGGCGCAAGATAGTAGTCTCCCCCACGCCTTTCAGAAGTAACCAAATCAGAGCGAAAGTCATTCACCGTATCCAGCAAACTCTCTTTTTCAACTGCTGACAGTGAGACCTGAATAGGCGCACCCTCAGCGGTGAACAGCAGTAGCGTTAATTCACTAGTCGATTCACCGACCAACTCGCTGGCCATTTCACTGGCTAAGCCATCGGAAAAGTCACCCAGCGAACTTTCACCCAGCGCTTTAGCCGTCGCTTCGTAAGCCGGGGCCTCATCCGGCACCTGCACATACACAACGGCTGAACGGTGGCCGCTTCTATTTTCCATATCACTCAGCAGCGCCTGCACATCTTCCAAATCTAGCGCTGCCGTTTCCAAATCGCGCTCAAAGTAATCGGAGAAAACGCGATGGCTCTCACCATCTAGCTCAGCGATTGCCGCGCTGGCTTCATCGCTACTCAGCTCGGTCCGCCGCACGCCATACTGATCTGCCTCAGCACCATCCGACATTGCAGCCGCTGAGAGGCTACCGAGAGAGGCCGTCTCTACGGCGCCTAGCGCAGAGAGCTGAGCGGAGAGCTGAGCGGAGAGCTGAGCGGAGAGCTGAGCGGAGAACTGAGCAGAGAGTGTTTCGTAATTAAATAGGGGGTTCAGTGGATTTGTTGTTTCGTCAACTGCGGGCGCTGAGGGTAGCGTCTCTAAGAATGATGACAGAGCCATCTCCTGTATTGAGATATTGCCTGGGGCGACGATATCAACATTGTCGTTGTTATTAACGATGATGTTTTGGATCGTAATATTACCGCTTTCGCTCTCAATATCTAAGTCGCCAGCTGTCGAGATCGGACTATCTGAACGAATAAATCGAGCGGAGATGTTGCTACCAGCAGCGATGGTGACTTCACCGCCACCACTACCATCATCGCCGAGAGAATACGTGTCAATATCACGGGCTAAAATCGTTGTTGCGGATTGCAGTGTCACATCTCCACCGCCATCGGGCGATACTGTGCTGATATCGCTAACGAATAAAGAACGACCAGAAAATTTTAGCGATCGCCCAGGCGCAACCACAGTATCGCTAAAGTCACTGAAGATGATACTTCCCGCACCGCTATTATCGGAATCTGCGGTGAATGTATTGTCACCTGTGCCAGGCCCAATCGTCAGCGCATTATCTGTCTGGTTTTGAACAATTATATTGTTGGTCGCTTCTAGCGTAATATCGGTATCTGTCGCGAGGTTTTCTAGCGCAGTTTCAGAAATCCGAAACAGGCCGCTGCCATCCTCACCCAAGAGTTCACTATCCAAAAGCTCACTGTCATTCGCCTCGGAAATAGAATCGGCAATGAAAATATTAGCTGGATCGAGGAGGAGAGAGCCCACATTGCCAAAGGGGGCACGGGTATTGACCGTCCCCTGAAAAACTAAATTCTCTTTGCCTGAAACTTCTATGAATCCGCCGTTGCCGCTCAGCGCGCCACCAGCCGTAGAAATATCTCCTAAATATTGAGTAGTATCGTCCGCCCAAACAACAACCCGCCCACCATCGCCTGTGTCAATCGCATCTGCAGAAATACGAGTATTAGCATCCACAAAAGTGTGGCTAGCCGAGGGCAAAAGGCTACCGCCCCTGTAGTCTCCCCCTACGTTGATATTGCCACCGCCATGATTACCTCCAGCAGATAGCGTGGCATCTATCAAGGCCACCTGCTCACCCACGATGGCAATATCGCCCCCGGTAGCGTCTGATGCGACCGTTATCTCCCCAGCGGAAACTGCGCTCTCCGCCGAGATAGGAAGCTTATCTTCTAGAACCGTTGTATCGCGGCGACTGAGGGTAACACTGCCATCGGCATTTACACTCAGGCTATCCGCGTGGCGCTGATTGCTAGCGGTTAGCAGAGAAGGTAAATCCAAGGGGGTAATGATAGCGCCTGTCGTCGATTGATCTGTCAGGTTCGGCGCGATCGCAGTAGGGGTCACCTCTAGCGAAAGTAGGTGGTTGGTTTGAGTGATCTTCACCAAACTCTCACCAGGAACTGCCGCCAGCGTCACAGAACCACCAGGTGCAGACAGCTCTCCAGTATTGACAACCGTACCGCCTAGCAACGTTACGGAGGACTCTGCAGATACGGCAATATTGCCTTCGGTAACAATGCTCCCTGGATGGTCACTCTCGAAAGTAAAGCCATCAGGTGATTCTGAAAGCGCGGTGTATGTATTCTCTCCTGTGGCATGGAAGCTGGCTTGGTCAAAGGAGATTGCGTCAGCCGTTGTCACCGTGAGGCTACCAGGCAAATTGAGGTGAGCCTCCGGCCCGATCAACACCCCAGCTGGATTCATCAAAAAGAGATTGGGCTGCCCTGTGCCCTCAATCTGCACCTGCCCATCGATCAAGGAGGGCATGCCCCCACTCACCCTTGCCAGCACATTCTGAACAGCGGGCTCTGCAACAAAGTTCGCCGTTTGCCCAGCATCTACAGAAAAGGTATCAAAGCTGTGAAACTGGTTGATACCATCAGCCGAAAAGCTGCCCTCGGTGACATCAAACTGGGAGCCAAATTGAGTTACAACGGTTCCTGTACCATCGTCGGCAGCGGTAATCGATTGCGCCTTGGCAGAGTCAATTCCTACTGCTGAGCCGAGAACAGGCACTGCAAAGGCAATAGGAAAGAGATATTGGCTGCGGAGGTGTTGACGATGGCAAAAGCGGTAAAAACAGAAAGAGCGGTCTTTCATGGTGAGGTAGGTACCGCATCGGTAGAGATTACCAAGGACTACCAATCATGGTGAACCCCGACCAATAGTACGGATGAGAGAAGTCTGACTCTCCCAAAGTGCCCAGTTCTGACGGGAGGGGCAACCTACCACGCGCCGCGCTGCGCATTAGGTCACCACCCTGGGTGCGAACTTCACCCTTTAGCATGGATAGCTGCGCGGATCTTAGTGCTTTTGCCTTCGTTGGCGTTAGCTGCAGCTGGCCATAAAATTCGCTCATCAGGGCCAGCGTGCCGACGTCGCTAACAGACCACAGGCTCGCCATTGCCGAACGCACCCCCGAGGCGATCGCTAGCCCAGCAAAGCCCATTTCTGCCTCGGGGCTACCTACCGCTGTACGGCAGGCTGAGAGCACCAGCAAATCTACGGCGGGGTACTGCCAGCCCAGCTGATGTAGCTCGCTGAGCTTGAGCTTTTCATCCCACAGCTGAATGTAGGAGTTATCGGCAGCGCCTGACTGAAATTCGGCATGGGTCGCTAAGTGAATGACCCGGTAGGGAATTTGCGATCGCTGCTCGACCAGATTTTGCCGGGTGAAGTTTTCGTTGAGGAACGCAGAGCCAGACCACAGCTCGTTGATTAATTCCAATTCAAGCGGCACGGCTGGCAAAGGAGAGAGCGTGTCAAAACTGCTGGCACCCATCGCCAACACTTGAGCATCGGCCACTGACTCGTACTGTGCATCAATTAAGCTCACAGAAGGCACCACACCCAAGCTGTATTTTTCGACAAGATACTGTTCGCCATCGTGCAATGCCGCAATGGGTAGTGACCTCAGTCCTTCATCCAAAGAAAATAACAGTGATTCTACCGCAGTGGTACATAACTCCGCTTCGATGGGGGCAATCAACCACTGATACAGTTGCTGGGCCCCTGGCAAATAGTAGTCACTGCCCCGGCGAGCAGAAGCAACGATGTCGCCTCGAAACTGTTCGATGGTTTGGAAGAGTTGCGATCGCGTTACACCCGACACTTTTGCCCTTACCGGGATGCCTTCAGCCGTCACCACAATAATTTCCAAAGCATCCGAGACAGCCTGCAATCGATTATCTATCTCTTGGGTCAGCTGTTTGTTGTTTAGCTGTTTGCTGTTTAGCTGTTTGTCAGCTGTGGCGGCAGGTGCATTGACATACACAACCGCAGAACGAACACCACTCTGAGACTCCACATTTGTCAGCATCTCCTGAATGGTCTCTAGCGTGACCGCTTTCGCATTTAAATCCAGGCCCAAGTAATCGACATAGTCCTGATTATTAGCACTATCGACATCCAGCAGAATATCATCGACAAACTCTAACTCCAGCTCTGAAAATTCAAACCCATAGTCAAAATCATCTAACGACTCGTCTGTTTCTTCATCTATATCTTCTTCTAGCTCATCAAAGGACTCAAACGGATCTTCAAATCTATCTTCAGGGTCTTCTTCTTCTTCTCCTGCTTCACGGTCTAGCCGCCGACCGCGACCGCCTGTCTTACCGACACCTTCATCACCTACATCCAGCAAACTATCCTCAAACAGCAAATCATCTTCTCCCAAGAAATCATCTTCGGGGAAAAAGTCTTCTTCTAAAAAATCATCTTCAAAAGCGTACTCAGAGAGGGGTTCATTAAGGTCACCCTCGCGAATCATGCCCGTGGTGACACTCCCCGAAGGCGAGAGTAATACGCTGCCGCCAACGTAGTCTCTGACCTCAATATCACCTGTTGTAATCTCTCCAAAAGGGCCGTTATTTGTCAGCACAACGTCACCCGCTGTCGTATTGGCACTAAGATTTAAAGGGCTACCTGTTCTAATATTTTGGGTCGTAATTGATGTTGCCTCTATCACAACATCACCATTGGTCTCCAATACATTCCCAGCCGTCACCAAGTTCCCCGTCCTAACAGATCCAGGTTCTCCATCAAAATCAGACGCTACGAGGGTGATGCTGCCACTATTTGGAATCGCGCCACCCACAGGCGCAGTCGATATATTTCCCAGGGTTAAATCTGTACCAAAAATATCGATATCTCGACCGTTCGTTGCGATCTCGGCCCTCGTAGTGGGAGGACCGACGGTAGCAAAGGTAGCAGGCAAGATGCTCCCGGCGACATCGACGCCTGTAACATCGAAGGTAATGGTTCCTGTACCAGGCCGAAATAGGAGTTGGTTATCTGAGAGCACGCCTAAGGTAATACGCTCGCTCGCTTCTAGCCTGATATCAATATTGCCATTGAGGGACTCTAGCGCCGCCTCAGAGATGCGATAGGGTAGTGGCCCCTGGCCTTCGCTCAGGAAGATTGCGCCATCATCTATTTCAGAGTCTTGGGGTGACTCACTCACTCCCTCAATGATGATTCTTTCTGGATCGAGCAACAAACTACCGCTGGCCCCTTGAGGGGCGCTAGCCTCTACACTACCTTGAAAATCGAGATTTACTTTTCCTGAAACTTCAACAAAACCGCCATCTCCAGAGAGTTGACCGCCCCTGACCGAGGTGTGGCCTGCGTAGCGCGTAGTGTCATCGCTCCAAACAATGACTCGACCACCGTCTCCATAGGCGATTGCATCGGCAAAGATAGCGCTATCGGCGTCCACTAGTATCCGCTCAGCCGTGGGTAGGGGCCCTAGCCCTTGATAGTCGCCACCCAGGCGAATATTGCCACCGTCAGCAGCACCCGACGCCAACAGCTGAGCATCGAGAATACCAATGCGATCGCCCAAAACCGCAATCTGCCCACCCTCACTTACCGCTGACTCCACCGACAGCCTTCCAGAGGCAATCACATCTCCCATCGCAGTCGGAATCCTACTGCCTGTGCTCGTCAAGCGCACGCTACCATCGTCACCCACGCTCAGCCCCGTGGCATGGTGCTGCTCAACATGTGTCAGTAAAGCCGGCAAATCCAGCGGACTAAACTCAGACATTGCACTAGCGTCATCAAAGGAATTCGCCATTAGGCCAAAGCCAGAAAAACTAGCAGACATCCCTGAGTCAACAGCCGTCATCTCCAAGCTCAAAAGGCTATTTTCTTGGCTTAGGCGCACGATATTTTCGCCTGGAATAGCCGCTAGCGTAATTGCACCACCTGGGGCAGACAGCGTCCCCGTGTTGACCGTCGTACCGCCGAGTAGCGTTATGGCAGCCGACTCACCTGTCAAGGCAAGGTTGCCAGCATTCACTACACTGCCGGGCCGCTCACCCACAAAAGCAAACTCGCCGCTGGGCACACCGAGCAAGCTGGCATAGGTATGGTCACCCACCGCACCAAACCAGCCCTCTCCTACACCCACCGCATCGGCAGTCGTGACCGTTAAGCTGGCAGGTAAGTTCAAAACAGCCTCAGCGCCAAACAAAACCCCAGCTGGATTCATCAAAAATAAGTTGGGCTGGAAAGCGCCCTGACCGGCCACTTGCAGCAAGCCATCAATAATAGAAGGCGCACCACCGCTGATCCGAGCCAGAATATTTTGTACAGAAGGCTGCGCCAGGAAATGAGCCGTATCTCCTTCATCAAGAGAAAATGACTCAAAGCTGTGAAAGAGATTGGCATCGTCTGCCGACAAACTGCCCTGGTCGATTGTAAATACTGTCCCGTCTGTCGTTTCTACAGCGTTCACTAATGTCCCGGTGCCATCGGCTGCAGCCGTTACAGACTGGGCTTCGGCAGCCATGCGCGAAGTGGCTAGCAAGCTGAAGAACAGTCCAGCCGCGCCAAATGCCGAGGCGGATACAACACGTGGCAGGCTGTAAGGGTTTTGCATATGGCTAAATGAGCTGTAAGCGTTTCTCGCAGTCTTCCCGCTGGCGTATCATGAACATCAAGTAGAGTCGATTGAATGGTTCGTAATTTTCTAGTCGTGATGGTGAATAGTGTCTGATTCTGAGATGGCCATACTGGCCAAACAAATGATTGCCGGGCGCCAGGAAACCGGCTGGCGACGAGCGATAGAAGATAGCCTGCTGATTACCGGGCGCAACTTGATTAGGCTGCGGCGCAATCCGATTATTATTGTGGCGATCGCAATATTTCCGATCGTCTTCCTCGCGGGATTCTGGCTCGTTGGCCAGAAGCTGATGGCAGCCCAGGGGGTGAACTACATTCAGTACCTCGTGCCGATTATCAACTTACAGGCGCTCTTTTTCTCTGGCCTTGGCTCCTCCCTCATGTTCGCCAAGGACATCGAATCTGGCATGATGAACCGCTGTCGGGCGATGCCTATTTCACGCGTTTCTACCATTGCTGGGCTGGTCGCAGCCTACATGGTCAGAGCGCTACTGGCCACGCTTATTCTACTTTTGGTGGCCTACGTCATCTTCGGCTTTCGCGCCGAGAGCAATTTGTTGGAATGGCTAGGCTATCTCACACTAGTGGTCACCTTTACGGCCACCTGCATTACGGGCTACAGCATTTTGGCGATCAAGCTACGGCGGCCTGACTTGGTGAATGCGATCGCCATCATCCCCTACACGCCTCTACTGCTGTTGAGCAATGGCTTTAGCCCGACCGAGAATTTTCCCACGTGGCTACAGCCCATCGTGCGCTATCAGCCGGTGAGTGTGACCTGTGATGCGTTGCGATCGCTCGTTGCTGGCAGCGACGGCTCATTCCCTTTGTTTTGCTACAGCTTTTTGTGGCTAATTGGCCTACTAGCGCTATTCGGATTTTTGGCCGTTAGAGCCTACAAACGGTTAATCGTATGATGCAGCAGAACAATGTGAACAATCCGTCCACGAACAATCCGTCCACTGTTAATACCAGTGACATTAACAGAGATGACATCGCCGCAATAGTGGCCGCTCGCCAGGAAGGGGGGCTAGGGCGCACGCTGCACGATATCTTTATCGTCGCCTGGCGAAATATGCTCATCGACTTTCGCAATCCTGCATCCTTAGTCGTCTCTGCCCTATTTGCTACCTCCTTGCTCTTCGTCTTCACCGCTAGCTTTGCCCAAGTCGTCAGCCCCGGCGAAGGCTTCAGCGGCTATGCCCAATTCCTTCTTCCCTTTGCCGCCGTCCAAGGCCTCCTATTCAACACAGTAGACATCGGTGGATTCTTCTACAACGACTTAGAAAACGGCATGGACGTCCGTCTGCGAGCCATGCCCATTGCCCGACTTGCTGCGATTGGCGGCAGGCTACTCTCCTCTGGTGCACGGCTGCTCATTCAGCTCCTCACCATCGTTATCGCGGGCCATTTCATCGGCTTTCGCTTCCAAGGCAGCCCGTTGGCGACCCTAGGTTTTTTCCTCCTGCCGGTCATCTTCACCTTATCGATCGCGCTCATCGGCTTTTATGTAGCGGTCGGTGCGAAGTCTGCTGAAACCGTCTCCGCCGTGCTCAACCCTTGGATACTACCCTTCACATTCTTGAGCGTCGGCTACGTCCCTGTGGAAGGATTTCCAAACTGGGCAAAGCCCATTGTGACCCGTAATCCAGTATCCATACTCTCCGATGCCATGCGTGCTATGGCCAGCGGTGAGCCAGCATTAAAAAATGTCGTTATCATTTCGCTATGTAGCCTAGCGCTATGTTTGCTCTTTGGGACGTTGACAGTCCGCGCCTATCAACGAAGAATATAATCAAAGTTTGGAAGTGTGGATATGACGACCGCTCAGCACTACGACGTAATTATCATTGGCACAGGCGCAGGCGGTGGAACACTTGCCCACAGACTGGCCCCCAGCGGTAAAAAAGTACTCGTCCTAGAACGCGGTGCTTTCCTCCCAAAAGAAAAAGCCAACTGGAGCACAGACGCCGTCTTCCGCGATGGCCGCTACCAAACCAACGAAGTATGGGCTGATAAAGACGGCAACAACGTCAACCCCGGCATCGGCTACTGGGTTGGTGGTAATACAAAAGTCTACGGCGGCGCACTCTTTCGCCTCCGGGAAAAAGACTTTGATGAAGTCAACTTACACGAGGGCGTCTCTCCTGCCTGGCCGCTGAAGTACAACGACTTCTCACCCTACTACGACGAAGCCGAACAGCTCTACCAAGTCCACGGGAAACAAGGTCTTGATCCCACAGAGCCCCCACGCAAGGCAGACTATCCCTATCCTGCGGTCAGCCACGAACCCCGTATTGCCTGGCTAGACAAAGCCTTTCAAAAGAAGGGACTACAGCCTTTTTACCTCCCTCTATCTGTAAAGCTAAACGAAAAAGACGCCTTCCTCAGCGAATGCATTCGCTGCAACACCTGCGATGGATTCCCTTGCTTTATCGACGCTAAGTCCGACGCAGACGTAAACTGCATTCGCCCAACGATGGGTAGTGACAATGTTCATCTCATTACAGAAGCAAAAGTCAACAAGCTACACACCAGCGAGTCAGGCAAAGAGATTACCGGTGTAGAAGCAGAGATCGAGGGAGAAACACATACCTTCTCCGGAGATATTGTTGTTGTTGCTTGCGGCGCGGTAAATTCTGCGGTGCTACTGTTGAACTCTGCAAATGAACAACATCCAAATGGCTTGGCGAATAGCTCCGACCAAGTTGGCCGCAACTTTATGAAACACTTAGCGGCAGCCGTCGTCGGCCTTTCGCTAAAAGAGAACCACAGCGTATTTCAAAAAACGCTCGCCATTAACGACTACTACTGGGGCGAGCCCGGATTCGAGCATCCGATGGGCCACGTACAGCTGCTTGGCAAAGTAAATCACCGCATGCTAGCGCTAGACGTACCCAAGATTGCACCTACGCTAGCGCTGAGAATTGCTGCAAAGCGGACAGTAGACTGGTGGCTCACCGGAGAAGATGCGCCCGATCCTAACAACAGAATTATGGTGAAGGATGGCCAAATTTCACTGAACTACACGCCGAACAACATGACCGCTTTTAAACGGTTGATTAAGCGCTGGATCAAAACGGTGCGCGAAGTGGATAACGAAGGGAGCGTGCTCCCGGTGGCTTGGTACTTTAGCAAGATTTTGCCAGTGGGTGCGATCGCCCACCAGGTCGGCACCTGCCGCTTTGGCACAGCCCCTACCACCTCAGTGCTCGACACCAACTGCAAAACCCATGATGTAAACAACCTCTACGTCGTAGACGGCAGCTTCTTCCCTTCCAGCGCAGCAGTGAATCCGTCCTTAACAATTATGGCCAACGCTATGCGCGTAGGCGACCATCTGATAGAGCGACTGAAATAGGCACAAGGGCTAGTACGTTATGGTTGTCTAAATTTCGGCCAAATAAGGGACACGATGCAATAGAGAAAAGCGCTAAAAGCCTCGCTGAAAGAGAAAAAGGGTGAACACTTGAGATAACACAGCAGGTGAAGAGCAGGTAGAAGACCGTCAAAGACCACCCGAGAGAGAAACTCTATGATGCATCGGACTGTTGTGCGGTGCGCGCGGGCTAGTGGAAAAGAATAAGCGTGTTTGGTGACGAAGTCGTCTGTGACCGAACGTTTTTTAATTGGGGTGCATATTCTGCGGTAACGGCTTGTATAGCTCTATGTCTTCACAATGCAAATCACAACGAGATAGAACTATGTCTAGCTTTGATACGGTTGAATTGTTTCAGGTCAATGTTGAACGACAGGATAGGACGCTTCCTAGCTTTTGGTGATCATCCTAGCTTTTGATGATCATAAAAATTCACCCTTAAAACAATAGTCCGGACAGAAAAGGGAGAGATATAGTCAAAAAAGCTATTCAGGCAT
>ERZ1740070.258-NODE-258-length-37213-cov-8.719926_pt1 | contig 37213 bp, 39 predicted proteins | sample MGYA00581734_ERZ1740070 | MGnify/ENA primary metagenome ERZ1740070 (study PRJEB43018, sample SAMN04849744) | marine metagenome | isolation source: floating plastic debris | place: Pacific Ocean | collected 2008-09-01 | study: EMG produced TPA metagenomics assembly... | reverse complement strand
ATCCTAAGTCTGGTATATATTGCACTAAGAAAACATAAAACAACTCATTTTCAATGATTTATGTTTTAATCAATTTTCTTTAAAGTCATATAATATCAGTTAATATCAACGTTTGTTGTACCTATGTTGTACCCAAAATTTGTAGTAAAGACGTATCTTTAGATAAGGTTTTGTGCCAAATGTTGTACCTGATTTGACTTTCGCATCCAAAATAGGTTCAATATGTCAATGAGTGCAAAATTAATACTTCGCAAAAAGCCTAATTCCAAAGGGCAATATCCACTTGCAATTAGGATTACCAAAGACCGCCGTTCAACTTACAAACACATAGGCCACTATATTGACTTAGAGGACTGGGACGATAAAAACCTGAAAGTAAAAAAATCGAATCCTGAAGCCGAAAGTCTGAACACATTAATAGCTTCAAAACTATCAGAAGCCAGAAAAGGGCTTATCTCATTGCAAACAGATAATAAAGCTGTTACTGCTCGACAAATAAAAAAAGAAATTTACAAACCAACTTCGAGCTTAACTTTTTTCGACTTTGCAGATGAACATCTTGAGGCATTGGAGGCTGAAAAGAAAATAAATCGCCATTCTACGGATTCCGCTTGGCTGAGTTATATAGAAAAGTATTGCTCAGGCCGGCATCTGACTTTTCAGGAAATTGATAATCGCTTTCTCAAAAAATTCAAGGCATATTTAATAGGTTCTTCTTCATTGACCGAAACAACCGCGATGAACGTAATGGTTTTGATAAGACTTCTATTTAATCAAGCTATTAAGCATAAAGTCATAAGTAAAGAAATCTATCCCTTTGGCAAAGACAAATTCAAAATAAAATTTCCTGAGACCAATAAAACGGGACTTTCATGCAAAGAAATAAAAGTCCTGGAAAACCTTACCCAGCTTACCCAGATGGAAAGACATTCATTGAACGTATGGTTATTCAGTTTCTACTTCGCTGGGATGCGTGTTTCAGATGTTCTCTTTACGCGATGGTCTCAAATTTATGATAACAGATTACATTATAGGATGGGGAAGAACTCAAAACTATTATCATTGAAAATCCCTGTAAAGGTAGAAGGAATCCTATTGCAATATATTGATGATCGAGTAAAAAACGATGATTTTATCTTTCCAGAAATGAAAAAAGCTGACCTAACAGACGCCAAGGATATCTATCGGAAGAAAAAGGTAGCAAACAAAAAATTCAACGACCATCTTAAAAAAATTGCCAAAAGGGCAGGCATACAAAAAAAAGTTACAATGCACATTGCCAGACATTCGTTTGGAAACATTGCTGGAGACAATATTCACCCATTAATGCTTCAGAAATTGTACAGACACTCAGATCTAAAAACTACAATCAACTACCAATCGAATTTCATTCATAGGGATGCGGACAATGCCTTGGATGAAGTCATCAATTTCTGAATTTGCTAATGTCAAAACTTAATTGGGTCATGCCCACCCCCAACGTAATGAACTTTAAAGAATGAAACTTGGTTAAAATTCTGTTAATTGAATTTAATCTATGCTTTATAAAAAAAATCGTATTAGATTTGCATTGACTAATAGTCATTTCATGGTGTCAGGCACAAAACATTTATCGTCAGCACAGCGAGAACAGCAAATCATAAACGCTGCGGATATTATTCTTACCCAAGTAGGTGTACAAGTTTTCACCATTGATAGGGTCATAGAATTTTTGGGTATAGCCAAGGGAACCGTTTACAAGTATTTTGATAGCAAAGACGATCTTTTGGCGGAGGTTAGCGTAAAAGCGCTCAGTATGCTTTTGAATTATTTTCGTCTGAGCCAAAATGAATCAGTAAGGGGAACCGATAGAACTCGAGCAATACTATCTGCTTGTTATTCTTTCGGACAGGATTATCCACAATATATTGAATTGCTATTTTATATGGAGCGTCCAGAGTTCAGTACAGGGGCTACAAACTACATTACTATGAGTGAAAAAATTACAGATTTTGTAAAGAGACATATTGAGCTTGAAATAGAGAATGGTAATTTGAGAAAAAACCTGGATCCCAATTACACAAGTCATGTAATGTGGGGTAGCTGTATGGGGGTGATGCAATTTCTTGATGCCAAAAAGAATTTTTTGGAAAATGTCGGAACACTTACTCAAAAACAGTTGGTGGAGACTTATATCGACATAATGGTCGCAGGGATGGCTGCCTAATTTTTTTAAATATAAATGACTGTTAGTCAAATTAAATGGTTGAGAAAGAGTACATATTTACATTTCTGAGAGACTTGAGTCAAAATAACTCAAAAGACTGGATGGATGACAATAGGGAACGCTATCATAAAGCCAAAGAGCGATGGTTGTACGAAGTATCCGAAATCTTAAATCGACTAAGCGAACACGACAGTTATTTCCAAAGTTTTAATGCAAAGGATGTCATTATGCGAATCAATAATAAAAGACAGTTCCATCAAAATAGACCTTTGTACAAGGATTATTTTGGTTGCGCGCCAACGAGAAAAAAGGATGCTGTCTCCAAGCTCCATATAGCGGCGGGACTTTCCTGGTCATTCATTGGAGGAGGCCTCTGGCGACCGGATTCAAAGAATTTAAACAAAGTGAGGAAAGCCATAGCAGAAAATGGTGATGAGTTGATTGAGATAGTAGAAGATTCAGATTTTCGGAATTTTTTCGGCGGTTTGGCTGAGGACCCTGACAAGCTGAAAACTTCTCCACAAAACTACAAAAACGACCATAAGTACATTGACTTGCTTCGCTATAAAAGCATTACAGCTCAAATCAATTTGACCCAGAAAATAGTGATAAGCGATGGATTTACCGACTTCGTGGAAGAGACATATTTGAAACTACGTCCCCTAACAGACTTTTTGGAAAAGGCGGTGGCATAATTAACCCTCATGTTAAACAACAACCATATAAAGATATCGGCCATAGGCGTATTCACCACTAACGTGTATTTTGGAATGTGGTTGCTCACCATTCCAAAGGCCGTGACCACTCCGGTTTCAGCTGGAATCACGTTCATGGAGTTTTTTGTTATCGCTAATGTCAGTTTACTAATTGTCTCATTGGCTACGTTACCGTTTAATCGTTTGGGAGATTATTTGATGGCAAGGAATTGGAGTAGCGGAAATCGACTGTTACTCAAATCTGCTATCACTTCGGTCGTATTTATTCTTGGCGTTGCCAGTCTTTTGTTCATACACTTTAAGATTTTAAAAGGATATACATGGAACCTGCTTCCAACTGCCATTTATGATGGAATTTTTAATCGCTATTTTATTTCGCTCATTGTTTTTTTCCTTCTGATAAGTTGTTTAATGTTTTTTATCTCAAATCTAGAGCGTCGTTCTGGTAGCATTACCCGTCTTCTTGCGCAATCGATGGGCGAAACGGTGAAACCAAAGCTTGTTGAGCGTGGATTCATCTTTATCGACCTGAACGGCGCTACTAGTCTAGCAGAAACTTTGGAAAGCAAGAGATATGCTGAATTATTAAGAATCTGCTTCAAACTACTTAACGAAATTGCGGCTCTGACACCATTTGAAGTATATCAATATGTTGGTGATGAGGCGGTACTTTCCTGGGACCTAAAACACCCTAAGGGAGACATATTATCCCTCCAAATGTTTATGGATTACAAGGCCTATTTGAAAGAGCATGAGGATTTTTTTTTAAATGCGTACGGTATACTGCCAAATTTTAAGTGCGCCATTCATGCCGGTGAAGTGGTGGAAAGTGAAATTGGCAAAGGAGTAAAACATTTCGTGTATCACGGCGACGTATTGAACACCACCTCAAGATTGCTAGGTAGTTGTCACCAAAATAGTACAGACTTGATTATCAGTAAATCAACTATTAAAAACAGAGTGATGCTGGAGGCAAAGTTTGAAATTGACAGCATTCAGAAAACCAAATTGAAAGGTAAAAATGAGTTTGTAGAGGCATTCAAAGTGAAATTAAGAGCACTACCTGATGTCAACCGAAAACGAATAGAATTTGATAATTTTTTTTTGAACATTAATTGACTAATAGTCATAATTTAATATTGTTATGAAACCAAAACTTAAATTGTTATGCTTAGCGACCAACCTCGTATTTATACTGTCCTGTGGGGACAACAAAGAAGAAGAGAACGCTGCAGAAAAGAAACGACAAATTCCAGAATCCGAAAGCTCAGTACAGGTCATCCGATACGATGACCTCTCCCTGGTGGAAGTCAATAAAAAAAGCATCATGGACTTTGTACCTATTACAGGACGGGTCGTTGCAGCAAATTCCACACAATTGGTAGCAGAAGTACAGGGTAGACTGGTTCGAGGATTCAAGCCGTTTAAGGCTGGGACATATTTCAAAGAGGGCCAAATCCTTATTAGGGTTGATAGCCGTGAATTCGCATTGAACCTAGAATCCCAAAAAAGTGCTTTTCTCAATATTCTTACCGCAATGATGCCCGATTTAAAAGCGGATTATCCCGACAATTATCAAAACTGGCTTAACTATGTTAGCTCTTATGAATCAGGCAAGCCATTACCCGAATTGCCAGTGACCACTTCAGATAGTGAAAAATATTTTTTGACCTCACGACAGGTATATGCAACTTACTTCGGTATCAAGGCACAGGAGGAACGGTTGGGCAAATATGCAATCAAGGCTCCTTTCAATGGATCGCTAACGGAAGCGCGTGTAGATGTCGGCGGCCTAATTTCTCCCGGCCAGCCTTTGGGCACTTTTATCAGTTCCCAGGATTATGAGATTGAAGCTGCTGTCACTCTTAAAACCGCAAACTCCCTATCTATTGGACAAAAGGTGCAATTTGAAAGTACCGAAAGTGGTGATACCTATACGGCGACCATTGTGCGTATTAACGATATACTTGATAATAGTACACAAAATATCCCCATCTTTTTAAAGGTTGACAGCCAGGGGGTGAAATCAGGTCTCTATCTGCAAGGGAAATTAAATCTCCAGGAATATCCCGATGCTTTCAAAATTCCCTCGGAAATACTTTCAAGGGACAATACAGTTCACGTATTAAAAAACAACACAATCAGAAAAAAGAAAGTCGAAATCCTAAACTCCAATCGGGATTCTCTTATAGTCAGTGGATTTTCTGATGGTGATGAACTAATCCTGAATACGTTCAACATGCCCGTCTCGGGTCTTAAAATCACCCAATAAAATGAGAAACGTCATTAAATACCTAATTCAGAAACCTATGATGACCAATATTTTCGTTGGTCTAATCATAGCGTTGGGAATGCTTACGCTCATTCAGATGCGTTCCACATTTCTTCCTTCGGAACCTGTAAGCTTTATTAATATCAGCACCGTTTACCGTGGCGCATCACCCGAAGAACTGGAAGTGGATGTTGTCAATAAAATTGAGGACAATCTTGACGGTCTCAAAGGCGTGCGAAGAGTAACGTCAACCGCTTCCGAAAGTTTTGCTTTAGTGAGTGTGGAAATCGAGGACGATGCAGATCCCAACGAAGTGTTACAGGATGTTACCAACGCAGTTGATAGGATTACGACATTTCCTCCCCAAGTAGAGACTCCCGTGATAGTAAAGGAGGAGGTTATAAACTATACAATGACTATTGGTGTAAGGGGTGGCAGTAGTCTTCAGGAACTTAAGGATTACGGCGAAAATATTAAGGACGAATTGCTGCTTTCGCCCAAAATATCGCAAGTATTCCTATCTGGATACCCTGAAGAGGAAATTGAAGTTCGCTTTCGCGAAAACGACCTTCGCGCCTATGAAATAACCTTTGACGAGGTAAGTGCTGCAATCCAACAGGAAAATGTCAAGGCATCGGGCGGAGAAATTAAGACAGGAAAGGAGAACATTCTATTACGATTGAATAATAGGTTCTATACTTCGAAAGGGCTTAGGGATATAGTTATTAAGACCACACCTGATGGTAAGATTATCCGACTGAAAGATGTTGCTAACGTAGTAGACCGTTTTGCTGACGATCCAGGACAAATTTTCGTAAATGGCGAGCAGGCGGTCATCATCAAAATTTTTAGCAGAACACAGGAAGATATTCTGGACAATGCAGAATATGCCAGAAATTATTTAAAAGCGTTTAACGATAACCATTCCGATATTGAGGCTGAAATTATTGAGGATAAAAGCGTTTCCCTCGATCAGGCCATAGGTACTTTGGTCAACAACGGATGGCAGGGAATACTTTTAGTGGCTATAGTGCTAAGCTTGTTTCTGAATCCTCGGGTAGCATTCTGGGTAGCCTTTAAAATACCTGTTGCACTGTTGGGGATGTTCATATTGTCCAATTTTTATGACCTTACCATCAATCAAGTATCACTTTTCGGAATGATTGTCGTTTTGGGGGTCATCGTGGATGATGGAGTGGTTGTGGCTGAAAACATCTATCAAAAATATGTGGACGGTGACAAACCCCTGAAAGCCGCCCTTAACGGCACCTTGGAGGTCGTGCCCGCAATAGTTGCTTCCCTCTCCACTACCGCAGTGGCATTTTCATTGTTCTTTTTTATTGACGGCCGTCTCGGGGATTACTTTAGCGATATTGCCTTTGTGGTCTGCGCTACACTTTTTGTAGCCCTGTTGGAAACGGTATTCGTTCTTCCCATCCATATTGCCCGATCAAAAGCACTATCCAAAGATGATAGGCCATGGAAACTAACTCAAAGAACCAATAATTCATTGATTTGGTTCCGGGACAAATTTTACACTCGGGTCATCAGCTTCTTTATGAAGGCACCGTTGGTAGGTATCATCGCCGTCATTTTCATAATGGCACTCACCATATTGGCACAGACTTCGGGGTTGATCAAGGGGACCTTCTTTCCCAATTTTGACCAGGATGTCATTACCGCGCAGATAGAACTACCATTGGGAACTGACAGAACGATTACCGACGAAAAATTGAGACGAATTGAGGAAGCGGTTTGGAAAGTGAACAAGTTTTATTCGGAAAAACGCGACGACGACGAACCCGTAATTAGATATACTGAGAGAATCCTCGGACCTAACGACGACGAAGGGCGCATCAATATTTATATGATGGAAGGTAACGAAAGGGGCATTCCCAGTTTCGATATTGCCGATAAGATTCGTCAAGAGGTAGGTCCCATACCAGAAGCCACAAACCTCGCCTATGGTACAATCGCGATTTTTGGCAAACCCGTATCCATTGCTCTGGTCGGTAATGATATCGAAGATTTAAGGGGCGCAAAAAAGATGTTAAGGGATTATTTGTCCGAAAGGGATGACTTAAAGGATGTTACCGATACGGACAAGGAGGGAATGCCCGAGCTTGAAATGCGCCTTTCGGAGCAAGCAAGGTATATTGGGATGACCGAGGGTATGGTTTTCAACCAAATACGAAAAGGGTTTTTTGGTCTTGAGGCACAAAGCCTACAAAGGGGCGATGAAGAAGTAAAAATTTGGTTGCGATATGATGAGAAGGATCGGCGAAGTTTGGAACAATTACGAAACGCCCGTTTAAGAACACCCAACGGAGGGTCTTTTCCAATAGGTGAACTGGCCTCGTTTCAGGAAACCGAGGGCGTCCGTGCCATCAACCACCAAAGTGGCATCCGCGAAATACGCGTGGAGGCAGATGTTGCCACATTACTGACATCCGTGCCCGGCGTACTGGCCGAGACCGAGGAAAGTATCCTGCAGGATATCCAGGAAAAATATCCAAACGTGAAATATACATTGGAAGGAGAGGCGAGACTTTCTGCAGAAACGCAAGCCAGTAGTCAAGGACCTGCCATCGTTGTATTTATCCTAATTATAACCATTGTTCTACTTAATTACCGGTCCTTCACAAAAACACTTGTCATTCTCTGCATGTTACCATTCGCTTTTGTAGGTGTTGCTTGGGGGTCTTTTATCCATGGTATTCCAGTGAGTATATTCTCGATACTCGGGATGATTGCCCTATGGGGAATCTTGATAAACAACGGGTTGGTTCTCATATCAACGTACAACGATAACATAAGGGAAGGAAAGAACTCTTTAGATAGTCTGAAAGAGGCCGCAGTCTCTCGTTTTAGACCCATAGTACTTACCACAATTACAACGGTATTCGGGCTTGCGCCATTATTGTTGAACAACTCCTTGAGTGCGCAATTCTTAAAACCTACGGCGATAGCCATCTCTTATGGACTCATATTCGGTATGGTCTTGACCCTTATTTTCCTGCCATCGCTTTTGACTTCTTTTAATAGAACAAAATTGTTCTACCATCAGAAGTTGAGGGGTAGAAAGGATGTAACCATTACCTCTATTGATGTGGAGGTCAAAGAAAGAGAAAATGAACTTTGATAAGTTAGATATGAAGAAAATCACGATCATTTTATGTATGGTTTTGGGTTTGGTTTCCCTGAACACGTTCGGCCAGAATGAAGCAACAATTGAAAGGGATATTGACCTTGAAAAGGCGATTACGCTGGGACTCGCAAACAATAAACGATTACTTATCCAGGCGAAGGAAACCCAGATTGCCGATAACAACGTCTATTTAGGTAACGCAGGACTTCTGCCAACGGTCAATCTTTTGGGTTCTGGTGAGTACAGCAATAATGAGCAAGAACTTACAATAAGAACGTTTCAACCAGATCCGCCCGAAATAACCTTTGACGAGAGCGGGGTGGAATCACAAAATTACGCTGCGGTACTCCAAGCCGATTATTTATTGATTGGTGGCTTTTTAGGGAAATATCGCTATCGCATTCTGGAAAACCAAAGTAATTTGGAACAGCTGAAACAGGAAGCGGCGATTAACGGCACAATTGTGGGCATTACCGAATTGTTTACGCAAATCGCCGGCTTGCAAAGTCGGGAAGAACTGCTGAACGAGACGATTGCCGTGACACGCGATCGGTTAAAAAAAATAGAGGACCGTAAACAGTTTGGACAGGCCACGGGACTTGATATTCTAAGGGCGCAGACCGATTTGAACGAAGATTTGTCAACACTTGATGATGTCATCTTGGCAAAGACCAATCTCATGAAACAGCTCAATCTACTCATTGGTTTACCGTTGGAGAATCGTTACAGGGTAAACGTTAACTATGCCCTCCCGGAAACTGAAAACGCAAGCGAGGTTATCGAGGTGCTTAAAGCCAATAATCCTGAGATAAAACTGGCTGAAGCTGGAGTGACCATTGCGGAGAGCCAGTTGGGACTGGTTAGGTCAGAACTTTATCCAAAGTTGAATCTTTTTGCAAATTATGGGTATGTATATCAGAAAAATGATATACAACAACTCGCGGAGCTAGAAAACATCGGAGCCACGATTGGCGCTTCGCTCAAATTCAACATTTTCAACGGAAACAAGACCAGAAAGGATATCCAAAACGCCAAGTTCAATATTGAGTCCCAAGAATTGAACAAGTTGGATACGGAAGAAACGATAACTACCGCTGCGCTTCAAGAGCTCAATTCCCTAAAAATACTAGAAAATCAATTGACACGTGAGATTGCGAACCTGGATACCTTTCAGGAAACCTTTGACCGTACCCGGGAAAGGTATTACAACGGTCAGGCCACGGCTTTGGACCTTCGTGATACACAAACGGCCCTATTGAATGCCAAGGTACAGGTGAGCGATATCAAGTTAGAAATCGTTGAGAGCGGTGTAAGGCTGGAGAGCCTAAAAGGCACCCTATTAATGAAAAATTAAAATCACATAAACTATCAAATACATTTATCATGAAAAAAGTTATCCTTACTTCTTTAATGCTAGTCGGAGTTTTTATTAGCTCTTACGGGCAAAACTCAAACATTACGGTCAAGGTTTCAGAGATTGAGAAAACCAAAGGTCCAATTTATTTTATGCTGTATAAATCTTCGGAGGGATTCCCTTCCGAAAACGATAAGGCCTACAAATCCGGTAAAGTCGAAAACTACGGTAGCAATGCCACTTACACTTTCAAGGATGTCCCGAAAGGGGAATACGCAGTTGCATTCTACCAGGATGAGAATAACAATGGTGAAATGGACTCTAATTTTTTAGGAATACCAAAAGAGTCAGTAGGCGCTTCCAACATGACCGGTTTCGGGAAACCATCATTTAAAAAGTCGAAATTCAAGTTAGAGGGCAGCGACAAAACGTTGAACCTCAAATTTGTAATGTAATCCTATAATCTTAATACCTACTTTGCATGGTTGCTATTGTTTTAGTTGTATTTCTTATCGGTTATTTGGCCATAGTTCTGGAGCATCCCCTAAAATTGGATAAAACTGTTCCAGCACTTGCCATGGGAGCACTATGTTGGGCCATGGTAGCGGCAGGTTTCAATCAAGGCTGGCTTGAGGTCATTGACACCTATGGTTCTGTTTATGGGCTTGGCGGCATCAAAGATGATGCCGCCTTGGACGAGCAGCTACATGGTTTTTCCGATGTACTAATGCACCATTTGGGTAAGACTGCGGAAATATTGATTTTTCTTATTGGAGCGATGACAATTGTAGAAATCATCGATTTACACTGCGGCTTTGATATCATCAAGTCGTGGATTACCACGAGAAGTAAGCGTAAATTACTATGGATTACCGGGGTTCTTGCTTTTGTACTCTCGGCCATCATAGATAACCTAACGGCTACCATTGTACTGGTAACGCTGCTCAATAAATTAGTGCCATTGCGAAAGGAAAGGCTATGGTTTATAGGTTTGGCCGTGGTTGCGGCAAATGCGGGAGGCGCATGGTCCCCGATAGGGGATGTTACCACTACAATGCTATGGATTGCCCAAAAAGTGACCATGGACGGGCTTATTACGAACCTTCTTCTCCCATCCCTCGTTTGCTTTCTTGTACCTTATCTACTCGTGCAGTTTAAATCCGTTTTCAAAGGGGATATTGTAGCGGTACAACATGATAGTCAAGGCGGCGGACGAATTTTATCGAGTCGGACAATGCTCTTTTTGGGTTTGGGTATGATTGTGTTCGTGCCCATATTCAAAACACTTACGCACCTACCTCCCTATATCGGAATGATGCTTTCCTTATCCGTCGTGTGGTTGGTATCCGAATATATACATCCTGAAGAAAACTTTGATGAGGAACGCCGTCATCTATATTCTGCACATACCGCCTTGTCGAGGATTGAATTTTCAAGTATTCTTTTCTTTTTAGGCATTCTGATGGCAGTGGCCGCCATAGAGACAGTTGTGGTAAATGGTGAGGGTGCCTTGAAATACGCAGCGATGCAATTGGACAATGCCATACCTAACCAGAATGTGGTCATACTCTTATTGGGGGTCGGCTCTGCCATCATAGATAATGTCCCGCTGGTAGCTGCAAGCATGGGCATGTACGAGATGGCGATTGACGATAAACTATGGCACTTTATTGCTTATAGCGCGGGTACTGGTGGAAGTATGTTAATCATTGGGTCCGCTGCCGGAGTTGCTGCGATGGGAATGGAACGAATAGACTTCATATGGTATTTGAAAAACATTGCTTGGCTGGCAGCGGTTGGTTTTTTGGCAGGAGCTTGCGTATTTCTTTTAATGACCTAAAAGACGAAGATGAAGATTGTAATCAGTGTTTTCTTTTTAAGTATCGGTCTTATATCAGCACAAAACGATAAGAGTGCCGATGAAGATAGAACTATTGCCCAAAATTTCTTTTACGATTTGGGCAGTATGGTTGAAGGCATGGGATTCGCGTACTCCAGACCTATCCACTGGCAAAAAAATGATTTTACAAAATTGGGGGGCGTAACCATAACTGCCGCAGGACTTTTTGCCATTGATGAGGAATCCCAGGCATTCTTCAACCGACATCGCGCGGATGTACCCCGGTTTTTACTGGACTACGGTTGGTATTATGGCAATCCCCAGAATAATTATATGCTTACTGGTGCAGTTTACGCCATTGGTCTTTTCAGTGCTAATGAAAAACTCAGGCGGGTTGGAGTTCTTTTGATTTCGTCTGCCTCTGCAACAGGTTTGCTACAGCAGATTTCAAAAAGTGTAGTAGGAAGGGCGAGACCGAGAAGCGGGAATGGCAAAGATACTTTTTCTCCATTCAGCTCAGACAAAGATTTTCATTCATTCCCATCCGGTCATGCCGCACTTGCTTTTTCCAATGCGCATGCCATTGCCAAACAGTTTGGGTCTTGGTGGATAAAAGCTCCTGTTTATACTTTGGGCATAATTCCAGGGTTGACAAGAATATATGAACGGGCCCATTGGGCAAGCGATGTATTTTTAAGTTGGGCATTACGTTTTTTCGTGGTAGAGTCCATAGACTTATATCTGAATAGGAAATATAGCAGAACTTCAAAAACAACACGAAAGATCTCAAATATGAACGTTGCCCTTTTGGGCACATCCATGAGACTAACTTATAAATTTTAAGATTGAGATATAAGACATTCCAATGTCTTAACAGTAAAGCAAGCCCGAATTATCGATGCGAATGAATGAAAAATTCATTTTGGGCATTGTTAAGGCTGATTTGTTGGGTTGTAAGGTGGCCGCCGTACGGCGGTCACTTTATTTAAATAAGTTGATTCTATAGAAGGGTGAAAAATAGGAATGTCCATAATAGATTATTGAAAAAATCAGTGTTCTTCGTTTTGATTTTTCTTTTGAACTGTTGCGCTATTGCACAGTCAAGAACCTATTCCAAGGAAGTCACCTTTGGAACTTCAAATGATTTTTTTGTTTGGTTTTCAAATACGGACCGGTTTTACACCTATGGTATTCATACTGACTTTAGATTTATCAACGGGCCTCAAAATGTAGTTTCAAGAATTCTCAAATCAAGGGCTTCCTTCACAAAAATTGGGTTAAATGTTCAAGCATACACACCAGACCATCACCAGACTGAAGCCATGTATCAAAATCGACCTTATGCCGGTTGGTCCTATCTAGAGATTACCGTTAACAGTCTTTTCAAGCAAAGCTCCCTTGCCATGGGATTTGACATAGGAATATTGGGGCCCCACTCTTTTGCCGGTGACATCCAAAATTGGTTTCACAGGGAGTTTACTGGCGACCCCGAACTTACGGGATGGGAAAATCAGCTGGGCGACTTTTTCGGCATCAATCTAAAAATAGATTATTTCAAACCCATATGGCGGGTGAAATGGTTGGATGCTTCCCTGGAGTTAAGAAATTCAATCGGAACTATTTTTATGTTCTCAGAACCAGGATTGACGTTTAGGTTGGGAAAATTCAATCCTTCGCATCGTTCGTCAGCCACGGGCAACAGGTTATTGTCCCAAAATAGTGATACGGAGTTTTTCTTTGGCCTTGGCGTTTTTACAAAGTTATCCGGTTACAATGCTACGCTGCAAGGAAACATTTTTAAGGGTGATAGCCTATTCAGGCAAGACGAAATCAACAATTTGATATTGAATGCGAGAGCAACTATGATTTTGGCATTTCACAGCTTTACCATGGCAGTAAGATACCATTGGAGCGACGGGGAGTTCAATAACGGTGACGAGCACCAGTATATGACCATTTCAACGGCGTACCAATTTGATTGATAACAAAAAGACGATATGGATATTTCCAGAACAAAAACAGCAAGCCAAATCAAAACCGATACAAAGCATAAGAATGCTATCGCACAGATTTTTGCAGCTATCCTTGCCGTTCCCAATCTTTCAAAGAATCTTAGGCAAAAGCTGGCTTGGATGTTACTTGTCTCCTGTATGCTTCATTTTTCAGTGTTAGGTCAGACAAAGTCTACATTAGATACCCTAATAAAAACCCAGGGACTACAACCACCCGAATTATTTCCCCGCGCTAGGCTTGCAGAATTTAGGTACGGGACAAGTTTGTCAAGACAATTCAGTTCTGAATTATTTAAAGAAGATATTTCCGAAGGTACCATTGCATCGCAACACTATTTTTCTGCATCGGTTACCCTTCCTCTTTTGCAAACAGGAGTGCTCCAAGTTCGCGGTACTATGAACTATGATTTTAATCGTTTTGAATTCGAAAATATTGATAATGACGCACCTCTCGTTTTTGAACGTAATGGATCTGTGAACTATCAGTATTTTTCTGCATCTATAAATACACTTTATTTTTCAAAGCTGTTCAAAAGACAGATGGTGTATATCTCGACTATTATATTGGATGCTGACGAAAATGCAATCCAAAGGCTTCGAGGTATTTTCGGGTTCTCCTTGAATATCAAAAAAAATGACCGAACCCAAATCTCTGCGGGAGCGATAGTATTTGTTGATCCAGCATCGCCCATACCTGCATTGCCATCCTTTAATCTTGAGCACCTATTCCAAGATAACAAATCATCGGTAGATATTGTTTTTCCCCGACAGGTTCTGATAAGAAGATTGATTGGAAAAAGAAGCAGGATTTCCTTGGGAACGGTATTCAACCCAAGCATATTTTACGTCGGAGATTATAATTCAAACCTGTCCGGCACATTCGAATTCAATCAGCTTGAGTTGAAATCAGGATTGATTTACCAACATAGATTGAGCAAGTTGGTGCTCATTTCGGCTTCTGGCGGTCTTTCTAATATCATCAACAGTAGGTTAGCGGAAAAAGGTGAACCCAATTCTGAGTTCATTTACAAAACTGAGCAAAATGCTACTGGATATTTTCAAATCACCGTATCCCTAATCCCATTCTGGGCCAATTGAGAAAACGGCAAGCTATGAACTCTAAAACTCAAATAATCCAAGGCTATCTTAAAAAGGATATGAAATGCACTCTTGATAAACTTTGCAGATATCTTGGAATGAGTAAGAAAACGATTTACCGAAATTTTGCAAACAAGAAGGATTTAGAGTTTGAGAGCCTTATTTATCTATGCCACAAAATCAATATCGGAATCACGGAGATTCAAGAAAACAAACTTCAAGTTCAAGAGGAGTTCAGGGAACTTTCCCTTTTCTGGTTTACTACGGTTATCAATTCGCCTACCTACGATATTTTCTTTTCAAAAGAAATGATGCCCAGAAAAAACGTTACAGATTTACCAAACAACAGCTTAATTGCCATAAAGGACGCATTTCGTGAAAATCTAAGAAAAGGAATTCAATTAAAGACCTACCACGCGAATTTTAATTACAGTGTAATTCTCAATTTTTATTGGTCATTGATAAATTCCTTAAATAGATATACTGCCAATGAGTATGGCAGTACAGATAATTGCGAAGATATCAATAGACTTATCAGATTTCACCTAAACAGTATTTCCCATAAACCTTATGCGAAAAACGATTAAGAAGATAATTTCAAAATATAGAATAAAGATTGAGGAGGTTAGTGAGGGAAACTTAAATGACTTTGGCACCGTGGAAGAGGGTATTAAAATTTCACGTAATTGCTTACAGGAACTAAGATTGATTATCCGAGGAGGCGATTTCGAGACCAAAGAAGACGAAATTTTATTTTTCAAGAAACAAAAACCTTTCATTTACGGAAATTTGAAGTTTTACGTAAAACTGTATAAGCATTTATTGCAAGTACCCAAAGGATCGAGTAAATCACAGAGAGCCTTTATAGATGGCGAAATCAAAAAACATCAGGAATACTACGATAAAAATTTGGATTTTATCAGATACTATAGACAAGACCACTCAAGCTTGGATGAGTTTTATTTTCTGAGGGGAAATGACAACATAAGCCTCATTTCCGATACCTCGCATTTTTATACCGATGCAGAATTCTCTACGAGTCACGATAATGCCGTTGCTAAAATTATTGCCTATGATTTACTATTGGCATACTATCTTGACGAACTTCAAAAACTTAAAAATAATAAGACCAGTTACGAGAATCCTGTAAAGAGACATTTCAAAAGTCTTGATCTTGGATGGACGGCCAATAAAATAGACCTCATTGAACTTATCTATGCCTTACAAGCATCCGGCGCGATAAAGGGAGGTAAGGCTGGGATTAAGGATATGGCCATTGCATGCGAGCAAATCTTTGATATGGATTTAGGAAATTATTATCGGAAGTTCTTGGAAATAAGAGGTAGAAAGGTGCACCCAACCAAGTTCTTGGATAGAATGAAAACCAATCTTCTAAAAAGGATGGAAGAAGCGGACGATTAAAGAATACTTCACAACTTGTGTTCAAGTTGTGAAAGTCTAGCTTTCATTTTTCTTATGGTCATTTGGCAATAGAGAATAGTTTAAGCCACCTCAAACAGATATAATTTAACCCATAGAAAATGAGTGGTAAAAAACTCACAAGGTGTGTAGTACTTGTGAACAAAATAGTTTAAACCTACGCAATTTTGTAGAACGAAAGTCAAATCGGGTTAGGGGCTATCAAATGAGTTGAAAGCCTATGCGATAGTCCCTTTCTTTTAAATCGTTCTGCTATGCCAACATCAATTATCACTACCGATGACCTTCGGGAATTCAAAATGGAATTGCTCGATGATATTAAGAATCTACTTGCAAAACAGTCAAAAGGAACTTTAAAGAAATATTTAAAATCCTCAGAAGTGATGGACCTACTTCAAGTAAGTCCCGGTACACTTCAAAACCTTCGTATCAATGGTACCCTACCTTACACCAAGGTTGGCGGAATTATTTACTATGATGCTGAAGAAATTCAAAAAGTGATGGAGGCCAACCGTGTGAATCACGGCTCAAACTTCTAACTTATGAACTACATAAAGCTACTCAATGCGGCTTTTGAAACGTTCTATTTTGATGACCGCCTAAATCCTACCCATATCAGTCTGTATATGGCGTTGTTCCAAGAATGGAACAGTAGTCGCTTTATGGATGAAATTTATGTCAACCGAAGGGAACTGATGCGCGTGGCCAAGATAGGTTCAAAATCAACTTATCATCGCTGCATTACCGAGCTTCACTCATGGGAATATCTATCCTATTTTCCCTCCAACAATCCTTACAAGGGCAGTAAAATCAAGATGTCCATTTTAGGGACAAGTAATGAAACAGCTGTGGGACAGTACAATCCCATATTAGAACGACTGGCAGAACAGTACTATCCCAGAGGTGTACCGCTTGAGGGACAGCACCATCCCAAAAACGGACAGGCGGTGTACCCACACCGTCCCACCAATGGACAAGCATTGGTATCTAATAAAAACAATATCAAACAAGAAAACAATATTAAACAGCCAAAGGACTGTCTGGCCGTCATTGATTTTTTTAAGGAAAAGAATTTTGGTAAAGCTGAAGCTGAAAAATTTTACCAGCATTATGCCCAACGAGATTGGCAAACAGGCGATGGCGAACCGATTCGAGATTGGCGTGCGGTGGCTACTAACTGGATGGATAGAACCGAATTGTTTGAGATTGAAAACACACCAAACAATAACGTAGCGTCCCAAATCAAGGACAACTTACGAACCACTAAAACGAAAGACTATGGACAACCCCTCTAAAATCACCGAAGGTGGTGTAGAATATTCGCTGGGAAAGTTCGATGGGAAAAGCGTGCTATACGACTTCCCGAAAATCCTGATTTATTTGAACACCAAGGGCAAGTTGTTATTTGGTAAAAAGTTTAGGATTTATGACGAGGATAAGCCCATTTTGCTCAAGCTGTGTTCATACTTCATTCGGGATAAGGAAAATTGCAAGAAGTACGAAATTGATATTGACAAAGGCATCCTTCTTTCTGGACCCGTAGGCTGTGGAAAGACCAGTTTAATGAAACTCTTACGGCATATCGTGCCTTTACAACGTCCTTACGAAATGATTCCCTGCCGAAATGTGACTTTCAGTTTTAACCACCTGGGCTTTAAAACGGTTGAAGAGTATGGTAACACCAAATTCTATTGTTTCGACGATTTGGGTGTAGAACCTGCCGGTCGTTTTTATGGTAAAGACCTCAATGTGATGGGCGAAGTACTCTTATCTCGCTACGAGCTTTACCTAAGTACCAAACGAAAAATAAAGACCCACGCCACCACCAATCTAAATGCTGAAGAACTGGAAGAACGCTACGGCAACCGTGTCCGTAGTCGGATGCGAGAGCTCTTTAATTTGATTGCTTTTGATAAAGGGGCTGGGGATAAGAGAGTATAATCTCATTTAATAAATATCAAAATGTAAGAAACTGTAAGGTTTTTATTTAACACTTTATTATATTTATAACTGATTTGCAGATATTTAAATTTATCGAATGGTCAATAGAAATATTGACTTTTTTTTTGCCCAAAATATTTTTCTGATGTAAGTGATTCTTAGTGATTTTATTTCTGCAAATTGATATGTATTTAAGCAGTTTGTAATGAATAGAACCTCAAATTTGAATGATAATGCATCAGGCCCTTTGGCTGGTTATTTATATCAGTTTGAACAAGGATTATATTCCCTTCTTTCATTAGAGGATTCCAACAGCTATTTATCTATTGAAGATGTTGATGATATTGCAGCACACAAAGAAGATGGTACTGTATTATTTACTGTACAAGCAAAGCATAGTATTTCACAAAGTGGCTCTACTTTTCCTGATAACAGTTATGCCCTCTGGCGTACTTTAGAAATTTGGCTTGACAAACTTGGACAAGGTACTTTGAACAGTGAAACTGTGTTCATTTGTGCTACCAACAAATCTATCCCAAATGATTCCCTGATTCACAAACTTGTAAATGCTAATCTTGACGAAGCTGTATCATTAATCACTGAGAAAAAGAAAGACCTTCTCGAAAAGAAAAACGCTAAGGAAGCGATTGGTAAAGGCTTTAAAACAGCCGATATGGTTCTTCCAATTATTAATAGTTTGTTGAAGAAGGGAAATAGAGACTCGTTTAAGTCTTTAGTTTCAAATCTCAAATTAAGAGATGAACCTAATCTCAAAGAAAAAATTTTCAATAAACTTCTTTTAAGCGGAGACACCCTCAGTGATTTACAAAAAAGTAATGTTTATCAGGCTTTAATTGGTTGGATGCACGAGGTATGTTTATATAGGTGGAGAAACGGAACCACTGCCTTGATTAAGAAAGAGGATTTGGATAGCAAATATCAGAGTTTAGTGAATTCTACTTCCATCATTAAAGCAATATTTAGAAACAGAGATGAAATTGAAGTAGGAACTGAAGAAATAGAAGACAGAAAAAATGAGCTTTTTGTAAAACAACTTCAAGATATCAAGCATAATAGTGATGTAAAAAAAAGATTAATCAAAGGTGCGATTGAAGACTATATTAGATATGAAATCGAGCATACTTATATAATCAATCAGGTTGGAGATTTTACAAAAAAAGATTTTGACCAATTTATTAGTCAATGTCAAGAAAAATGGCAAAACACATTTGATACGTTTATTACAAAAGAACTAGACGGGTATTCGGATGAAGAAATGAATTCCAAGGCAATTGAAATTTATAATCACGTGATGAGAAAACTTGAAATGAATTTTCAAACAGACCATTCATTCAATATGAACAATACTTACATCAAAAATGGTGGCTTTTTAAAACTATCTAACATACCTGAGATTGGATGGCATCCAAATTGGGAAGAATTGTACAAAAACTAAATATGGAGTCAAAGTATAATAACGAATTCAACCTTTACTTAACATTACAAAATTCTGCAATTAGTGCATTGGCTTTACATAGTTTTGTCTTAGGGTACTACAAAGTCGCTAGGCACAAGAGGAATAAGACCAATTTTCCCAGCCTATTATATCTATTCTACGTCTTACCAATAGTTTACCACAGAAAATCCCGAGATACATTTAAATCATCTAATGAAATATATACTGCAATTGCTAATAATAAAGAGACAGTACTAGGACTTCAAGAGCGTTCCAATAAGATGTCAGGCCAGACATTCGATGCTATTAATCTTCTTTATAGTAAGAAGATTCTTGGATATGACAAAACCGAAAAAACTACAGTACTACTTCGTGGATATATGTCTGACAAAATTGGGATCCCAAGTACAATTGGAAGAGAAAATATTGTACGAATGATTCAAGATAGCGCCTATAAAATAGGACACATATTTGCAAAGAATACAGATAAAAACCTTCAACTTACTCTTAATATCAGATTTTAATGCAGCTAAAAATAAAGAACATAATACTCTATCCCCAATCCACTGATAAAAAACCAAGATTTATTTCTTTTGACATAAAAAAATTAAACATCATAACTGGGTACAGTCAAAGAGGAAAATCCGCAATCATCGATATAATAGATTATTGCTTAGGTAGTGGAGAATGTAACATTCCTGTTGGTAAAATACGAGATAGTGTAAGTGTGTATGCACTCTATCTAGAGATTAATGGAGAGCATTACTTCTTGGCAAGAGAAAATTACGAAGTGTCCAAATCAACAATGTACTTTGTCAAAGAGAATGTAAAAGGCGAAATTCCAGAATTAAGAAGTAATGAGTGGTTGGCAAATAAATCAGATTACAAATTCAATATTGCTTTTGTAAAAAAACAGCTAAGTGAGCTTGCTGGTTTCAAAAATTACATTCAAGAAGACCAACAAAATCCCTTCAACACATCTGCAAGTTTTAGGGATACAGCAGCTTTTCAATTTCAAACTCAAAATATTATTGCTAATCCCTCAACAATGTTCTACAAAACTGATTCTTGGGAACATTTACAGAAACTGAAGACCATTTTTCCGCTCATTTTGGGTTATAGTTCTTATGAGATTATCCTTTTGGAAAATGAGATTTCAGAATTAGAGAAACAGAAAGTCAGATTAGTCAACACTTTAGAAAATTTAAAAGAACAGTACGAAAATTGGCAAAGTGAGGTATATAAATATTATACCGAAGCTGTTTCCTTAGGTTTAACAAATTCTGATGTCAATATAGAAACAGCATCTGTTAGTAGAATCAGGGCTGCTTTAAATTCTATCTTGAATTCCGCAGAAAATGGCGAACTATACAAAAAAGGTTCGGCCAATAGATTCAATGAAAAAACTAAAGAATTAGTAAATACAAGAGATTCCCTAATCCGTAATTTGAGTATCGCTAAAAATGAATTAAACAAAATAGAACAGCTAGAAAAATCGAAAGAAGATTATTTAGATGATGTTATTAGGGAAAAAGAAAATAGGCTCAGGCCAGTAGAATGGTTTTTAGAACAAAATGGCACAAACTTATGTCCATTTTGTGATTCTGAATCTTCGAAGGCAATGGACGAATTGTTGTCTCTTAATGAAGCCCGAGACGTCAACAGAAAAATTTTAGATCAGGCAAAATCCTTGGGTTATGATTTTGAAGAAGAAAAAAAGCAATTGCTAAAGGAAATTTCAAAATATGAAAATTCAATAATGCAACTAGATGCTAACCTAAATATATTGCTGAAGGAAGAAAAGGAAACTGAGCAAAGTATAAAGAAAACATTTGAATATGTTGGAAAAATAGAACACGCTCTTTCAAATTTGAAAAAAATTGAGCCTTCGAGTGAATTAAATAAAGAGATTGAGGTACTAAACGGAACTATTGCAACCAAGAAAACATCATTAAAAAGGCTAGTTGAAAAATTTGATAAAGAATCTTCTCTAAAAAAGTTAACTAATTTGATTGATAAATATGTTAAAATTTTATCGATTGAATCTAAGGAGAATAGATTAGTACATCTTGACCCTGACAGCAGTTTAAACATAAAAATAGAAGACACAAAAACAAAAAATAAATATTATTTAGCAAGGCTTGGTAGCGGAGCGAACTATATGGGTTATCATTTAGCTACTATGTTTGGACTACACGAGTTTTTCTGGCAATTGAAGCAGAGTAATAAGATAAATTACGTGCCTTCATTCTTAGTTCTGGACCAGCCTAGTCAGGTTTATTATCCGGAAAGCCTAAATTCTAGAACGGATAGTTTAAATAAAAACTCAAAAGACGTAGAGGATACTAAAAAGATTTTTGAAGCTTGCGTTGAGTTTTTAAAGAACACAAACAATGAAGTTCAACTTATTTTGTTGGAACACGTTCCCAAAGAAATGTGGAGTGATATTGATTCAAATTACATAAATTTAGTTGAGGAATGGAGAGGCACGGAAGGCACTGATGCTTTCTTAGCGTTAATCCCCCAAAACTGGTGATAATTAATTTTTCTTTTTCAGCAGTAACAAAAGAATATCCTTAATACACTTTATTATTTCAATCCCCAACTCCCTCATAACTATTTAAATTTTCAATTAAACATTCCCAAATCACTAATGCCAAAGCTTTCAGAGAATCAGGCTTTAAAAAATAACTGCCTTCATCCGAGTTACTCAAAAACCCCAACTCCAACAACACTGAAGGCATAAAACCTGTGGTTTTCCGAAGCACCTGAAAGTTGGCTGACTTCACGCCCCTACTCTCAAAACCCAGTTTTTCATTTAGTTCCGCTTGTAATTGAAATCCGAACCAAATGGTCGCATCCGAAAATTTGGAATCTTGATTGGCCACAAATACTTCCACACCTCTTGCATCAGAATTATCAGAATGATTACAATGTAAAGAGAAGAACAAATCGGCTTTCAAAGCTTTGGCAAGTTTGACTCTATCCGATAATGAAACAAGTGTATCATTATATCTGGTAGAATAGATTTCCAAAGGAGAACTGGCTTTTTCATTGAGCCTCAAAATGGCGTTAGCGATATTTAGCACCACCTCTTTTTCCCGCACTGAATTTTGACCCAGGGCACCGGAATCATTTCCGCCGTGGCCAGGATCAATTACAACTCTCTTTTTTACATTCAAATCCTGACCCAAAAAGATGCAACTTTTCAAGAGTAAAATCACAAAACTGACGTTTTTGAGCCACTTTTTCATTTCAGGTTTTTGATTTATTAACAATCAACTTTCAAATTTTCATAGAATTTGACATCAAATACTTTCAAAATAATTCAACCGAAATCAAATAATATTTTATTCACAAATATCTGATTATCAGTTATTTGAAAACTAAATCTACATAAATTTTTCATAACGAAAATGAACCAAAAATTTAAACCTATTCGTTATGAAAAAAACGCTCTACCTGGCGACATTTCTTTCGCTCTTTTCAGCTTCATTATTTGCACAAATTGGTGGTATCGAAGATTCGGTCAATGATGTATCTGATACCATTCGTACCATCTTTCCCATAATCCTGGGGGTCATCTTCTTGATAGGCTTCCTATTTAATGCGGGACATTTCTTTGGTGAGAATGCTGACCTCAAAAAAGGGATTACCCGTGTATTGGTCTTTGTACTTATCGCAGGTGCCGTAGTTGGAATCTTTACCTACCTCATAGGCATCGTGGTTTAATATGAAGCGCTTTGAGGTCTATAGAAATATACGGAGACGAGCGGTGATCTTTGGACTGCCCATTTCCCTGTTTGCTTTGATGATGGTTTCTATTTTGGCATCACTACTCATCATCATCTTTTCGTTCAGCTTTGGCATTATTATCGGCTTGATGGTCTTTAATGGTGGACTTTATGTCGCTTTGACCCGAATAGCCAACAATCCACAGCTCCTCCAAATAGGCAATCCGTTTCCAAAAATCATTAGCAACAAGCGTAGCTCCGGTTTTGATTATGAATAAGATGAACCTTTCGGCATATCAACCCATTGCAGATATTCAGGATAATATCGTCTTTGCCAACAACGGCAATGTCGTGGTATGCTTTAAAGGGAACTTGCCAGAAATCTATTCATTATCTGAAAAAGATTTTGAAGACATACACGGTGCCTGGTTTCAGGCATTGAAGTCATTACCTGTAGGAACAGTAGTGCATAAACAAGATGTCTATTTGAAGAAATCCTATTCTTCAGAAGAGCTTCCTAGTAAATCCTTTCTTGAAAAGGCAACCCACAATCATTTTAAAGGTCGTGGATATATTGAGCACCAATGTTACTTGTTCTTCATCCTTACCAAAAACAAAGCCCTCAACAATTCTAAATATGTGAATCCGTTTCGAAAGGTTTCCAAGGGGATTGTCCAGCAGATGGATGACAATATTAAGGTTTTTGCCAATGCGGTAAGCGATTCGGTATCATTCATCAACAACAGCCGAAAGATGCATTTTGTTGCGCTTCAAACGGAAGACATACAGCAACTCACCACGAACTATTTCAACGGATTTAGTGAGGGATTTGATACTGATATATTACTCGAAAAGAAAAACGTCACCATAGGCGATAACCTTTTTGATGCCCTGGCCATTAATAGCGAGCTGTGCTTTGGCGAAAGTGTACAGAGTAGCAAGACCAATGAGAAATTCACTTCTGACGATTTTGTATTTCACCAAGGGTTTATTGATGGCTTGGGGCTTACGCTGAACGAGAATCATATCGTCAACCAAATCCTGTATTTGGATGACAAACAAAAATGGCGCAAACTACTTGACAAGAAAATCGAGGAACTTAACAAAAGTTCCAACTTCGGTTCGCAGAATAAGGTGGTACTTGGTAAAATCCAGCATATCCTTGACCAAATCAATGCTGATGACAATGCACGGATTATCCGTGGTCATCTCAATGTGGTGTATTGGGCGAAAGACAAAAAGAACCTTGATTCCATAACTTCAAAAATCAAAACCGAGTTTAAGGAACTGGACATCATCCCATATTACCCAAGAGGTGAAGAACGAAAGAATTATATCTTGAACAGCTTTTGCTGTTTCTCTTCCAACTTTTCAAACAACGATTTGTACGTCACCGATTTGAAGCATGCGCTTTGCCTGTTCATCAATAACACCAACTATAAATCTGACGACATGGGAATCATCTTCAATGACCGTGAACATAACATTCCTGTTCTCAAAGATGTTTGGGATGAACGAAAGAAACGTATTAAGGCTCGAAACTTTGCCATTTTCGCGCCCACAGGTGAAGGCAAGTCGTTTTTGGCTAATAACATCTTACGTCAATATTTTGAAAGTGGTGTTCGTCTGGTCATTATCGATTTGGGTGGCTCGTATACCAAGTTCGCCAAGCTCTATCCTGAAAAGTACACCGTGCTTCGCTATGAAAGCGGAAAGAATCTGGGTATTAATCCATTTTTTATTAGTGATAAAAATGACCTAACACCAGAGCGCTTAGAGGATTTATCAGTATTTCTCTTTGAATTATTTGCTTCAGATTTAAAAGTGACGAAAGCGCAATCGGTTTCAGTAAAGAAAATACTGCGCCATTATTACGATAGCACTTCTGAAAATCATTCGCTGGATAGTTTCTACAATTTTATAGAAAGGAATCAGAAAGGCCTTCTGGAAACCTTAAAAATCCATCCCGACTACTTCAATATTACAAGCTTCTTGCACGTAATGTCTGAGTACGTCGGCGATGGTCTATATAGTTTTTTATTTGAAGTCAGCGAAGACCAAACATATAAGATTGAGGACAAACGTCTTATCGTTTTTGAACTTGATGAAGTAAAGGACAATAAGGAAATCCTATCTGTAATGCTCAAGCTCATTAAGTCAGCAATTCAACGAACGATTTGGCGGAATCGTGCCGAAAAAGGTATCATCCTTTTTGATGAATTTGCCAAGCAGTTGAAGTTTGACAACGTACTGGAAAGTGTCGAATTCTATTATCAAGCTATCCGAAAACAGAACGGCGCAATTGGTATCATTCTACAATCCATAAATCAGCTTCCTAACAATTCCACTTCGGCAAGTATTCTTGAAAATACACAGGTCATTTACAGCTTAAATAATGAAAAAGGCTATGACGAACTGGTCAAACGTCTCAACCTATCGGGCCACGACCTGAATCAACTCAAATCCATTAAGAACAATCTTTCCGAACCACGGAAGTATACCGAAATGTTTATCAAAATCGGAAAGGAAAGCAACATCTTCCGGTTGGAAGTGCCGAAGGAAGTGTATGCCGCCTACCTGACCGATGGAAAAGAAAACGAGACCATAATGGCCATTTTTAACAAGACAAATAATATGGAAGAAGCCATAAAACAATTCACATCTAAATCACAATAATTATGAAGACAAAAATCTTAATCATCGCAACAGCAATCATCTTTTTATTGCCTGCACGCGCTGCGTGCCAGGGAATGCCTGTATATGACAACACCAACTTTATCAGTTTGGCAAAGTCGCTCATTGAATCGGCAAAACAGACCTCACAATTGCTACAAACCGTCGAATTTCTAAAGCAACAAAAAGAAAATCTCGAAAAAGTAGCAGGCGTCGTTCAAAATCTCAACGCTGTCAGTAAGATTGCCCAAAATCATCAGCAACTTTTCAGTCTGGTTCAAAATGACCTCTCGGATATTCTGAATTCGCCTTATATCAAACCTAAAGAAATCAATAGGATTTCAAACTCATTTACCGAACTCTTGGACAATTCGCTTGAAACAGCACAATTCATTGATGACATCCTTTCCAGCGACTTCCTAAAAATGACCGATGCAGAACGTTCAGAAATCCTTAAAACCAAGGAACAGGAATCCAAAGAAATGATTTCAAGGGTGCGCACCAAAACCAAACGCTATGAGGATATTATTTCCTTCAGGAAAATGCAGGATAAAATCAATAACCGCGAAACCGAGTACTAATCAATGTCAATAGGGCTGGAATATATCGACACGGTCTTTCAGACCATACAGAACAGTAGCTTTTCGCAATACACCATTGCCGGAATGAAAACGCTTGCCGTGTTGTTTTTTCTGGTCAATATTTTAAAGAAATACAATGAAGGTATTGCCAATAACGATGGCTACACTTGGGGATTGAGTCCAGGGGAATTGGCCAAAAACTTTGCGATTGTATTGATAGTCATTTTCTCAACGCAAGTTTTAGGCTTCTTCGATGCTATTTTGGTTTCGATTGAATCGCAATATCGAGGTACAGCCCCTGCGTTGCTTCCTTTGCAGATGCAGGATATTCCAATCGAAGAAGAAATCAACTTTATCGAAGCAGCTCAAGCAGCAATGGCTTTACTGTATGAAGCCTTAGTGACACCTCTGTTTGGCTTTAAGATTCTGGCTTTTATCGTTGGAATTATTTTGTGGCTATTGGACCTTTTCATCTACCCATTATTCTTAGCCGAACGATTTTTCCTGTTGGGCATAATGCAAGCCTTTTTTCCTCTGGTAATTAGTTTGGCCGTATTTGAAAAGTTCCGTTCGTTGGCTTATACCTTTTTCAAATTGTATGCAGCAGTCTATATGTTGGTGCCGGCATTCTTCCTGGTCAACATTTTCGTCAATACGCTTTATACTGAAATCAACACGAATTTCTGGACAGGTCTCTTTGGAACTGATGTTGGCCAAGGCTTTTTTGCACCAGTTGTTCAATTAGGTTCGGTTGGCTTTATCGTGTTTTTGAAATTCAAATTGTATAAACGTGCTACATCTTTTACGCTTAGACTTTTTACCAACTAATTATGAAAACACCTTACAAAAATATTTACAGCGTCTTAAAGCTGAACCGCTTTATTGTTTTGGCAGTCGTTATTTGTTCTTTACTGTCCAGCAGTTTTGCTATTTGGATGGCATTTAAGACCGAAAAGGATGCGCTAAATAGTGCTTTTGCCATCAATACCGATGGTAGTATTATCCCATTAAAGCTTGTAACACAAAAGGAAAATTTTAGGGTTGAAGCGCTTGCACATTTGGAACTCTTCCATACCTATTTCTATAATATCGATGCCAGCAATTACGAGCGAAATCTTGAAAAGGCACTATGGTTGGCAAACAGTTCTGTCGATAATCTCTACCGACAGAAAAAGGCTGATGGTGTTTACAATAGATTGTTACAATATTCCCTAGTTCAAAAAGTGCTCAGCATTGATTCTCAAGTTGAGCAACAAAACGGAAGTTATGTTTTCCAGACGGTAACCATTTTTGAAATCAACCGTGGGTCGGTCATCGATACCTATGAACTCATTTCAACAGGAAATTTAATTATGGTGGACCGAAACTTTCCAAACAATCCGCACGGGCTATTAATCACTAATTATTTCGAAAACACTTTAAAAAAGCTGAACAATGAAAATTGAGCCGACCTGCCTAACGGTAGGCAGGTAATCGGCATTTAAAAATTCACTCTTATGAAAATAGAAAAGAATAAAATCATTTTTGCTGGTGTACTTGCTATCATTTTCCTCTTCCTTATTTCTTATTCGGTAATGCTAATGGAAGATGAAGATTCAGATACAGACACGCTTAAACAAACCTTAGTTCCCGAATTGGAACTTGACCAGAAGGAATACGATTCTAAACTGGATGCTATCAATGACCTGAAGGAAGTTAGGGAAAGTACCGCACCCAGTATTTATGACGAAAAGTTATTGGATTCAACAGGTCTGTACAATCCTGATTTGCCCGAACAGAAAAAACAGCAGATTGTGGACAGCATCTACAAAGCCAACAGGATTCAATATTCAGAAAGGCGCACTAGGCGCATCAGCAAAACTCAACCTATCAAAGAGAAAGCAATAACTATTGATTCTTCGGATGGCCGAAAAAAACAGGAAATCGAGGCTAAAGAAATTGGTCTAGAACATCAGTTGTTCTTTGCGGCTTCCCCAAAGGTGAATGAAAATTCCATCATCGGGAATACCGATAAAACCATCTATGTAGTTGTCGATGGTGAACAAGTGGTAAAAGCTAATAGCCGACTACGAATGCGACTGACTAAAGCCGCTGAAATCAATGGAAAACTTATGCCTAAGAACACACCAGTTTTTGGTTTTATCAGTTTTCAGCCAAACCGTGCCTTAATTGAAATTGAAAACATTAACCATCATCCTACAAAATTAAAGGCATTCGATTTGCAGGATGGTAGCGAGGGTATTTATGTGGAAAATAATTTTCGTGCAGAAGCTACGAATGAAGTTATGGATGATGTGATGGGTCAAGTCAATATTCCCAGCTTACCACAAGTTAGTGGCATTACTAGGGTACTTAGACGGAACAACCGAAGGGTAAAAGTCACCGTGGTCAATAATTATAAACTCATACTAAAACCAAAGCTATGAGCCCATAATGGGCATTTAAAAACTCACTCTTATGAAAAAATATATTCTTACCAGTTTGGTGATTTGTCAAATTGCTTTCGTGAAAGCGCAAATACCAGTAGTTCTCGATACCATTTATGCCAACGACACCAAAAACGTAGCCCTGTTTTTTCCTGAGCCTATTCGCCAGGGAATTACAGGTTCGGATAATTTTGTGTTTACATTCAATCGTGAAAAAGAACAGTATTTAGGGTTGCTGCAAGCCAAGCCTGGGAAGGAAAGTAATCTACTGGTAATCAATGAAAATGGGGCAATTTTTTCGTATATTGTAAAGTATAAGGCGAAGCTGTCAAAACTGAATTATTTCATTTCAGAATCTAGTAGTATTGGAAATGAAAATAGGATTACTGAAGATACATCTGAGATTGAAGTTATTCCGAAAGTGCCGTTAAGTAAGCGCCAGTATTACGAACGGTTTTGCTCTTATCTTTTAGGCCAAAAACACAATAATACTCTTAAAAGAAAACGAAATAATGGTGTGGTTTTGAGCCTAGAAAACCTTGTTTTTGATAAAGAGGAATTGTATGTCGTTGTCGAAATCAAAAACAATAGTTCGATGGATTATGATTTGAATTTCTTAAACCTATCTGTTGAAACTCGGCAAAAAGGGAAACGAAAGTCTTTACAACGCATCTATAAAGAACCGCTTTACAGGCATCGATTGCCTGCAAAAATAAATGAAGGCACAACTGAAAGATTGGTATATGTGATTCCAAAATTTTCAATATCTGATGAACGACGCGTTGTATTGGAACTCAACGAAAAAAATGGTGAACGTGATATTAAGCTTAAAATACCACATCGCATAATAAATAACCCAAATTGATTTAACTATGAAAAATGTACTTATTTGCTCGATACTAATTCTATTCATTTCCTGTTCGGAACAAAAGACACTTTCGCCTTCAGAAACTGCAACTACTGTTTTAGAAAGTTTGCATTCAAAGGACGATAGCAGCTTAAAAAAACACACAACTGAAGATGGCTTTCAAAGTTTGCAAATGATTCAAGGGTACATTCCTACGGATACCGATGCTACGTTTTCTATCCTCAACGAATCTATTGAAGGTGACACCTGCTGGGTACAATACAATACTTCCTATGATGAAAAACTAGGTGTTCTTAAATTAATAAAAGCGGATGGTCAATGGAAAGTAACCAATAAAGGACCGAGGGAACGTGGGCCGTTTTAAAAAAGTCTTCTTTTAAAGAAGTTTTGGGTAAATTATTCCCTCAAAAGCCATTTAAAAATGGCATCCATAAACTCTTGGCATTGGTAATCACTTATACCTCTCCACTCTGTCATATACAATGAGGCCATTGCGTCGCCTAACACAACGAGCCTGCCTCCTTCGTCCAATTCCTTATAAACTGCAAACGCTTCGTTAGTACGGCTATTAAATGCAAAGGGTTCACCTCCTTCTATGGACCGACCCAGTTCGTAGGTAACTTTTAGTTTCTTGGGAACGATGCCTTCTTTCCTTGCGTATCCGCCAGCCAGTGTATCCTTGTTTTGTGCTCCGTATTGGATTCCATAGTCCTTAATAATATCGTTGACATTGGTCTTCTCCAAATCTGTCCAATAATCTGCCTCCATAATCAAAAGCAAAGAACCGCTTTGGTTGATATATTTTTTGATGTCCATAACTTCTTTTTTTGAATATTCACTTGAAGGAACGTGCAAAATCAAAAGGCTTCCTTTTGCTATGTCATTGTAACTTATTTCCTTTTTGAGAAAGGAAACTTTGCCTTTGTGGGGCTTTAAGGTTTTTGATAGTTCATCGTTCATATATTGGACTCTCTGGGATTCCTCAAAACCTATGTTTTGCACTGGGTCTTTCGGGTCATTCCACATTCGTTGTCCGTGGGCCAAATCCATAAAGATGGTGTGTTTCGTTTCTTGTGCCCAAGTTGTGAACACAAAGGCTATAAGCAAGCAAGCTCCAATTTGTTTTTTCATAGTGTTTAAAATGCTTTGTTATTACTTTTTCTTTGGTTTTTCGAGCTCAATAAAGCCTTGGTGTACACCTATGTTTTCTGCTATTCGGTAGATAACTTCATTGCCATTGGCGCCGTTTGTCATCACCACAAGGCCAGTTTTATTTTTTGGTGAAAAGACGGCCAGGGTTCGTTCCCCCATATTGGCACCGGTATGGCCTATTATTGTTTCGTCCTCAAATCCATACACATACCATCCCAAGCCAAAGCCCGCATTCTCGGGACAGGCATCAGGTGTCGTTGCTTTTTTCTGGCAATGGGAAAATTGATTCAAGGAAATTGAGAATTGTTCCGTCCTTAATTTAGAGGTGACTCTGTCTTCGTTTAGTATACTGAGAATGAATTTGGCATAATCCTCAGCAGTAATTCTCAATCCACCCGCTCCGAAGGCCGACTCCACTTTTCTAGACTCCCGCCAGTTACCATCGGGAAAATAAGCCCACGCCATCTTGTTCTCAAACCGTTTTTGATACACGTAAGATGCGTTTTGTATTTGTTCTGGTTCAAATAAAACTTCTTCTGCAAGTTGGTTAAAAGGTTTGCCCAGTTTACCTTCTAGAAATCGAACCAAATACAAAAAGCCTTCGCCAGAATAACCCATTTCAGTCCCAGGGTCACGTTCAAATCGTAATTTACCATCGGTCATTCTTCGCCAGTTCTTAAAACCTGTCTGGTGTGTCAACACGTGCCTAGGTGTGAGCAGTTTGGCACGCGGGTCATCGGCAATATCAGGATCCAGCCAATGGTTTGCCATATGTTCATCAAGATTTACTTTTCCCAATGAGGCCAATCTGAGAAACACCTCTGCGGTCATTGGTTTGGCGATAGATGCACTGAGAAAGAGGGTTTCATTTGTCGCTGGTTTTTCAGGGGATTGCAAACCAAATGCTTGGTGATACACTATTTTCCCATTATCAACAATCGCCACCGAAACAGCAGGCACATCGTATTCGTCTAGCCAAACCGGAATTTCATCGGAAAGGATTTTGTATTTGGAATCGTTTGCCTTTTTTTCATTTTGGGCAATTGTTACTATCGAAATAAGAGCGAAGAAAAGTGTAAAGATTTTTGGCATTGTAAATCACGTTTACTCTAAGGATTGAAAAAAGAAGTAATTGTTACAGTGAAATGGAAAAGGGTTGTTTTCAATATGAGGGTTTTTACAACTAATTAATTAAATATTGACCTCGCCTCATCATAAACCCGCTCAAAATTCGCTCTTAAATCTGTATCCGAAAATTGTTTAGTAGCCTGTGGAAGTTGCCTTTGAATTTTGGATAGCCGAAACTGAACCTTCTTATCCTCTCCGTCGGCAAATGTCACAAACTCACCTGGTTTAAGCCTAAAGAATATGTCAGCCCTTCTTTTAGAAACTTCTCTCTCACCTTTAGTGATTCGTGTGTCGGTTTTAAAAATGTTGGCAGCCTTACTTACACTCTTCGTTGGGTTTTTGATGATTTCAAAAAATCGCTCGTAATACTTTGCTGTATCCGGGTCATTAACCTTCCCGAAAAATTGATAGGACAGGTTGCTCAATATCGCTTTACTCGCTTTATCACCATACATCATATCATTTTGAATTTTGTCCTGCATCACATAAATAGTTGCAATGTCATAGCTTCTGAGCGTCGCTGGAATACGGTGCATATTTAATAAACGAATGGTAGGCGCTTCTTCCATTAATAGGAATGACGGTTTGGAATTACGTACACTCATTTGCTTGGTAATGGTGTGGATTATGGTAGCGATAACCGGTGAATATGAGGTTTCAAATTTGGGGTTGTTCACAACTGAAATAACTGCTGGATTTTCTTCATTATTTATATTTAATGATACTTCATCAGCAGATAAAGCCATAAAAATCCGTTGGGTGCTGATGCGTTTTAAAGCATTCGCAAGAGTACTTTTCACACCTGCAGTCTGACGTTCGGAATCCTTTCCGCTAATAAAGGCATCTGCCATTGCCCTAGAAGTGCTATTGGTTTCCAAAAATTGGACCAGGCTATCGGTATCCAACAATTGATAAATGGCAATCAAATGAGGTAGGGTGCAAAATTGCGGATAATCAGTTTTCAATTTCCAAATCAATCCGCCTATAAGTCCTTCGGCGGCATCATTAAAGAATTTAGTTGTTCCGGTGGTTCCACTTTCTCTTTGTTCTAAAAGATTTTCAATCAACACCCTGGACACTTCGTTGACGCTTTCCTCATTTTCTAGGTATCTCGGTGCAATGGGATTGACACGATGGATAATCCTATCGAATGAAATGACCTTTATTGGAATATTACCTTCATTAAAAAGCGGATATGCCATTTCAGTCAGTTCAAAATCCTTATAGTCGTGTATGATACCGCAGAAACCATTTTCACAAAAGTGTTTTAGAAATCCATAGACCACACTTTCGGTCTTTCCACTTCCTGCAGAACCTATTACGGATGCACCACGTTTAATGTTTTCAATTTTAAATTTTCCTGATTTGGTTTGGAATTTTACTTTATACTTTTTATCCCTTTTCTTTTTCGGTTCCTTGTTGTAAAAAGCATAAATCAGTATAGCCAAAGACATAATTGGAACTACTACATAAATCAATATTTTAGGAATAGTCTCTATCATTAGAAAAGTGTTAATTGCTTCCTATAGTCTTCAAGCCTATTCTTCGCTGCTTTTACGTATTCAGGATTGATATCCATTCCTACTAAATCGTATTTCATATTCCAACAGGCCATTGCAATACTGCCACTACCCAAATGCGTATCAATAATTTTATCACCTTTTTTAGCATAATTCATTAATAACCATTCGTAAAGCGCCTTTGGTTTTTCGGTAGGGTGAATACGATGTTGTTTGTTTTTCATATTTTGCTGAAGCATCCCGTTCCACAACCATCTGAAACAGCGCATGGGTCTATCAAAGGAAGTCCATGCCAACTCACCATCCGCGTAATCCACGTTATACTTATCTTGGGTTCTCTTATCCCAAAAAATCCACCCTCTTGATTGAGGCAAAGGGAAATAATTGCCACCCCAAATGATTTGATTTTTTGAGATTCGCTTTAGTTCAACCCAATAATTTAGTTCAGGTATTGCCCTATCCCAATCGCCTATTGAACTGTAATCTCGTCTTTTTGCTAAACCGCCTTTACGACTTTGTGTAAAACTCATTTTATGAATATTGATTCCATACGGTGGGTCAACAATGGCCAAATCAAACTGTCCATCATCACATTCTTTCATATAATCCATGCAATCGGTCACCAATAATTCTATTTTGGGTTCATATAAAACTGATTCCATTTTTGATGCTATTGTATTATTCATAGGAAAGATGCTTTAGATACCAATTGAACTTGATTTCACAGCAATTTCAGCACCTTTGCGTAATCGCTTAAAAACCTTAAGCGCTAACTGTGCTTTACTGGTTGGAATATTTGGAATTAGAGGCACACCCGATTTACCCATAATTTTAAATGCCATTGCCTTTTCATTGGCAGATAATTTCATTAAAGCAGCGAAATAGAGTTTTGGATTCTTCACAAAATCCTTCTTGGCTTTGTAGGTTTCGGCATAGTTACGGCTGTAGCCAAAAGTTTTATCAAATGTCTTTTCTGCTCGTTCAAAAAATTGGTCACGGTCAAAGCCTCGTTTTACTTTCTTACTGTGCATTTCAACTTCAGATGCTTTGTGTTTGCTTCCTGGGGAAAGACTAAAGGAATTGGATGCATCCTTTCGACTCACGATGATATGGATATGACTTTGATTGCCTTCCTTTTTCATTCCCTGGACGATGCGTTTTCCATTCAATTGATGTGGTGCATCTCTTTCTAATTTCTCAATGTGCTTCTGCAAGGCTCTGATATTGCCCTCAACTCGTCCATCTTGAATGTTACGAATCTCTGTTTTAAGCTGAAGAATCTTTGTTGCAAAAGGTTGATTTTCCCTCACTTGAAAATCAGTTCCTTTAAAAGTGCGTTGGTGTTCAATTTTGGCGAAGTATTTAATGTCATCAACATTAATTGGTCGTCCATTAATTTCCCGATTGAAACTGGTTGCATAGTCTTTCATGAGCTCACGGGTATATCGTTTTAAATCTTCGCTGCTGTTCTGAAGCTTTTGCAATTCGTATTTTGATGGACTGACCGTTATGGAATAGAATTTCGGTTCTTTCTTTTTTAACTTAGCCGTGTTACCATCAATTTCCGTGACCACTTCCTTTGCAGAAATCTCATCGCCATATTGATTGAAAAAATGTTCCATTTCCTCTTTTTCCAAACCCTCATTTTCCTTTTCGAGATAGTCCACAAAATCGGCAGAGCTCTGACTATAATTTGTTCCCAAATTTTGTGCTGTGATGTTGATGTACATAGATTAGAATTTTAAAGTTGATTTGGGTTATTCTGTTTCTCTTGAAATTTTACTTCCTTCTTTTCTTCAGTAAATTTCTTTTCCAAAATCAAAGATTTCTTTTTAGGTTCATCCATCTCAAAAAGGGATTGCAACATTGCAACCGTGGGTTTGGTTTGGGTCTTTTCTACGTCACGCATAATGGCAATGACTGCATTAATACGCTTCAATAATTTAGCCTCGATGGTTCGCCCTGTTGGGCCTAAATTTTCCTTTGGTGAAATCTCGTTGTAGAAGAAAAAATCGAGGATGGCTTCCATCGCTTCGGTGTGCGTTTTAAAGTGCATCTTAGAAAATTCCTGAAACCGTTTAGCGGTTTTCCGCTTAAACCTAATAGTGATGAATGAATCCATTTTTCTTTCGCTTTTTTTGAAGATTTGACGTAAATCCATCCCTATTTTCAGGTGTTTTGAGGGCATTTGACGCAAATCGTAGAAAATTTCGAAATCCGATTGGTTTTCAGACACTTAAAAATCAATGATTTACGATAAAAACGGAATACGTAACACCGCGCAGCGTGTTACCCTCTTGCTATTCCATTTCGTCCCGCTCGCAGGACAAAAATTCCATACAATTCGACTCAAAAAGTCGATTGCTTTTTTGGGAATCTCGACAATTCTCAATCCTAAAAAATGAATGGATACAGCTATCAGCGAAAGTCAAAAATTGGGATAGCTATATAAATTTTGTTGCTATTTTTCAGCGAAATAAAGATACAATTTTTTTAATCATTTAATATCACAGGAAAAAGAAAACGCCTCTAAAATCTTAGAGGCGCTTAACGTATAAAATTAAAGTATCAGATATTGAAAACATAATCGTATGTATATAGATTTTTAATCATTTCTTCGTCAATTAATTTTTCATAATCTGCACCTGTTTCCTCAACATATTTCCGAATGGATTCCCCATAAAGATGTATAACGTGTTCTCTCGAAACTTGTAAAAGTTCTTCTTGTTTTTCCTCGCTCAAATCTTGAAATTTAATGTAAATCATAGCTTCAAGATTTAGTATTCGTTTGGTAACATCAATGTGTTATTTACAAAAAATAACCGCAGTTCATCCAATGGGAAATCGGTGGCTCGATACCCTTGTTTTTCTAAAATAGTATTATTGCCATCCGAATAAGTTATGATTGCATCAAAACCTTTGTTTAGTCTTTCTTCCGCTGACAGTTTTTTAAAGTCAATTGTGATAAACTCGCTTCGGTTCATCAGACTTTTTGCAATTACCGAAGTGTCCGTAATGAGCCAAAAACAATCTGCAACGTTTGCTAGATATTTTAAGCCATCTGTAAAACGTGTCTTTAATAATGGGATAGAATAGAACATTTCCGTTCCATGAAAATGTTGCAATCCTTCTTTGATTTCGCTAACTTGTACTTTCATTGTTCATTAATTTTAAGTTTGGATAATGAAAAAGAGGGCGCATCTTTTCGACGGGTACGCCCTCTTTCTTTTTGATTACTTGTCGTCTTTTGAACCCATTAATAGGAGTTCATTCGCAACGACTTCTGTGACGTACTTTTGGGTATCATCATCAGCGGTGTAGGTTCTTGTTTTCAGCTTTCCAACAATACCTACTTCTTTTCCTTTCACTACGTACTTTTCTACAATTTCCGCAGTCTTTCCCCAGGCAACAATAGTATGCCAGTTGGTGTCCGTCTGTTTCTCGCCATTACCATTTTTGTAGTTCTCATTGGTAGCGAGTGAAAAGCGGGCTACTTTCTTTCCGCTTTCAAGGTTTGTAATGGTTGGTTCTTGCCCAACATTTCCAATTAACTGTACATGATTTTTAATCGTACTCATAACTAAAGATTTAAAGATTAATATTTCCCTTTTCCATTAAACTGTGATTAAATTTTAAGGGGTGTTTGTT
>ERZ1740070.257-NODE-257-length-37303-cov-6.203367_pt1 | contig 37303 bp, 34 predicted proteins | sample MGYA00581734_ERZ1740070 | MGnify/ENA primary metagenome ERZ1740070 (study PRJEB43018, sample SAMN04849744) | marine metagenome | isolation source: floating plastic debris | place: Pacific Ocean | collected 2008-09-01 | study: EMG produced TPA metagenomics assembly... | reverse complement strand
TAACTCAGCATGGTGGAGAAGGCATCCTTCATGGTGGCTTCTTCTGCGGTGCTTGAGATGAGCGGACGGAGGATAGCCTTAGCTGATTGACCGGGATGGGCTTGGGCCTCGTCTAAGCCAACATAGCCTGCCAGCTTACCTGCATCGTCTACGATGAACAGGCTATCTAGACGATGAGATCGCATTGTTTCAATCAGATCAACATTGCTGTCCGCCACAGTTCCTAGGACTAAATTTGTCCTCATTACTTGGCCCACCCGTACCAGGGTGAGCTGTTTGAGACCGCGATCGGCTCCAACAAAATCAGCCACAAACTCATTGGCAGGTTGAGATAAAATATTGGCCGGTGTATCCATCTGGGCAAGGACACCCCCCACCTGCAAGATGCAGATCAGCGTCCCCATTTTAAGTGCTTCATCAATGTCATGGGTGACAAACATAATGGTTTTCTTAAGCTGTTTTTGCAGCCGTAAAAACTCATTCTGCAAGCGATCACGAGTAATCGGATCAATTGCCCCAAACGGCTCATCCATTAACATAACGGGTGGGTCAGCAGCCAGGGCGCGAGCCACACCAACCCGCTGACGCTGCCCCCCCGATAGCTGCTTGGGGTAGCGATCACGAAATTGAGCTGGGTCTAACCCAACTAGCTCTAGCAGCTCATCAGCGCGACGTTTAATGCGAGCCTGGCTCCAGCCTAGAAGCTTAGGCACTACAGCAATGTTGTCGTAAATTGTAAAGTGGGGAAACAGGCCAATCTGCTGAATAACATAGCCAATACCACGGCGTAACTCTACCTGGTTTTGCTTAAGGATATTGTGCCCCCCAACAAAAATCTCACCGCTGGTGGGGGTAATCAAACGATTAACCATTTTCATGGTGGTCGTTTTCCCACAGCCTGAAGGACCAATGACGACGCAGGTTTCACCCTCAGGAACGGACATGGATAAATGACTTACCGAGGGCTGCTCAGCACCGGGGTAGACCTTAACCACATCATTAAATTGAATCATCGGAATCAAGATGATGGTCCTCTGTGATTAACAAGTGTTGTCTAGTCCAAAATTGATTTAAATTATTTCTCTACTATCACAGTTTATCACTAGTCATTCCAAGAGCCAGGCTGATATTGGGACCACATATCTTTTTGCTTACATTTTTCTTACAAAAAGACACATGTTTACAGAGAAGCTATGGTGACTCTATAGATATGTAAGTTTCTCTCGAACATAGGCAAACGGCTGATTAAGTTGGGTGTCGAAATGGCTATTAAAAATCTTTTATTTCTCTTTTAATCTTCTTTTGGCACTCTCTTTATGCAGCTATTGAATTCAACGCGTTATTAATAGTTTAAGTTAGAAACTGTCGAATCTCATCGGCCATTTGGCCGCTAGACTGATTGGCGGTGATTAATTCTATCTGGTCTGCACTAACAGCCCCTAGCCCTAAATCAGCCGCTCGACGAATCTGGGGCTGAGTCCAAATCGACTCGCGAGTTGTCCCTAATTTTCGCAAAATAGCAATGCCGACAGCGTCAATGGCAATGCGATCGCAACTGGCGAGAACGATACCGGTCTGTGCCCGTTGCCCTTGCTTAGGACCACCACTCCACGGGACCAGTGAGCACCAGAAAAATATTGCCAATCGTCCTGGCCTAGCTCATCAAAGACAAGCGTGTTAAATCCATAGCGCTGAGCCAGGTCAAATACCTGCGTCATTGCATGGCAGGTTTTTGCCATGCCTGATCTGATTCCCACCGTGATGCTGCTTCAGCCGCCTGAAGCTCCTGTACGATGGTCTCTAGCTCGATGGGAGCGGTGGCCGCTGGGGCTGGGTCACCTGTGTAAGGCTGTTACGTAGTTTAATGATGCACTAAAGCTGATTGTAGAAGGGGTGTAGATCAGCTTGTAGGTAGCTGTCTGGAAAATTTGAGACACAGCTGTATAAAAAAATGCGGCATTGCTGATCTTCGCGATGACATAGCTGTGAGAGACCGTTGAGTAGCAGCGACTCTAGAACAGGTCATCCCTGAAATCAGCGATCGCAAGCCTGCTGTTTAGACCACGGAGCTCTCCCATGGCACAAATCACATTATCTGGAAAAATTCGCGACTTTAAAGATAGTCACAGTGATTTTCAACATGTTATTGCTGTTGAGAAGAACATTGTTGAACCTCGTCTCGGTGCAGATAAGAAGCCTGTTTATCTGGGAGGTAAGGGTAAAACAACGACAAGTAAAGAGCATTTTGACCAGTGGTTTCGTGATGTTGCAGACGTCAACCAAGGTAAGCAGTTAGACATTGTTTTAGAAGACGGCAATGGTGACGGTGTCTTTACCTATGAAAATCAAGAGTTTTTTCCCATTGATAATGAACTGTTTGGGAATGAAGGTCGTAAGCACAACTATCACTTCACCTACGAGATTCATTCTGCATTTACGTATCAAGGCCACGAGCAGTTTATGTTCACTGGGGATGATGATTTGTGGGTGTTTATCGATGGCAAATTGGTCATTGACTTAGGCGGTGTCCATGACGCGTTGACAGATACTGTTGATCTAAAACTAGTTGGTGGTGAAACTCAACTTAAAAAAGAATTGTCTTCTGGAGAGACACTGGTTTTAGAAAAAGGAAAAAATTACTCCTTTGAGCTGTTTTTTGCAGAGCGTCACACTACAAAATCTCACTTCCAAATTGAGACTTCTTTGCTGCTGCAGCCAACTCCAACTGTTTGCATCAAGTCACCCGATCCTAAAGCAGCTGAACCCGCTAAAGGTAAAGTTTATTATGTTGATACAGGTAAGTTTTTGATTTGTGCTGAAGAGCCTGTTGTACAGGATACTGAAATCTTTTATACGGTAAGTGGGACGGCCACTGAAGGTAAAGACTACAAGTCAATTAACCGTAGCGTTACCCTACCCAAGGGAGAAACGGAGGCGTGCATTGAGGTGGTTCCTCTGGTGGATGCTGTTGCTTGCGAACAGGATGAGACGGTAGTGGTGACGCTACAGCCCGGTGATGGATATGAGTTAGGTGACTGTAGGGTGGCCAAGGTTACGATCGCAGATGCGCCTCCTAAAAAGCCTAACTATCTGCTGATCTGTCTGATTTTGCTCGTCTTAGTTATCTGCGGTGCTTGGGTCTATCTGCACTAGGGAGCTATGCCGTAGAGATGATTTCTGACACTACGGCGTTTTCTAGATTTCTAAACTGCCCCTTCCGGTTTGAGCTTCTATGGTTCAAACCGGGAGTTTGTCTATCTATGGTTCAGCTGACTGAAAAAAATCAATGCCAGGTTTTAACTCTTCAAATAGGAAATAGGGGCTTTGACTCATGCCCAGAGTCGTATAGGTTGACTGTGCTCGCACATTGTCTTTTTCAACGTATAGACGAAATCCGCACACATTGGGCTCACGATTAGCCAGGTCTTTTATAAATTGGTACATGCGGCGATAGATACCACGGCGACGATAGTCTGGCAGTACAAAGACACTTTGCACCCACCAAAATAGTCCATTGCGCCAGTCGCTCCATTCCGTCGTAATCATTAGACAGGCTACTACCTTGGCATCTATTTCAGCAACAATATAGAAGCCCCGCGAAGGATTTTCAAACAGCGAAGTGACCCCCGCCAGAATTACCTCAGAAATCAGCTTTTTATTTTCAGTTTCCCAAGCCATAGCTTGGTTAAAGTTAGCGATCGCGCTGGCATCGCTTAGCTGGGCTCGACGTATGTTTATAGAATCCAAAGCACTTAAATGAGAATGAGAGGGCTGTTTGATAGTGTACAGTCTACGTTACGATTGCTGATTGAGGGGATGAATCGATATAGAACAGTGGTTATTTATAGCTTTGCGCACATAACTAAAGCTATCTCGAAGATCAGCAATGCCCAAATTATTAAAGACTTCAGATTTTAAGAGGGGTTTGGTGATGATGACTGAGTAAGCAATGTAAAGGATCAGCTTTCTTTGCCCCTGCTACTCTAGACATGATGATGGTTCTAACCCCCGTAGTGTCCGATATTCTGCAGAAGACCTTTTTAGGTAATACCGTTGAAGCTTATAGCATTGCGCTCCTTAATATTGCTGTGGGTGTTGCGATCGCACATCTCCTCAAACGCATTATCTTGCGTCGCCTCAAACGCTGGGCCAAACGCACCACCAATACCTTAGACGATCAGCTGGTGCATCTGATTGAGCGCCCCACTCTCTGGCTGCTCTACTTGGGCTCTGTCTACATCAGTTTGCAAAACCTGACGCTGTATCCTACCGTTGCCCAGTTATTAACGGTGGTGAGTGTTATTTTTGCCACCCTACTTTTGCTGCAGCTGGTGGGATCTGTGGCCGAATATGGTCTGCGAATCTATGGATTTATCCATCGCGACCAGCCCAATATGCGCCAGAGTCTCAATGCCCTGATTCCAGCAGTGAGAGTAGTGCTGTGGGCCATTGGCATTGTCTTTGTGCTAGATAACCTGGGATTTGATATTTCTGCCGTGGTAACTGGTCTGGGAATTAGCGGTGTGGCCCTAGCCTTAGCTTCTCAAGGCATATTGCAAGACCTGTTTAGCTATTTTTCAATTTTGTTGGACCGCCCTTTTGAGATTGGTGACTTTATTCTCATTGGCGAGATGATGGGGACGGTAGAACATATTGGCATTAAAACCACACGGCTCAGAAGTCTGGATGGAGAACAGCTGATTTTAGCGAATACCGATCTCACCGCCTCACGTATTCAAAATTTCCAGCGTATGGATCAACGACGAATTCAGTTTAATCTGGGGGTCACCTATGAGACTAGCGTCACTCAGCTAGAACAGATTCCGGAGACGATTCGTCACATTATTGATGAGATTCCTCAGGCGACGTTTGATCGTGCCCACTTTGCCAGCTTTGGTGACTTTAGTTTGAACTATGAAGTTGTTTATTTGGTTGAGACAAACGACTACACTGTGTATCGAAATATCCAACAACGCATTAACCTAGCAATCAAACAACAGTTTGATCAAGCAGGGATTGAGTTTGCCTATCCAACCGAGGTTTTGTACTTAAATCAGCCTGACCTTTTAGCCAAAAAGGGAGAGAGCTAGGGTTTGTTTGACTGGCAATGCATCAACTCGCCATCTCAAAGGACATTACCCCTGCTCTGTTCTCTAAACTGAGATGCTAAAGCTATCTCGACGATGAAAATCAGGTTTTTCACCTGTATGTTTGAGGGCCCAATGAGACACATCATCAGCCTGCAGTATGGTGCTGATGCCAATATCTAACGGCTGATCGACGGCAAGCCAGTCGTCTGTTGGTAGCTCTAGGGTTAGATAGTAGCCCTTGGTGATGTGTTGCCAGGTGCTGGCCAGGTGTTTGCAGGCCGGTTCGGCCACCATGGCCTGCCGATAGTCATCAAACCGATACACATTCCAATCGCCATTGGGGGAGGCGTTGACTTCCCAATATTGGGAAGACTCGGGTAGGCCGATAAAGACTTCAAAGCATGTGTTTTCCCAAAGATGATCCCGTCGGCTGGGGGGTTCGCTAATGGCTGATGGAACCTCGATATCATCAACTGCTCCGGTCAGTGTGTATTCGACTGTGATGGACGATTGAGATCGCACCACCCGGCCAGAAATAACTAAATCCGATATCGGTTCGAAGGGCTTTAGCGAAAATGGTATGGCCATTAATGTCTCCTAAGGGAACAAATACAGGGAAGAGCCGCTAGAGCGGCACACCGCAGAGTCTCCGCGGCGGCCAATTACCGAGTTGTTTCTAGAACTCAGTACATACTAAATAGTTCTAAGCTGCATAGCGAGCTTCAGAACAGTAATGGGTCCTTAACTGATTAATTACGGTTTGAATAGCAGATTTTTGCATGCTAATGCTCTTAGCCAGCTGAAACTGCACCAATGCCCGTTCCAAATTGTGATGCGGACGTTGGGTCTTAAAATAAATGTCCCCCGCCAGGTGGTCGCTAAAAAAGCGCAGACCTAGCTCAAAGGTGATCAGCCAGATGGCATCGTAGATATAGTCGTACTCTATCGGATAGAGAAAATCGCTAGCGCTGGAAAGATACCCCCGGAGAACAGCAGCGCATAGATCCACATCAAAGGTAACCGTCTGCCAGTGCATGGTTTCCTCACCCAAGGGATTACAGCTAGAGCGCAGGCAGTCTCCGATATCGTAGTGAACCAGGCCCGGTTTGACCGTATCTAAGTCAATCAGGCTGGCCGCTTGACCTGTGGTGGTGTCAATCAAAATGTTGTTGATTTTTGGATCACCATGGATGGGACGCAAGGGTAGACTACCTGAAGCTTTGGCATCCTCTAAAACAGATAGGTGGTTGCGATGGTGCTCAATCAGGCTACAGCAGTGCTGTTCTTCTAGCGACAGAATCTTTGCCTGGGCTAGAGTCAGATCATACTGTTTGAGGTAGCCGGGGGTAATGTGAAACCCCGGTAGCGTATCTGTCAGACTGGTAATGGGTAAATCACTTAGTAAACTGTGAAAATAGCCAAGACCATGGCCAATTTCAACAGCGTGGGTTGAGTCTTGAATCGTATTAAACGTGGTTGTCCCCTTGACAAAACTCAGACCTCGCCAAATATGACCCTGAGCATCATGCCAGTAGTGCTGATCGTCGAGCGTTCTTAAAACATGGGGGACTTCCCAACGGCGATTAAGTGGCGTTTGACCTAATCGCTGATGTGCATGGCTGACAAACCGACAGAGATTGTCCATCACCTGATCAGGCTGAGGAAACACCTGGGTATTAATACGCTGGAGAACAAACGGCTGTTCCGTATCAACTAGATAGGTGTCGTTGATGTTACCACTGCCCAGCGAGCGAATCGCTGGCACCGTGTCATGACCCACAAATTGTTGAGCGATGTGGGCTAGCGCATCAGTATAGTTTGTAGCAGTCAGCCCAGCCTCAGAGAGCATTGGATCAGTTTGATAAAACTTTCTAGGTAATCATACGTTCACCCCTAGAGCTAGGGGAACCGGATAGGCCATAAAAAGGTTCTATCAACGGTGTTAAAAGGTTTGATGTGCTCGACAATAGAAAACTTCTAGAGCTTAACCCTCTTTGTGTAAAAAAATACTATGGAACAGTACTTTAATGCCAGCTACATACTACAGTTAATTGTTCTGATTTACAGACAAGCCTAATAAGGCCGCTGCCCTGTGAAATTTCCCACAGGGTCATAGTGACATACCCAAACCTCTCGGGTCTCATTCACATTGCGGGCAACTGCACAGCCTACTTCTGTCGTATTGGCCCAGACCATTTGGGTGTAGTGGCCACACTCTGGCCCTGTACAGCGATTGGTCTCATAGTCGTAATTTTGCGCTTCATCAACCCAACCCTGAACGGCCTGTGCGGGTGTTCGATAGGCTCCGCCAGTAGTGGTTTGATATTGAGTGATATTTTCACCGATGTCGTTGGCAGTTCCTTGGCTAGTCGCTGGGCTATGGCCGATCAGATTTTGTGCAATTAAGGTGTCAGCCCATGCTTGAGCACTGGTCGCCAGGGTGGTTGACCAGCGGAGGCCCTCTACACCTACCTGCCGCCGCAAGTCATTATGGACGGTCAGTATTTGGTCAACTCCAGCTTGGGTAGAGAGGTCGTATACGTCATTGGTTAACCCTTCTGCTTGAGCTTGTTGAATGGTGCGTACCCGATCAGCCCTTATCTGTGATTCGGTTTCGCCGTTTGGGTATCTGACGGTATAGCTCCAGCTGGAAACACCTTGGGAGATACGTTCTACAATCCCCACAACAAACGCGGCCTGCCATTCACCAGCACTGAGCACATAGACATTGCCATTCGCTGGACTGGACTGAGCATAGGCTACTTGCTGAGCTTGAATACCAACGGCACTACCTATCAAAAGTAAGCCCAAAAAGCATCCAAGGGGACGAGTGATGTTCACCATGATGATTAAACTTATTTAGCTTGAAGAGCAACTGGTTCAGTTAACCGGGGGCATCTTATTCCTGAAATTTTGAAGCAGTACACATCAGGATGAGACCGAGCGGTATCAGGGATTTGTGCCCTCACAGTAGCGTACCCACAGTTAAGCGTGAGGATGGGGAAGGACAGGAAAGTTAGCGGCTATTTGCTCAAATCAAAGGATCAAAACTGCGCCTAATATAATGGCAACCACCGCGCCAATCAGCGTGTTAATGATATTCACCACATCGTGGGTTAAGCCCGGTAGCTGATCTTCAATGGTGGCCCCGATCAGACTTTCAAGGGTGGTGGCAACAAACGCTGCGATCGCACAAATAACAATCCCCACCGTTGAAATAACACCGATGCCCCAGGCCGCGACAGCAAGTATCAGCGACCCGACGACACCTGCCAGGGTGCCTTCGAGGCTGACGGCCCCTTCTGTACCGCGAGGCACCGGCTGCAGTGTCGTAATTAAAAATGTGCGCTGCCCGTAGGCTTTACCAATTTCTGTTGCAGAGGTATCCGATAGCTTAGTGCTCAAACTAGCGACAAACCCAAGCACCAGCAGCTGGATAACTTGAGCCGTAGATAGCCCTGCCAGCGTGGCGGATGTGAGACCTATGGCCCATGCCAGCAGGGCGCAGAGGGCTGCCGTCAGTGCCGACCCCCAAACATTGCCAGGGCCACGTACACCCCCCCGCTCCTCGGCAATACCCGCCGCTGCTTTTTGCGCGAATCCTACCTTGGTAACCGCTGACCCGGCTACAAAATACACGAGAGTGACGGCATAGGCCTGCCAGCCTAGACAGCCCCATAAAATAACCCCTAGTACCCAGGCATGGAGATAGCCCGCAGGGGTCAATAGCTTTTTAGGGCTGGCAAACGCTACACCCACAAGCATCGTGTTGAGAGCGACTGCCATCAGCCAAGGATTTTGCAATGTCATTAACAGGCTTTCCCCCAGGGTGTAAAGACACGCCACATCACGATGATATCGCTGTCGGTTCTGTTAGGGGCATCTTGACTAGTTTGTACACCAAAAACAGCATGAGTACGGTCATATAGGCGGTTAAGGCGGTCCATAGCAAGTAGCTGTTTTGCAGATAGACTGCCAGAACAGCCAGGGGAGCAAACCCAGCGATAAACCCTAAAAGCGCACCGTTGCGCAGCACTGCCCCTTCTTTAAGACCGATAAAATAGCCCTCTAGCATAAAGGCCACCGATGTGATGCTTAGCAGGGGCACCAGCCAGGCTGCATAGCTGCCCATGGCCTGACTGACTTCTGTGTGGTTGGTGAGTAGGGTAAAGACCGTTTCAGGAAAAATCACCGCTGAAAGGGCAAAGCCAAGGGAAATCACCAGACTGGTAACGATGGCAGTTTTGAGTACGGGTAAACAGCCATCCGTACGACCCTGTCCCTTAAAATTGCCAATCAGGGTTTGGGCCGTCATCCCAACCCCCTGTACCGTAAATTGGCTCAGCAAAGCAATCTGTAACAGCAGCCCGTTTTCCGCAAGTGACACGGTGCCAAAGCTGGCGCTGAGATTGGTAAAAATGGAATAGGCGGAAATCAGGGCCAAAAACCGCACCAAAATATTGCCCTTGAGCACCAGAGTAGACGCGAGGGACTGACGGTCAAGTACCTGGGGCATCGCTTTGCCCACATACTGCCAGTCTATGGTCAAAAGAATGGCCCCAATACCCACCATTAGCCCCAGATATTGGCTCAATGCTGTGGCTAACCCAGCCCCGGTGCTCTCCCAACCCCAGCGATTGATCATCAGGTAGTCCAGAAACACATTGGAGCCATTGGCGACTAGAGAGATTAAAAATACGATGCCGTTTTTCTCACGACCCAAAAACCAGCCGATTAGGACAAAATTGAGCAGTACTGCCGGGGCTCCCCAGATGCGGGCATTAAAGTAAGTGAGGCCAGCCAGCTCAGTTTCTGGGGCGCCAGCCAGAATGGTAAAGCCCAGCTGGTGAATGGGATATTGCAGCAGCAAAATAACAAGTGCGATCGCAAGCGCCACCAAACCACACCTGAGGACCGCCACCAGTACGCCCACATCATCCCCCTCACCGACGGCCTGAGCCGTCAGCGCATTGGTGCTATTGCGTAGAAATTTGAGAATACGGTAGAGGTAGTCAAACAAAATGCTGCCTAGGATAACTCCGGCCAAATAATGAATATCGGATAGATGGCCTAGAAAGGCCGTGTCACACAGCCCGGCCAGCGGCACCATCATGTTGGAAAACATGCCAACGAGTGACAGCCGATAAAACCGAGGCAAAAAGCTTTTGTCTGATGCTGGGATAGCAGAAACCATAGACGATGAAGCACTCCAGCCAATTGCAGAGAATTACACTACTGACTTAAATTAATAATGCTTAAGTAAACGTTAATATTGCACAATCAAAAGCGTTTTTGCTAGCTATATAACTCTTGTGTAATGTCCTTAAAGCCCGTTCTATAAGGAATCTACCGATTTTATGAATTCTATTGAAACGCTAATCACCATGGCTGAGGACGAGCTGACTCAATACAGCACAGAAGCACGAAAAATTGAAAAGCTGCGGCCTAAGGTTGGACTAACCATTCCCTATCCTCAGCAAAAAGAGGTTAAGGAGCAGATACTGGCGGATATACCCACGAACATCTTGGCCAAGATTGTTGAACGAGACCGTCAAATGGTGGCGCTTCCTTTCTGGGGAATTGGTGGGCTAGGGCTATTGTTGGGTGTTTCTATGCAACAGCCGCTCGATTTTATTGCCACAGGCATTGGCTTTTATGCCGCATTTGGTATCCAATCCTGGGGTTGGAAGCTTGAGGCTAAACGTCTGATTGTCAAGACGCTAGATGCCATTGAGCATGATATGCAGGTCCCGTCTTAGGACACAGACAACAGACAAAAAAATTGTTTTCTTGGGTCATGCAGAGGGATAGAAAAACCGCTCCCTGAAACACCAATGAGTCGTATTTTTACGTTTTTTTAAGATTCCCTGAGAAGTTATCACTGTACAAAATCGCCCATTAATGGTCAAATATCTCTATCTGTAGAGGGCTTTGCGAGCTTAGGGCCGATTTTGAAACCAGATGCATGTCTGTGCGTCAATAATGATCAGCACATCTGGATATTTCGCATCGGCAAGCTGTCTTTTTTGTTAGGAAAGGTTCACAATAATTGAGATATGCCCTTTCGGTATTTGGCTTTCCTTAATAAGATTAGAAGTACTAAAAGACTTTATCAATACTGACAATAATTTAACTGTCAATGACAATTTCTGAAGATAATTTCGAAAGCTTTGTGCTGACCTCTCCTGTGCCAGTATTGGTACATTTTTGGGCTCCCTGGTGCGGGCTGTGTCGTCGGGTAACGCCTTTGCTCAGTCGATTTCAGCAAGAATGGTCAGGGCAGGTAAACGTTTTAAATATCAACGCTGACGAAAATCTCAAGCTAGCAAATCTTTATCGATTGCAAACCTTGCCGACATTATTATTTCTGAGTCAAGGAGAAGTCATTCAACGGTTTGACGTTTTGCGTAATCGAGATGAGTTTATGCGAGCGCTCAATCTGTTGATGAGACGTCATCAGTTAGAAACTGGGTTAGTTGAAAAAGCAAGCTTGTTGGATAGCTAGCAATCAGACGGTTGCAAATATCCTTCAATCAGCCAGTCCTGACCAACGGCCTCTAATGTTGTGTCAGATAGAGCCAGCGCATCCGTCATTTTGGTTAGCCCCATGTCGCCTATGGGTGTGGGTGCCTGCTGGCCACCCACTAACTTTGGGGCAATAAAGGCCCATACTTTTTGAATCACACGTTGTCGTAGTGCGACAGCGCTGAGGGTGCCGCCACACTCCCATAAGACTGTGGATAGGCCCCGTATATATAGCTCATTTACCACTACGCTTGGCGTTAACGAGTCGACGGAGACTACTTCGACCTGTTTTGGCAGGGTTGCTTTTTGTAAGTTGACTTCTGTAAATACCAGAGTGGGGGCGACGTCAGTTTGCCACAGGTTAGCGGCGGCGGGTAAGTCTAAGCTACGGCTCATGACAACTCGTAGCGGGTTGCGATCGCACACCCCATGACTGGTCAGGCGGGGGTTATCTCGTCGTACCGTATTACCCCCAACAATGACAGCGTCGCACTGCCCCCGCAGCTGATGTACCCGACGCCTTGCTGCCGGACTGGTTACCCAGGCACTGTGGCCAGTGTCCGTGGCAATTTTGCCATCCAGGGTCATGGCATATTTCAAAATGCTAAAGGGCTGACGGTGACGAATACGATGGATAAAGGCTTCATTTAGCCGTTTGCAGGCGGCTGTTTCCACATTGGTCAAAACGCTCAGACCCGCGTCCCGCAGACGATCGATGCCACCGCTAGCCTGGGGGTTAGGGTCTGTCATGCCGATGACGACCGTTGCAATCCCCGCTTTTAGCACTGCCTCAGTGCAAGGGGGGGTGCGCCCCGTGTGGTTACAGGGTTCTAAATTGACATAGAGGGTAGCTCCTCGAGCCGCCTCACCGGCGGCTTTGAGGGCAAAAACTTCTGCATGGGGTTGTCCTATCCGGGGGTGAAACCCTTCACCAACAATTTGTCCGTTTTTAACAACAATTGCCCCCACCATCGGATTGGGAGCTGTATAGCCTGCCCCTTTGGCTGCCAGCTCTAGACAGCGATGCATCAGGGTGCTGCAAGTCTCGCCTGGCGGCAGTGATACACCGCGGGTGGAATCATTGGGTGAAATCATAGACAAATTTATCTAGAATTTTGAAGGAGCTATCGCGTTAACCATGACTACTGAAAACACCAGCGTGAACTGTGCCGTTGAATGCGTCAACGGCTGTATTAAAGGCGATGCCTGCCCTAATGAAGCTTACACTCAGCAGGCGTCCAGTTTTATTGAAAATACGTCCCTCGACAAGATGTTAGAAATCGCAGAAGAGGCGGTACGTAAGAAGATTATGGCGCGGGCAACAGAACCCAGAAAGTGGGTGATTCCCGATGAGCTAAAAGAGTAAGTGGGAGAGTGGCCGGGAATAAAACGGTAGAGGGGCTGTGGCTCGTAAAACTAAACCTTAGTTTTCTTCTAGCTCCCCTTTATCCATATTTTCAAAAAAGCCTTAATTCCCTCCACCAACTGCTCAATATCGCTCTGCGTATGGGTGGCCATCACCGTCATACGCAGCCGACTGGTGGGCACAGTGGGTGGCCGCACCGCAGAGGCAAAAATTCCTAGCTGTTTAAGGTGTTGACCGAGGTTGAGCACTGTGGCTGCATCCTGAACGGGAATGCAAACAATCGGAGAGTCAGAGGGCAAATACTGAATATTGGCCTGGGCTAGACAGGCTCGGAGGTAGCTGGCATTGGTGGCTAGTTGTGCCAGCCTTTGGGGTTCTTTGGCCAAAATTGCGATCGCAGCTCGGGCCGCGGCAGCATCGGCTGGGGACAGCCCCGTTGTGTAAATCCACGTGGCCGCGCGATTGCGTAAAAAGTCGATCAGCTCAGCTGACCCGGTGACATAGCCCCCTAAACTTCCTAGGGCTTTGCTGAGGGTGCCCACTTGCACCATGGGGCGCTGACGACAGCCCAGCTGTTCGACTGCGCCGCCACCGGTGCGGCCCAAAACTCCGGTGCCATGGGCTTCATCGACCAAAACCATGGTGTCCCACTGGTGGGCGATCGCTAAAATTTCGGGCAGAGGGCAGAGGTCGCCATCCATGCTAAATACGCTGTCGGTGACAATAATACAGCGACGATATTGGGACCGCAGGTGGGCCAGATGGTGCTGCAGCTGGTCTAAATTGTTGTGGTCATAGATGGCAACAGTGGCTCCGCTAAGACGAGCCCCCATCTGCAGGCTGGAGTGATTGTACTGGTCGGCTACGATCAGATCGCGGTGATCGACCAGGGCGGCTAGCGTCCCCAAGTTTGCCAGATATCCAGAGCTAAAAACGATGGCATCATCGGTGCCCTTAAGCCGGGCGATGGCCTGTTCTAACTCACGGTGGATGAGACGATGGCCGCTGAGCAAACGAGAACCGGTGCTGCCGGTGCCGTAGGCTGCGATCGCAGCCTGGGCCGCTGTCATCAATCTTGGGTCGCTCGCCAGACCCAAATAGTCATTGCTGGCAAAGTTTAAGCAGGGTTGCCCGCTGAGGCTAACGGTAGTGCCCCCTTGTCCATCAATGGTTTGAACCTGACGATACCAGTTGGCTCGATGCAGTGTTTGCAGTGATTTTGTAATCCAGCCGTAAGCCACAGTCGTTATTCAGGCCTTTCACCCAAGGTCCATGTGTGGTTAGTGCCTGAAATTCTAACAGCTCCAGATTCTGAAAATCTAAGAACAACAATGCGAGACGCGTCTTCACTACCGCTAATTTCTAGATATCCTTCGGCCCAGTTATCGCCTAATGTGGTGCCGGCGACTCGAATATCGTAGACCCCTTCTGCCAGGGTAAATGTCTCGCTACGGTTGACGATACGCGGAGAAAAAACACGGCGGCCATTGATATAGACGTTGGCCCATTCGTCCCCTTCAACCACAATTTCCAACTTAACTACGTTGTCTCTGTCGTCATCTTCGTCATGAACGGACTCTTGGAGATTCTCGGGGGAGTGAATGGTGGTGTCTGCTTGAGCCAGGGCATGGGGATATGCGATCGCGCTAACAAAGGTCGCTAACCCTAGCGATAGCCACAGTTTCTGTGTCATAGCTGTTCTGATGTAATTGATTTATTTTCATTGGCATGATCGTTCTGCTGCTTGTGGGGAAAGATCATGCCCAACGGAGCAAATTCCGGAAAAAACTAAAAATTGTTTTGCAAATAAATCAAGCTCAGGGCAGAGATCTCTGCTATCGACGTCGGGCCGACACAGGAATCCAGGTGTAAGGATCGCCAGATACCCTCACCCCGCGCTCTGAAAAGCTCACCACAACAATATTGGCATCGTCACGACCGACGTCTAGATAGCCCTCGGCCCATACATCAAACAGGTCAGCCCCGGTGATTTTAATTTCGTAGGCCCCTTCTCTAAAGTTAAACTGCTTACGGCGGTTGGAATTACGGGGGGAAAAGATACGGCGACCGTCAACAAAAACATTGGCCCATTCATCACCCTGGGCAATAAACTCCACGGTTACTCGGTCCCGTACGGAGCGCCGTTCGTATACGGGATATCGATACTCTTCGTGGGTGGGGTAGCGAATAATAATGCGGTCTGCCTGGGCTAGGGGGGCAATCGCTAAGGGAGTTGCGATCGCACATAGCACAGTGAGTCCTAGCCGGAACCATTTTTGTCGGGTCATAATAGCCTCAATCGAGTTACACACAACCAGCGCACCTCTGGCTCCTATTGTAGACCGAGCCCAAAAACTACCGAGTCAGGCTGTGGCAGTGACCCGGTTGGCTAAAGCCACCTATAAATCAATCTCAGTCCTCCCGCTCAGTCAAAATCTGAATGGGGTATGAGAAATCTCTTCAGAACTCTTAAAAGCGTAGCTAGCAGATGCTTAAACTGAACCGTTGAGCGCAGTTTTCTAAACTAAGTTGTTTTAGCTGTTGTTATCTAAAACTTTTAGCCCTCACTACATGTTGTGAACTGTGTGCGCAAACCGATAAATCAAAGCCGTCAGGATCGACCCTTCTGGAGGCTGCGCATCCTACAATAGGGGGTGGCTAGCGTCTGTTCTAGCTATGTTGGCCCTAAGCAATACCCATGAAATTCTTTGAAAAACCTGGCTCTGACCTTGCTGATCGCGTCCCTCCAGGTCAGCACTTAGCAAAAGGATTTCCCGTTTTAACCTATGGCCCGACTCCTGAGGTGGCTCAGTGGCAGCTAAATCTGTCGGGTTTGGTAACGGCTAAAACCCTAACCTGGGATGATTTGATGGCCCTACCCCAGCAGCAGTTCACCGCAGATTTTCACTGTGTTATAACCTGGAGCAAACTGGATGTCACCTGGACGGGGGTAAAAGTCACTGATTTACTCGCCACTGTTGAGGTGGATAAACAAGCGGCCCATGTCATGGCCCACTGCTATGGCGGGGACACCACCAATGTAGCGATGGCCGATTTTGCCCGACCTGAAAACTTTTTAGCCCACACCCTAGAAGGCGACCCTTTACCCGCAGAACATGGCGGCCCCCTACGGTTGGTTGTGCCGCACCTGTATGCTTGGAAAAGTGCAAAATGGCTGAGTGGATTGGAGTTTTGTGCAGAGCCAGTTTTAGGCTTTTGGGAACGTAATGGCTATCACAGACGTGGCGAACCCTGGGCAGAGGAGCGATATAGCGACCGCTAGGAACTCAAAAATATTCTGAGCGTCTCCTTTACTATCTGTAGTCCTGAACGTGCATGGCACGGGGCTGCATGACTCCTGGAAACGTCCGCTCTGCTGTGCAAACTGGTATTTACAGGTCGCATGTCTGCGATTAATAGCTCCCAAAAACGACAAATAATTGAAGCTTTGCCCCCTGAAGCTCAGCAATGGTTGATAGGGTTACCCTGGGTACAGCGGCGCTATGTGTTGTCCCTCTGCTACGTCATGTGTGGCACCTCTCCAGATGAGCAGGCAGAGTTTTTAGACGAGTACACGGCTGACGGAGTTGTCTCGCGCATTATTCGCGATCGCGATACCCAACAGCGCATAAAACAGCACTTACGCCGATTCCACATCGACACCGAGCTGAGTGAAGAGCTGCTGCGTCGCTATGTTCGTCAGTACTATATCCATGCGGCTCAAGCCCGACAGCATCAAGACAAAGCCTATTTAGAATCTGCCATTCGGCTGATGATCGATGGTCAAGAACACAATCGTGTCTTAACCTATATTCTTGGGTTTGAGCTGCTGACCCTAATCTTTAAGATGAGTTGGGACCAGCATGAACGTCTTTATAGCCTGCAGCCCAACCAGGAAGACTTTTTTAACCTCTATATTCGGCCAGTCCAGCGAGCCCATCGTCTCAATGGCATCATTGTGCCCAAAGATGAGAATCGCTTTTTTGCCCGTCGTGACTACTTTATCCAGGTGCCAACTCTCAAGCCTGGACAGACGGTAGTGCTAATTATGGCCAGCTTTTCACCCAAACATGTAAGCCATCTTGGGGCCATTGTCATGCGTCATCAAAATGCCCTGCAGTTTGACTATGACCATATTTTTCAACAAGACTCTAATATCGCTATCTTTGGTTAGGTGACCCTAAGATCAGACAACGCTATTCCAAGATGCGTACAGCCCCTGCTTGAATCGCATCAAATAAACGATTAATCTGACGCCGTTCTTGTTCGTCAACGGTGCCATCTGCCAGGACCATCTTTGAAAGGGACTGATACTGGGTGTAGGTAATGCGCTTGGCTCGAATGAGCTGCTCCACTAGCTGGGTGACCTCATTGGGGTTAGTATCATCTGGCCTACTATCATCGCTGGCAGAATTGGCGGTATTTTTGGATGAATCGCTCATAGCTATTGATGCTGGGTAGGGTGATTATGGGCTGAGGGGCTAGGTACTGGCATCCTATCGAAAAGTCGTCGTGGATTGATGGAATACCACTGATTTGCAATGAGATTTGCAATGAAGGCTGCTGTAGCCTAAGTGTCGGTTATATCACCAAACGGCTAGGAGACGCTTTCTGTGGATGTTGCGAGGTCGCTATTGGGTTTTAGAAGTGCGATCGCAGCCTCTAAAGAATCCGCTTCGGTAACGGGTTTATCCTGCCGCCAGCGTAAAATCCGAGGAAATCGTACTGAAATACCTGACTTGTGCCGCTTCGACTCGGCAATCCCTTCAAAGCCAATTTCAAATACGTGGGTAGGCTCCACTGAGCGCACAGGGCCAAATCGTTCTTTAGTGTGACGGCGAATCCACTTATCGAGGGTGGAGATCTCTTTGTTATCGAGGCCCGAATAGGCTTTGGCAAAGGGCACTAGCTGATCACCATGCCAAAGGGCAAAGGTATAGTCCGTAAATAAATTGGCCCGTTTGCCGCTACCGGCCTGGGCATAGATCAAGACCGCATCCAGGGTCATGGGGTCTACCTTATACTTCCACCAGTAGCCCCGTTTACGCCCAACTAAATATGGACTCTCTAACGCTTTGAGCATCAATCCTTCGGCCTGGTGTTGGCGAGACTGGGCTCTGAGGGGTTGGAGCTGCTCAAAGGTTTGAAACTGGAGCGGTTGAGAGTAGCTAATGTAAGGGGGGCTGTGGCTATCAATTAAGTCAGTTAGCCGCTGACGACGCTGACGCAGAGGGTGCCCACGCAGATCTTCCCCATGGTGCTCAAGCAGGTCATAGGCTAGAAAATGAACCGGATTTTCAGTCATTAGTTTGGCCCCGACGCGCTTGCGACCCAGACGTTTTTGTAAATGATTAAAATCCAAGGGTTTTTGACCATCCCAACAGACGATTTCGCCATCCAGCACGGTGCCATCGGGTAGCTGCTGCAGCGGCTCGGCAAATTCAGGAAACTGATGGGTGACTAAGTCTTCGCCCCGCGACCAAATAAAATGCTGGTCAGCTCGATGAATCATCTGAGCCCGGATCCCGTCCCATTTCCATTCAGCCTGCCAGTCCGCCATGGTTTCAGTGGCAAATTTTTCTACATCGATTTGAGATGCTAGGAAAAACGGGTAAGGACGACTGGGGCTTGCTTCGACGATGTCGGTTTGAATCAGCTGCTGATAAAACTCGATGGTTGGGGTAAAGTCACCCATCAGCCGGTGGGTGACCACATCAGCGGGGATATCGTACTCAGCCGCTAGAGCCTTGACCACCAGCTTTGTGGACACACCGACTCGAAACGCTCCGGTCAAAATCTTATTGAGTACAAAGGCTTCAAATCCGTCCAGGCTGGCCCACCAGGACACAATGAGTTCTTTTTGTTCGTCGTCGCTGCAGGTTTTGACCTGGGGAATCAGGGTTTCTAACCAGGCATGTAGGGGCTGATTTTGAAAGTCTGTGCAGGGTGATGGCAGTGGGGTATCTCGCAGCAGCAGTGCAATGGTTTCAGCTGAATCACCGACATGGGCGTAGCTTGCTTCAAATAACCATTCAGGAATATCAGATATCTGCAGAAAAATATCTCGCAGGACCCGCGAGGTAATTAAGCGCCTGCGGGTTTTGCCCAAAAACAAATACAGCGCCCAAACGGCGTTGTCTGCCGACTCATTATGAAAATACCGCCGAAGTGCCGCTACTTTTTCGTTAGTGGACGTTGTGCTGTCCACTTCTTGAAAAAGCTGGGTAAATCGTTTCATGGGAGCGCAGGTATAGCAGCTATCGCCTGGTTAGCTTAACGAAACCTGTCAGTGTCCGACAAGGCTAGTTGACAGTATAGGTAATGGAGAGGTTAGACTTGAATAGTGATAAAACCTTAAGAAATAATTAATATTCCGTACTATTCTCGATATAGCTAGTCTGCGTTTTGCAGACGTTCAGTTGTAATTACCTGTATGGCCAACAATATTGAACACAATGGAACTACTCGGTCGTCTAATGGCTCAAACAGCCACATGACGAGAGGAAACCTCAAACTGTCACCCACAGAAGGAGCCCTATTTGCTCCCTATCCAAGCAATAGTGCTGCCGACAGTCGCGATCGCATGGCAATCTTGATCGACGGTGCAAATCTGTTTTATTCGGCATCTTACCTGGGTATTGAAGTGGACTATGTGCGTCTGCTGAAAACACTGGCGGGTAATCGACAGCTGCTGCGGTCTTACTTCTATACGGGGGTAGATCCTAAAAATGACAAGCAGCGCGGCTTTTTGCTCTGGCTTAATCGCAATGGCTATCGAGTGATTAGTAAGGATTTAGCTCAGGTATCTGACGGTTCACGTCGGGCAAATCTCCATGTGGAGATTGCGGTGGATATGCTGCGGCTGGCGGATCATTGCGACACAGTCACACTACTAAGCGGGGATGGTCATCTGGCCTATGCGGTAGATGCCCTCAGCTACCGGGGTGTGAGGGTTGAACTGGTTAGTCTGCAATCGATGACCAGTGATACGCTGATTGATTTGGCAGATCACTATATGGATCTAGCGGAGCTACAGGATCATATTTGTAAACAGTCCTGAAGATTGCTAACACACTAAAAAGCCTGCGAGATCTATAAATCTGGCAGGCTTTTTAGTTTTGCTTAGAGCAGCGCTATTTGCGAAAGCGACTCCACAGACCTAGACCTAGCAAGGTGCCTATCGATAAGACCCAGCTCAGATACGATGTGCTGCCGTAGTGGATGTCAGAATCGTAACTATCGCTAATTAGCTCGGTGGTCACACCAGTGGCTTCATTGACGGGCACGGTCAAAATATCTCCGTGGCCCTGCTGTCGAATGACCACTTCCCAATCGCCTGGAAGGTTTTGGTCTGGGGTAAAGCTAAACCGGCCCTGGCCATCGGTTACACCCTGCTTCCAAGGGGTAACTGGGTTGTTGGGGGAATAAACATTGACCTTGGCACCCTTTAACGGATCGCCGTTGCTAAAGGTGCTCTTCATGTTTAACACCTGCTCGGACTGCTCGTTTGAGAGCTGATCTAAAAAGTAGTTGGTCTCAACCATGTGAGCCGATGCTTTGCCTGCGATCGCAAGCAGTCCGAAGACAACAAATGGCGTTAACTTTCGAAGAGTCATCCCACAAATCCCTCACAAATCTGTGATGCTATCAAGGGCCAGCTGGCCATAGAACATCCTAATGCTACCCTGCTAAACCTAAAATGTGCCTGTGAGTTTTCTAATCTGTTCATAGAGTGGGTCCCACTACTGTCGGTGGGTTCCATTATTATGTGATGCCACTACGGTCGAATCAGGCTGCGTTCTACATTTCGACGATAAAGGGCGAGGGCCTGTGTCTGCCGGATAGGCATATAAACCAGCATGGTGCCGATACCAATACTGTTTGCAATCAGGCCAAATGTAATCCATGGATTGCTAATGGCCAGCCCTTGCACCAGCCCTAGCCCAGTACCCAACAGCCCTGTTAAAAACGATAGACCGAGGACAAATTTTGGCTGAAATCCTCGTTGCCAAAAGCGATCAATGGTCAGCCCATTCATAACACCAGTGATGCTGCCAGCCATCACACCCAGCCCAGCTGTAATGACAGCCGTAATGCTATCGGTCGCGGCGATATTTAGCAGTAAACATAGCGGTGCAACCAGGGCAACGGCCACAGCCCCTAACACGGTAAGGATGCGAGCTGCTGACGATTTCAGGTTGGCCTCGTGCAGCAGCCAGCCAGAAATTTGTATGCCAAGACCGTTGCCAAAAATCGCTAATACTATCAGAGCGTTTCGCACACCCGGCATCAGCCCGTCGTGTTCAGGGGCTAAAGCACTGAGTATCCAAACCGTAATCCAACAGGTGGTCAACAACACAAGCAACGATGGATAGGCCGTCCCCTCTGGAATAATGATGGGGGTGGGGGCTGTTTGTACAGTTAAGTCAAAGGAATAAACCGATTGATGAGCGTTGCTTCTAAGCAGCAGAGTGCGCTGGTAGGTTTGCCCCGTCATCAGCTGACTGGTGTCAATCTGAATCTGTGTCGTAATGTCATTGCCTTGAAAATCTGCTGGGGAGAATTGAATCCAGCTGTGATAGTCACTGCTTAGGGTAGGGTCGCTATTGTGGGGGGCAACGTACCAATGACCGGTCAATGTTGTTTCAGGTATGGGGTTGGTTAACGCCAGGTCAGTGGATAATATCTCGCCTCGCCTGTGGGCCATCAGATCAATCGCCGACTGGCTAAAGGTAGCTTGAGGCTGACGCAGACCGTGATCTGGAATATTTTCTAGCGCTACTCTGGCATTTTCAAATCGCTCGCCCAGACGAGGCTGCACCATTTTTTCAAGCCACGCTATCCACTGGGGGCTGAGGTCAGCTTTGAGCTGTGTAAAATCCACTTGATAGGTGACATCTACCAGTTTGCCTACCTGATGAGCCGGTGTATTGGTCAGCAAGCAAATGAGCGTCATACCCAGACCATAGAGGTCTGAGGCTTCGGTCAGCTGCCGGTTAAAAATTTGCTCCGGCGGCATAAACCCCAGCGTGCCTTTAACAACGCTGCTCATGCCCACCTCACCATCACCGATGCGGGCAAATCCAAAATCGACCAGATAAACTTTGAGGCTTTTACTGACCAGAATATTGGCAGGCTTAAAGTCTCGGTGAATAATCGGCGGAATCCGAGATTGCAAATAGGCCAGAATTTCTAAGCATGAGACCGCGATTTGACGGATCGCATCGGGGCTAAAACTACGGGGGTCTGCCAGACTTTTGGCGCGCTTATATTCCTGCACCATACAAAAGCCTTCGGGGGACTCAAACGCACCTAGATACTTAGGAATACCGCGATGTTTTAAGCTTTTGAGGATCTGACTTTCCTGTAGTAAGGCATCATACCCTCCCCAGTCAGTTGATTTTGCAAACTGGAACTGTTTGATAACTACTCGGCGCTTTGATTTGATGTGGGTTGCTCGATAGGTAACCCGACCTCCAGACCGGTTAACTCCTAGCTCAGACTTGACGCGAAAACCATATTCGGAGAAGTTAGGCAGGGCAGGTGCCGCAGATGAATCCGTAGGGCCTGTCATTCTTACACTATGGGGGCAGTTTATCCACTACTGAATAGCGCAGAATTGGGCCTTAAGTGAGGAAAAGCTGACCGTCTTTTAAGGGAAAACATTAGTTGGCTTTATAGTGTGTGGATATTCCCCACCGCTGAGTGCATTGATACTCACTGAGGGGTTAAAAATACGCAATTGTCAGCAGCGGAGGATGGTGCTCCTTGGGATGGCTGCGATAGGTCTTAAATCACCAACCCCGGCCCATCATCCGCTAAATCAGCAGTCTATTCTCCAGTAATTGAAAGCTCATCTATCCAGACCTGGGGCGCTACACCGCTGGGCGTAATCTCTTCTTCGGGAGAGACATAGATGATCGATTGGAGTACCTGACGAAAATCGCCAGCAACGGTGGCGGATTCAATACTGGTGCGTTTACCCTTTTGGATTAACCAACCGTCAAAGGGAAGAGAGAACGACCCTTGTAGTGCGTTTACCCCAGCGTGGAGAGCCTGTAAATCATCGATCAAAACTACAGTGTCGGCTTCTTCTAAGCTGTAGCTAGTTTCGGGTGTTTCCCCTTGGGTAATGTGGAGAAAATTGCTGCCTACACTGACCTTGGCACCGATGCTGGCATTACCCGTGGGTTTTGCGCCCATGCGTTTGGCTGTGCCAGCGCTGTGTAAAAAGTTAGTTAGTACACCCTGCTCAATGATGGGCAAACGGCGGGTCGGTGTGCCTTCTCCATCAAAGGTTTCGGGGCTAACGTTGCCTGTATGTAGGGCGTCGTCGTAAACCGACAACAGCGGCGAGGCAACAGCGGTATTGAGACTCTCTGTAGTGGACAGACTGCGCTTATCTAAAATGCTTTGGGCGTTATACAAGTTGCCAAAGGCCCGCATTAAACTCAAGAATGCATCTGGAGAGAATACGATACGATATTTACCCGATTTAACTTTTTGGTAGTCTAAATGACTTAGGGTTTTGTCGGTAGCTTCTTGGAGACAGCCGTCAATATCGAGAGCGTCGGGGCCGACACCCACACGTACAGCATGCCCCGAACGTGGTTTACGGCCTTCTTGTTCTGTTTTGGTGTAAAGATACACTGAGGCAGATGAGCGTTCTTCACTCCGCTGGGCACCGTCACTGTTGACATAGAAATGTTCGCTGGTGTTTTGGGCAAGGCCGTTGTAAGGAACACTTGCGATCGCATCGTGGGCTTTTAACAGGGCCTGTTCGGCCTTAACCAGCCGCTCAATCAGGGTGCCAACAGGGGCCGGGTCAGCCAATGTGACCTCCACCTCTGGCAGTGGCGCAGTTGCATCGGGGCTAAAGTCAGGAATATTCTCAGTCGCACCAAAGGCACTGGCTTCCGCCGCTGTTTTTAGGGCCAGCTCCAACCCACGCTCATCCACATCGGTGGTAGAGGTTATTCCCAGACGACCTTTATCGTTCCACACACGCACGGTAACACTGGCCCGGTTTGAGGCTTTGACCTGTTTGGGTTCGCCCTTATCTACCTGAACGCTAGTGCTATCGGTGGTTGAACCATAAATGTCGTACTTAGTAATGCCAAGACGCTGGGCAATCGTTTGGGCGCTAGAAGAGATTTCGGTAACTTTGGACATCTTTACCAATGAAGTGGGTTGTAAGTTTTGTTGATTTATCGAAGTGGGTAGGAATTTTGAGTTTTGAATTGTTTTCTGCAGAACATGGGTACTGCAGAAAACAGCTTTCTCACTAAGAATCTGCCTTGCTACAAAGAGTTCAACCGCAAGAGCTCAAAACTGAACACTTAAACCTAACGCCCGCCAACTGTAATGCTGTCTACCTTTAGATGGGGCTGGCCAACGGTGACATAGACACTGCCGCTAATGGAGCCGCAGAAGCCAGGGGCGAGACTCAAATCTTGGGAGCACATGGAAATCTTTTGCATGATATCCACCGCTTCGCCAATCAGGGTTGCCCCCTTGAGCGGACGAGTAACCTTGCCGTTTTCAACGAGGTAAGCTTCGTCGACGGCAAAGTTAAACTGGCCAGTTGCACCAACGCTACCGCCACCCATTTTCTTACAGTAGATGCCTCGATCTACCGAAGCAAATAAGTCGTCCAGACTATAGTCACCGGTATCAATAAAGGTGTTGCGCATGCGGGATGCCGCCGAGAACGTATAGTTTTGACGACGACCGCTACCCGTACGAGGATGACCCGTGCGCATGGCCCCTGCCCGGTCAGAAAGGAAATTCTTAAGCACGCCGTTTTCAATCAACAGGGTGCGCTGGGCGGGCATGCCCTCATCGTCCATATCAATGGTGCCAAAGGATTCAGTTGAGCGACCTTCATCCCAGGCCGTCAGGTTTTCGTGAGCAATTTTTTCACCTTTTTTATCAATAAAAGGAGTTGTGCCCCGCTCGATTTGAGTTGTTTCTAACAGGTGACCACAGGCTTCATGGAAGATGACGCCGCCAAAGTGGTTGGCCATGATGATGGGGTAGTTGCCCGACTCAACATAGTCGGCGTAGAGCATCTTGCCTGCAGATTCGGCCAGCTCTTCGGCTGTTGTGCCATAGTCCCAAGCCGTTAGAAAGCTGGGGTCGCTAGTATTGCCCAACCGCTGACCAATGGAAGACCGATGATCGCCGTCAGCACAGAGCACATTCGCTCCGACAGACTGGGTCAGGCGAATATCTCGAGCAAAGGTGCCATCGCTGCTGGCGACCAATATCTCTTGCCAATCTCTAAAGTAGGCAGTGCGACGTGCCTGCAGGTGCTTAGCAGCTTTAGCCACCGAGGCATTGGCCCCTAGCAAAACATCGCCCATCGCCTGCATTGTGCTGCAGTTGGTCAGCCAGTTTTCCTTGGGGGCAGCATAGTCTCGAAACATCTCTAGTGTCACCTCTGGCACATAGGCTGAGGTGGCTGGCAGCATTAGCCCCATGATGGAAAGACCTTTTTCAAGGGCTGCTTTAAGACCGTGAAAGCTAACATCATTGGTGCTAACGTAGCAGTCTGCTTTGCCCTTAAACACACGCACACCAGCGCCAGTGGTCAAGCTGGGAGAAATGCTGGTAATTGCATCGTCTTCAGCTAGACAGCTAATATAGTTGCGCCGCTCTAGAAAAAACTCAATAAAATCGGCTCCAGCTGCTCGACCCAACCCCAATAGCGTGGATAGGGGAGCGGCCCAGGTAGCATCAAAGCGATCGGTGGCCGACTGATAGGTCAGATTAGGAATTTCCTGCAAGCGTAGGGATGACAGTGGCGGAACGGCGATAGTCATAGCGGTTGCCTAGCTCTTTTCAACGTGGGTGAATCTTAATCAGTCTAACGCATGGGATTGATTCGCGATCTGGGGCTGAAATGGGCCATCAGATGGCTTTTAAGGTAATCCTTAGGTGATTTTTAGAAAGTATCCAGGAAATCTATATAAGATGAGACCGTAGGTGAATTTATTGGGCTGACCTAGGTAGGCTGGAATAAACAACTGCTGCGACATCAGAAAGTATCTGTCATGAATTGGTATTACATCCATGTGACGTAACGTTGTAACGGTCGGCTATGGTTAGTGTTTTGCAGACATCGTTGGGGTTGCTTAAGTCTCGTCTGTCTCGAAAAATTGTGGCGTCAATCTTTGTGAGCTTTGCTGCGATTGAGTTGGTGGTTTTTATCCCGTCTTATTTTAATCGCCGTGAAGACAAGCTAGAAGAGCTAGAGACGATCTCTCAAGAGGTGCTCTTTGCCATCAAGATGAACGTAATGGCAGATATGATGCCATCTTTGGTGCTGGAAGAGGCCCAAGTTACGCTAAGACCCGATTCAATTATTTTAGGGGCCGCGCTCTACAGCGACCGAGGGCAGCTATTAGAGTCCTTTGGTGACACTCCCTCGCTACCGGTGCCCTCTACAGGTCTAGCAACGATTGAAAAACAGCTTGTCGATGCCGGTACTCGCTACGATGTGGCTTGGCCCAGCTATCAATTTCAGGATCGCTATATCTTAGTGATTCGGCATGATGCCACCTCGGTTAAACGGTACATGATGCAGTACCGCATTGGCATTTTGGGTTTGGTTATTTTAATCTCTGCATTTGTCACCTTTGTAACTGTCTTGATGTTAGAGCGCATGCTGATCAACCCGCTGCTGCTGTTGCAAGATGATCTGTGTCAGGCTGCCAATGTGGTGCATCAGCCACATCTAGCCAAGTTTAAAAGTCTTAAACAGTCTCGACAGGATGAACTGGGCGAGGTGATTCGAGCATTTGTTTCAATGTTTGGTCAAATCTCTCAGGAAGTGCAGGAGCGTAAGGCTGCAGAAATAGCGCTGAGGGGTGAACAGGAGAAAACTGAGGCGCTGTTACGTAATGTGTTGCCGGTTGCGATCGCAAACAAACTCAAAAATGATCTCTCAAACCGCACAGCCATCGCCTCACGGTTTGAAAACGTCACTATCTTATTTGCCGACATTGTCGGGTTTACCCAGCTTGCTGCCAACACCGCCCCGACCGATCTGGTTCGCCAGCTCAACGATATCTTTTCAATCTTTGATACCCTGGCCGAACGCCACGGTTTAGAAAAGATTAAAACCATCGGCGATGCCTACATGGTTGTCGGTGGTGTGCCCGCACCCATGGCAAATCATGCCGAGGCAGTAATGGCCATGGCTATTGACATGCAGACGGCTGTAAAGCAACATCCCTTTAAGCTACGCATTGGTATTAATACCGGTCCTGTTGTTGCTGGTGTTATCGGCAAAAAGAAATTTAGCTATGACCTTTGGGGCGACGCTGTGAACATTGCCAGCCGCATGGAGTCCCATGGTGTGGTTGATCGCATTCAAGTGAGCGCCGATACCCATAAACTCCTCAAAGAAAAATATCAGTTTGAAGACCGGGGTTGCATTACCATCAAAGGTCGTGGAGAAGTCCATACGTATCTGTGGCTGCCTTCGGCTCTAGATTTAAGCCCCTCTGTCGAGCTAGCATCTGATAGCTATGGATATGCCCACTCAGGAAAACTCAGCGATGTTTTATGGGGAAGCAGCGAGTAAGGCCACTCATTGAGCTTAGCTAGCTCTACTCAATTACGATCTTGATAAAACAGCTCCAAGCTTTCTTGATTGCCCACATACCGCCAGTGCCAGGGCTCGTAGGCAACATTTTGATTATTGTCTTTAGGAAACGACAGTTCAAACCCATAGTAGGCTGCATTCTCTTCTAACCAACGAAATGCTGGAGTTTGTTCAAACGAGGTCTCGAGTTCGGTGGCAGGTTGGGAAAGATCAACAAAATCAACCGCGTAGCCCGTATGGTGCTCGCTATAGCCGGGAGGGGCGCTAACCTCGGCACGGATCTCGGGTGTCTGCCCTCGTTCTGCTTTTAGATCAAAAAAGAGATATCGCTGATCTTCCAATGAGCGAAACCCCGAGATCGCGTCTAACCGTATACCCGCCGCGTTGGCTTCTGTCATCATGGTTTCTACCTTTTGAGCCACCTCAGGCTTAAGGGCAACCATGGCGTTCGTAGACAAGGTCACCAGGTTGCTAGCATCGGCAATGGGATATGGACGATGCCCCAATAAGGCATTGGGCTGACCCGGTTGGTCGCTGGCTGTGCTCTGGGTGCTCACCTCTGAGACATCGTTAGCGGATGCTACTGTCTGTTGTGCGGCTACAGCAGAGCCTATGTCTGTGGCAGAGGGTGGTTCAGCCTTGGGTGCAAATAATGCTCCTGGCTTTAGCCACCAAATACCCGCGCCGCTTAAACCCACAGCCGCTAGACCTAACACGAGCCAGGGGGTGACCTTAGGTGAGGATTTAGCTAACGATGGCTCAGCACTTGCCATCAGGGTTTCACGCCGAGCTTCAGGAATATCGTCAGTGAAATTTGCCATCGATTTGCCTAGGTCTGTAAATGGGTCACTCATAAGTTCTGCGGCTAGTGTATGGCATCAACGTTTTTTTGAGGCAAGTTAGCCAAAAAAATCCTGTAAAAACCAAGAAAAAGTCTAAAACCCCTATCAATTGCGCCAACTTCCGTGGCAAACTTTCATCATCGAATGCTATCCATCAGGGAGCAATATGCTGAATGTCTGCGATCGCAGGCGTTAAGCGTCTCATTGTTGGCGTTACTGAATCCTAGGTATGATTTCGTCTGTAAAGTTTGGGCTAGTTGCATGGCTTGCAGACTGACATTTATTCTCTAAATCAGCAATGGCTTATTGTTCACAAGTTATGGACGTGTTGAGGAACCCCCATGGCCTTTGAATATCCTGACAATTTGCAGTACACCGATACCCACGAGTATCTAAAGATCGATGGCGATATTATCACCATTGGCATTACAGAGTTTGCCATTGACCAATTGGGTGATGTGGTGTTCTTAGAACTCCCAGAACTGGGTGACAATGTTGAAACCGGTGAAAAGTTTGGCACGATTGAGTCGGTCAAGGCGGTGGAAGATCTTAAGTCTCCTGTGGATGGGGAGGTACTTGAGCGTAACGACCAGCTGTTGGATGCGCCAGAACAAATTGCCGATGATCCCTATGGTGACGGCTGGCTAATTCGCATTAAGGCCGATGATTTGGATGGTATTGACGACGATACGATGACGGCAGAGGAATATTCTGAACAGGTTGACGGATTGTAGGGGCGTTCCATGGAACGCCCCTACAATGGTTCGCGAATGGTTCGCGATTTAACTGGCTATGAATTGCAAGTGAAATCTCCAATGAAATAGGTAAGAATAGTTATTTGTAGCCATCAGCCTAGGTCTGATGGTTTTTGCTTTTTGGTGCCGCTGATTCTCAGCGAATCCAGGCCTACTCCGTGGCTTATCTGGAGTGATTGATGTCCTACGCACAGTTTCAGCCGATGTCTGCAACCCTTTCCACTACCTGGGCTAATGAACTAGCCGCACCCAATCATTTTCCTAAACGACACATTGGTCTAACGCAGACGGACATTACTCGGATGCTATCAGTGCTGGGATATGACAGCCTGTCTGCGTTGATCAACACGGCAGTACCGGCTGAGATCCGATTGGCTAGCTCCCTATCGGTGGGGCAGGGTATGAGTGAGCATGAGGCGCTACAGAGTATTCGTGCGATCGCAACTCAAAACCAGGTCTTGACCAACTACATCGGTCTGGGCTATTCCAGCTGCATTACGCCCCCCGTCATCCAGCGCAATATTCTAGAAAACCCCGGCTGGTATACCCAGTACACCCCCTACCAGCCCGAGATTTCCCAGGGGCGTCTAGAGGCGCTGCTCAACTACCAGACCATGGTCAGCGACCTGACAGGGTTAGAAATTGCCAACGCATCGCTGCTAGATGAAGGCACCGCCGCCGCTGAAGCCATGACCCTGAGTCTGGGGGTGTGCAAAAACAAAGCAGCCAAGGCCGCCAAGACATTTTGGGTTTCGGCCAGCTGCCATCCCCAAACCATTGAAGTGATTCAAACTCGCGCTCTGCCTTTGGGCATTAACGTGGTGGTGAGCGAGGCCCCTGATTTTAGTCAGCCTTTATTTGGGCTGCTGCTGCAGTATCCCGCCAGTACCGGTGCAATTTATGACTACACCGAGGTGATTGCTGCCGCCCACGACGTCGGGGCTCTGGTGACCGTTGCTGCCGACCTGCTGAGCCTGACGTTGCTCAAGGCGCCGGGTGAGATGGGGGCAGACATTGCTGTGGGTAACACTCAGCGCTTTGGGGTGCCCCTGGGCTATGGCGGCCCCCACGCCGCTTACTTTGCCACCAAGACGGTCTATGCCCGTAAGCTGCCCGGTCGTCTGGTGGGTGTGTCTAAAGACAGCAAAGGCCGACCGGGTCTGCGCCTAACCCTGCAGACCCGTGAGCAGCACATTCGTCGAGACTCGGCCACTAGCAATATTTGTACGGCCCAGGTGCTGTTGGCGGTGATGGCCAGTATGTATGCGGTTTATCATGGTCCAGCCGGTCTCAAGGCCATGGCTATCCGCATACATCGGTTGACCGTAGTTTTGGCAGAAGGGCTGAGTAAGTTAGGGTTTGGTATCCCTGAAACGCCGTTTTTTGACACGCTGGCTGTAGATGCCGGTGAACAAGCTGGGGAAATTTGCGATCGCGCCCTTAACCAAGGCATTAACCTCCGCCGTATTGATGCCACCACCATCGGCATTTCTTTAGATGAAACCACTACACCTGAGGCTGTTATGCAGCTCCTGCAGGTGTTTGCGGGTGAGCTGTCGATGCCAGCGGTGGAGCGTCTCAAGTCTGAGTCCATAATCCCTACAGAGATAGCCCGCACAAGTGAGTACTTAACCCACCCGGTATTTAACCGCTACTACTCAGAAACCGAAATGCTGCGCTATATGTACGCGCTGCAAATGAAGGATCTGTCCCTGGCCTCCGCCATGATTCCCCTCGGGTCCTGCACCATGAAGCTCAACGCCACAGCGGAGATGATGCCGGTCACCTGGCCCGAGTTTGGTCAGATTCATCCCTTTGCCCCCCTAGACCAGACCAAGGGCTATCAGGTGCTATTTGAGCAGTTAGAAACCTGGCTGTCAGATATCACTGGCTTTGCTGGCATTTCGCTACAGCCCAATGCCGGGTCCCAAGGAGAATATGCCGGACTGTTAGTGATTCGTCAGTATCACCAGTCACGGGGCGATGGGCACCGCAATATTTGTTTGATTCCCCAGTCAGCCCATGGCACGAATCCGGCGAGTGCCGTGATGGCCGGAATGAAAGTGGTGGGCGTTAAATGCGATGACGACGGCAATATCGACCTGGCGGATCTAACCGCCAAAGCCAAAAAGCACAGCGATCAGCTAGCGGCCTTGATGATTACCTATCCATCCACCCACGGAGTGTTTGAAGCAACCATTCGAGCGGTGTGCGACCTTATCCATCAGCACGGGGGGCAGGTGTACATGGACGGAGCCAACATGAACGCCCAGGTGGGTCTGTGCAGTCCTGGAGATATTGGCGCGGATGTGTGTCACCTGAATCTGCATAAAACATTTTGCATTCCCCACGGTGGGGGCGGCCCTGGTGTTGGCCCCATTGGTGTACAAAAGCATCTGGTACCCTTTTTGCCCGGCCATAGCCTCACACCCGCGCTGGGCACTGAGCAATCTGTCGGGGCGGTATCAGCTGCACCCTGGGGCAGCGCCAGCATCTTGCCCATTTCCTGGATGTATATTCAGATGATGGGGGTGGCGGGTCTGACTCACGCGACTGAAACCGCAATTCTTAGTGCTAACTACATTGCCAAGCGTTTAGAAGATCACTACGACATTCTCTACAAAGGCAATGCGGGACTGGTGGCCCACGAGTGCATTGTGGATCTGCGCGGCTTCAAGAAGTCGGCCAGCGTGGACGACATCGCCAAGCGCATGGTTGACTATGGCTTCCATCCGCCCACCATGTCTTGGCCAGTGGCGGGCACCATTATGGTAGAGCCCACCGAGAGTGAGTCGTTAGCAGAGCTAGACCGCTTTTGCGATGCGATGATTGCCATCCGCAATGAGATTCGCCAAATTGAGACAGGCCAGATGCCCCAGGAGAATAATCCGCTGGTGAATGCCCCCCATACAACCGTTGACCTGACGGCTGATTGGGATCGACCCTACAGCCGTGAGCAGGCGGTGCATCCCACACCGTGGACCAAAGAACGCAAGTTCTGGCCGACGGTAAACCGGATTGACCAAGCCTATGGCGATCGCAACTTAGTTTGCTCGTGTTTACCCATGGATGCCTACGAAGCCTAGTCAATTATCGCCAAAGCTAATCATCACGTTCACGCAGTTTACAAAATATCGTTTGGCAATATCTCTTTTGTCTGCACATGTAGGTTGCGATCGCTTTTAACGAGCGCCAGCAGCTAACTCAACCTGCCCCATAGGCGGCAGGTTGTCTTGCCAAGAGGTAAAAGAGATTTGCCATGCGTGCTTGACCGTGGTTTTTAGCCAAGATGGCATTTATGGCCGACAGAAACGCAACAACTTACGCTGCCGCAGATATCGTTAATTACTATGCACAACTAAATCGTCTACAGCCCGCGGAGTCTGCTCTTTTAGAGCGGCTGCGAGACCAGCTGCCTGGGATGAAAATGCTAGATATAGGCGTAGGCGGTGGTCGCACAGCCCAACATTTTGCACCCCTGGTGCAGCAGTATATTGGCATTGACTATTCACCTGAGATGGTAGCCGCCTGTCAGAAGCGATTTAGAAAGCTAGACCACCCCATGAGCTTTGAAGTAGGCGATGCCAGGGAGCTAAGTCAGTTTGATGACAACTCTTTTGACTTTATTCTGTTTAGCTTTAACGGTATTGATTATGTTCCGCACGAAGATCGGCTTAATATCTTTCAAGAGATTAAACGTGTCAGTAGGCAAGGCTGTTATTTTTTCTTCTCTAGTCATAACTTGCAAGCGCTAGAGAAAGAGTTAACCCTACAAAAACAGATTGTAATAAACCCTGTTAAGACCTATGTGAATTTGGTGATGCTGGGTCTGTTTTGGTTATTCAATCGTCCGATAACTCGGGCAACACTGGCAGAATCTGAGTATCTAATCGTTCGCGATGAATCTCATAATTTTCGGTTAGATACGTACTATATCCCAGCCGCACAGCAGATTAAACAGCTATCTAAAGATTTTAGCCATGTAGAAATTTATCCATGGCAAAGCACAGAGCGGATTTTAGATCTGGATGCTTCTGCTATAGGGAGAGATCTCTGGCTTTATTACCTATGTCGAGTAGGTTAGGTAGCTTAGGCAGACGTGTAGGATAGAACTCAGCTATGAAGCAGGTTTCTACTTTAGCTAATACCAAAGAGCACGGAATTAGCTAAAATTGGCTACTGTAGAGCAAATGCTGTTATGAAACATCCTGAGCTGGCGTTAATTCTAGAAAACGTAAAAAAGTATTTCTATGACTTATATCAAGAGCAGTTGCAAAACATCATATTGTATGGTTCTCAGGCTCGGGGAGATGGCCAGCTAGACTCTGATATAGATCTTTTGGTTGTGCTCAATACCCCGGTAAATCCTTATCAAGAGATTGATAGAACTAGTCAATTTATTGCTCAGCTGTGTCTTGAGTTTGACGTGGTAATCTCACGACACTTTATTTCTATGGAGAAGTTTCAAGCAGAAGATAACCCATTTCTCTCTAATGTAAGAAAAGAAGGAATGGTTGTGTGACTGCTAATTTGAGTGCATTTATTGATAAGGCCAAGGAGAGCCTGGAAGCTTCTAAACTTTTGGCTGAGAATGGCCTTTACGACTTTGCTGGTGCGAGAGCGTATTACACCATGTTTTACATTGCCGAAGCTTTTCCATGGCAGAAAGGACTTTCCTTTTCAAGTCATGCTGCAGTTATTGCAGCGTTTGGCAGGGAAATTGCCAAGCCAGGGCTAGTTCCTGTTGAGTTTCATCGTTACCTTATAGATGCTTAAAATAAGGGAACTCAGGGTGATTACAGTATCGATGACATCAATCTGAGTTCGAATGAGGTGCAAATTTTGATTCAGCAAAGTGAGCAGTTTATTGCATTGGCAGAGCAAAATTTATCGTAAGTAGTCTGTAGAGTAGCCATTACCCGGCGAATAAGCTATCTAAAAGCTATCTAAGTAGAATAGGTGCGTGAGTCCCTCAGTTGCATTCTATGTCTTCGCCTGGAAATCAGCCACCAAAACAGCCTCTACCTGATCAAATATCGAATGCGTTTATTAAATTCCTGATTGGTAGTGGTGGCTTGTCCACTTTGGCGCTGCTTTTTATGAAGCAAGTGCCTGAGGCATTAATTGCACTTATCGTAACTGGTGGAGCCACACTGCTGACGTCTTTTGGTCAGGGCCTTATGGCTCCCCTCAAAAAAACATCAAACAAGTGGGGGACTAAGGCAGGGAATGCCGCTGCTGTAAGGGCAGACAGCACTCTGGAAAACTGGTCAGGCATTGATGCTAAATATCTCAAAGCTCTTCAGGCATACTGCTATGCCCTTGAGGTAGAAGGATTTAAGGCGGATTTGCCCCCTTTGGAACTGAAAGAAATTTTTGTACCGATAAGGCTGGATTCTGACCCGAATAATCCATCGGATGTTGACTCGATCAAGCGTATTTGGGAGCTGCTGCCCAAGCAAAAACAGCTGGTGAATGAGCGATATCGGCGGTTAGCCATTATTGCTGATCCGGGCTACGGCAAAACCACCCTAACTCGTTATCTCACCCTTAACTATGCCGATCAGGCTCATCGAAACTTTGGTGCAGCGAACCGATTGCCGATTTTGCTACTGTTTCGGGCAATGCATGGGCAGATTCAGAATGCACAGACACCCTCTTTGCCAGAGCTAATTTTGAATCAGGTGAATAAGCTGCCGCGCTGTCAGGATTTGGATGTGTCAGCTCAATGGTTTAAGCAGCGGCTGGATCAGGGCAAATGTCTAGTGATGTTTGACGGGTTGGATGAAGTGCCCAATGCCCGACGGGAAAAGGTGAGTCAGTGGGTGAGCTGGCAAATGCAAGCCTATCCCAGTCAGTTTATTCTCACGTCTCGGCCCCATGGTTATGACAGTAGCCTATTTCAGGGAATAACCCGTGTCGGCATTTTGGATTTCACCGTCAAAGATAAAGAAGCCTTTATCAACAAGTGGTATCGGGCGATGCTATGGCACAAAAAGTGGGAAACCCTATGGCAGCGGAGTCAAAAGCAGCCTAATGGTCAGCAGCTCTCGGAGACTCAAGCGCGGGCACAGTGTGAGGATGAGGCAACTAAAGCCGCTAAGGAACTGATGGGACAAATTGTTAGAACCCCTGCCCTGAATGATTTAGCTAAGAACCCACTGTTGGTGACCATTATTGCCGCTACCTATGAAGCCTTTGAATATTTGCCAGATAAGCGGGTGAAGCTCTATAAAAAGATGTTTGATCTGCTGTTAGAAAATCGTCCCTATCGTCGGGAGACTCGGTTAACCGTGGCTTCTGTGGAAGAAAGTCAGCCGGTTTTGCAACAGTTAGCGTTTAAGTTGACTGAGGCAGGACAAGAGAAGTTTACGCCAAAGCAGGGCAGTGGGTGGATTGCTGAGAGATTGTCTGAGGTGCAGCCGTCAGAGCCGATTAAACCCAAGAATTTTCTCAAAGAGATTCAAACCATTGCGGGTTTGTTGGCTGGTGAAGAAGGGGATCTCTATGAGTTTACCCACAAGACATTTCAGGAATATTTAACGGCTTTGGAAATTTGTGAGAGCTATTCGACAGATTATTTATTGCAGCGGTTAGATAACTCAGACTGGCGAGAGGTGATTAGCTTTCATGCAGCGATGACTGAAGCGACACCGTTTGTTGAGGCGGTTTTAGATGAGCCTACCCCCGAAAGGCTTAAGTTTGCCCATCGGATAATGATTGAGGAAAAATCTAAAATTCAATTATCTGTTAGAGATAGGTTAGAGCACCAGCTAGCTAGTGTGGATTTGGGTGAGCAAACTAATGCCAAAGTGGAATTAGAGCAGCGGTTTAGAAATCCAATACTAAAATACGGGAAGATCTTTATCTCTGCACCGATTACCTGGGCGGAGTATCGTCTGTTTTTAGAAGATCAAAAATCAGGACAGTTTCATTCCCAGGCTGTTGTTCCCGCTATTGAGCGCGATAACCAAGATAATCAGCCTGTTGATAATATTGCGCTTACAGATGCTCACTGGTTTTGTGGATGGTTGAGTACTAAAACGAACTTAGCACCAGACAAGGGGACCTATCACTATCGGTTGGTAACCGAAGATGAATGGCGGCAGGTCTCGGGGAGATCCTTGCGCTCGGATGATACGTCTCATAACCTTTGTATTGTTCGCGAGCAGGTGCATCCTCGCTATGAAAACCTGATTAACTATTTGGCTAATGCTCAGTGGCAAAAGGCGGATGAGGAAACAGCAAAAGTAATGCTGGAGGTGTCAAATCGCACAAAACAAGGATATTTGGAGGTAGATGATATTAAAGCTTTTCCCTGCGAAGACCTACAGCTGATTGACCGTTTATGGCTCAAGTTTAGCGGTGGGCACTTTGGTTTTAGCGTTCAAAAAGAAATTTATCTCCTTTGTGGCGGCAAGGCCGATTACACGTATTATGAGAAAGCCTTTGAAAAATTTGGAGATGAGGTTGGATGGCGTGAAAAAGACTCCTGGAACTTTAGGATGAGATATGGAATGGAGAGCCCTAAAGGACACCTCCCATGGGGGTTGTATATGGGGATTGGTTTGTACGTTCGTTGGTTTTCTTCTCTTGCATCCAAACTTATGGAGTGTAGCACATAAGCGCTGCAGCCCGATCTAAACTTTCTTAAACACTGTCTCTACATACCAATCCTCGTCCTTTTGTTAATTCAATACTTAGCACCGGACAATTTCTGGATCGAGTGCGTTTGCCATCAAAAATTTCTCTGTTGTAACATCCCATCACGTAGGTTGGGTTGCACCCTATCAAAATCTCTCGCCTATAAAAAACACCCCCATCAACCCAACGTTGCCAATACCCCAAAATGCGGACCATGTTGGGGTATAAATCACGGCGTGTGAAAACATAAAACGGCTGGCATTGTTGGGTTTCGATAAGCTCAACCCAACCTACGATTGTGCGATCGCAACCCGCTATCCTAACCCTTTCAAAATTGCCAACACATCTCACAGCTCATTCCCTGAATTTACCAATGAAAACAACCCACACCTGCTGAGACTCCCAACCCCTGATTTTAGGGCAAACGCATACTCGGCATGTAACTATCGAGGGGTTCCCAGCTGAAGAAG
>ERZ1740070.256-NODE-256-length-37311-cov-6.101782_pt1 | contig 37311 bp, 31 predicted proteins | sample MGYA00581734_ERZ1740070 | MGnify/ENA primary metagenome ERZ1740070 (study PRJEB43018, sample SAMN04849744) | marine metagenome | isolation source: floating plastic debris | place: Pacific Ocean | collected 2008-09-01 | study: EMG produced TPA metagenomics assembly... | reverse complement strand
CATCCGTATCGGGGATGAGCGGTATCAGCAGCGCCGCCACAATCGGCAGCAAAATGATGGTGGTTAACCAAGGAAATGTTGCAAAGTCCATAAATAAGGCCAGTTTTTATAGCATTAGCCACATCGCCCAGGGCATCCATTGACCCCTAAAACGGCTGGAGCAACGGCGAGATAGCTGTGTGGATCGGCTGTCGCATAGCTGCTGCGGTCTCAGCAGCCGTTAGGCCTTACTAACCACTGTAAGAATAAAAATATTGATCCCCAGATCATCTGCGGGATTTCTTAAAGGTGTGTAATGGGAACGTTACACACCTTTAAGAATTTATGAGCTGACAATCACCATTGGATAGTCACCACAGATAACGACGGTCTCAAGATCGCCAGTATTAGAGAATACAGACTACTGCGCCAGCTGAAATATTCTCTGATTTTTCAGATCATCCAACCTCTTAACCTCATAGAGAGGCGATGCACGATAGTTATCCAATAGCTGACTGGAGGGATACAGAAGAAAAGGGGAGCGATCCCCTATCTCAATCTGACTCAGATCGGTCTCAACAGAAATAAACAAACGGGTCTCGGGGGACAGATAATGACTTAGCTCCAACACCTGCCAGCTCGGACCATCTGTAATTAATAAAGCATCGGGCGATGCGTTAATAGTCTGAACAATTTTGAAATTATCCAGGCTCAAAGGTTTAGTCCACCAAATGCCAGCATTGGCACTAACCAAATTAGATACCGTACCGGCCCCCAGCAACGTCACAAGCACAATGCTCCACAGCCATCGGGTGACATTGTTTTTAGCCACAATCCCATGGGTTATGGGATAGGCCACAGCTAGCTGAATTCCCAGATAGGCGGGAATAAAATAGCGGCTTACGCTGGACCGGCGACCGCCTGATATCAGGTCCGGCACAATCAGCGCCGAGGTAATTACTAAAATTAGAAAAATAATAAAAGCAGCTGCTTTTTGAGGGGCCTGTCTAAGCAGACAATAAATTGCATAAAATACTAAAGACAGAATTAAGAGCGCCGGAATAAGTACATAAAAAATTGGCGAGCTGGAGTCAAGATTAATATCAAAAAATAGACGGCATATATTACCGATCCATGTTTTGACCAGACTCGTAATCGATGTGTCTTCGTATCGCCACGAACTCATCCTGTCAATATTTTTATAAATCGTCCACAGCCAGGGTAAAAAACTAATGAAGCTCACTGCAGCAACAGCGACAAATCGTATGACATTAGTCAGATTTCTTACCACTTTAGTAGCGATTACATAAAGGCCATGACCAGCCACTACAAAAAGCGTGAATGGAAACGTATACAGCCCAGCAATCGTGGTCACTGTGTAACCAAGCCAATCAGCCAGTTTCTGAGTTCTCAGCGCCCTCAGCAGATACAAACCTGAAAGTAATGTGGTCAAAGTCCAAAGACTAAAGGGTCTCGCTTCTTGAGCATATAAAACATGGAAAGGAGAAATCGCCAAAATGGCAGCTGCCAAGAGACCAAATAAAGATGACCCCAGCAGCTCATTTCCTAAGAGATAAACTACTGGTATTGACAATAGGCTAATGATTGCTGACAGGCTTCTTTTAGCCACGATAGAATCATCCGTAAACCGAATCCAGACACGAGAAATTAAATAGTAAAGGGGTGGATTTTGTGGTTCAAACTTAGCCAGCACATTAATAGTGTCTATGGCAGATTTTTCAGGGGAAAGCCCCTGATATTTATCCAGCAACTCAACACTAAACAACGTATCTTTAGGCAAATCATTATAGATTTCAGCTAAGTCGTACCCAGCAGTTCTCGTTGAATTGATTACTTCATCATGCCAGTAGACCTTAGTACCGATGTTGAAGAATCGAAAGAAAATACCGACAGCAATAACAGCAAGTAAGATGATTTTCCATCTTTTGGAAATTTTCATGTGTGTTTAGAAAGCTGCTGTACTACGTAATCAGATTAGAACCACATTAAAGTAATAATCTTTAAGTTTCCTCTCGAAGAAGCTAAATATCCAGGTATAGCAACAGTTTAAATATCCCAAAGCACAGCAGCGTAATCGTGGAGAAAACGTTACCCTAAATTGCTAATACGTTGCCCTCGTCTTCCTACTCACCATAAATCCCCATGTCCGTCGCCGCCTATTTCAACGCCGATGAAAACGGCCATAAGTCATTTGAGTTACCTGGTGCATCGCCTCACTACAATCCTGATCGACCTGGCCAGGTTGAACACATTGCCCTTGACCTAGACTTTGATATTCCTCAAAAAAGCTATCAGGGTACCTGTGCTATTCGTCTTAATCCGGTGCGCAACGGTGTAGACAGTTTGACCCTTGACGCCGTTAGTCTGTCGATCAGCTCAGTCACCATCAGCGATGAGCAGCAGCCGTTTGACTACGATGGTGAACAGCTGCATATTCACCTCACTAAGCCCACCCTGGCGAGTCAGCCCATTACCCTCACCATTGCCTACTCGGTTAAAGAACCCCAGCGCGGTATTTACTTTATTGCCCCTGACAAACACTACCCCGATAAGCCTTATCAGGTCTGGACCCAGGGCGAAGATGAAGACTCTCGTTTTTGGTTTCCCTGTTTTGACTATCCCGGACAATTAGCCACCTCCGAAGTGCGCGTGCGGGTCCCGAAAAAGTATTTTGCTCTGTCTAATGGTGAGCTAATTTCGACCACAGAAGACGGTAAAGCCAAACTCTATCACTGGCAGCTCGATCAGGTTCATCCTAGCTATTTGATGACCTTGGCCATTGGTGAATACGACAGTATTGAAACCGAATGGCGTGGTCGCCCTGTGCGCTATTACGTAGCGAAGGGACGGAAGGACCAAATCGAGCTAACCATGGGAAAAACGCCCCAGATGATGGAGCGATTTAGTCAGGTGTTTGGTTATGACTATCCATTCTCTAACTACGACCAGGCATGCCCCGCTGACTTTATCTTTGGCGGCATGGAGAATACCACCACCACCCTGCTGACTGACCGCTGTTTGTTAAATAAACGTGCTGCCATTGACAATATTCGGTCTGAGACGTTGGTAGCCCATGAGTTAGCCCATCAGTGGTTTGGCGATCTGATCGTGATTAACCACTGGTCCCATGCCTGGGTAAAAGAAGGGATGGCTACTTACTCAGAGGTCTTATGGTTAGAAGAAGCCTACGGTCGTGACGAGGCTATGTACTATCACCTTAACAATGCGCGCGAGTATCTAGCCGAAGATGCTAGCCGCTATCGCCGTCCGCTGGTCACCCATATCTATCGCGAACCTATTGAGCTATATGATCGCCACATTTATGAAAAAGGCTCTTGCGTGTATCACATGATCCGCCAGGCATTAGGCGATCAGCTATTTACTAAGACTCTGCAAACCCTGTTAACAGACAATGCCCACACAACTGTAGAAACAGTTGATGTCCTACGGGCAATTGATAAAGCCACAGGCAAAAACTTACGCTATCTGTTTGACCAGTATGTCTATCGCGGTGGTCACCCAGACTATTCTGTTACCTACAGCTGGGATAGTGACAGTAGTCTGGTGAAGCTAATGGTTACCCAGACTCAGGTGGCTGACGGTAAATCCCAGGTACAGGAAGGTTTGTTTGATCTAAAAATTCCCATTGGGTTTGGCTATGTAAACGGTGAGACTGCCGATGTGCAAACCGTAACTGTCAGAATTCACGAACGACAGCAGGCATTCTACTTCCCGCTGCAGAAAAAGCCCGACTTTGTTAGTTTTGACGTGGGTAATCACACCCTTAAAACTGTAAAGCTGGAGTATCCGCTTAAGGAGCTGCAGGCTCAGCTTAACTATGACCCAGACCCCATTTCCCGTCTCTATGCGGCCAAGGCCATTGCCAAAAAAGGGAGTTTAGAAGCTGTAGAAACTCTTGGTAACGCATTAGTTAACGACTCTTTTTGGGCAGTTCGAGCTGAGGTAGCAGAAGCATTAGCAACAATTCAGCTAGCCCAAGCCGCAGAAAATCTTTTAAAGGGATTGGATGATAACCACCCTAAGGTGCGAAGAGCGGTGGTCAATGCGTTAGCGGGGGTAAAAACAGCAGAAAGTTATAAAGCTCTAAAATCTGTTGTTGAAAACGGCGATGAGAGTTACTACGTCGAAGGTGCAGCGGCTACAGCCCTGGGTAAAGTGGGCTCTAGCACCTTAGACAATGGCAAAAATAAAGAGAAGAAAACTCTCAAGCTATTAGAAATGGTGCTAAAAGAACGCGCTGGCTGGAATGAGGTAGTGCGTTCGGGGGCCATTGCTGGTTTAAGTGTTTTCAAGTCATCTGAAGCCGCATTAGAACTGTTGTTGCCTTATACCGAAATTGGTGTGCCACAGGCGTTGCGACTCAATGCCATTCGGTCATTGGGTAAGATTGCAGCAGGTCAGAGTAAGGTGAATTGCGATCGCATCCTAGATCGGCTTGCAGCCATTGCCCGCGAAGAATTTTTCCTGACCCAGGTGGCTGTGGTTATTGCCCTGGGTCAAATGGAAATATCCGGCGCGGTACGAGTGCTGCAAAATCTAGCTGAGCAGAGCCCTGATGGTCGAGTCAAACGCAGAGCTGAAGAGGCGATGGCCAGAGTGCGCAAAGCTATTGGAGCCGACAAAGCCGTCAATGAGCTTCGTAAGGATCTCGATGAGTTAAAGCAGCTAAATCGAGATCTAAAAAGCCGCCTAGAAGCCTTAGAAGCCAAAACCAAAACAGAGAAAAAATAGACTAGCGATCGCAAAGAGGGGGGGCATTGTGCCCCCCTCTCTGAAACCCCAAAATAATGAGCACCCCTTTTTGGATGCCCCTACCGAAAATCTCACAGCTGCAAAGGGTTATGCCCTACCAACCCATTGCTGTAAACTGCGATGTTTGATCAAATGCTTCAACCGCAGCGCTATCCTCCAGCAATGCTGGCTCAGCCAATTTTTCATCCGAGATTCGAGTCTCTGCACAAAAAGAGGCCGTATTAAATCCGCCAAACCGTTTTACGATACTGCTCCGCATCCGCAACTCTGGAGTTACAAACCAGAAACGCTCGACGGAACTCATGCTTTCATATTCAGTTTCTAAAATTAGACCATTTTCGTCGTCCATTTCATAGCGGCCTACCACAGGAACAATCTCAGCATAGCCCCGCTCTCTCAGCAGACGACCTTTACGAGGATTATCTGCATCGGGAACCAAGGCAAAAATCGTAGTACCTGCGTGATTTTCATTATCACGGTCCCAGGCCATTTCACCATTCCATGCAACGTAGGCACCCCCTACTGCCAGTGCTGGGTCAATGTCGTGAAGTTCACAGATGGCAATGACTTTTTCATGTTCTTTGTCTAGGGCTTCAACAGTAATGTTGGAACCGCCTAGTTCTGCCCGACGAAAGGGTAGATGATGGGTAGTCCGTTGGGATTGCCATTGCCCAGCACTATGCTGGAAGAATTCCATTACATCCATAAGGAAAGTGAGTTGAGGCCGACTTTTACTTATGATAAACCGTTGGCGAGAGGGTTAGGTGCTCTAGAGTTAAGTCAGCTAAGATAGGACTAAGTTCAATGTCTAATCATTGATGGCTAAAACTGCACTAGAGCTGACACCGGAAGAATGGAAGCGCTACACGGTACCTAAAAGGCAAGTATCTGCTGAGGTCATGCAGCGTTGGGAAAAAGCCTGGAAGCTGATACCAAAACTAACAACATTGTTGAGGGATAGATTTAGTGCAACCCAGATAAAGGTCTTTGGTTCTGCAATCAAGGTAGACTACTTTTCTCTGGACTCAGATATTGACTTAGCCGCTTGGGACATTCCCAAAGGTAAATATTACGAAGCTTTTTTAGCAGTAATGGACTGTAGCGAGGAATTCAAGGTGGATTTGGTTAATCCAAATACCTGCCGACCTTGGATTTTAGAATCGATTGACGAAGAGGGCATTGAAGTTTGAGTAGATTAGCTCAGCGAATTGTCAAAAAGTGTTTGGCCAAGTCGTCACCAAACTCAGGGCTTTTGCCATTTTTTTAGAACAGCGTGCAGAGAAATGAGAAGAGTACAACACACGCTATCTAAGGTTCACGACGAATTTGATCGCCGTTGAGGTCAGTGCGGTAAATATAGATCTCCTCGGTTTCGACATCGACGGCCTCAATCTGCCAACCGTCAGTAAGAGCAGCGAGGCAGAGTTCGGCAGGGCCACCAAGCCCAAGACAACCATCAGACCAGGTTTGGCGACTGTAGCCTTGGATGGTGATTTGCTCGGTGGGAATGCCCAGAGAATTAGCCAACTCAATGCGCACTTGAGTTTGAATGTTTTCAGGTAGGGGGTTTTGATCGACCACTGTAGGAGTACTGGAAACAGGCTGTGATACTTCGGCTTGAAGAGTGCACCCGAGCAGAAGAGGAATACTGAAAAGCAGGGATGATATGGAGCGCATTTTTAGACTGATTGGGGCAAAACAGGTCTACTCTAGCTTTAGTCATTTGAAGCCCGAAGCTTGTTACAGATTTTGAGACGAAGGGTCTCTTAAAACCTGGTGGACTGCACCATGACGGGCATCCATCTACCTCCAGACTGTGACACACTCGCTTTCACCAGTCGGAGTTATCGATGCGACTGATTCGTATGCCGTCTCTTTAGCTTTAAGAGAATACTAGATACCTGTAAAGCTTTGGAAGCAACTCTCTTCTAAGAGGTTAAATCACATATTCAACCAAGAGAGATAAACTGGTATTACAGATTTTGAGACAGGGGGTCTGATACCACAACACTGATCTTTGGGTAAGCTATACCCCATGGGCCATTGGCATATATCTAAATTCTCTCTTCAAAGGCTAAAAGCATGACAGAGATCACACAAATCTGTAAGGTAGATCTCATCTTTTGTTGATAACTGCCCAGAGTAAACTGCCTTGATTTAAATCGTAAAGTTCCCGGCAAGAGAACAGTTTTCAAACTGGCCCTTATTTCTATCAAAACGGCATCTTCTCACAACGACGTTGCAGTGTTTTAACCTGTGACGCTCAGAAGAATGGACCTTGTTTAGTATGTCTTCATGAACAGATCGCTAGGGTCTAAGTGTTGCCGCTGGGTGCTATCTATTGCTCTCTTCGGAGAGTTCCATACTATCTGCCACATTAGTTAAGAAAATATCTATCTCTAAATGCATTGGTTTATACCAATGTGCGATTGTCTGAGTCAGTTAGACGATCACTGTATCGGAATCAGGTGTGTCATATCCGCAGCGGCACTTATTGTCTCTTATCGTTGTCACCTTCAGGATGCACACACAAGTAATGGCTGCAAATACAATAGGTCTACCATTGGGCCTAGTAGAAAATATTGATCTTGTTATTCGTCAGGATGCGCGCGAATTAATCGAACGTATCGAGCAGGGACTGGCGTCTGAGCATCTATCCAAATCTGCATATCGTGAGCTGGGCAAGTTGCTTGAGCAGGTGCCCCATTTAGAACTTACTAATGACCAGATGCTGATACCGATGATGCAGCTGGCGGTTAGTTTATTGTTGCCGACAGAGGCAGCACCGAAAAACCACCAGTCTCCGGCAATGTCTATGGCAGAACGGGTGTCATTGGCGCGGGATATTCGTAAACGTATTGCTCGCGAGATTCGTATCTATCGCAATCCATTGGTAGCGGTGTTGAGTGCTGGCGGGTCTCCGGCCGCACAGCTAATTTCGGGTCTGACCTGGTTTACGATTACGATTTCGTTGCTGATTGGCAGCACCACAGCTGCGCGGCTATTTTTGTCAAATCAGTATGACATTGGCTATCAGCATGGCATCAGTCAGGTTCGGCCTAATGAAACTGATAATGAGCCTAATGGTAGCCTCGTTGAAGGGGAGCCGTCAGGGTCTACAACAATCGATGAAGGAAGAACCCAAGGGTCTCAGGTAGATCTGTTTTCGTCCCAAGAGTGGCAGTATATCCAGCTAGTGCTGGCAGCTGGTGGTTTGGGCAGTATCGTGAGTGTAATGCTGCGATCGCGAAAACTTGAAAATCGCAACCGTTCCCAATCGGTCATTCCATTCTTTATCGGTTTTTTTAAGCCTGTGGTCGGTACGGCTTTTAGCTTGCTAGCGGTTGCCCTGATTGAGTCAGAAATTGTGGTGGTGTCTGGGTTTAACCCCAGCGAAGCAGACGCTCAGTCCAAGTATCTATACTTTGCGATCGCATTTATTGCCGGTTTTAGTGAAGTGCTAGTACCCGACTTTCTGGCCCGTACCGAAAAATCAATGCTGTCGGGCAGCAATAGTAACAAAAAGGATGATCTCTCCTAGGTAGATTCGGATAATGCGTGGCGGCTCCGTAGTTCTTTTTACGGGGCCGCTCTGCATTTGGCGCTTGTGCAAGTTTGACGCTATATCAGCCGTTTTGTTGTTCCTTATTAGCCCATGGTAAAGCCTACTCTTCTTAGTTTATTAATGCTGAGCACTATTCTGGTAACCCATGCCCAGGCGGCTCAGCGGTATGGTGCGATCGCTATTTCTCGCTCCGGTGACTGGGGTGTGGCTTCCAATTATTTGTCCGCTGGCAGCGCTGAGCGTGAGGCTTTGCGCAGCTGCGGCGATGTGGGTTGCGCAATCCGAGTCTCATTTAGGGACTGTGGCGCTATTGCTGAACATAACCAGACATTAGCTTGGGGAGTGGCATCTACACCAACAACTGCTAAAGATCAGGCTCTAGAAGAGTTAGATGGGCAAGGTGAGATTCTTGCAGAAGTTTGCAATCGTCAATAATTTGCAACCGTCAATAAGTAAGAGAGCCCAGAACTTACCTTGACTACAGCGGCAGGGGCATCGGTCAGTTTTGACCGATGCCCCTGCCGCTGTATCAGGTGTTAGATATTCTGCAGATGGCTAACAGGTTGCCACTATTTGGTTAGTTTAGTTGTAAGTTGTTTCTCTTTAGACAAAAAGCGACCTGATGGCATTGGTAGGGGTTCTGAAACAATCTTTTCTGACGCAGCTAGCTTAGTCAGATTTATGCTTGAGTCACTAATGCTAGGTGCCGTTTGAAACGGTGAGCTGGCGAGACAACATGATCTCCAACCTGACCGAACAGGTACACTAAATTGTGAACATTCCCCCCCACGACGCCCGACGGGCGTATAAAACCGACAAGAACCGCATCGACCAATTCCACCTTTTTGATTGCTCATGAAAAATAATCGAGAGAGTTAACTAAAAGCCTTCACTATTGATATTGTGAATTAATTGCTCTAAGCAATCTGATATCTTAAAAATGTTAAAAGCGTGATGCGCCAAGCTTCTACAGTTAATTCGTTTCACAATCTTCATTAATAATTTCTTTATGTTTCATTTATATAAATCAATATTCTTTTGAAAATCTGGGATCATTTACAGAGCAGCGATCCCAGAGAGCGCACGTTTCAAATCAAATAAAATTACAGTAGACAAAAGACCCTAAAACATTCATTAAAAATTAAATTTATGTGTGATAAATTCTCGGTTTTTTGACTGTTCCCGATTCAGTGAATAAGTCGATCTAGCAAGACCCTCTACATCAATAATTTTTTAGTTTCCCGAAAAGCGGTAATACCGATTTTTTATTTCCAAGTTTTAACAATGCAGATCGAACACATTGCCCATCTTGCAATTTCTCCAGGTGGGCAGGAACAGTGACACTCCGGACAGAGCTCTTGAGATTGCTGCTGTTTTTTCTTAGTGGCTACCCATTGGGTATAGGCATCTTCGGGAGTTTTGACGGGTAGTTGTTCAGAGGATGTTTCAGCTGTTGTGATGCCGATGTAGCTGGGGTGAGCTTTAATCCAGTCGCTGACTGGCTGAGCCCTACGGATAGGCTTAGTGTGCCACTGACCACTCGAAAAACGAATATCTTCTAGCGGCATTTTAACCAGATGATTTAGCTTATGGAGAATGCGTCGACGTTCTAGAGTTAGTGTTTGGGCCCAAGATGCGTTGGCCACGCTAACGTAGAGTACGTGACGCTGAATACTGACAGGTTTGGTTTGGCGAGCAACTAGGTGGCCGACGGCTTTGGGCCAGTATTCGGTTACCTGTCCAAACTGTTGGCGGGCTTGCCAGCCGGGATGGGTTTCAATGTCAGTAATTAGCGATCGCAATCCAGAAAATCCCATCTTTAACTCCTTAGACAAGACCTGATGTATAACGTCTCTTAGCTAACGTGCTAACGTATGGTCTATCAATTATTACCGCACTCGTACCCACTCATTCTAGCTCTGTTCCATGGTTTCCCCCTCAGACCCAACACCTCCACCTATGCCACCTCGCCCTGGTTCAGGGCCTGAGACAGAGATTAATCCGCAGATGGAAAATGTTCTGCGTAATCTCAATGTGAATCTTGAGGATGAACTGACCCGTTACCGACGTCAGCGTCATGGCCGGGTACCACCACCGCCACCACCTCGTCGAGCCGCTCAGCGTCAAACCATTGATTTGATCTCTGTGTCAGCAAACGACACAGCGGCAGAAAAGCCTCAGCAACCCCCTACACCACCGCCGCCACCGCCTAATCCATTTCTGAAGCACAAGGCGTCTGAACCAGAAGAGAGTGCTGAGCTACCAGACACTGAGCTGCCATCTGATGCAATCGAGCCTGATGCACCAGAGATGGAGACACCTGCTGAGTCAGATAGTCCGGCGCTGCCCATCCACTCTAGCGAGGCGCCCACGGAAGGGTACTTAGAGTCATCAGAGGAACTTTTGAGGAGTATTGAGGAGGAGGAAGAGCAGCCAGAGCCTGGCTCAGCACCAGAACCCTATTCTCCAGAACGGAAAAGCAATAGCTTGTTGAAGCTAGCGGGGTTGGTATTGGTCCTGTTAGGAGGCATCGGTGTAGGATTTGCGATTACGAATCCAGCCCAGTTTGAGAGTTTGCGATCACGAGTTTTGCCTGGCACCGATGTTGAACCGGCAGAAACAGCTGACAGTGACCTGCCTGAAGTACCAGAGACTCCCAATCAGCCTGCTACAACAGCAGACCCATCAGAAACAGCATCAGACTACAGCCCCCTGGGACCTGACCTATCTACCCGAGAGTTTCAGGAACTAGATACGATTGATGACTTGGTCACTCTAGATGTTGACGGTGCTGGTAATGCTACGGGCACCCCCTCAGCTCTACCCAACCCCGCTCAAACACCGCTGCCAAACCCGGCTCAAACACCCTTACCGGCACCAACAGATACGCCAGCGAGTCCATCAGCCGCTAATAGCCCAACGCCAGCAACGACTAGCCCGGCAGCGGCTCCTCCAGCTAACAGCGCACCAACAAATCCGGCAACCGTAACTAGCCCAGCTCCAGTCGCAACCGGCTCAAATTTCTATGTCATTGCCAGCTATACAGGCGATGCATCTTTGAATAAAGCCCGTGAATTAGTCCCTGATGCTTTTGTCCGCGACTTTGACGCAGGGGCACGGATTCAGCTGGCGGCCTTTGACAATCAGGCCCAGGCAGAGGAGCAAGTGGCCTTTTTGACCGAGCAAGGGATTACGGTGGAACTCTTTGGCCCCACCAACGAATAGCCCCCGCTAGGCGAATAGCCCCTGCTAGGCGAATAGCCGCTATGCTAAAAATAGCGGCTGCCTGGCAACAGTGCGGCGTTTGCTTGCTAAACCATAAACCTATCTATGGGCTATCTATGGGATTGTTAGACCGTTTCTTTCGGGTGGTGCGTGCTGGCCTTAATGACGCCCTAAATGGAGCCGAGGATCCAGAGAAACTATTAGAACAAGCAACTGCAGACATGCAGGAGAACTTGCTACAGCTACGTCAGGCTGTAGCGGTTGCGATCGCAACCCAAAAACGTAACGAGCGCCAATACGACCAAGCCAATACCCAGGCTCACGAGTTTTACAATCGTGCTCAGAGCGCTATGGCTAAAGGAAATGAGGCCCTAGCACGTGAAGCGTTGACTCGCCGTCAGAGCTATTTAGAAACAGCTCAAGCATTAGCAAGCCAGCTGCAACAGCAAAAAAACGGCGTTCAACAGCTCAAAACAAATATGCGAACCCTGGAGAGCAAAATTGCCCAGGCCCGCACTCAAAAAGATATGTACATCGCCCGAGCACGGTCGGCTAAGGCTAGCCAAAAACTAAATGAAATGATGACCCAGATCAACGGAGGGACTTTCTCTCAAATCGAAGACAAGATTTTAGACATGGAAGCAGATGCAGCAGCAGCAGCAGAACTGAACAATCTCAGTCAAGACTCACTGGAACAAAAATTTTCTACATTGGAATCAGGTCATACCCCAGACGACAACCCAGTAGACATTGAGCTCGCTGCCATAAAAGCACGTCTACAGCTACCCGAGAGCTAACCAATTAATTTCTTCAGCCAACCTAAGTTTTGCCGTTGGCTACTCGAGGGCTGTCTGTCGATTGTTCAACTGTCTGTAGACCGGCAGCGTAAAGTGAAATGTACTGCCTTCTTGAGGCAGTGAATCTACCCATATTTGGCCATAGTGAGCCCTCACAATGCGCAAACACAGAGCTAGCCCAAGTCCATAGCCATCCTGAGACTGGTCGCGCTGTAGTCGAAAACTCTCCTCAAAAATACGAGCCTGCTCATCCGCTGGAATACCTGGTCCCGTATCTTGAATGCTTACTTGAACCTTTTGAGTGGTGCGATGCAGGGCTCGAATCATCACTTCTCCTCCCTTGGGCGTGTACTTCACCGCGTTATCTAAAAGATTGGTAATTACACGACGCACCTGGTTTATGTCCGCATGCACCCGAGGTAAATCCTGTGGAATATCAAGCTGAATAACTTGTTCCTTATTTTTCACTTTAGTCATCATGGAGTCCATGACTTCTCGGCAGAGTTCCTGTAAGTTCAACTCTCTTGGAAAGATATGCAAATCGACGCCTGCACCATGGGCCGCTTGCAAAATATCTGTAATCATCCGATCAATGGAGCGGATTTGAGTTTTAGCATTGCGTAACAGCTGTACCGTCAACTCTGGTCGAAATCGACTTCGACGCTCACTATTCGGATCATAGCCCATCTCCAGAGTTTCAATCGCAATCGAAGCCGCCGTTAGTGGATTACGCAAATCGTGGGCCAGCATTGCAATAATGCGATCCTTAAAATCTAGCTTGGCGTTAACTTCAGCATTCAGCTGTTTGAGACGAAAAATTTCATCCGAAAGGTGAATAATTTCCGTCGACTGAGCAATTGACGTATTGTCTAAAAGACGCTCATCTTGAGCAACATTCTCAGGAGCAACTTCTGCTTGCCAGCGAGACCACCAATAATCAATTTGCGAAATAATGTCACTACCCGTCAGGGTTTGACGTCCCACCGCTGAAATCTTAATTAGCGTAGGAGTGATTACAAGTTTAAAGTGCTCGGCCAGATAGGGCTGTTCGCTAACATCAATCACCTCTAAAACCGGAATAGTTGTGGCTTCTAAGGCCTCAATATGTTGACGGATTTGACGAACCTGCTCAGCAGAACTTGGCCGCTTGTCAATAAACAGCAAGAGCTTTAGCGGCACTTCAAGGAACGGCATAGATGAACGTTTGACTCCTGCTCAGCAATACGGGATGGCTGGGTGCCTAGCTAATTATTTCTTTAGACTACATCGTTCCAACGTTGGATGACGTTAGCTGCCGAAAGAATTATCTAGATTGTCCTTACTATTGCAGCTAACCCATGCTCTATGCCAGTTGCAAAACCCTACCATGCGGAATCAAATGCCTCAGATTTGTAGGGAATCATGGCAACTATACAGACGACTAACGTAGACGCAATCGTTAAAGAGATATTAAAGGAACAAACCCAACCAAGATTTTGGGCAATTTTCTCACCTACAGTGATAAATAGAGTTTCCTTCTGATTGCATCAAGTCATTCGTTAGCGGTACTCAGGTAGACACAGTGAGGCGCGATGGTTATGCAAGTTTTATCAGTTATTCAACGTCACATTCATTATCAGCATAATCAAAAGCGCGTCAAGTCTGTCTTACACATAGGAGCTTTGTTAATGGGCGCGGCGACGTTGCTAGCAGCCCAGGCAGCCCAAGCAAGAATGGTGGTACAGCTCTCTACAGAGACTGATGCTGCTGTTATTCACCCTCTATTAGCCCAAGCTGCTGTTGCTGAGCATCTAAGTGACGGCATTTATCTCTTTGGCGAACAGCCTCTGCCCGATCAGCTACAGACTGCTTACATGATTTTTGAAGCACGGGCCGGGCAGGTGGTGGGAGCTTTTTATTCTCCATACTCTTCCTTTGATTGTTTTCAAGGCACCCTAGAAAACACACAGCTTTCCTTAGCGATCACTGAAACCTATTCCAAAGAAGAATACGCCTACGCTCTAGACCTTGAGGATACAGCTATTGCTGGTCCTGGTGGCAGTCAGTTTGGCATAGAAGGCTTCCATCAGATTGAGGCAGTTAGTGAGAACGACGTACGCATATTGAATACCTGTCAGGATTACTACAGTCAGACAATCTAACCTAGCAGTTTTACCATTCGTTTAATCAGCTACAGTTTAGTTTCGCCAGCTAATTTATTTTCCTTAGTAGCCTTTACTAACTATCCAAAGATGCGACGGCAATGCTTTAGCCATTTGCTGAGACATTGTCTTATCTTTGTAAGTGAAAATCCTTTAACTTCCCTGGTGGTCGTAGGCGTGAACGCAGCAGAACAAGCCCGTAGTATTGAGTATGCAAGTAAGATAGCCGCTACTGTCGGTGCCTTCAAAGGAGAGCTTCCCGATTTACGCTCTGATCTCAAGCCATGGGCCAATGATCCAGACACGAGAGAACTTGTCGACCCAGACTCTATTGATATCGGTTTCCACTTTCCTGGATTCAGCCGTTCGTTTAATTGCCGCAGTTTGTTAGTGCAGATTCGTCTCCACGCAGTTCCAGACGATACCACCCAGAGTGCAGCTGACGCTGTCACCAGTATTGTTAAAGCCATCGGTGTTGATGTAGTTGGGTTTAACCACCATGGTCAGCAGTGGCACCTGTCTACCATCAACAACTGGCAGTTTGAGGGGGTAGCTCCACCCCAAGCTGGCGCTGGTGAAAAAATCAAACTTTGCTGCCGACAAATTTTTCAGGTATTTAATCCGAGTACTGATAGCTAATACAGTATCCAGTTGTCTCACTGCTCGCAAAACTTTTAGATGACCTTGCCTCGGGCAGTAGGATAAGTGAGTACACTGCAACTCAATTCAATGAAGACCGTTATCTCCGTCGAGCTACCCCAAATCCAGTACGACATTAAAATTGCCACTGACGGGTTGCAGTATCTTGGTCCCTGGCTGTCAGCCACCGGTAAACAAGGCAAGGTGCTACTTGTTTCAAACCCAGTTGTTTTTAAGCATTACGGCAAAACCGTCTTAAACTCATTAACCAATGCTGGTTTTGAAGTCTGTCAGTGCATTTTGCCCGCTGGTGAACGTTACAAAACCCTGCGTTCAATCGAAAAAATTCACAACATTGCATTTGAACATCGATTAGAACGCAGCTCCACTATGGTGGCCTTGGGTGGCGGTGTTATTGGCGACATGACTGGCTTTGCAGCAGCTACCTGGCTAAGAGGCATTGCTGTGGTCCAAGTACCTACCTCACTGCTAGCGATGGTTGACGCATCCATGGGGGGCAAAACTGGCGTCAACCATCCCCAAGGCAAAAATTTAATTGGCGCCTTTCATCAGCCCAGTCTCGTGCTGATTGATCCCAACGTTCTAGCGACACTACCTGGTCGTGAATTTCGCGCTGGTATGGCTGAAGTAATCAAGTACGGCATCATCTGGAACGAAGCTTTGTTTGCTCAGTTAGAACAGGCCAAACGCCTTGACCAAATGCGCCATATCAGCAAAGAGCTGCTCCACGACATTCTCAACTATTCCTGTCAGGCCAAAGCCGATGTAGTCAGTCAGGACGAAAAAGAAGCTGGACTGCGGGCCATTCTCAACTACGGCCACACTATTGGTCATGCAGTTGAAAGCCTGACCGGCTACAAATCAGTAAACCATGGCGAAGCTGTGGGTCTCGGTATGGTAGCAGCAGGTGCGATCGCAACCACCCTAAACCACTGGACTCAAACATCCGCCGAGCGTCAGCTAGCCATCATCAAAAAAGCCAGTCTTCCCACTCAACTCCCCACCAACCTCAACATTGACCACATTCTCACCACCCTCCGCAACGACAAAAAAGTCAAATCCGGCAAAGTCCGCTTCGTCCTCCCCAAACGCATCGGCGAAGCCTTCATCACCGACCAAGTCACCAACGACACCATCCGCAACGTTCTAGAAAAAATGTTTTAAGAGAGAGGCAGCAGTAGCTAATGGGCAATGGATTAAACCGTGCGAACCATTTGCTCCGATAAACTAAACCTAAGGTAGGTATCGAACGAAAACTACTTTTTTACGGTGCGTAGCGAACGCGGAGCAGCATAATCCCCCTTGCCGTAACCCAGTGCAACTACTTGTAACTCATAACCAATCCATGTCCTTTCGGGGGATGGGGGGAAGTTAGGCCCCCACGAACAGGAGGGGTTCGGGGAGGAAAGCCCTGAGCAACCCCTATCACCATTTTTCAACCTATACCCAAAACAACCCAAAACTCAATTCAACCCGTTAAATTCCATCCAGAGCAGCTACAAGGGCTGCCCCTACATCCCCTAATCACCATGCAAACCAAAACCAACCCAACTGCCAACCTCGAATTCCCCACCCGCACCGCCACCGTCACCCGCACCACCAAAGAAACCGACGTCACCGTCACCCTTAACATCAACGGCACCGGTCAGTGCAACGCCAACACCGGCATCCCCTTCCTCGATCATATGCTCCACCAAATCGCCTCCCACGGCCTCTTTGATCTCCATATCCAGGCTAAAGGGGACCTCGAAATCGACGACCATCACACCAACGAAGACGTCGGCATTACCCTTGGCATGGCCTTCCATCAAGCCCTCGGCAACCGCAAAGGCATCGTTCGCTTTGGCCACTTCGTTGCTCCCCTAGACGAATCCCTCGTCCAGGTATCATTAGATTTTTCCGGTCGTCCCTATCTCGCCTACGGTCTCGACATCCCCACCCAGCGCGTCGGCACCTACGACACCCAGCTAGTGCGTGAGTTCTTTATGGCCGTTGTCCACCACAGTCTCATGACCCTCCACATTCGCCAGCTTGACGGCATCAACTCTCACCACATTATTGAAGCCACCTTTAAGGCTTTTGCTCGCGCCATGCGTATGGCCACCGAGATTGATCCCCGCCGAGCCAACGCCATTCCCAGCTCAAAGGGCGTTCTACAGGTGTGATCGTAAAAACCAGCCAATAGAAGAAGACAGCGGGCAACCATTTATCTAATGAATGAGCCTAATGCTTATTAGGCCAGAGGTAAGGTCAGCAAAGTCTGATCATCTCGATGTAGCGTCAGAGTGATAATGCGATGTTCTACAGTTGGCACAGTATCTAGAGAATGTGTGCGTGTGCCAGGGTTCACGGTATAGGCGGGAAAGCATGCTGCGCTGAGGCTTAATCGTAGAGCTTGTCCAGCTATTAAGCGAAAACAGGTGGGGTGTAGAGACAGCAAAACCATTTGATTGTGCCCTTCATCAATACGCTTATAGCCCTGGGTAAGATTAAATACCCGATGGTCGGGATACACTACAGACAGCACAGCACACAGGTCATAGCTAGACGCATCGGCTTTAAGGTTAAGCGCTACCGTCACGTTTCCAGCAACCGCTACATCCGCTTCTAACAAACCAGACGTATAGGTAAGAACATCGCTACGACCATCAATAGCGCTGCGGTCAAAAGAGCCTGACGGAAAACTCGCATGGCCCCCTAGGGAGGGAACAGGTCGCCATGGATCATGGACAAACACATCGGGAACTGTGGTGGCTGCTGAGCTTTTTGCAGAAGATAACACCAAAGCTCCATCGTCTTCACGCATGGCAGCTAAACCAGAACTCTCTAGATAATAAATCTGCGTTTTAGTCTCGCCAGGCCACTGCTCAAACGTTAGCCACTGGTTACTCCCCATCTCAAATAGATGGACAGGGAGGGGCTCCAATAGCCCCGTATCCTTAAGCCAATAATCAAACCATTGAATTTGCAGCCTATCGATCGGATTCATGGCCTCAGGGCCAAAATCGATATCCCCCACCTCGCGACTCCAAGGAATATGGCTCCACGGTCCAACCCAAAAATGCTGAGAATATTGGCTACGCTCAGCCATTTCCCGAAACAAACGAATATCCCCGGTTAAGTAAGGATCAAACCACCCACCCACATGGAGCATCGGCAGATCTACATTAGTTAGGTCCGGTTTGAGCGTTTGCCAATAGTCATCATTATTAGAATGGGCAAGCCAGTCGTGCCAAAACGACTCTGGAGCATACTGCTTAAGCATGTCAGGATAGGCCGCAATAGCACCATTCAGTGGCAAATTGCGCGATGCGGCTCTCAGGGCATTAAAAGCAGTGTCATCGCCTTTTAAACGAGCTGTTTCCGCTGCTAGCTGAATTGCCCAGCCCAGGCCAGCCTGTAACCGCAACGCTCCATTTTCGTAGGCCCAGTCATGGTATGGGTCATAACCCACCATGGCGGGGGCCAGTGCCTTAAGCTCAGAATGTCTGGCTTGGGCAGCGTACAGCTGGGTCATTCCTTGGTAAGAAAAGCCATACATCCCCACGCTGCCATTGCTGTTGGGTAACTGGGTCGCCCACTGAACGCTGTCGTAGCCATCGTTGACCTCATGGGCAAAGAGCGCGAATGTACCCTCCGAGGTTCCTCGTCCTCGCACATCCTGAATGACCACAATGTAGCCGTGGGCGGCATACCAGATAGGATGGGCATAGACAACGGTGGATGCGATCGCACGCCCATAGGGCTGCCGCATCAGCAACACAGGCCAGGGACCCTCCCCTTCGGGATAGTACACATCTGCGTCCAGGCGTACACCATCACGAGTACGCATTACCTGCACACGCTTAGGTTTTACTGGCAATAAATCAAATGGCATTAAATAATGCGAGTGCGCCCCAAAACAGCCATATCTTCTTCATCTAGCTCCGCAGGGATACCATTGTGAATCAGTTCGGCAAAGTCTTCATTGGGCACCATCACACTCAGCAGATACAGCCTCTTTGAGCTAGTATTTTCTACAAAATGGACGCCGTGGGAAGGAACTAAAATGCTGTCACCGGTGCGAATAGCTGAACTTTTACCATCGCAGACAACGCGACCTTCTCCTTGGATTACATAGAACATTTCCACAGCAACCTGATGACGATGGCTCGGGGTTCTACCACCGGTGTCAAAGATTTCAACACAGCAGGTTAACTTAGCATGGCCCAGGGTGGGGTCCACCAGCAATGCTAATCGATTTTTATCATCAGGACTGATGCGAAATACTTGATAATCGTGGGGAGACTTGAGTACGGGTAAAACGCAGCTTGTGGGCAGATCACAGGTACTTTTCATTATCCATATAGTAGCGGCGCTACTTCAGATTAAAAATCGTCACTGAACTCAGGGCGGTCTTGCAATAATTTTTCACCTGTAGACCCGATAATGCTGCCAAATTGGCGACATATCCGATGTCACAACACCAAGGCACACTTTTAGGTTTCAGACGTCAAACGATAGCAAATACAGCGGGTTTTGCAGCCAGTAGTGACTGCTCGATCACACATAGCCTTTGTAGGCTGATAAAATAGGCCATTGCCACAGATATATCTCGCTATCGTTGCGTTTAACTCAAAAAATCATCACAGTTGCTTTTCTGTTTTTGCCCCTTCCCCCTTGGAAATCTGTAATGTGCATATTTAGCCGATTGCCTTCATATGTCTGAATTAGAAGGGTACACTCTAGCTAAAAACAACTATTCTTCTCTGGTTAGAGGGTTTAACCGTTGAAAGCATTATTCAATTGCTGGTTGCTATGACCAGAGCCCTAAAGCCATGAGCAACAAAACGAGTACCCCATGGGGAATGCCAGCATGAGTCTAGGGGCATGGCACTATGAAAAAAATGTCGGCGGCGTATTGGTGTAATGGTAAAGGCAGCTAATCCTATCGCAGATATTTTAGTCATCGATGATGATCCGATCATTCGACGCATTCTGCAACGGATGTTGCAGAGTCAGGGTTATCGTGTGGCTGTCGCAGAGACTGCCGCTGATGGCTTAGAGCAGGCTCTAGCGATTACTCCACCCGTAATTTTATGTGATTGGCGTTTACCTGGTTCTATAGATGGTCTAGAGATTTGTCGTCGGTTAAAAGAACATCCCGACCTGTCAATGAGTTCGTTTCTTTTGATTACGGCCCATGCAGAAACGGCTAGTCGAGTAGAAGCGCTGGAAGCAGGTGCTGACGATCTGCTAATGAAGCCCATCGACATGGCAGAGCTAAAAGCCAGAGTCAAGTCTGGTCTACGACTCTGTCAGCTGACCCGTGATCTCAAGGAGCAAAAACAGTACTTAGAAAATGAGCTGGCAGAGGCTGCGTCCTACGTGCAGTCTCTACTCCCTAGGGATACAGACAAACCTCCGGTTAAGATTCAAACTCGGTTTCTGCCATCGCAGCAGTTAGGTGGAGACTGTTTTGACTTTTACTGGCTAGATCCCGACTATTTGGTGATGTACCTGCTGGATGTTTCAGGGCATGGCTTAGGGGCAGCGCTCCTCTCTACATCGGTGTTGAATGTCTTGCGATCGCAATCCCTGCCTGGCACCAATTTTTACCGCCCCGACAAGGTGCTTGAAAGTCTGAACAATATGTTTCAGATGACGGACCAAAATGAAAAATACTTTACTATCTGGTACGGCGTTTATAACCGAGTTAACCGCCAGCTAATGTATGCCAGTGCTGGCCATCCTCCAGCGGTGTTACTATCTCCACCGCCCACTGCAAAACCAGATACCAGAAATAATGGGGCTGCCATGGCTGAAACCATGCGTCTACGCACGCCAGGTATGCCCATTGGTATGATGCCGGATACAACGTACACCTGGAAACGCTGCTCAATTCCAGACGATAGCTATCTCTATATTTTTAGTGACGGCGTTTATGAAGTTCCAGAAACATCAGTGGCTGCAACGGGTGAAATTCATGGATTAGACAGCTTTATCGAGCACATCGTTAACTGCCCTCGTCCAGGCCAGCTAGATGACCTCATTAGTCATGCCATTATGCCTAGCATAGCCATTGGTCAGGATCTAGCTGATGACCTCTCTCTACTAGAGATTAACTTTAGTTAGACGGTTAAAGGGGAAGCTCTACAGAACCTCCCCACCCAAGTCTCTAATTCTTAAAGTCAGTTGGTCCCTGATAGCCAGATGCTTCAGCTAGCTGGGCTAGGGTTTGCGTTCCTGGTAGAAACTGACCGTTGACCTCCCAGGTAGGAAAGCCAGTGATCTCAGGTACAGAGCGGCAAAGAGATGTTTGGGAATTTGCACCATCGTCTGCGCACTCAATGTAGGGCATGTACTCCTTAGCATCTTGACCAAATAGCTGTTTTTGGTCAAAACAGTGGGGACACCAGTAGGCACCATACATTTTTGCATCCACTTCTTTAAGATGCTTAGCTAGAGCAACTTCTGCCGGCCCAGAGGTATTCGTAACAGCAGGACCAGAATTTCCACCACTGCTGGCTGTTGCAGTAGGACCATTGATGCTAATGGAATACACCCCAATGGTGGCAACCAAGGTGACCATTCCCATAATCACCCCACGAAATACAAGCGCTCCTTGATCGTCCCATTGGCGACCCAGCAGGGTGAGCACAAACATCGCCAGGGTGAGACCCGCAGAGACGATGCAATAGAGACAGGCGGCCCTGAGTTCAGTGGCCAGCAGATACATCAGATATCCGCTAAACACCATCATTCCTGTAGACCCTATAAATAAGAGCGGCCAAGTCAGGTTTTCTAGCTTTTGACGTTGCTTGCTGCTGGCTTCCCCACTGACTAAAAGCGGCCCCAGGGACAACGCCACCATAGACAGGTATGCAAGACAGCCAAATAACGTCAGCGGAATACCAAAGACATCTGCATAGGCGCTAGAGAGCACCTGGTCGCAACCTTTAACCGGGCAAGCTGCATCACCGCCCATTAACTTAATTACGGTTAGATAGCCTGTACCTAGCGCTCCAACGGTTGCGATCGCACCAATGGCTGGGCGCGACCAGCGATAAATTCCACGAGTTTCTTTACGGCGACGTCCCATAGTTTACAGATAGCTCTAAGCTCATCAAGACAAACAAAAAGCAGGGTGACTCTAATAGACAGACTGCTCCCCCGACTGCATCTTAGACAAAAAATAGGTCCTCCGGTAGAGGTATCCGGTTATTAGCGCTTGCCATTGGCCGGGATTACTTCTATGGATTGACCGACATGGCCAGTGGCACTAGCCATTAGCTGGAAATGCTTCCATAAATAGGCCGACACGATAAGGGTCAACCGGCTGGTCAATCTGCCCCCACCGTTTTAGTGAACTAGAAACAATTACACCATCAGCTACTTGCATCAGCTTAGATATATTGTCCATCGTCGCTCCACTACCGACTAAAACAGGTGCCTTACCAGCTGAGGCTTTAGCATCAGTCAAATCTTGATTAGTGGGCGGCTCACCTGTGGCGGTTCCAGAAACAATCACAGCGTCCGCCAATCCACGATGGATGGTATCAGCGACTGCATTCGCCATGGCCGTCTCAGACACCACTGTACCGAGGGGCGACGCATGCTTGACCAGCACATCGGCAAACACTTTAACATCAGCCCCCAGCTCTCGGCGATAGCGCATCAGTCGATGCGCATCACCTTCAATAATCCCCTGATCGGTTGCCATGACGCCGGTCAAGACATTTACACGGATAAACTGTGCCCCGCTGCAGGCTGCGATCGCGAGTCCGCTACGGGCATCATTGCGCAGAACATTCACCCCAAGCGGTATTGCCACTACCTGCCGCAATCGACTAACCACGATGGTCATGGCACTGACCACAGCTGGATCAACCACATCTTTTGTAAATGGAGCATCAAAAAAGTTTTCTATGATAATTCCGTGCACCCCTCCAGATGCCAGGGCTACGGCTTCTTGCAAGGCTCGATCAACAACGCCCTGTAACGACCCCTGCCAACGGGGTGACGATGGCAGCGGCAGCAAGTGCACCACTCCAATCACAGGCGTTAATGTCTTAAATAATGTAGTTAGCTCCACAGGGATTAGTTAGTTAATTGTTGAGTTACGCTGATACAGAGTGACCAGAGTCTTTGAAAGCTTTTTTTCATCAGTTGTGTGTAGGGTCTACCGACCGATTTTCTAGACACACCAATCCTTTTTCTAGGTAGACCCACAGAATTGTATAGTTATGTTATAATTTCCTCAACCGGGCAAAAATAATCGCTACCCATCTAGATATCAACTGCCAGCGGTGGTGAGTCATTGCCCAAGAGAAACCAAAGGAATTGCGGTTTTGGCATTATCGAGGACACTTGGGTGGGGTGCTAAGTCATCCATGCGATCTCAACGCCTGCTTTGGAGACTAGCATTTTGTTTTTCCACATAAGAATTTATGGTTCGTAAGCCAACTGTAGCTATCTCGCATTTAGGTTGTGAGAAAAATCGCGTCGACACTGAGCACATGCTGGGCCTCCTGGTGAAGGCCGGATATCAGGTAGACGCAAATGAAGAGCTGGCTGACTATGTCATCGTCAACACCTGCAGCTTTATCGAGGATGCTCGACGGGAGTCAGTGCGCACCTTGGTGGAGCTAGCGGAAGCTGACAAAAAGATTGTTATCGCTGGCTGTCTAGCTCAGCATTTCCAGTCTGAGCTGCTTGATGAGATTCCAGAAGCTGTGGCTTTAGTAGGCACTGGAGATTATCACCGCATTGTTAATGTGATTGAGCGAGCTGAAGCAGGGGAGCGTATTAAGGCTGTTTCTTCAGAGCCTACCTACATTGCTGATGAAACAGTTCCTCGCTATCGCACCACTAACGAGGGGGTTGCTTACGTTCGTGTTGCCGAGGGTTGCAACTACCGTTGCGCGTTTTGCATCATTCCTCATTTACGGGGAGATCAGCGTTCCCGCCCAATTGAATCAATTGTGGCAGAAGCACACCAGCTAGCAGCTGAGGGCGTTCAGGAGCTTGTCCTCATTTCGCAGATCACTACCAATTACGGTATTGACATATATGGCAAACCTAAGCTGGCAGAGTTGTTAAGGGCTCTAGGTAATGTAGATGTCCCCTGGATTCGCATGCACTATGCCTATCCAACCGGGCTAACTCCAGAGGTGATTGAGGCTATTCGCGAAACACCTAATGTTTTGCCCTATCTAGATTTGCCTTTACAACATTCTCATCCTGAAATTCTGCGAGCGATGAACCGTCCATGGCAGGGGCGCGTTAACGATGACATTATTGAAAACTTGAAAGCAGCCTTACCCAACGCAGTACTGAGAACAACGTTTATTGTTGGGTTCCCTGGTGAAACAGACGCTCATTTCGAGCATCTCAAAGCGTTTGTAAAGCGCCATGAGTTTGATCATGTTGGTGTATTTACCTTCTCTGCTGAGACTGGTACTCCAGCAGCCACCTTGCCAAATCAGGTTGAGCCAACAGTTATGCATCAGCGTCGAGAAGACCTGATGTTAACTCAACAAGAGATTTCCTTCAGACGTAACCAAGCCCAGATTGGTCAAGTTGTGGATGTTCTTATTGAACAAGAACATCCAGGTCAGGGGGAATGTATCGGTCGTTCAGCTCGTTTTGCCCCTGATGTTGACGGTCTTGTCTACGTTAAAGGTGCACCATCCTTAGCTCAGATAGTCCCTGTACGAATTGATGGAGCTGATACCTACGATTTGTTTGGCTCTGTAGTGTCTAACAATGCTGCAGCTCTGACTAAAACACCTGCGCGTGTTTCTCTTTGAATTCTCGCCTGCACTCATTGACCACAAAGGAGTATAAATGACATTGTCTTTTGCTGACCTCGGGTTGTCTGAACCCCAAGCTCAATATTTGGATGAACTTGGCTTCAAAGAGCCCACCCCCATCCAGGCCCAAGCAATTCCCCACATGCTTGCCGGGCATGATGTGGTTGGTCTAGCCCAAACCGGAACTGGTAAAACAGCTGCGTTTTCTCTGCCGATTTTGGAGCAGGTCAATATCAATAAGCGTGCTGTTCAGGCGTTGGTGCTCACTCCAACTCGTGAGCTGGCTATGCAGGTTTGCCAAGCGGTGCAAAGCCTGAAACACAGTTCTCAGCTACGCGTGTTGCCTGTTTATGGTGGCCAGTCCATCGAACGTCAGCTGAGTCAGCTACGACGCGGTGTACATATGGTGGTAGGAACACCAGGACGCGTTTTAGACCTATTGAGCCGTGGTGCTCTCAACTTTGATCAGCTCAGCTGGATGGTGCTGGATGAAGCTGATGAGATGCTCAATATGGGGTTTATTCAGGATGTGGAGAATATCTTGAGCCATGCCCCGGCAGAGCGTCAAACAGCATTTTTCTCAGCGACAATGGAGCCCGCTATACGTGAGTTGGCGGCTAAGTTTCTCAAATCTCCAGTCACTGTAAAGGTCAAAACTCAAAACACTGCGCCTCAGCGTATTACTCAGCTTGCTTATGTGGTTCCCCCAGGCTGGAGTAAACCTCGCGCCTTAATGCCTATTCTTGAAATGGAAGATCCAGAGTCAGCCATTATCTTTGTCCGTACACGACGGACAGCGGCTGAGTTGACTCGTCAGCTACAGTTTGCTGGCCACAGTGTGGATGAATATCATGGTGACCTCAATCAGGCTCAGCGAGAGCGTTTATTGCTTCGTTTTAAGCAAGGACAGGTCCGTTGGGTAGTAGCTACCGATATTGCGGCCCGCGGTCTCCACGTGGATAACTTGACCCATGTAATCAACTACGAGCTGCCCGATAACCTCGATAGCTATGTTCATCGGATTGGCCGCACCGGTCGTGCTGGTCAAGAAGGCCGTGCGGTCTCCATTGTTCATCCGCTTGAAAAGTATCAGCTACGCCAAATTGAGCGTCATTTGAAACAGGAACTCACATTCTGTAAAGTTCCAACTCGTGCTGAGATTGCCGCACGTTCTCTAGAAAAACTGCAGTCTCAGGTCACAGAAGCAGTGACCAGTGAGCGGCTAGCCTCGTTCTTGCCAATCGTTTCACAACTGACCGAATCGTATGACCCTCATACGGTAGCAGCAGCAGCTTTACAAATGGCATACGACCAGTCTCGTCCGGTGTGGATGCGCAGCGATGAAGAACAATATCTAGCCGAGGAAGAACCCCGTCGTCAGCGTAGCCGTCGGGCTCGCCGCCGTCGTCGCATTGAAACACCTGCTTCCTAGACTGTTTTAATGTAGTCCGGTAAAAACTCAATAAAGTTGTGCCCAATACATCTACACCTCGCCTAAGATAGGCTTAAAGCCTGTTATTTAGTGGGGTGTCGTACTATGTTGGTGATTCTGCTAGACAGCCAGGTGATTCCATCAGCGACGGTCTGTGCCAGCTGTTTGATGGCAAATCAAAGCGGTCAACCCCGGTTGCGCGATGGTAAATTGGGTTGCGCTAGACAGTTGGAGTCTGTTGCAAAGCTGCCTCAGTACCAATGCCAAATGGGATTTCGATTAGCCACTGTTGAATCATTTCAACAGTGCGAACTTTAATACTGTCTTAGCGCTGATAGGCTGATCGAGGATCATTTTGCACAACAGCTGGTGAAAGCTGCGCTATGCTGAGGAAAACCTTGGGCTCACTGGATAGACTAAGACTTTGTGTTACCAGTTTTCCCACTCTCCTAAGTTCACTTGCTAGTATTCCTATGACTTGGCGTAGCACCACTGAAACCTCTGATAAGCTGCTGGGATCATTACCTTATCTGCTCCCTTTACTTGATGCCGTATTTGTAGGCGGAGCACTGATAAAGCTCATGACTAACTTTCCAGTATTAGCACCGGTAGGGAACGTGCTTTTACTGTTAAGTGCACCAGTTATGTTTGTTTACAGCTTAGTGCCGTTTGGGTTTGGGTCCATTGTGGTCTTTTTTGCGCTTTTCTTTTTAGTCGTGCGCAATCGAAACATCAGCCATTTTATTCGGTTTAATACACTTCAAGCAATTCTGATTGGGTTTATTATCTCTATCGGGAGTATCTTATTAAGTCTGGTTGCCATACCAGGACTGGAGCTAATTACGGACGCTTTCTATAATGTTTTGCTGTTTGGTGGTGTAGCCGCCGTTGGCTATTCCATTTTTCAGTGCTTGATGGGGCGCTACCCAGAGATTCCTACAATTTCAGAAGCTGTGCACATACAAATTGGCAGATTTTAGGCAGCGTCTCAAGGTAATTCAGCGCCTTTTTCTGTCGAACACTTGTTGCTTCCTGCTATGATAATGGGTCCTTGCTTGTCACTAAGATGTGTCAAGCCATTTAGCCCATAAGGAGCAACATGAGCAATTTTTACGAAACTATGTACATTCTGCGGCCTGACATTAGCGACGAGGCCGTCGATAATACGATTGGCAAATATCAATCCATGATTAAGGACAAGGGTGGCGAAGTGCTAGAAACCCAGCATCGGGGTAAGCGTCGCTTGTCTTACGAAATCAATCGCTACCGTGAAGGTATCTACATTCAGATGAATTATCAAACACCAGGGGACACAATTGCTCCTATGGAACGCGATATGCGTCTGAGTGAGGATGTCATCCGTTATTTGACATTAATCGTTGATGAGCCCCAAGAGTCTGAAGCCGAAGAGGCACCTCCTCAGGCAGCTCCCTTGGGCTCGTAAGTGCTTTGAAGCCTGGTTAGAACTGCTTTCTAGCCTCTCGCTCAATACATATTTAGATAATGGGCTGTAGGCTATTTTGCTGTCTACAGCTCTTTTTATATTTGAGCAATTGCAAACCTGTTGAATAAAAACCTTGCATTTTGCGAAATTGATGCTAAATTTGTGGGCACTTAGGTGTTATCTTCAACTTTTTTGAAGTTAGTAAACATTGTTTAACCCTACTAGTCGTTTGTTTGCTTAGGTTTTACCTTTGCGAAGGTTAGAGTTTGTGCTTGTCGGCGGTTAAAGGATCTTCACTGTTAAATCCATACTGATGCGGTTTGGATTTGTTGGCTTTTTGTCGGCATATTTGTTTGTTAGAAATCCAACTGTTGTTTGATCGCTAAATTCAGATAGATCGACAACAGCTTTAGATGTCACTGTTAATACTGTAGGAGTGAGTTCGTGCCCCAATTGACTAGGTTAAAAACATCTGATGCGCAGGTAGAAGTTGCTCGTTTGCAAGAAGAATTGCACATGAGAGATCAGTTGGTACAACAACTGTCTCAAGAGCTGTTTCGACTAGTAAAAGGAAATCAGGATTTTTTACCATCAGCAGATGTTTCTGAGCGTCACCAGGCGGAAGTAAGAGCCCTGCGAGAGCAGCTACAGGGTGTGGAGACACAGGTAGCGTTCTACCAAGAACAGCTAGAAAGTCGAGACGAAGAGACTCACCGTCTGCGGCAGACGGTGCAGGAACTTACTGATCGCACCCGCATGTTAGAGCAGGTAGTGCAAGAACTCCCTAAAATCTACAAGCAGAAGTTTTCTGAGCGGATGCTGGCGGTTAAAAATCGGGTAGCTCGTATTCAACAAGAAAACCGTCAGCTCAACGCTGAATTGCAAAATGTTAGCTACCGTTTGGCAGTGAGAACTCGTCGTACTCAGCACTGCCTCGATTTGCCTACATTCCCTCAATCTATGCTGGGTACTACGTCAATGGCCAGCTTTTCAGAGGTTTAGGTTCATTGTTAACGCTTTAACTTAGTCATCAGCCTTCTCCATCATGGGGAAGGTTTTTTGGTGTGTGAGGTTTGTTCCGAGTGATAACAACCCATATCGGAAGATAGTTCATGTAGTTATGGGGATAGCTAAGCCTGACTGCATGAATTTCAGTGGTTTCCATCACGTCAGACCTACCAATTGTAAGAAAGAATGAATAAAATAAAAGAAAAATGACCCAACCTCCATGCATATAGCCCCGCTACCTTTTGATTTTTTTTCTCTTGAAACAATTCAGACATTGGCTCAAGACTATGGTTACTGGGCCATTTTTTTTGGCATCATGCTCGAAAACATGGGTCTACCCTTGCCTGGTGAGACGGTAACACTGGTTGGAGGGTTTTTAGCTGGTAGTGAAGAATTAGCCTATCGCTGGGTATTGTCTAGCGCGATCGCAGGTGCCGTAATTGGCGACAGCATGGGCTATTGGATTGGGTTTTATGGTGGCTGGCCCCTACTGCTGCGGTTAGGCAGCGTATTCCGCATCAGTGAAGCTGCTTTAGTCAATATTCGCGATAAATTTAGCCAAAATGCCGATAAAGCCGTAATTTTTGGACGATTTGTAGCATTGCTGCGTATTTTTGCTGGGCCTTTAGCCGGTATTGCCCAAATGCCCTACTGGAAATTTTTGTTGTGTAATCTCTTAGGGGCTAGTTTGTGGGGAACCGCTATGGTCACCCTGGCCTTTTTTGTAGGGCGCTTAATCCCACTAGGCACCCTAGTGGGCTGGGTAACACAGTTTACAGTGGCAGCGCTTGCCCTAGTGATTCTCTGGGTTGCTGTTCTATGGTGGTTAGAGCGTCGTCAGCACACTCCAGCTCCAGACTAATCCGGTAAAGTTACATAGTAGTAGATACCCTGCGTCAACAGCGTTAGGTACATGCGACGATGCCCTTTGACTGTACCAGTGAAATAATTGGCACAGTTAGTAAATGGGGCAACGTTATGACCGGTGTTGAGTTGATTATTTTTGGTGCAGGGCCAGTATTTGGTTTCGTGATTTCTTTAGCTGCTTGGCTATGTGAGGGGCGCTACTCTAGCGATAGCCATCAACCATATAACCATGATTGGATTTAATGCCGCAGTTGATTTTAGTCACAGGCCCTGCTCGGTCTGGTAAGAGTGAATGGGCCGAGTATTGGGCAGAACAGACCCACAAAAAAGTAATTTATATCGCCACATCAACTGTGTCAGCTGACGACCCTGAGTGGCAGCAACGCATTGAACGCCACCGAGCACGTCGTCCTGATAGCTGGCAAACCCAGGAAGTGCCCAGACAGTTAGCAGATGCTGTCCAAATGGCACATGCAAACAACTGCTTGTTGGTTGATTCTCTGGGAACCTGGTTAGCAAACCATCTAGAACAGGATGATCAAGCGTGGCGGCAAAATGTTGATACGCTGCTGGACAGCCTTGCCACAGCCCCCTGTGATGTAATTTTAGTAGCGGAAGAAACTGGCTGGGGAATTGTGCCCGCCTATCCTATGGGGCGTTTGTTTCGCGATCGGTTGGGAAGTTTAGTACGACACATTGGTGCGATCGCAACCCATGTCTATCTGATTACCGGCGGGTATGCCCTGGACCTAAAGCAGTTGGGAACAGCGTTGCCGCCTGGTCCTTAAAACCCATGGGTTACACCACAACCTTGAAAATAGGTTAACGTCTCTAAATCTCTAAGACTAAAGCGTTAGGATGAGACCGTAACAGTCACCGTGCTGTAGCAAATGTTGTTTCACAGTGCGAGGTGGTCTATGGCGTCCCCCAGAGAAGTTCAAAACTACTTAGCCTATTGGTTTCAATTAGGTAAGTCAGTACACATTAGTAATGGACGCACAACTGAGCGTCCAATCCCCGTCCTAGAAGGACATCAATTTAGTCGTGCCTTTCAAGACTGTTGGCAAGACATTATGGCTGTAGGTGGCCGTGACTGCTATCTAGACGGCACTACAGAAACCATCGAGCAGCTTTTATCATCCCGATGGGAAATTACAGACTGTGCTCGCTGCAGCATCCCTGTGGCCATGTCTAACTTGATGCCCGTAGCGCAGCTATGCCCGTGTGGCGATATTGATACCTGGCCAAATGATGACCTCCCGGCTCCCCACATGCCAATCAATAACAGCAAGCACTTTAGCAGGCTCAAAACACGCCTCAATGCCAGTCATCAAAAATCGACCAAAAATAACTTGGATAAGGCTTAACCAATTTTTAGGCGGCTAAGCGCTCTACATCATGTACGTAAAAATCGTGGGCCATCACAGTGTTGGGAAAAATGGCCTGCGCTTCTGAGAGCAAATCTTTTAATTGAATAGTATTGCCTGGGGCATAGCGGGGACTAAAGTGAGTCAAAATCAGCTGCTGAACCTGGGCTGCTAGGGCCACTTGAGCTGCCATGGTAGATGTGGAATGAAGCCGCTGATAGGCTAGCTCCGCATCTTGGTGCGCAAAGGTGGATTCATGGATGAGAACGTTGGCATGCTCGGACAGATCAATGGAGCGATCGCAAAAAATGGTGTCAGTGCAATACACCAGCTTACGTCCCTCAATAGTCTCACCGCAAAGCTCAGCGCCATTAATCACTCGACCGTCTGGTAGGGTTACTGCCTCACCTCTTTTCAAACGTCCATAAATGGGGCCAGGAGCAATCCCTAACGCAGTGGCTCGTTTGACATCAAAGTGACCAGCGCGATCTTTTTCCACAATGCGATAGCCAAAGGCAGGGACCCGGTGCTCTAGCCGTTGGCAATAGACACTAAACTCTCCATCGTCACAGACCTTGCCCGGCTCTACCGTGTGGACTTTAATGGGGTACGAAAAGTGAGTTTGAGAATAGCGACGACACGCCTGTAAATAGTCGTTGAGCTTGGGTGGGCCATAGATATCAATGCGTGACACATTGCCCGCTAATCCACAGCTGGCCAGCAGCCCCATCAGACCAAAAATATGGTCACCATGCATGTGGGTGACAAAAATACGTCGGATCTGGCTAGACTTTAGATCGCTTTTTAGCAGCTGATGCTGAGTTCCTTCACCACAGTCAAAAAGCCAGACTTCCGCCCGCTGTGGTAGACGCAGAGCTACGCTTGACACGTTGCGTACCCTGGTTGGTACGCCAGAGCTAGTACCCAGAAATGTTATTTGCAAGGGAGTATTTTAAAAAGCAACAAAATATAGCTGGCAACCCTCCATCATTATCATCGACAAAGGTTGCGTTTGACTGCGTCCTCAGTATGGCAAACAGCGATAAGAGAGCGTGAGTTTTCATTTACTGGCCTGACCTTAAGCAACGATTGACGGCTAAACATTGCCGAGAATGAAGACACTAAGCCAGTGTGTAGCCAAAATTTAGAGATTTTGATAGCTAATACATCAAGATTTCCTGACTTTTTCGTTTTTCCGACTAAATTGCTTTGATCAGTAGATGCAGGTATTGACAGCACTTGAGTAGATTTACTGAGTAACCTCTCCACAAACTCATCGCAATTTAGTAAAGATTCATCACGAAAAAAAGTGTACTGATTGTTACAATATCGTACGGAGATTGATTAGGCAGTGCGCACGACGCATTTTCGAACGCCTCCAAATGAGAGATAAACGCAAAGTCAAAAGACTTCTTAAATCGGTTCTGAATTTAGAGCCGATTTTTCTTTTAACGAATTATTGTGAACTATTCTTAGTTTGCTAATTGATAAAAATATCCTGACGGACCAAATATCAAGGAGTTTGGCCAGTCATCAGGGCCTGCTGCAGATACTTAATAAAGTAATCGCTGGCATGGTCAATAAGGGCAGGGCGAATACGCTGCCGATAGGTCTGGTTAAAGACAGTACCTCTGATGACTTCTCGTTTAATCAATAAGTAGGCGCGAACCCGCTCTGAAATGCGTGTTCTGACCTGAGCACCGTTCACAATGTCGCCATTAAGCGATATTTTAGCTCCAAACATATCTGCCAAGTAGCGGCGCACCGTACCAGAATAGTTCAACCAGTTGGCCTCTAAAATAGCGGATTTGACCGATAGAGACGGATTTTCATACAGCAGGCGACCCACGGCAAAAGCAACCAGATCTGATGCATAGTCTTGTTCAGAGGCAAATTTGCTGAGTAAATCGTTTAGAACTTCTGGCTGATAGATTTGAGGGCCATACTTATCGAGATACACCTCAATCGGTTGGGCTGTGTCACCAATGGCGGCTGTATATTCGCGACTATCGTAGCCACGCCCGGTCATCAGCTTGGAGGTTACCCATAGCACTCCGTCGCTAAGGGTAGAGCGCAGATTGCCGCCCCACATCTGGTCTGATAGGGCAGCCATAAAATGAGCAAAGTCAATGCTTTGCCCCATCAATACAACCGACTGATCGTCTAGCTCACCGTTTACAAAATCTGGATTGCTACCCGCTACAATTTCCCAAAATTTGTTGGCATAGGAGGCTCGTGTGTAGGCCCGTAAAGAGCGAACCACCTGAATTGAGGATTTTTGCGATCGCTGCTGCTGATAGTCATCTATAAACTGCAGCATCTTTTCTAAATTTGCTGCCATTGGTTTGCCAGGTGAACTACGGATGCTAGGTTAGCGCTTAACGACACAGGGAGATCTGTAGCCAGAGGACATGCAATATTTATCAGCCGTTCTTAATCCCAGGTTGCCAACCGATCAGACCAATGGGTTAGTAGCTCACTAATTTGTGCTCGTCGTGATTCAAAGGTGGCTGCTACCCAAATTAGGCTGATACCGAGCATGATACCAACGGCCCAAAGCAGGCGGCCGTCGGTACCCACAAACATCATGATGGTGCGCAGTATCTGGAGCGCAAAGGTCAGCGTACCTGTGTATAGATAGGCCCGAACCTGAGTCACCAGACCAAGACCAATAAAACCAAAGCTAATCAGCAGACTGAGCCCAATAAAGATGGGTGGACCGATGTCGGCTTGAAAAATAGCCGTTAGCCCAATCAGCAATGTGGCCAGACTGCGTAAATAGTGGCGCTCCTGACGGGCGGACTGCCAGCGAGGGTCAATTTCTAAAACGTACAGAGCCGACAAACCCAGAATAGTGCCTAACCACAGTGTTGTTAGCCAGTCTTGATCGAGCAGATAGCGCAATAAGGCCCAGTCCAGCAGTCCCAGACTTAGATAGCTCAGGCGTCTGACCTGCAGCCGTTTTGCCATAAACGCGTAGAACGCACCCACCAGCAACAGACTCTGGGTGACAACGGTCGTCATGCTTAGCAGCACAGCCAAAATTGGCCAGATTAGACTCATCCGCTGCCACGGACGCAATGCCCAGCCCCAACGCGGCCATGGCTGTCTGTAAATGAGCAGGCTAAGACCGCAGGCGAGTAACGCCCCCCAGCTCCGTAGCAATGTCAGATTAGTCAATAGCTGCTCAACACCGTAGGGGACTGCAATGGTGGCAATCGTGAGACCGGTCCAGGTCCACTGTCGGTAGCTGTGATGGTCGTTACTAAAACGGCGGGTTTCGTCATCAGCAGTAGCCATAGCAGTAGCCATGTAGCCTGGAAACCAGCGGTAGTTGCCTTTGAGTAAGGCATAGAGTGTGAGCAGGCTAGAAAGACCGAGCCACAGCACAACGCCTGTACAACTTTGACCACTGAGCATCGCCAGCCCCCCTAAAAAGACTGACAACACCCAATGCACCAGAGCAGTAACACTCAATTCGGCATACGTCAGTTTGCCGTAACGCTGCAGCCAGGAATTACCTAGCAGATAGAGCAGTGCGAGCACACTGCCCACCAGCCCTAGCACTGTCAGCCCATCCCCAATGGCACCGCCGCTAGCCTGCAGCATACGATAGACCACTAGCTCATAGGTACCTAGAGAAAGCAGCCCTAAACCGCCGTAGCTGAGAGGATGTAGGACATCTTTTCGGCGGCTAATGGCTAGGGTCACGCTGCCGACAACGATGGCATAGAGACCGGTTGTGGCTGTAAAGGTTAAATGCCCCAAAGTTAATCCCAACGCACCGTAGACCAACGGAATATAGTGCCAGCTAGACGGGTAGCTACCCTGTTTTTTAGCAGAATATATAGTCCCCATTAGCTGAGTCGATAGACTCAAGCCCACCATGGCCGCTCCCAATAGCGGCAAATTGACCTCCTGACGCCAGATAGAAAGCCCCAGGGTAACCAGCACGCCGACCCCGTAGGCAAAGTCCCAATAATCTGGATTCGTTAGTCGCCTCTGGGTCAAAACTCTGGCTAACACCAGTGTTGTAGCAGCGGCACCGTAGCGGAATACCAGGTCGATATCAGGGGGTATTGCCTGGACCAGCATGTTGATGACCGCCCCAAAGCTATGGCTCAGAACAATTGTCAGCGTCAGAATGAGATAGAGTGCGATCGCTAAGGCACGACTCCAGCCCTGACTGGCAGCCCCATAGGACTTGAACAATGACTGAGTCTGTCGATTGAGCGGGCGGGCCAGATTGCTTAGAACCGCAGCCCATAGCCCCATAGCCAACAAAAACTGGGCACCGTTGTCAGGCCAAGGTTTTGTCATCAGCCATAGCCAGATTGCAGCTGTATGACCTCCAACCACCGCAAAGCCCACCGTCAAAGCCGGTAACGATTTTTGCGTAGGCCAGCGACAGCTGTGGAGAAACAGCAGCCCAGCACCGAGACCAAAGACAACGGTTGCCATTGGCCAGGAACTAAGTAGAAAAACCTGCCCCCCGAGGGCGATGACCGTCAACAGTGTGGCCAGTTGAGGACGGCCTGTGGCAAAGTTTGGTTGATATACCAGCCAGGTGAGTACGCCCGGCACCAACAACCAGATAAGTGCTCGCCACTCCCCCCAATTGTCTAGCAGCAGCGTGTAGGCAATGACGCTCAGTCTAATGCCCAAATACCACGCAGACCGACGCCATGTGGGGTAGCGTTCACCAGCCGCACTCGCCAGCCACTCTAGGGTGGTGAGCCCCAGGAAAACCAACGCCCACTGCAGCTGAGTCCAATCTGCACCAATGACCAATAGACCACTCAGAACAGCAATCAGAAATGCCCCATGGGTGCTGTAAATTAACGCATCAGACGCTGAGCGACGCAGATATGTAATTGCACTCAGGCTGAGGGTCAACCCAATCAAACTCAGGGTAAATAGCCCTGACCCAAGCTGAGGCAAGGCACAGAACACCAGCACAACGCTAATGCTCAATGCTAGCTTCTCTGTTAGTCTGGCCCAGACAGTTTGCTCTTGGATTTGAAACTGCTTGGCGGCTAAAACCATCAGCCCAACATAGCCATGGAGCCATATACCGGCAAAGCTTAGACCGCTAATAGGGACACGACCAAACGGTTCTAGCGCGGTCAACAGCGTTTGCCTCAGACCTAAGGGCAGCGTTAACCAAAGCAGACAGCAAACCTGTAGCCCAATCAACCAGAGCATAGTTAGCGTGCGCTGCTGTGGCTGTTCCTGGGTTTGCCGATGTAGGTGTGTTAATAAAAGCCAGCTGGCCAAGCCGCTAATCCCTATCGCCTGTAGGGGCTGCTGATTAACACAGCCTAGCCAGCTGATTAACATTAAGCCTGCCCCTAGCTGTGGCCATAGGGGATATTGGGCGCATAACCGACACAGCAGCCAGCCACAGGTGCCAAAGGCGAGACCTAGCTGATCAAGAGGAACCTGGGCAATCCATAGACTGCGTACTATGAGCAACAGAAGTGCGATCGCAACCAATACGCTGCCAGGTTGCGGCTTTGGTTTATCCGCGGTCTCGGCGGTCTCAGCGGCTGGACGCTCAGGTACACCCCAGACCAGATTGACGGCACTGCCCAATGTTCCTATGTAGGTGGCGGCTAGAGGCCAAACCCCTATGCCCCACCCCCAGTGCAGCCAACTCAACCCCAGTAAATTCAAACCAGCTCGTGGTTGGGGCGCCAGAGCCAGCGTCAGTAGACTCACCCCTAACCCTGCGACTATCCCCACCAAGCTGCTGGCCAAGCCCAGGGCATCCATCATCCACATATTGAGCGGAATCAACAGCAGCGTTGCGGCCTTGAGCATTTGGGCGGTAGTTTGCAGTTTGGCTTGATTTGCTGCCCAGCGACCCGCCCCCCCAAAAGCCAGGGTATACACCAACAAAATGGCATATTGACCAACCGGTGAAAACGACTGCCACTGGCTAGCTGCCAGTACACCCGATGAAATCACCACCAAAAACACCCCCAGAACCAGCAGCCATAGCACGCTGATCTCAGCTAAAAATGACTGCACTAGACTTGACTTAAAGCGCGCAAACGTGAGTCGAGGTGATGAGGTGCGTTTCTTACCTGTGGTTTCTACTGCAACCAGGGTGCCTTTGGCAGGTATTAGAGCAGGCGTTTGCACCGGTAGAGGACTGCATAGTTTCCGACCAAAGCGGAAACTATGCCCTTCAGAAATTAGGCACAAAACTATCCAGACATATAGCTCCTCCAAA
>ERZ1740070.254-NODE-254-length-37471-cov-17.138711_pt1 | contig 37471 bp, 35 predicted proteins | sample MGYA00581734_ERZ1740070 | MGnify/ENA primary metagenome ERZ1740070 (study PRJEB43018, sample SAMN04849744) | marine metagenome | isolation source: floating plastic debris | place: Pacific Ocean | collected 2008-09-01 | study: EMG produced TPA metagenomics... | reverse complement strand
ACTTATCCAAGTTCGCATCCAACCTAAACGCTACTTTTTGAGGAAGCCCTAAGTATTCCCCAGCCACCTACGAAAAGTACATCAGCTTACCAGAAGCGAAAAAACAAGAAAAAGTTTAGGAAGCGTGCCGGTATTGAGCCGGTCATTAGTCACTTAAAAAGTGACTTCAGGCTATCGCGCAACTTCCTGGCAGGTGTAGATGGGGACCGGCACAATCTGATGATGGCGGTATCCGCCTTTAACTTTAGAAAATGGATAGTCGCCTATCAGGAAAGGATGAAAAAATGGTACCAATTCTTCAGCACGATTTTTAACCAAAATAACTTATGCATTAAAATATTTATACGCTAGGCTACTTTTTAAGGGACGACTAGCTATACACACCTCATACTTCAAAATAGCGTAATCGTCAGTGGCTATATAAATACTACCTCGTGCCAAAACAGGCGCCGGATATCCAAAACCTGTAGTGAAGGCGTTGGGTCGCTTGCAATCAAATTTAACATCATATACAAAACGTCCGTTAAACTCAAGAACACCAACTAAAGTAAGGTCATATGCTGCAGTCCTGAAAAGTACATTGTCCTTATCCATGATCACATCGTGCCCTAACATCAGCCATAAACTCCCGATACCCTGCCATTTATGTTTTGCCAATTTGGAGTTCCGGTACTGTAATACGTTCCCGAATACTTTTGATTTGGGGAGAAAACCGTTTTCCAAATACAACATAACTGAACCCTCCTCCTTAAACAGAACCGAATCTTCTTTGTAAGAAATTGTTCGATAAAAAACTTCCTGATTAAAAGATTTAGAACAATAGTTTTGACTGATCTCTTTCCTGGCTTTTTTGATGATATCCTCCACTTCCAGTGGTTTGTCCATAATTACCAATTCAGGTAGCATATGATCTTTTGGTTGTAGAAATACCTTTATATCATCTTTATTTTTTAATTCATTCAAATTTAAAGTGTCATTGGCATAGCCTATACTGGAAAATACAAGTTGCCCTTGGGTTGCTGAATTAAAAACAAATTTACCTTGGCCATTACCAGAGGTTCCTTTAGAGGTTCCAACCAATGCAATGCTGGCGAAGGGCACACCTTCTTTGGTAGTTTTATCAAATACTTGCCCGTACAAATTTTCATCACTCGACACTGTCAATTTAGATAGCTCCTCATATTGATCCAGATATTCAATGGCTTGTGGTGGATAAGCATCATGTAAAAAGTAGAGGCCATCAAATATATATTGCCAATTAGCATAAACAGGCAGGTTCCCCAGTACACTAGAATAAAACTTTTCTCCAAGCTGGCGGTAGTCTACAACAACATTTTTCAAACCTTTTTCTACCAATTCAAACTCAATACTTCCTTTTGGCGGCGTCACCATTTCCTGTAAATACCTAGAAGTTGCTATTCCAAATTTCCCCTTAAATGAGCTAAAAGCTAAACTGTAAAGCGAGTCGCCAAAGTAGGATTTGGCTATCTGTCCCATAGTTATTGCACCTTCGAGTGATTGATCCAAATCGAAGAGTTCTTCTTCAGTTGTATGAGCGTGGTCCTCTTGTGATCTCTCATGCATAGTATGAATAAAGGATCGTGTTAGATCTGTGTTTTCATAGCCGCTCATATCATTCGCAAAATGGTAAGATGCACCCCAGGCAATAATTTTCTTTCCAGGATACAGTTGCGATAAAAATATTAAATTCTTCGCCATCCACTCATCACGAGGGTTCTGTACATATATCCGTTCACCGTTTAAAGCATCAATCTCCCACCTGATTTCAAACAACCAACCTGCAAACGCCTGATGTAGGATACTTATGTGCTCAGAGCCTGATTTCAACTCATTAAGCCACTTAAGTATCTTTTTGGATTCGTAAAAAAATTTGATTGAATCATTTATATCTTTGATAAGTAATTCGGCATTTCCAAAGAAAACCTCTTCGATTACAGGCCATTTAACCTCATTGTCGGTAATGACTGCTTTCAATTCGTCCCAATATTGCCATTTATATTCCGAAGTGAAGAAGTCAAATCCGGTCACTTGAAGAGGGCGCTTGTTTTTATTTCGCTTCACATAATTCAGTAGTTCCCGAACTTCTTTTGTATCTGACCAGATAGGTAAAACACTTTGTGTTAGTTGATTGATTGAGTCATTAGGATCAAGATTATTATATGCTCGATAGTTATCATAAAGCCCGCTTTCAAAAGCTATAATTTCAAAGCCCATCTCTTGGTGAAGAAATTTGATCAGCCGCACTTTTTCCTTAAAAACGGCTCCCTCACCGTGTGACTGTTCGCCAAGCATCACTATTCTCTTATCCTTCCAAAGCTCCTTTAATGGTCGGAGATCTGAGAAGGATTGATCTGCCGGATCTGTTTCAAAGAAAGCCATAGAACCAATAATTTGCCCACGTAAAGCATGACATAACACAAATGAGAATGCGAAAACAAAATAGCGGAAGGGGTACATCAAAATTTGATCGGTCAAGTGAAAATGATCGTCTTACGACAAAGCCAACCAATCATTGTCAATGATAGCCATTGTATGTTAATGAAACTATATAAATTCACCTTATGAAAAGAATTATCTCTCTCATTTTTACAGCGCTACCATTATTTGTGCAAGGACAAACCGTATTATCGACACAGGCAGAGATCAGAATAATAACAGTTGGTCCCTATCAGGGGGAGTTATACTCAGCTTTCGGGCATTCAGGAATTAGAGTTTTAGACCCTAAAAAAAAACTCAACGACTTTTATAATTATGGAATATTCGATTTCGATCAACCCAATTTCTATCTGAATTTCGCTAGGGGCTTTCTCAATTACAGATTGGCAGTGATGCCTTATGATCGCGTGGCAAATTATTATGCTTATCAAGACCGATACATACATGAACAGGTATTAAACCTGGATTCTGCACAAATGCAAGAGCTTTTTGAGTTCCTAGTTTGGAACGCCAAGCCAGAAAACATGTACTACTACTATGACTACTTTTATGACAACTGTGCCACGAGAGTACGGGATGCCATTGAAGATATATTTGATGGCAAAGTAGAATTCGATGGTTCATACATAGCCACTGATTATACTATACGAGACCTGACAGATGTTTATCTGCCCTATCAACCTTGGGGAGATCTCGGGATAGACATTTGCCTGGGATTACCCATGGACAAAAAAGCAACACCGTATATGCATATGTTCCTACCGGATTATATCGAATCCGCCTTTAACAATGCCACAATAATTCATAATGGCAAAAAAGTACCTTTGGTAAGAAATACCATAACATCCTATTCAACAACAGGAAATGTAGCTATTGAAGAATCCTTGATCTCTCCGATGGCTGCATTTGTAGTACTGCTAATACTAGGCTGCTTACTCACTTTTTGGGCCCACAAAAGAAACAAAAGTCTTTTTTGGTTCGACGCCACGCTTTTTTCAGTAATAGGTTTAATAGGGTGGTTGCTTTTCTTACTTTGGGTTGCTACTGACCATAAAGCAGCGGCAAAAAATATGAACCTCCTTTGGGCTATACCGTTTCACTTTCCCATGGGGCTGTTTCTTTATAGTAGTAAGGGTAGGAGACTTAAAGTGGCCTATTTTACGGCAATCGCGATCCTTATGGTACTACTTCTGTTTTCCTGGGCGTTTTTACCTCAAAATTTACATGAGGTTTTCATACCCTTATCGCTTCTAGCGCTTTTGCGGTCTCTTTATATCCGATACCGATTGAACCAAACCAAGCCTATATGAAAGAACTTAGAACAGAAGTTGATATTAATGCTCCCGCATCAAAAATCTGGTCGATATTAATGGACTTTGACAGGTACCCCGAATGGAATCCATTCATTATCAGTATAAGAGGTAAGGCACATCTCAGGGAACGCCTTGATGTGACCGTACAACCTACCGGAAGTAAACCCATGCGGTTTCAACCTAAAGTAACGTTGTTCAAAAAAGATCATCAGTTCGGCTGGATGGGAAATTTATTGGTGGTAGGCTTGTTCGATGGCCATCATATTTTTGAGATCCACCAAAAAGAAGAGGGTGGATGCACTTTCGTGCACCGAGAGCAGTTCAGCGGGTTACTGGTCCCCTTATTTTGGAAAAAGCTCGACACGCAAACACGAGCGGGTTTTGAAGCCATGAATAGTGTTTTGAAGGAGTTAGCGGAAAAATGAATCGTATCGATCGGTTATCGGCTATTCTTATTCAGTTGCAGAGCAAAAAAGTAGTCCGGGCCATTGAAATTGCTGAGCGGTTTGAGATAAGCCTACGCACTGTTTATCGCGACATCAGGGCGTTAGAGGAAGCCGGTGTCCCCATAGGCGCCGAAGCAGGTGTCGGATACTTCTTAATGGAGGGCTACAATTTGCCCCCTGTAAAATTTTCGAAGGAAGAGGCAGGGGCTATTTTGATGGCAACCAAATTGGCTGAACGATTTACAGATCGATCCATTCAAAAAAATCTGAGCGATGCACTCTACAAGATACGGTCTGCCTTAAAACTTGAGGAAAAAGACTACCTGGAAAGCATTGAAAACAACATAGAAGTTATACAACTTCCTGGTCAAGCGGCTAATTCAGATTTTCCTGATCATTTCCTATCTGATATCCAGTCTGCCCTGGCACAAAAACGAGTAATTAACTTTGACTATTATTCCAATTACACTGATTCCTTCACTAATAGAGATGTAGAACCACTTAGTCTGTGTTATTATTCAAGACACTGGCATTTAATAGGTTATTGCAGACTAAGGAACGACTTGCGGGATTTTCGCTCTGACCGAATAATGAAGTTGCATACGACTGAAAAAACATTCGATTCAAATGTTCATTCAGACTACACTGGTTACTTAGATACAATTATGATGGGCTCAGACTTGCAGGAGGTACAGGTTCGATTTACCCTGGAGGCCGCCCGTTATATTCAGGAGTATAAGTTTTCAATGGGTTTTATAGAGGGAGCTAGAAAAGACAAATTTGAGGAAATGAAATTCATGACTGTGGACATAGAAATTTTCGCGAGATGGTTGCTACAATTCAGCGATTCCGCTCAGGTAATCTCACCCTCTCATTTACAAGACAAAGTCCTTGATCTTTATGAAAGAGGCCTTGCATCGTATACTCAGCTACATGACAAGTAAGAGCCGCCAATATTATAGTCCGGCATCTAATTCTATAGCATAAGTCTTAAATTCACTTAATGGCAGAACTATTAAAGAATCAATTCTTCCAACGTCCTTTTATTCAAAAGCTTGCAGAAAGAATTAGGTCAACAAGTCCGCAATTCAATGCTGAATTATTCGAAAAAGCGGTATTCAATAGCGAATGGGATAGCCTAGAGTTAAAGGGACGAATGACACATATAGCCTTAGCTCTGGGCAATCATTTACCCAAAGAATATGAAAGGGCAATTGAAACCCTGTCGTATATTGTTCATGAATTTGAGGGCTTCGATGGTATGGTTTTTCCAGAATTCACACGCCTGTTCGGATTGGATCATTGGCTAGTTTCGATGAATGCACTTGAGTTGTTTACCCAATACTCAAGTGGAGAGTTTGCCATCCGCTACTTTATTCAGCAAGAAGAGCTGAAAACCATGAATAAGATGCTGGAATGGTCACAGCACAGCAACCACCATGTACGGCGTTTATCCAGCGAAGGCTGCAGACCCAGGCTGCCATGGGCGATGGCGCTATCTACTTTTAAGAAGGACCCCGGCCTGGTCCTTCCAATATTGGAAAACCTGAAAGCCGATGAATCAGAATATGTCTGTAAAAGTGTAGCAAACAACCTGAATGATATAGCTAAGGATAACCCTGACATCGTAATTGATTTGTGCAAGAAATGGAAAACAAGTGATTCTCGGACTGCCTGGATTATTAAACATAGCTTGAGAAGCCTGATTAAAGCTGGAAACCCCAAGGCGCTTAAATTACTGGGATTTAAGGCGGTTAATGTAGATGTCCGGAATTTTAAAATTAGCCCCGAGACTCTCCAACTCGGCGAAGATGTAACCCTTGAATTTAACATACACAATCAAGGAAAAGAGAAAGCCAATTTGCATATAGATTATATCATCTATTTTAAAAAGGCCAACGGCTCTAACACACCCAAGGTATTCAAACTGACTACAATAAAGCTTGAACCTGGTCAAAAAGAAACCCTTTCTAAAGCTCATGAAATTTATGCCATTACGACACGTAAATACTATCCAGGAAAACAAATTGTAGAAATTCAGGTAAATGGTAAAGTAATGGCTAAGGAATCGTTTGACCTGACTATTTGATTTCCTTATTCAACTTAAGCCTTTATTACATTCTTCTGAATGTCTATAACCTCCGAACGATATCTTGAAAGTATGATTAGGTTATATTACCCTTCTATTTCACTATCTTCGAGCCCTCCTCATGGCAAAGAATAAAAAAGCTGCGCTCGGTTTCATTTTTATTACGTTACTCATCGATGTAACCGGGATTGGCATAATCATTCCAATAATTCCCGACCTGATAAACGAGCTTACCGGCGCTTCTGTAAGTGAATCAGCGGCTATTGGCGGCTGGCTTGTTTTCGCCTATGCGATCATGCAATTTGTATGTGCCCCGGTGCTGGGTGGCTTAAGCGACCAGTACGGAAGACGAGCGGTATTGCTAATCTCACTCTTTGGTTTTGGCGTCGACTATATTTTTACGGCATTGGCCCCTACACTCATCTGGTTATTTGCAGGAAGAATAATAGCAGGAGTAATGGGTTCGAGCTTTACTACCGCGTCAGCATACATAGCAGATATAAGCGCTCCACAAGAACGTGCCAAGAACTTCGGACTTGTAGGAGCCGCATTTGGTCTTGGCTTCATAATAGGCCCATCTATCGGTGGCATTTTAGGTGAGTATGGGACTCGTGTCCCTTTTTATGGAGCGGCCATACTTACTCTTGTTAATTGGCTCTACGGATTTTTCGTTTTGCCAGAATCACTTGCTCCGGAGAATAGAAGAAAATTCAGTTGGAAAAGAGCCAACCCCGTCGGCACACTTCTTCAACTTAAAAGGTATCCCGTGATCATTGCTATGGCAGGTTCGTTAATGCTTATTTATATTGCAGGCCATGCCACTCAAAGTACGTGGCCATATTATACAAAAGAACTTTTTGACTGGAATCCTGCATGGATAGGTTACTCCCTAACTTTTGTCGGTTTAATGGTAGCTTTAGTTCAAGGTGTACTGATCAGGTGGCTAATGCCTATATTGGGGCAGAATAAATCAGTTTATATCGGTCTATTTTTGTACGCCATAGGATTTCTACTTTTTGGACTTGCCACAAAAGAATGGATGATGTTTGCTTTTACAGTAGTATATACTCTGGGTGGAATTGCCGGTCCGGCGCTACAAGGCATAATGTCCAACGAGGTACCTCCCAGTGAACAAGGTGAATTGCAAGGTGGCCTTACGAGTCTAGTCAGTGTTACCTCCATCATAGGTCCTCCCTTAATGACTTCTGTCTTTTACTACTTCACCAGTACTAACGCTTTCAAGATATATCTGCCAGGCGCCGCTTTTTTTCTTGGAGCTATGTTTGCAATTGTAAGTCTTTTACTGGCTTATCGAGCGCTGTCATTGAAGCGAATACAATCCAAAACATAACTTCGTTTAAATTTTGTCGTAACATTGGATCATGGGTTCTTTAAGGAAGATAGAGTTGATCCTGTTGCTGATATTTCTTTTACCAGCGATCTTTTTTTCTGCCTATGAAATATCCTCGCTTAACAAGGATGAAGAAGTAATTAACCAAATCTATGAAGACCAGTTAGCGGCTATTTTATATTCTGCTAACCAATATTCTGACGATGTCCTTAACGGTTGGGTAGCTAAAATACAGGTCGGGTTGGAAATGGCGAAGGGCGACTCTACTCCTGAAAAAATACAGATGCTTTTGGATTTAAATCCTGCGCTATCAATGATTTTTATTGGAGATACGCTGAATTTGGAAGAATCAATTCAAGTATTTGCCAATGACAGTTCTCTTAAATCCAGTAGCGCTAAAATTTCCTTGGCAAGTGCGCTTGCAAATCAAACTAGTAAAATCAGACAGCTTATACGCTATCAGGAAAGTGGGTTTAAGAAAAATGAGCCTTTTGAGCAGTTCAATAACCAGACGCTAATTGCGTTTATACTGGATTCTGAGTATCGGGGAAAATATGTTTGCGGACTAATAATAGATCCACAACTTTTCATAGAAGAGCTTCTTGGACCAAAGTTACAGAGAATAGCCCAGGATAAATTCATATTAAACGCTTACAATAAGGGTTCCAATCTTCCAATTTATCAAAGCAATGACACAGATAGCGTTACCAATGCAATAGCCCAGACAAAAGACTTATGGTTATTACCTGATCATTATTTGGGCATTACTACTCTAGGAGATTCAATACAGGATATAGTGGACGAAAGAACGTACACCAACCTTGTACTCATTGTAGCCTTGAATATCATTCTCATACTGGGCGCCTGGCTCGTCTTCATAAATGTAAAAAAGGAAATGAGGCTGGCGCAAAGCAAATCTGACTTTGTTTCCAATGTATCTCATGAAATAAGAACTCCACTAGCTCTCATAAGTATGTTTGCGGAAACACTGGAACTTAATCGTGTAAAGACAGAAGAAAAAAAGCATGAGTATTATTCCATTATCAACAAAGAGGCAAACCGCCTTACAGGCATTGTAAATCGCATTCTTACTTTTAGCAGAATGGAAGCGGATAAAAAAGCCTTAAATATAGAACCGTTAGACAGTAGGGAAGCGATAGTGGACGTTTTAAATACTTACGACTATCATCTAACCAGTAAAGGGTTTACCTATTCTTTTAACCCGAATTTAGAAAGACCTATTCAGGCGGATTCACAAGCCTTTGTGGAAGTTGTGGTCAACCTTTTAGATAACGCGATAAAATACAGCAATTCCAAAAAGCATGTTGATATTTCTACCGGGCAGAAGGATGAATTCGGGTATATTTCGGTTGTCGACCAAGGAGTTGGTATATCAAGACAAGATCAAAAGCATGTATTTGACAAATTCTACAGGGTTTCGTCTGGCGATCTGGCAAAGAGTAAGGGTACAGGACTGGGACTATCACTTGTTAAGGAGATAGTGGAAGGCCATGGTGGTCGCCTGGAACTTAAAAGTGAGCTGGGTAGGGGTTCAGAATTTTTATTGTATTTTCCACTGAGTAAATCATAACCTATCACCTATGTCTAAAATACTAATTGTTGAAGATGAACCTGCCATGCAGCTGGGGTTAAAAGACAACCTGGAATTTGAGGGATATACGGTTGAAATGGCCAGTGAAGGAGATAGCGGTTTGGAAAAGATCATTTCAAATGGTTTTGACCTGGTTCTTTTAGATGTAATGCTTCCAAATATGTCCGGATTTGATGTTTGTAAAAATGCAAGAGCTAAAGGCGTTAGTACTCCTATTATACTCTTGACGGCGAGAGGAGAAGAAATTGACAAGGTTTTGGGTCTTGAATTAGGGGCGGACGACTATGTGACTAAGCCATTCAGCGTAAGGGAGCTTCTGGCACGTATAAAAGCAATTTTGAGAAGAAGTGAAGGACAAGGTAGCAATAAGGATACTGGTAACATCTCTATAGGGAGGCTTACGGTGGACTTTCTATCATATGTCGCCGTTGAGAACAACAGCGAAGTAAAACTCTCACATAAAGAATTTGAAATACTGCATTACCTGCTGGATCATAGCAACCAGGTAGTAAGCCGTTATGACCTTCTTGAAAACATTTGGGGATATGACGAACAGCCCACTACAAGAACTGTTGACAACTTCATAGTACGTCTCAGACAAAAGATCGAAACTAACCCAAATGCTCCAAAAATCATTCTTACCGTACATGGAACCGGCTATAAATTGCTGATTTAAGCTGTTTTTACATTCCTTTTCAAGATTGTGACATCTTGTTACATTCCTTTACGGGCCAATGACATCTTGCCTCGTTGATAGAGCGTTATTTGAAGTGTAATCAATAACAAAAGGTCAACAAAAACAGTAAAGTCATGAAACTAAAAACAACAATCTTCGCAGTAGCCTTAACAGTTTTAAGTGCAGCTGCTTTCGCAAGCGATAATGCTAACGGCGATCCCGTAATCAAAATTCTGCCGAGTCCTGAAGCCAACGTTTTAAAGCTATTATATGTCAACGATATGGATGGTACAGTTCAAGTGAAATTTTATGAAGGTTCAGCTCTTGTCAAAAAAGATAAGATCAAAGAAAAAGATTTTGAAAAAGGGTTTATAAAAAGATATGATCTCAGCGAACTGAAAGCTGGTATCTATCAAGTAGAAATTATTTCCGAAGGTATGTCTGTCAAATATGAACTATCTGTTAATCCTGGTCAGCCATTGTGGGCCAGGTCATGGTCCGGACACATGCCTGCGGGACAAGCCATTGCTTCTAAGTAAAGGTTGAGCAATCTAGGGGTTGGTGGCCAAAAGAGGTTACCAGCCCCTTACCTGAAAGAAAAGAAAGTTATAATTTAGCTTAAACAAAATAAAAAATTGAAACCACTCGCTGTCATATTGATTTTAGCAACTTTGACTACCTCAAACGCCCTAAGCCAGTTGGTAGATCTCGGAGGACGCTGGAAATTCAGTATCGGCGATCGAACCGAATGGGCAGAAGACGATTTTGACGATTCCGAATGGGAATCCATCTGGACGCCATCCAACTGGGAAGAAGAAGGGTTTTACGGCTATGATGGCTTTGCGTGGTATCGAAAAAAGTTTCAGGGTAAAGAACTCCCTAGGAATGAAAAGCTTTTTCTTAATCTGGGATACATTGACGATGCCGATGAAGTATACTTTAACGGAGAACTGATCGGGTTTTCGGGTTCGATGCCTCCAAAATTCAGAACAGCCTACAAAGCCGAACGCAATTATATTATCCCCGGTAGCCTTGTCAATTACAGCGGTGAAAACACCATAGCCGTGCGAGTATTTGACGCTACACAATGGGGCGGAATTACTGACGGGGATTTGGGGATATATCTTTTAAATGCAAGGTCGCCCATGGTGGTTGACTTACAAGGTCTTTGGTCCTTTGCACTTAGCCGTTCAGGAAGACCTATTGAAGACGAGGACGATTGGGAGAAAATAATGGTCCCCATTCCATGGGAAAAGCAAGGGTATAGAAGATACGATGGTTTTGCCTGGTATCGTACTACTTTTGAGCTGCCGGAAGGGCAGAGTAAAGAAAACTTAGTTCTGTTACTAGGTAAAATTGATGACTTTGATGAAGTCTACGTAAATGGCGAATTAATAGGAGCTACAAATGATCGAAGAAGGTATGGCAGAAGTAGTTCTTATTCACAACAAAGAGCCTATGATATACCGGACTACCTCATCAAAACAGATGGAAAAAATAGTATAGAAATATTAGTTGAAGACATTGGTAATGTGGGTGGGATATATGAAGGCCCTGTAGGTATAACAACAAAAGGCAAATATTATCGCTACTTCAGATAGCTTAAAATTTAAAGGTTGAAGACTCATTTGTTTGACAGAACCCAGGTGAAATCACCCGGGTTTTTCTTTTTTGAAGTAGATTTGAACGTCAAACTTAACTGTAGCATTTCCACTCATGCTATTTCAAATACTTTTGGCTTTTACAATTGCAACGGTAGTAAGCGCTGTAGGTACACTACCACCAGCTACTATAAACGTTTCAGTACTACAACTAGCAATACGGAAAAAACAAAAAATGGCGCTGCAATTAGCTACAGGTGCAGCGCTTATTGATTTAATTTATACGGCCCTAAGTCTTGAGATCGGGGAATTACTAGAGACACAAGAATGGCTTACAGCCTACTTCCAGCTTATAAGCGCTATAGTACTTGCAGTTCTGGGAGTCGCTTCCATACTCGCCGCTTTCCATCAAACGGTGAAAAAGGAGCAATTTAAATTTGTAGAATCCGGGTTTATTCGCGGCGTGCTGCTTGGGGTTTTTAATCCGCTTGTAATGCCATTCTGGCTTGCAATAACAACCTACCTAAAGTCAAACCAAATACTGGAATTAGGTGGATTTCTTGCAATCTCCTTTCTCATAGGTACTTTCATTGGAGAATTAGGAGTTCTGATTATGATCGTCAAACTTGGAAAACAATTTACCAAATTTTCCGAAAACAAATGGGTTGCGGGCATCGTCCCTGGGATCCTATTTATTGTTCTCGGGATAATTTCTGTGGTCCAATATCTATTGATCACTGAATAATGTGTTATCCAAACCGAGGTAGTGCGCAATGATGATAAACTCCTATTAAATCTTGTTCAGTATGGACGACACCGTGGTAGATGCGCTCATTATTAGCCAGTAGTATCTCATCCAGATCTTCCCCGGGAAGAGCAATAATGCTCTCTTGTTTAGCATCCCACTCCATTCGCAGCCCAATCTTATAATCGTAATAGTGCGTCATAAGATCGCCCGACAGACCAGACCCAGGCCCACCATTCACACCAACGGAAGAAACGTTCTTTATTAAAAGATACTTTGGGGAGCATTGCCAATAAATTGCTCCTAATCAATATTCGATGGACTGGCAGCTTCATAAATATGATATTACCACGCCGATAAGTGACCCTTATTGAACAAAAAAGGCTTCACTTTTCAGTGAAGCCTTTCCGTTTGTTTCAAGTTTGTGTTATTGGGCTAGAAGATTAAATACATAATCTCCCGTGAGTCCTGATTTCCTACTTCCAATGGATTCGCCAGTAGCTGTAAAGGTCAGCTGAAGCGCTGATGCATCAGCATTAAAAACGGTAGTCATAGTAACCCCGTCAACTATAATTACATCCAGGGTTGATCCAAAATCCCAGAGCCCTCCTCCAGTGAAAATAGGCTCTCCGTTAGAAGCGCTAAATGTTTTATCCATACCAAATGTTATACTAAAATTCGAAAATGAAGCATCTGTAACATCAGTTTCATCAAAAGTGACTGTTTGAGCCACCCAAGACTTTGCAATCATTTGTAATTGCAGCTCTTCGGCCGATGGACCATCATCATCGTCATCACCACATCCAATCATCATAAGCGATCCAAGCAAGAGTGTTATTGATAGTAAATATCTTAGGTTTTTCATTTTTCTATGTTTTATTATTTTTTAATCACTTTATAACCTCAAAACCGGCCTACTCCTTGATTTATCTTAATTAGGCCTAGCCCTAGCTTCCAATTCGTACTATTCAAAGTAATTTCATTGTTAGCTTCAATAACCTTAGCAAATGTTTGCTTCAAGGTTTTCATTACCCTCACGTTAGAAACCCAACCAAATTGCAGATGCCTTAAAAGGTTTTGAGATTTATAGGCATATAAGATTTTTCTAAACATTTTCTATTCTCAGAGTTAATCGCCTTAATGAGTCCTGTACATTAAAACCATTTAAAGCACAAGACCTGAATTTTTTATCTAGAGAGTCAATTAATCCATAGCATCGAGCAACTTTTTCCTGTTCTCTTTTAGCTCATCATATGTAAAATGTTGCGCTAAAACGATCCGCTCTTTGTCTGTCATTCTTTTCTCTTCTAGTGCTATGACGATAAAGCATAGCCTGACCCTTACAAATATTCAGACAGCTCATTTCTTAAGTGCTTAAGAGCCCTGCCCATTTGTGTTTCTACTGTCTTAATAGAAATCCCCAGTATGGCTGCTATTTCCTTATACTTCAAGCCATTGTCCCGGCTCATTTTAAATATTCTACGTCTATCGTTTGGTAAGGCTTCAATCGCATTTTCGATACGTTTCTTTAATTCCTCACCTACAGTGTACTGGTGCGGAGTTGCTGTTTTAGCATCAAAATCCAATAGTACATCATCATCACAGCGCTCTACTCTATTTTCACTTCTCAAATGGTCAAGACACTTATTTCTTACGGAAGTATACAAATACGATTGAAGTGAACTATTCATTCTAATCTCAGAGCGTCTTTTCCAGATCTTATAAAAAACTTCACTAACCATATCATCGGCCTGCTGTGTAGACCTCATATACCTGAAGGCATGGCTAATAAGCATACTATAAAATCTCTTGTACAGTTTTTCGAATGTAGGATAGCTATCCTTCGTTTGAACCAATTCAAAAAGATCCTCATTGCTGTACTCCTCTAGTGATAGCTCTTTTGTCAATATTTTTTCCACCCTTATAGTTCTGTTTTTGTCTGTTTGATAACCTCGCCCGTTTACGATAGTAGAGAAAAAAAATATTTTTTCACACCTATCTCTTTGAAATATCAAATTATTTTTTTAGGTACCGTTCCCGGGAACGATCCCAGAAAATCAAGCCTTCGAAAACGTTTGCAGAAGCTATGGTCATTGTTTTTTGATTTACCTTCCTTTAACTTCCACATAGTGTTAAGATTATGAAGGGAAAAAGAATCACCATAAAGGATATTGCACAACGGCTAAACCTGTCAACTTCAACCGTTTCCAGAGCTTTAACCAGTCACTCGGATGTTAAGGCAGAAACGAGAAAACTCGTCACTTCTTTGGCAGAGGAATTAGATTATTATCCCGATCCTCTGGCCGTTAACTTAAAGCAGAGAAAAACCAAGATTATAGGACTCATCTTGCCAAAAATTGTAAATCGTTTTTTTTCGAAGGCCTTAGCAGGCATTCAAGAAGTTGTTAATCGTGAAGGTTATAATATCATAATTTCTCAGTCTGATGAATCAATACACACCGAAAAGAAGAATGTGGAAGATATGCTAGCAAACCGCGTAGATGGTTTATTAGTATCTCTCTCCAAGGAAACGATGAGCGCTGAGCACTTCTTGAAAGTACTTAATACGGAAACACCCATTGTGTTCTTCGATCGGGTGAATGAAGAATTGGAGACTTCACGTGTTATCATCGATGACTACGAGGCTTCATATAAAGCCGTTGACCATTTGATAGAGCAAGGCTGTAAGCGTATAGCTCATGTTGCCGGGCCGCCGAATTTGATAAATTGTAAAAATCGCCTTGAGGGCTATAAAGATGCCATTAAAAATAATGGCATCTTTCTCGATAAAAAGCTGATCGTATTTTCGTCTTATGAACGTGATGACGTAGAGGTCCACACTAAATATTTTCTATCCCTCAAACATCCTCCTGATGGTATATTCGCTATAAACGATGCTTCTGCCATTCAAATGATACACCATATCAAAAAAGCAGGGTTTAGTATACCGGGCGATATAGCAATCGTTGGTTTCAATAATGAGGCTAACGGAGAGTTTATTGACCCACCTCTTTCTACAGTGGATAGCCCCGCCTTACAGCTTGGGAAATCTGCGGCAAGATTACTTTTCGATCATATCGATAATGAGGAGCGTCCAGCCACATGTGAAATAATTAAAAGTAGGTTAGTAATTCGTGAGTCCTCGCTTAGATCCAATAAAAAATGATGTAAGAAACAAAAACTCTACAGGATTGATGCCGTCAAATGGGTACTCACTAGTGATTAGCGAACCTGCAATTATTTGATATTAATATTCCATGATTTAATATCGATGATTTCAAAAAAATAACTAGCACCCCCGTAAGGGTTCGCTAACTCCTAAGCGTCCTTAGATTTAGAAAATAACAGTATGTATACTTCACTTTTTAATCTGCAAGGCAAAGTAGCCGCAATATCAGGAGGAACCGGGATCCTGGGCTCAGCAATGGCTGAAGCCCTGGCCAAAGAAGGTGTGAAGGTTGCCCTACTTGACAGGAATCCGGATAAGTCTAATACGTTATTACAAAACGCCAAAAATAACGGCTGGACTATTAAATCTTACAAAGCCGATGTATTGGATGAAGGTATAATGAATGCGGTTCATAAGCTGGTTGTTTCAGACTTCGACAAAGTAGATATTCTAATTAATGCTGCCGGAGGGAATATGCCGGGCTCTACTATCGGACCCGATCAGGATATTCTTGCGTTGTCAATTGCTGAAACCAAAAAGGTCCTTGAGCTAAATTATCTGGGTACAGTTATTCCATGTCAGGTATTTCTTAAATCAATGATTGAAAACAAAAAAGGGTGCATCATTAATATTTCTTCAATGTCCGCACAGCAACCTTTAACAAGAGTCATGGGATATTCTTCATCCAAAGCGGCAATTGATAACTATACCAAGTGGCTCGCAGTAGAATTAGCCGATAAATTTGGTGAGGGATTCCGGGTAAATGCCATTGCTCCTGGTTTTTTTCTAACCAATCAGAACAAGACCTTATTAACCAATGCAGATGCTTCCCTGACGGCGCGAGGAAACACGATCATTGAACATACGCCTTTCAAAAGGTTTGGCTCTCCTGAGGAGCTTATTGGTACTCTAATTTGGTTGTGTTCCGACGCCTCAAAGTTTGTAACTGGCACAGTCATACCCGTTGATGGGGGATTTAGCGCATTTAGTGGGGTTTAGATTATGAGTTTTATCCAAACTATGCGTTGGTACGGACCGGATGATCCCGTAAAACTTTCAGACATCCGTCAGGCAGGCGCTACAGGTATCGTAACCGCACTGCATCATATCCCTAACGGAGAAGTGTGGCCTCGTTCTGAAATAAAAAAAAGAATTCAAGAACTAGAAGAGGCGGGTCTTACTTGGAATGTTGTGGAAAGTGTACCAGTCCATGAAGATATAAAAACCCGCAAAGGTAAGTTCGATCAATACATTCAGAATTATAAGCAAACTATTAGTAACCTGGGTGAGGAAGGTATCTCAGTGGTGTGCTATAATTTTATGCCGGTATTGGATTGGACACGAACGGATCTTGCGTATGAACTACCAAACGGATCCAAAGCCTTGAGATATGACCATGCGGCAATGACGGCTTTTGACCTTTTTATATTAGAAAGAAAAACCCCCGGCTATTCAAAGATTGAAATACAAAAGGCGAAAGAGAAGTTAGAGGAGCTGAGTCATGAAGAAAAGCAAGAACTGATCAATAATATCATTGCCGGATTACCTGGTAGCGAGGAATCTTATTCTGTTGTTGACTTTCAAAAGAAACTAGCCGAGTATGATAATATTGATGTAAATAAGCTGAAGGCTAATTTGGTTCAGTTTCTAAAAGAAATTATCCCGGAAGCTGAAACCGCCGCGGTTAAAATGGCCATACATCCGGACGACCCGCCTTTTCCGTTATTTGGGCTGCCGAGGGTGGTAAGTACTGCGGATGATATAAAGTTCCTATTTCAACAAGTTAACTCAGCGTCAAATGGACTTACTTTTTGCACAGGTTCATTGGGTGTACGACCAGATAATGATCTGTCGAATATGGCAAAAGAGTTTGGTGAACGGATTCATTTTGTTCATCTCAGAAGTACCCTTAGAGATAAAGAGGGCAATTTCTATGAGGCAGATCATCTTAAAGGCGATGTTGACATGTATAATGTGATATATGCTTTGCTTAAAGAAATGCAAAAGCGTAAAAGAGGCAATAAACCGGGCATTCATATTCCTATGCGACCTGATCATGGCCACCAGATGCTGGATGACCTATGTAAAACATCCAACCCGGGCTACTCCGGCATAGGAAGACTCAAGGGTTTGGCGGAATTGCGTGGATTAGAGCTGGGAATTATCCGGGCAAACAATATGGACGTGTAGAGATGAACACTAAGCAGGTAGACATAAAGGAATTCTTAGGATCTAATTTTCTTTTGGAAAACGAAATAGCCATTGAGCTTTATCATGGCTTTGCAAAGGAGATGCCTATCATTGACTATCACTGTCATCTTCCTCCCGAAGACTTGGCGCTGGATAGACATTTTAAATCGATTACTGAGATCTGGCTCGAAGGAGATCATTACAAGTGGCGGGCTATGCGAGCTAATGGTGTTTCGGAGAGATTCATTACCGGAAATGCATCTGATAAAGATAAGTTTATTCACTGGGCAGCTACGGTTCCTTACACCCTACGCAATCCACTATACCATTGGACTCACCTCGAATTGAGAAGATATTTCGATATTAATGAAATATTGAATGAACATTCGGCTGAACGTATTTTTGAAGATGCCAATTCACAACTGAATACCGCAGCATTTACAGCACGCAATATTCTTCGAAAAATGAATGTAGAAGTAGTATGTACTACTGATGATCCTGCTCACTCCCTCCAGAGTCATATCCGGTTAAAGAGTGAATTTGAAGTTAAAGTACTACCAACATTTAGGCCTGATAAGGCATATGCTGTTGAGGACGTACCTGCTTACTTAAAATACATCGAACAGCTTTCTGAAGTGTCTGAAACTCCAATCGACTCATTAGACTCACTGCTTGAGGCGCTTTCCAAGCGCATAGATTTTTTTAAAGAACAGGGTTGTAAGCTAGCTGATCATGGCTTGGAGAGACTGTATTATGAAAAAACAACATATGCCGAAGCCCAAGGTATCTTTTTGAAGGTTATGGGTGGTAACGCACTTATAAACGAAGAATCAGAAAAATTCAAATATGTGGTACTATTGGAATTGTGCAAATTGTATAATAAACAAGGCTGGACACAACAATTTCATTTGGGAGCATTGAGAAATACTAACTCACGAATGATGGATACATTAGGTCCCGATACAGGATTTGATTCCATTGGTGACTTTGGTCAGGCGGAATCACTAGCAGGCTTTCTGAATCAACTGGATAGCTCTAACGAGCTAGCTAAAACCATCATATACAATCTGAACCCAGGAGATAATGAGGTCATAGCCACCATGATCGGCAATTTCAATGATGGTTCGATTCCTGGCAAGGTTCAGTTTGGCTCAGGGTGGTGGTTTCTGGATCAAAAAAACGGAATGGAACGTCAGCTAAATGCACTCTCCAATATGGGCCTACTAAGTCGTTTCGTGGGTATGCTAACAGACTCACGTAGCTTCATGTCTTATCCACGCCACGAATATTTCAGGAGGATACTTTGCAATCTTATAGGAAGGGACGTGGTCAACGGTGAACTTCCATTGGATATGGAATTATTGAGTAAAACTGTGAAAAATATCTGTTATCATAACGCTAAAGAATACTTTCAATTTTAACAGAAAACTAGAGAATGAAAAAGGTAATTACTTTCGGAGAAATTTTGCTTCGCCTGGCATCTCCAGGATTTTTAGGGTTTTCACAATCCAGGTTTTTTGATGTGATGTACGGAGAGGATGAGTCCAAGGCGCCTTAGAGATGATTAAAAAACCACCGAGGTCATTTATTCCTTTTTATATCCTGCTGATTCTTATGTGCTGTCAGCCTAAAGAAGAAATCACAGTACTACGCCTTGCCCATGGTTTAGATGTTACCCACCCTGTACATCAGGGTATGGTATTTATGGCAGAGGAGTTGGAAAAAGAATCAGGTGGTAAAATTAAGATGAAGATATATCCCAGTGGTCAGCTTGGCGCCGAAAGGGAATGCCTGGAGTTATTACAAATAGGCAGCCTGGATATCACAAAGGTTTCAGCTGCGGTAATGGAAAACTTTGCTCCTAACTATCAAGTTCTGAGCCTTCCCTATATCTTTAGAGATAGAGAACACGGTTATACAGTTCTTGATGGGGAGGTAGGACAGCAACTACTGGAAGAAGGTGAAAAATACCGCCTTAAAGGCCTATGTTTTTATGACGCAGGCAGCCGTAGTTTCTACACAAAAGAAAAACCGATCAATTCTCCTGTGGACCTAAGAGGTCTTAAGATCCGGGTTCAAAAAAGTAAAACGGCTGTAAATATGGTTGAGCAACTAGGAGGTTCACCCACTCCTATTTCCTGGGGCGAGCTATACACAGCTTTACAGCAAGGTGTTGTCGATGGCGCAGAAAATAACCCTCCCAGTTTTTACTTTTCCCGCCACTATGAAGTCTGTAAATACTATACTATCAACGAACATACAGCAGTACCTGATGTGCTGTTAATAGGAACTGCTACCTGGAACAGACTCCGCAATCAAGAACAAAAATGGTTGAAAAAAGCGGCAATGTCTTCTGCAAAATATCAACGACAACTATGGCAGGAATCTGAAAAAGAAAGCTTGGCTGAAGTGCAAAAAGCTGGCGTTGAAATCATTTACCCACCTAAAGAACCCTTTGCCGAGAAGGTGAAAGAAATGTATGAAGGATATCGTCAACAAAAAGAGTTAGCGAAACTAATAGAACGAATACAATCATCCCATACAAAAGAGGTAGCTCCATGAGAAAAGCGCTAGATATCATACTTGAAAGAATTCTAATTATGCTTATGGTTCTTATGGTATTTGATGTAGTCTGGCAGGTTGCATCCAGGTATTTGATTGGTATCCCCAGTACATTTACTGATGAACTTGCCGGTTTTCTATTGATTTGGCTAGGGTTATTGGGTGCAGCATATGCGTCTGGAAAAGGTCAACACCTTGCCATTGAATTACTTCCGAATAAACTGAATAAAATTAGTCGCAAGAAGCTTGACATATTTATAAATATCACTATTATCTTATTTGCCCTTCCGGTAATGATAATTGGTGGATCCAACCTGGTATATCTCACCTTCTTATTGGAACAGAAATCTGCGAGTTTAAGCATCCCCTTAGGATACATCTATATCTGTGTACCCTTAAGCGGCCTGTTTATCACCACCTATTCAGGGTTTAATATTCATACCAAACTGACCGAATTAAAGTAGCATGGATTTCGTTGAAGTAGGTATTCTGGTGTTTTCCTTTCTCTTCTTGTTGGCCGTAGGTGTACCCATTGCTTATAGCATAGGCTTATCATCCTTATTTACCATGCTGGTAAGCATCTCTGCCATGCCTTCACTTACTACCTTAGCCCAGCGGATGGCTACGGCATTAGACAGCTTCGCTTTACTAGCCATACCTTTCTTTGTATTAGCTGGTCAATTGATGAACAAGGGCGGCATTGCAGAAAGACTCATTGATTTCGCGAAAGTTCTTGTGGGGAGGCTTCCAGGTGGTTTGGCCTTTGTAAACATTTTAGCCTGTATGCTTTTCGGGGCCATTTCAGGTTCGGCTGTTGCTGCGGCATCTGCCATTGGGGGTTTCATGGTCAACCGTATGGAAAAGGAAGGTTACTCCAGACCGTTTAGTGCAGCAGTAAATATTACCAGCGCCACTACTGGCTTAATTATTCCACCAAGTAATATCCTCATTATTTACTCATTGGCAAGCGGTGGTGTGAGCATAGCTGCGCTGTTTGTTGCGGGATACTTACCTGGTCTGGTCGTTGGTTTGTCTTTGATGTTAGTAGCGGGGCTATGGGCTTATATAAAGAAATATCCGGTAGGCGAAAGATCCGGATTAAAAACGGCCGTGGTCAAATTTCTAGATGCTATACCTAGTTTATTGTTACTGATTGTTGTGATCGGGGGCATCGTAGCTGGCATATTTACCGCAACAGAGGCTTCTGCCATAGCAGTGGTATATACGTTGGTTTTATCTATGTTGATCTACAGACAAGTTAAGGTAGAAGATCTACCTACTATCATACTAGACACCGTAAAAACCACCTCTATCGTAATGTTACTCATCGGCACTTCTATGGGTATGTCTTGGGTAATGTCTTTTGAAAATATTCCCCAAGACGTGAGCGCCGCTTTGCTTGGTATTAGTGATAATAAAATAGTGATCTTGCTGATCATAAACCTGATACTCCTGTTTGTTGGTGTGTTCATGGATATGACCCCTGCGGTGCTGATTTTCACACCTATTTTCCTTCCAATAGTCACTAAAATGGGAATGGATCCTGTCCACTTTGGAGTAGTTATGGTATTGAATCTTTGCATCGGTCTCTGTACCCCTCCTGTGGGTTCGGTACTTTTTGTGGGATGTGGCATCGCTAAAACCTCTATTGAAAAAGTAATTAAGCCACTGGTTCCTTTGTTTCTGGCCATGATTGCAGCTTTGTTAATTGTAACTTATTTCCCAGAAATAAGCCTTTGGCTACCGAAGGTTTTTGACCTGTAAAGTCAGGGTTTAACCATTAAAAGCAGTCACAATTGAAAAAAAGCGAAATATAGCAGGAATTGAAGAGTTAGACTATTTTGGATGTGATGGCCGACCACGGCCTTGGAACCAGAACAACTTATTTATTATTATTATCCAGAAATTTGGACAAAATCGGAATGAGAACATGGCCTTTATCGCGAAACACTTAAAAAACTTTAGGTAATGGATAGTAGTGTTCTGAAAGTGCATATTGATGACAACTTAATTGTCGCACTCCAAGATCTTAGTGAAGGCGAGGTGGTGGCGCTGGATGGTCATACGTTCAAACTAAAAACATCGGTACCGGCTAAACATAAGTTCTCGGCAGTAAATCTGGAGCCAGGTGATGCTTTAATCATGTACGGTGTGCTAATCGGTAAAGCAAAGAGGTCAATTTCAAGAGGTGAAGTAGTGACCATTGATAATGTGAAGCACGCTACTCAGAGATTCGAGTTAGCTGAGAAAGATATTTCATGGATTAAACCCGAGGTATCCAGGTTCACCAATAGAACCTTTATGGGGTATCATAGAAGCGATGGGAAAGTAGGGACAGCCAATTATTGGATAGTAATGCCTTTGGTTTTCTGTGAGAACAGGAATATTGAAATGGTCCGCGATGCTCTTGTAGAGGAGCTAGGTTACAGCACGGGAAAAGATTATACTTTAGACGTGCGCAGACTTGTAAATAAGTATCAAAATGGTTCAGCCATAGACAGCCTAATGAAAGAAGAGCTCATAATTCCAGCGGAACAACAAAAGCAAAGACAACTATTCCCAAACGTTGACGGCGTCAAGTTTTTGACGCATGACGGAGGTTGCGGAGGTACTCGGCAGGACAGCGATACCCTTTGCGCACTTTTATCAGGCTATTTAAATAATCCAAACGTTGCCGGGGGTACTGTATTAAGTCTTGGTTGTCAAAATGCTCAGGTCAAAATTCTTGAAACGGCTATAAAAAAATTAAATCCCAAGTTCAATAAACCTTTGTATATCTTAGGTCAACAAGAAAGTAATTCCGAGCCCGAATTCATCGCTGATGCGGTGAAGCAGACTTTTGTAGGCCTGGTTGAAGCTAACCAGATAGAACGTGAAGCAACTCCTTTGAGTGAGCTTGTAGTAGGACTTGAATGCGGTGGCTCCGATGGATTTTCCGGGATCTCCGCAAACCCGGCAGTTGGTCACTTCTCAGATCTACTGGTTTCTTTAGGAGGATCAGTATTATTATCTGAGTTTCCCGAGCTGAATGGAGTCGAGCAAGAACTTACTGATCGATGTAGCTCTTTAGCACTTGCAGAAAAATTCAAAAGTCTTATGGAAGCTTATCATGATCGAGCAAAAGAGTCCGGTTCGGGTTTTGATGCTAATCCGTCGCCTGGAAATATCAAAGATGGGCTGATCACCGATGCCATGAAGTCAGCAGGTGCAGCCAAAAAAGGAGGTACTTCCCCTATTGTTGACGTTCTGGACTATACGGAACAGGTGACCACATCAGGTCTGAATCTGCTATGCACACCGGGAAACGATGTAGAATCAACGACCGGATTAGCCGGGTCAGGAGCAACCATCACTTTATTCACAACAGGTTTAGGCACACCTACGGGTAATCCTGTGAGTCCGGTGATTAAGATCTCAAGCAATAATGAACTGGCAGAACGTATGCACGACATAATCGATATAAATGCGGGAACAATTATCACAGGAGATGATACTATAGCGTCAAAAGGGGAAGAGATTCTTGAATACGTAATTGCCGTAGCCAGTGGAGACAAAATGCCAAATTCTGTACGGTTAGCACAAGATGATTTTATTCCCTGGAAACGTGGGATTTCGCTATAAGATTAAAATTTTTAAAACTGAGATTGTACGATCTTTCCTATACCCTTTTTATGAATATTATGAACTTGATTCGGCACTCAAATGGCTCTCACCTATATAATAGTCGTCAATAACATAGTCAGTTTACCTTCCTTTGATGGTAGCTTATTAATAAAGGCAACACGCCGGTTTTAAATTTGGAAAATGAATTTAGAGGATAGAGATCAGCTAAATCATCCGTACAATAGAAGGTCACATCTTCAAAGACAACCAAACCGTTAAAGTAGCATACTAAGGACTTGCCTGACGTGGGAATCGCATTAATATTATCAGTATTTTCATTTTTTAGGTTACCTATTTCAGACGTCAAAAAAACCACTTTTGTACCAAACAATTTTGGGTTTATCAGAGTTTGACTTCTTAACGTGAGGTGTCAGTTAATAAAAGAATTGTTCTAATGAATAAAATCAAACTGAAAAAGGGTGAGGTTTTACAACGGGCGGGTGATCTGAATCATAGAGTCTACCATGTAGAGTCCGGATTGTTACGCAGTTACTCAATTGATAAAAACGGGAAAGAAAATATCTTCATGTTTGCACCAGAACACTGGATTATAGCCGACAGTCATTCGGCTGAAACGCGTTCTAATTTATATATTGATGCCATTGAAGATTCTATGGTTTCTATTCATTTAAAAAATACAAAAACGGAGGAAAAAAATGTAGGTAGAATAATAAAGAGGCTCTCCGTTCTTCAGAATAGAGTGATTATGCTGTTATCAACATGTGCCATCGAACGTTATGAGCATTTTCTTAAAACCTACCCTGAAATTGTCCAAAGAGTGCCGCAGAAAATGATTGCTTCTTATTTAGGAGTTAATCCTGAAACTTTAAGCGCTGCAAAAAGTCAACAGCTTAAGGATTTAAAATGAAAATTTCCCTTGTAAAAATATATGAGATTATTTCCTTATGAATTCATAATGGAAAGGTAGATTCTTTTGTTAAATATTGTTTGTAAAAAACAGCTATGCAAAAGAAAATCCTAGTATTCGGGGCGTCAAATAGCAAAAGTTCCATTAATAGCCAATTTGCTCATTTTGCGGCAAGTAAGCTTAAAAATGTTGACTTAACTGTTATAAAGCTTCATGATTTTGAACTTCCGGTATATTCCGTTGACCTTGAAAAGGAATCGGGCATACCCGAAAATGCTCTAAAGTTTTTTTCTTTTATCAAGGAATGTGACGGTATAGCAGCTTCTTTCGCAGAGTATAACGGTCTTTACACAAGCGCCTTTAAAAACCTTTGGGATTGGATGTCAAGAATACCTATGGAAAAGCGATACAATATCTGGGATAATAAACCTATGCTTTTACTTTCTGCCAGCCCTAGTCCAAGGCCTATGAATAATGTTATGAAGATCTCAAAAGAATTATTTCCAATATTTGGGGCGACCATTGTAGCTTCTTTCTACCTGAATGTTTTCCCTAAAAATTTTGCTGATAATCAAATAATAAATCCTTCTTTAAAAGAAGACTTTGACAAACAACTGGAATCATTTCAAAATCACTTGAACAATTTATAATATGTCGACTACGCGCAGAACATTTTTCAAAATTGCTACCGTTTTATGGATCATTTGGGGGGTAGTTCACATTTTTGCCGGTATCATTACTATCCACTTCGTTTTATCTGATAAAACAAGTGTTGCAGTTAGTGGAATAGCCGATAAAGTGGATCCCGAATCAGTCGTTAGAGATTATCCAGCCGCTGTAGGCGCCATTCTTAGTCAACATGGATTTAATCTTTTTTGGATAGGGCTGATAACTTTTATATCTGCTTTTTATATATGGAAGGGAAATAAAAATGCCATATTTTTAGCGGCTATTTGCGGTGGTTTGGCGGATCTCGGATACTTCTTATTTCTCGATCTGGGCGGATTTGTAAATTTTTTACCCGGTACTTTAATGACACTCATCTCATTTGCGGCTATCATGTTGAGTTTCGTAGCGCATTTCAAAGCCAAACGCGTAGATATTTAAATATATTAATAATAATCTGTTCTATTTATTCTTAACCTGTATTTTGAATAAAATGCAAAAAATTAAAGTCAAGAAAAGATAAATCCTTCAAACAAAGGAAGAAATAAACAGCAAGGTTTTTGCGGTGGAATCAGGATTGCTTAAGAGCTTTCCGGTTGATAAAAACGGGAAAGAACATATTTTTATATTTGCTCCAGAAGGTTGGATTCTAGCCGGGAATAATCCCCGGACCAACCTAGCGACTTATTTACAGCGGCGATAGAAGACTCCATAGTTATTCAAAAAGAAAAATTCGATACAATAGAGGACGTTCAAAAGATGCTAAAACGACTAGCCGCACTTCAATAACGGGTTCTAATGATGATGAGCGTCAGCTATTGAACGCTATGAAACTTTGTCAAGGCCTATCCCAACATTGCGGAACGGGCGTCTCAAAAAATGATTACTTCATATCTCGGTGTCGCTCCAGAAACGCTTAGCGTCGCAAAAAGCGCCAGTACTAAAGCCTAGGAATAAGACTTCTACAGGTTATGGCTGCAATTCTTTACAACTAATGAGTGAACCACAGCTAACCTATCTGATGATCCCTTACTAACCTAATAAGCTGGCTTTAACAACAGGTACTCGATAAAGAGAGCAACTTACATAATTGATACCCACTTGATGAAACAAGTCGATATATTTAGGATCGACTCCATACTCGCCACAGATGCCAACCACTAGGTTGTGCCTTGTCAATCGTCCTCTTTATACCCGTGCCCAAGCCCTCCTGGTAGAGTCCCTGAAACGGATCTTCTTCCGTATATCTTTCCGGATATAAATCGGAAGGGCGGGGATGGGACTACTTAAATACCGAGGGTTGGTTGACTTCAGCGTCTTATAAGGCTCGGAAATATGAGGTATTTGGGTAAATATTGCTTTCGCTTCTATCGCCGCTTTCAAGGCCAGCCCCTTTGGTCTATTAGCCAGCGAACGGCTATTCATTTATGGGCAGCTGAAAGCTTGTAAATATTATATTAATTAACTGTATAGTTTTATAAAAACGTCATATTTCAATATGAGATTAGTCATAATTTAACAGAAAAAGGCGCCGGACATTAGTGTAAAACTTTAACCCAAAAAACAATATGATATGAAACTAATAGCAATACTAATAGCAACACTATTATTAGGCCTATCCATGAGTCAAATTAAACTGGATGGAGAAAAATCTAAGCTTACTGTTACGGGTACTTCTTCACTCCATGACTGGGAAATGGATGTTAATGAATTTAAGGTATCAGGTGATATCTCTGACAGTAAAATCTCTAACCTGCTCGTAGAGGTGACTTCAGAGTCTTTAAAAAGTGGAAAGTCCACCATGGATAAGAAAGCACACGATGCGGTTCAATCCAAGGATTATCCTTTTATTAAGTTTTCTGCTTCCACCCTGTCTTTGTCAAGCGGGCAGATTCAAGGTCCAGGTATTCTGGAAATAGGGGGTGAAAAAAGGGACATGAATTTTCAAGCTGAAATTGTCCATGAAACTTCAACAGAGATGCAATTAAAGGGCGCTTTAAGTTTCAAATTGACGGATTTTAATATCGCCCCGCCAACAGCCCTGTTCGCCACTTTAAAAACAGGTGATGAGGTACAGGTCAATTATGAAATTTATTTATTGAAATAATCGGATAGCCCAAAGTAGTTATGAAAAATTCAACACTAAGACTATCGCTTAGTTTGCTATTTACTTTTAGCGCGCTAACGATGTTCGCACAAAGAGATCAGATTCAATATTTAAGATTTAATGACAAGAGAGGTATCAATATATTTGAAACAGGAAAAGAAGACACCATAGGATTTGAAGGAGTAAAGCTAAGGGTAGGTGGAGATTATGCGTTACAATTTCAATCATTGGATCACTCCAATGATCTGGCTGGCGATACGTTAAGTGAATTAAAAAGTAATATTAATCTCCCACATGCAAATATGAGTTTTGACGTTCAGCTAGAAGATGGAATTAGAGTACATCTCAAGGTTTATCTCGCATCCAGGCACAAAGAGCAACCCTATGTAAAAGGAGGGTATCTTCAGGTAGACAAGTTGGATTTTATTAAACCCGGGTTCTTAGGAGGAATTATGAAGGTTACTACTTTAAAAATTGGATATGATGAAATAAACTATGGGGATACACATTTCAGAAGGTCAGACGGTGCGAGGGCTCTTTACAATCCATTTGTTGGAAATTATATAATGGACGCTTTTACTACTGAGCCTCATTTTGAGGTTACCGTTCAAGATATGGGGTTCATTGGAGTAGCGGGTATCTCTAATGGAAAACTGGATCAGAGCGTAAAAGTAGAACCTGGGCCCTTTGGAAATGATAGTGGTATTGCACTTTATGGCAAGGTAGGATATGATAAGCAAGTGAATTCAGATTTAAGAGTTAGAATGACTGGATCTATTTACTCAAGTACAGAAGCGAATACGTTTGATCACCTCTATTTTGGAGACCGAACAGGTGGCAGATATTTCCATGTCATGGACGGTGAAAATGACGTTGCTGAAGATGATTTTTTGCCAAGATACAATCCAGGTTTTAGGCGCCAAACAGCCTATCAAATCAACCCCTTTGTAAAATATAAAGGAGTCGAATTTTTTGGTGTACTTGAACAAACGAGCAATGGAGATGATGAGATAGGTGGAGACTACACACAACTCGGAGCAGAATTAATTTATAGGTTTGGAGGCAGTGAAAACTTGTTTTTTGGTGGACGATTTAACTCGATAGATGGTGAAAACTCTGATTTAAGCCAATCAAGAGAAATCCTTAGATTCAACGTTGGAGGTGGATGGTTTCTGACCAAAAACGTGGCGCTAAAAGGTGAATATGTCAGACAGGAATATGACGGGGATGGATGGGCAGGAACTAAATTCCAGGGAGGGGAATTTGACGGATTCATGCTTGAAGCAGCGATATCATTTTAGAAATCTCCTCATATTTCTAATAGTCTAGTGGCTCCATAAAAGGAGTCACTTTTTCGTTAGTGGGCTGGTTAATACCATTCCTACTTCAAATTCAATATTAACCTCATCCTTGATTTTTATCAACCCCAAGAACTTAGTTGGAGGTTCTATATTAAAATCAGTCAATAAAATTTTGGTAGCGCCTTCTAGAGTTAAAGAAGCCGATGAATGATTAGTTACAATACCATCTTCAATTGAAATTTTCCTTTTTACGCCTGCGATAGAAATTGTTGCAACAGCAGTGACATCTAACTCTTCAAAATCCTCGTTATGAGACCCAATAGCGATCGACTCTAAAATTAAGCTTAAATAAGGTTGTTGATCTGCTTTTAGAATAGATCGTAAATCTTTAGTCATTGCTGATAAAGGACATTTAAAGTCTTCTATGGAGTATTTGATATCGAATCCATCAAAATCAATGTTCATATCGGACCAAACATTTTTTACAAGTATGAAATCATTTAAAGCCTTCGTGTTGATTCTACACTTAAAATTATCAACATTGGTTTCTACATTTATCACAATTTCACTTTCCGTGACTTTTACTTCATGGATACCATACCCAACCTGCGAAAAAACACCGTGGCTTAACAGAAGATAAAATAGGCTTAATATGTAATTCAAACGTATAATTTTCAATCTACAACAGGTAACTATGGTAAAGTAAGGACAATATAATAATTATTTAGTTTGAGGTATGGTTCATATTGCACCTCAGCTTATTTATAATTTAAAAACCCTATTCGGAATAAAGATAGATTTGTTGTGGTATTTAAGTGAAGTATTATGTAAAGTAGTTGACCAATTGAAACAAAAGCTACGCTCTAACCTATTGAGTATGAAATCAAAATAACTGAACTCAAAGAAAATACAGCTAAGCCTACCCATATTACTGGTTTAATTATACCATCTTGAAATAAAAAGATCCCTGGCGATATCAAACCTTATTCCCCTATTACACTACAATATTCGAGTAACTACCGGAAACTCCGATGGAAAAACTAATCCGTAATAGCTATTGCCATAGAAGTGCGTATATCGCTAATTTTCAATAGGACGCCACATCCCAGGGCTGTCAATAGCTTCGTAAACCATAAATACCGCACCGTCCTGGAATTCGAGGAACATGATCGGCCTCGCGATTAATGATGTAGACTGGAAAAGCTTTGAATTTGGCCTTACCAATACCTTTATCTATCATGTCTTGAACCATAGTAAAGTCCGGGCCTGCCTTATCTAAATCTCAGTGATACAATGGTAACGAGACTCGTGATACTGTATCAACCCAGACCTCAAATTGAGCTTGATAGGGCTACAGTTTGTGGCGACGGGACCAATTGTAAAGTGAATCTGAATGAAACGGCGCAAGAGTGTCTCCCAGTTTGCCAGATTTTATTTTTATTGAGGGTCATAGTATGTGGATGGGCAAGTTTAGGGCCGTAAAATTGTCAGATGTACGAGGCAGAATCTTTGATAATGGCGCATGGTTTTGAACACAAGCCGAAAGTAAAAAGAGTATATCAGGCGTCAGAACAAGGAAGCGTTATGTTGATATAATGCAAAGTTTGTAAAAAGTAACCGCTTAACTTTTACGCATTAAGTAATTAGTCTTAAGTCGAGTTGGGTTCTTTCTCTCCCCACTTTAACCTAAGTAAAGGTAAGATAGGTGTTTCAGCGAGGTGGCAGCTTGATGATCTGTATTTTATTCCATCTCCGTTAACAATCCATAGCTGATTTCACTTTATTACTTATGGAATCAATCGTAATTGCGGGAGCTACAGGATTTATTGGCCGTTGGTTTATCCATCAATTTCATAAGAAATATAAGATCATTGCTTTAAGCCGGAGTAAAGTGAAAAGTGAAACGTATCCGGATGTAGAATGGCGAAGCGTTGACCTCTATTCCCTTTCTAGTACTACAGCCGCTTTAAAGGGCGCCGATTACGGACTTTATCTGGTGCATTCCATGCAACCTTCAACAAGGCTTAACCAGGGAAGCTTTGAGGATACGGATCTTTTGCTTGCAGATAACTTCGGGAGGGCCGCCGAGCGTTGTGGTCTTCGACAAATTGTGTTTATCGGAGGAATTCTACCCAAACAAACCTCCGGTTACTCCGCTCATCTTAAGAGCAGGTACGAGACAGAACAAACATTGGCTAGTCGAACGGTACCTGTCACAGCTATTAGGGCAGGAATTATAGTAGGCCCTGGAGGTTCTTCTTTTAATATCATAGAAAAATTGGTCAAAAGATTGCCTGTCATGGCATGCCCCCAATGGTGCAAATCTCCTTCACAACCTATAGATATCACTACTATGTTAAAAATCCTCGATGAGTCTTTTGGCAATGAAAAGTTATACAATAAGGCCGTTGAAGTCGGGGGCGCCAATACGCTCACCTATATGGAATTGCTCGGAAAAACATCCCGTATCATGCATCGAAAGCGATTTATTTTTTCGGTTCCTTTTTTCACCTTAGGGTTTTCAAAGTTATGGGTAGCTCTTTTTTCAAATAGCAGCATCGCCTTTGTTTCCCCACTCATTGAAAGTTTGCGACACGATATGCGCATCAAACCGAATCAACCCTATGCTTTTACGCACCCGGAGGTTGATATTGACGAAAGCATTCGCAGGGCCTTGCACGAGAACGCTCCGAACATAGAAAGAAGAACCTCGGCAAAAGAAGAGAAAAATACAGTCAGAAGTGTCCAGCGACTCGCCAACCCTGGCAATAAACCGGCGGCATGGGTGGCGGAAGCCTACCCTAAATGGTTACCGACTCTTTTCAAATACATTCTCAAAGCGAGGAGTACAAAAGATGAAACTAGCTTTCAGCTATTCGGTGTCAAACTCCTGCGACTAAAATACGTGGAAGAACGAAGTGATCAGGAACGAAAGCTATTTTTTATCGTTGGAGGCATACTTTCTAAGCGAGGAGACCATGGCTGGCTCGAGTTTCGATCTGTCTTAGGTAACCGATATATTGTAGCCGCGATCCATGAATTTGTTCCTGCTTTACCGTGGTTTCTATATCGCTACACGCAAGCCGTTATCCATCTGGTTGTCATGAAACGGTTCAATACCTTTTTATCCAACCAATCTGTTTCGTAAAACCACATCCACTGTGATACTATCAGGAGTTATCGTTTTTTGACATTAAATCTTACTGACTCAGGAATACCTACACTCCCGAAGCGTGGTCTACTGCATGATCTATGAGTTGTTGCATAGTTACTACCTCCAACGTTTTTTCATGCGTCGCTTCCAACACGACTTTGGGCGCCACACCAGCATCAAACGCTTCTTTCCACCTATTTACGCATAAGCACCACTTATCACCGGGCTTTAACCCAGGAAATTGATAATGTGCAAGAGGTGTGCTCAAATCGTTGCCTTGTTTTTTTGTAAAGTCCAGGAATTCCAAGGTCATCACCGCACACACGGTATGAGTGCCTGTATCCATAGGCCCTGTATTACAACAACCATCCCGGTAAAAACCGGTAAGCGGTTGAGCGCTGCAAACCATAAGCGGTTCCCCAAATATATTAAGTTGTGATTCGAAACTTTCCATTGGCTTGTAATACGTTTATAAACTTCTGTACGACAGAAAAGTTTGAATAGTGCGTCAGGTATTTAAGTTTCTAGCTTCTGGCAACTGGTTTCTGATTGGCTGTCAAAGCGTAAGCTAGGATATTTTAGCGGTGTGCGGGGAGAAGGGCGGACAACAGAGAGCATAGGACGTAAAGACGGGCTTTGAGAAAGATGAACATGGATTAAGGATGATGTTCAGCTCAAGATACTAGAATATTCTTAATGCTAAAGCATCGCTATAATACTAATTATCATGGCTAGAAACTCGAGGAAAAGGTTTCGCAAAATACCTATCCACGGAAGCCTCGCTGAAAGAATTTTAGGCTCTTTATCTATAGGTTAGTTGCCCTCATTAGCTGTCACCTCTCTAAATGCGTCTTCAAAGGAGGCCCTAAAGTTTTCCTTCTTTATCTAAGGTTAGTTGTATCACATAGACGCTAGGAATATCGAAGTTAGCCTTTACAATACCTATTTTGTCGATTGCCATCCATAAGGTCTCGCTGGTTTCGTCTAGAATGAAATCGTTTATGCGTTTGAATGCAGGTCGGTCCTTTCTGGTAATAGTTTTGCCATGAGTCATCATTTGAATATATACACATACCAGCGCCTTCAGGATCTTTTTTTACATAAAGTTGAGATAGAGGTTGCCTTCCCAATCCTCATACCCTTTTGAGATATAGACATGGCAGATGGTGAATCCGAATCATTCATATGAAATCTTCTCATCTTCCATTCTTACTACCTGAAAACGTATCTATCCAAACTCTATCTTTACTATCTCGAAATACCCCAAGAGTTTTATTTGAGGAAAACCCAGAATTCTGTGAACCAGGCCACTTTCAACGGCTTACAAGATAGCGCGCCAGGTAAATTCCTGTTGAAGCAGGTAGTTGAGTCATTATCGTACATGAAAAAATCTGGAGTCTCATATGTTAATTTAATCGAACTATTTCATTGGCAAATACGTATGTAATTGATATATTTCATTGGCAAATACGAAGGATATAATGAAAGGAACGAATATAGGTGAATTTGAAGAGCTTGTCTTACTCGTTGTGGGTATCCTCAAAGGGAAAGCCTACGGCGTAAACGTTATGGATCACATAAAGGAAGAAAGCAATCGTTCCGTTTCGGTAAGCACCGTCCATTCTGCACTTAACAGGCTGGAAGATAAGGGCTTTGTAGAGTCCTATTTCGGCGGTCAAAGTGAACTACGTGGCGGTAGAAAGAAACGCATGTATCGCATCACTCCATACGGGATAGCCACGTTGCAAGAGGCACGGCTGCAGCGAGAAAATTTATGGTCGCAATTACTTACTGTAATTCCTGAATAGATGAATTCTAAAAGAATCAGACTTGGACTTTGGTTCATTCAAATAACTTGCTCAAGTGCCTTTCGCGATGAGTTGGAAGGTGATCTGTTCGAGATTTACGAGCGGAATTGCTCAAAGAAGAGCCGTAATGTCGGTCAGTGGCTTTTTCTTTGGAACGCTTTCACTTCCTTCCGGTTTTATCGCATTCATAAATTCAAAAATTCAAACTCAACAAACATGTTTAGCAATTATTTATTGGTCACTATACGTCATTCACGACGTCATAAGATCTTTTCATTTGTCAATATATTTAGCCTTGTCATTGGCTTGTTCACCTGCTTTTGCATTGCATTGTTCATTAAAGGTGAAATGAGCTATGACAATTTCCATGAAAAGGGTAACGACTTATACCGACTCGTTGTTCATGACGAGAAAAATGAAACGTTATCCGCCAAAATGTCTACTCACCTCTCAAAATTACTCCGTCAGTCATTCCCACAGGTTGCAGTGTGTTCATTCGGTAACGACGATATTAGAATAGAACATAAAGGGCAATCAATTATATCAGAAGGCTTTTACTGGACGGATTCTACTTTTTTCGATGTATTCAGCTTTAAGCTCATTAATGGTGATCGCAATGCGCTGAAAGATAAAAATAGGATACTTATCTCTGAATCTTTAAGTGAGCGACTCTACGGCCATACAAACGTGGTGGGCGAATTATTACCCCTAAAAATATATGATGGTGATATTACCTTGAACATGGTCATCGGCGGTGTGGTACAGGACCCGCCCTCGAACTCTCATATTCAATTTGAGATACTAGGCCCTATGCCTAAGGCGCAAGAGATTTATAAAGATTTGGTAGAATTACAAGGCTTTTATTGGTTAAGCAGTTATGCGCTTATTCACAAGACCACCCTTCCATTGATTCAAGAGTCGCACGCGGCAGAGTTTAATAAGCGCCGCCCGGAAAATAGTAACTCCCAGAGTCTATATTTTCAACCATTATCCAAAGCCTATCTTTACTCGGCAGACATTAATGGATGGACTAGTTTAGGAAGCATAACCAACGTGCGGTTGTTTGCGGCCATTGGAGCGCTTATTCTCCTGATTTCCATTTTTAACTATATCAATCTTTCAACCACTCGTTTGCTCACGCGCAAAAAGGAAGTAGGGCTACGTAAAAGCATTGGCGCACAACCCTTAAGTATTGTTCAGCAAATCATGACCGAATCCATTATTTATTGTTTGCTTTCAGCCATTATTGCGTTGGGATTGCTCTATGTATTGACCCCACAATTGAATACGTTGATCAGTCTTAATTTGAATATGAAAAGTGTAGGTCTGCTTGATTTAGCTTTTGTGGGCGGTGCGGTATTGGCCATCGCTTTATCATCAGGTTTGTATCCGGCATTCGTACTCGCAAAAACCCGTACGGGCAATCAGCCCGACAAATATGAAACACCAAAGGGCAGTTTAGATACAAGTAAGATCCTGCTTTTTTTCCAATATATAGCTACTATTCTGCTCATTGCTTGTAGCCTGATTGTTTACACACAGTACAAGTATATGCGAAATTATAACCTCGGCGTGCGTACGGATAACCTTGTTAACCTGGCAGTTAATGATAAAGCCGTGCAGCAAAAAATACCTGCCTTAAAAAATAGCCTGTTAGCTATTGAAGGTATTTCGGCCATTACCGCAACGGGCGAAACTTTTCCGGGAAGGATGCAAAATACATGGAATTATTCATGGCCGGGTATGGGAGAGAAAGGGCAGGTGATCGATATTGTAGGGGTGGATAAGGAATATTTTGACGTGTTGAATATTCAATTCGTTAGTGGTTCCAACTTTACCCGTGAGTATGTGCAGGATTCAGCAAAGTCGGTGATTTTAAATAGGGCAGCAAAGGAGTTAACAGAAAAAAATGACCTTGTGGGTTCTAAAGTCACTATCGGTGGCTCAAACCGAGAAGTTATTGGTGTGGTTGAAAATTACCACATGCAATCATTGCACCACCAAATTCAGCCCACCGCCTATTTTGTGGCGCCCACAGGGGCACGTATTAGCCCTGACAATTTATTGATACGCCTTAATATAGAGGCGCTGTCTAAAACTATTCGAGCAATAGAGAACACATGGGGGGATTTCTCTTCAGAACCATTAGCTTTCAGCTTTGTAGATGATGATTTGGCTCGTCAGTACACTTCTGAATCACGTTTTATGTATACTCTTCAAATTTTTACAGGTATTGCCATTTTGGTGGCATTAACCGGATTGTTTGGATTGATTACTTTCCAAACCCGACAACGGTTTAAGGAAATTAGTATTCGAAAAGCCCTTGGCGCAGGGTATAATCACCTGTTATTATATCTTAGCTCCGGATTTTTAAAGTTGTACCTGCTGGCGTCTCTTTTTGGACTACCCATGGCATTTTACTTTGGTTTGAACTGGCTGCAAGAATATCCTATTCGAATTTCTTTGGATGTTGGTATTTTTATTGCCGCTCTTTCGATTGGTTTAATAGCATCGCTTACAGTTGTCATTTCACAGGTTCGGCGAGCTATCCGAATCAATCCTGCGAATGTCCTCAAAGAATAAGAGGGTTAATACAGTTTTGAATAAAAAAGGCTAGAAAGATAATAGCACAACCCCCATGTTCCTCCACATTGCCTTTGTATGGGGATTAGCTCTTATGCTTGAATACTTCTTTTGAGTTGTGGAAGAAAATAATGTAACATCCTAATAGAAGATTTAAAGTTAATTTCTATTAACGCGAATAGTTCTTCTAGATTATTAATTTCACTACCCGCATCTACCAGATTCATTATACATTCATTATTAGCCATAGGTCAACACCCCCAAATTTTTGATCTATATCCTTAGCAAGCGTTTTTACCTACTGATCTTTTGAAGTGTCACTGTTATGATGAACCCCAGCGGGATATCCCCCAATTCAACTTCTTGACTAAGATATGCAAGCCCCAGTTTGGCGAAGGGTTTCAATACCGTCCCCTCAGGAGCGTAGGTTACGTTCAATAGTATATGATAATTTTCTAGACCGCTTCATCGAGATATTCATTAACGATATGATTATTAACCACGGCCTCTCTAATGAAGTAAGCTTTGGCATAATTACCATTAAAACCTATACGAATAGAGAACCTATCAGAAAGCACGTAATCCAGAGAAACCAAATTGCTAAATCCAATTCCCATAATATTAAGTCGCATTTGAGAACGCAAAAGCATCTTCATGGATAACTGGTCGAAAATAACCAATAACTCATTAAAAAGCTGACTTCTTCTGCTCCATCAAATCTTGACAGATTGTCTGGCCCTGAGCTATAAAATTCAGCTGAAGTGTGCAAAACAAAGTGTGGTTAACAATAGCTTCATTGTTATAATTAATAAATTTAAGTAAATAATTTTCAGTCCGAATAGTTTTACCAATTCCCGAAATTCGGGCAAAGTTCTCGACACCACTATCTTACTTTATTTGAAACTGGGCGTCCTTGATAATTGCTTTCTGTCTATGAAATCTCATTTCAGCTTCATCCCGACATTTTCTGATGGGTTAATAGGTATGTGCTAACCTCAAAACAAGGAGTTTTAGTCGATTTTTGAGGCTTTAAGTCAGTTTTTCATTTTCTTTTGCTCGCCCAAAAGAAAACGAAACAAAAGAAAAGAGCGCCACAAATAAAGTCCATTC
>ERZ1740070.253-NODE-253-length-37476-cov-5.855937_pt1 | contig 37476 bp, 33 predicted proteins | sample MGYA00581734_ERZ1740070 | MGnify/ENA primary metagenome ERZ1740070 (study PRJEB43018, sample SAMN04849744) | marine metagenome | isolation source: floating plastic debris | place: Pacific Ocean | collected 2008-09-01 | study: EMG produced TPA metagenomics assembly... | reverse complement strand
CTCACAATCGACGGCGAGATACAGGTAATAGTGCCATCAATCCACCCCAGTTTGATAGCCCTGAATTCTTTGTGGTTGAGGGGCCGGTCGTGATCCAGGGTAAATCTGACATTGGCTCTACGGTACAGCTCTATCTCACCCGAGGAAATACGGGTGACTATGGACCTCTGACAACACCGCTAGCTACGGTCAATGTCAATGAAGAGGGAATATTTACTTACGCTTCAGGAGACTTACAACCGGGTGATGTAATTAGCGGCATAGCCACCGATTCCCAATACGGTACCTCTGAACCTGCTCTCAACACCACTGTGGTTGCCCTCGGAGAAACTAGCACTACTCGTACTAACCGTATGGCTTCAATGGCTGCCGAGAGTGTGCAATGCACAACTCCTCCGGTGACTGCGCCAGCACCTACGGCACCGGAGCCCGAAGTGATTCGTCTAGAAATTCCTCGAAATGTTCACTATGGCCTTGATGAGGATTTTATCAACCCGGATAGTACGGTAATTTTGGACCAAATCGCAGCCGTCATGGAGCAGTATCCATCGATAGTTGTTGATTTACACGGGCATACTGACTCCAGAGCAAGCGTGGCTTACAACCAGGATCTGGCTCGACGTCGGGCAAATAATGCTCGACGGTATCTGATGCAGAAGGGGATTGCCCCGGAACGGATGACCATTCGTTCTTTTGGAGAGACTCAGTTACGAGCAGAGGAAACCGATCGGGTGAACTATGCGCGCAACCGACGGGTGGAGTTTGTGTTTAGTGATGTTCGAGGTGTAGAGATTACATTTGTGAATCAAGAGGAGGATCTTCAGATAGAGCAATGAAATTAAGAAATCTCTAAATCAACTCAGAATGTGTGCTTTTCACTTATCCATCAGTTTTTTTACATTAAACTTCCTGTCCTTAGCTTCTTATCTGGCAAGTGAAAAGCACATCTTTATGGGATTGCAATGGTTGTTCCCTTTGCTTCAAGCTTTAATTCTGCTCCTGCCATCTCCTGTTCTCACTCTATCTTCAAGATTTTAGCCAAATGAATAGACTTACACCCTTTCTGCATAATTATGCTTCATTGGCAAGGTCGTTTTCTAAATTCTGTTTAGGCCCACTAGCAACAGCCATATTCTTAAATTTAGTTAGTGCATCTGAGGCATCTGCCCAGATTAGTCTTTTCAATCAGTTTATTGGAGACTATGACTATGTGGTAACAGGAGGTACCTTAAGAACGCAACCTAATACTGGCGACGCCTGTGCGGTCACTAATACAAATACCGAGGTCCTATCAGGCATTCCTCCAACAGCAACAGTCACTGCTGCATATCTCTACTGGGCAGGCTCACAAGGTCCTGCTCCAGATTATGACATTACTTTCGAAGGTCAAAGCCTATCCGCAGATCGTACCTTCACAGATAGTTTTTCACTGACAGGATTTCCAACTTTTAACTGGTTTCAGGGATTCAAAGATGTTACTTCAATCGTAGCGGCAAAGGGTAATGGTAGTTACACATTTAGTGATTTAACAGTTGATACAGGAACAACAAACCCCAGTATGTGTACAATTCAAGGGGTTCTATCAGGTTGGTCTTTATTTGTCGTATACGAAGATAGTACGACCGTCACTCAAACCAACGCCATCAATATCTATGATGGTTTTTCAGTTTCACGTAACACTTTTCAAGACTTTACACTATCGGGGATTTTGGTATCAGATAACCCTGTTGCCAAGTTCACGTCATTGCTATGGGAAGGAGATCAAAATTTAGGAGGGCTTAACGAATTTTTTAGTTTCGAGGGAAACACATTATCGGATTCTGCGAATCCTGCTAATAATCCGTTTAACTCCAGTATTAATTCCTTAGGATTCGGCGCTGATACTGTCTACGGAGTTGACCTTGACACATTTGATGTTTCGTCTTTCACATCTGCAGGCTCAACCTCAGTTACAGGAAGAGTTTCCTCAAATGATGATTTAGTAATTCTTGCTGCCTCTATAGTCGGTGTAAGTGTTGCAAGTGCTGATTTAGAAGTGACTAAGACGGTCGATAATGCCAGCCCCTCAGTCGGGGACACTATTACATATAGCATTACTGTCACAAACCAAGGAGACAATAATGCTAGTGGAGTTGTAATTTCAGATGTTCTTCCCCCTGAAGTTACTTACCTCTCGTCATCAGGCCCAGGAACCTATAATGCAAACTCTGGCGATTGGACTATTGGCAATCTGAATGTTGGTGTTGCTGTTACGCTTCAGGTGAGTGTTCAAGTTGATAGTGCTGGAAATTTTAGTAATACAGCTAGTGTTAAAGCTTCTAGTCTACTTGATCCAGACTCTACGCCAGGTAACGCTGATCCAGCCGAAGACGATCAGGACAGTGTCACTGTAACTGCGACCGCAACCCCTGTTGTTAGCATCAGCGGTAACCTTTATGTCGACAGCAATGGTAATGACCTCTATGAGGATAGTATCGGTGGCGGCAGCGAGGCACCCCTCCCAGAAAACATTACCGTTCGCCTCCTTAGCAGCGACGGCACTACTGAACTAGCCACAACCGTAACGGATATCAACGGCTTTTACTCATTTCCCAACTTAGCTCCAGACACTTACCAAGTAGTCGTAGAAACAACAGATCCTGATATTCCCACAGGGCTCAACAGTGGCACCCCTACCCCCCTTACAGTTAGCGCCAATGGAGGAGACGTCAGCGATCAAGACTTTGGCTTTGACATAATGACCACTGGTGCTGGAGTCTCTTTCTGCGAAAATCCCAACGGGGAAGTTTACTCAGGTGGTATTTCCAATGATATTTATGGCATTTATCCACCAACAGGGGCGACATTTCGCATCACCAGTTCCGCTTTGGCTCGCGTCGTTAACTCCCTTGCCACAGACCACGTTAATCGAGTTGTTTACTACGCTGAAGGTCAAGCTATCTATGCCTGGGATCCGATTAACGATATTCACGTTCGGTTACAAGATAGTAGTGGTAACTTGAATGTATCCTCCATGTTAGGAGGAGGAAGTATTTTAACTCTTACTAGCGGTGGTGGAGCTTTCTACAATGGCTCTTTATACTTAGGGATTGAACAAGCCCAAGGCAATTCTGACACAGATGTCTATCGAGTTGATTTTGTTCCTGGCTCTAATGGATTAACGATCCAGAGCCTCACAGCCCTGGGCACCAATGACAACACAGGTGGAGCAAATGGTGGTCTCAGTAATGCCGACTGGGGTGATATGATCATAAGCGATACAGGTATTCTCTATGGAGCTACACGAATCGCAGGCTCCAGTTCAGGTACCTTCTGGAGTTTTGATCTCAACACTAGTACTTATTCGTTCATTAGTGGCAACTATCTAGGTCAGCTAGCCAAAGACGGCGATGGCACACTTTGGGGTTTATCAGATACCGGTAGAATCCAGGAAGTAGATGTCAACACCGGCTCATTGTTTGGCCCCTCTAGTCCTACTAGCTCTGCCATTGCTGATATGGGAGAGTGTGTTATCGGTTTCTCCACAATTGGCGATCGCGTCTGGGATGATTTGGATGGTGATGGAGTACAAGACACCCTTGAACCCGGCATTGCTAATGTCACCGTTGGTCTATACCGAGATCTAACAGGCAACGGAGTTATTGATGGCAATGATCCTCTATTAACAACTCAGGTAACCAATGTCAGCGGCAATTATGACTTTGTCGACCTGATACCTGGTACTTACATCGTTAGAATCCTTGAAGGAACAGCCGATGATTTGGATGGAACCAACGTTCTGGATGGATCTGTTCTAACCACTACTGGCAGCACACCGGGTGGGCGACAAGCCGTCAATTTACCACTGGGTATTGTTGACTACAATGACGCTGACTTTGGTTATCAGTTACCCGTTATTCCTCAAAACCCTAACGTGTTGTTAGTAATACGCATTACCCAAATCAACAATGATACAGCCTCAGCAGGCGGTGATGATCTTGCAGGCTATATCAACCAGGATGATGTCACTAATCCCTATGACGACAACGACATCACGGTAGCTGACCCAGTCAATCCAACCGATCCACCCAAAGATACCGATCAATGGCCAGATCCCACCACTAACCTTATCGGTGGCATCGACGGTGGTAACGTTATGCCCAATGATGAAATCGAATACACCATTTACTATCTCTCTTCTGGGGATGCCACTGCAGAAAGTGTTCTCTTCTGCGATTATGTGCCTACATTCACTAGCTTTACGCCCAACGGCTATAACGGAAGTGCTCCCCAAGCTACCGGAGGCATTGGCGGGGCTGACCTCAGCATCGAACTCTTCCGCAATGGCTCTACCGATTACCACACTGGGGCTAACGACGGCGACAGCGCCACTTACTTTGCTCCAGGTGTCGATCCTGCCGCCAGCTTTCCCGGTATCGACTGTGATGGAGACAATGATGGCATCAACACCAACACGAATGGAGCTGTTGTCGTCAATCTAGGAGACTTGCCTGATGCCACTACTGACACCGTTGGAGCTTACGGCTACGTAAGATTTAGGACACGAGTGAAGTAGTCAAGAGAAAAATCATCTCTCACACTCAGAGAGTTTACCGATACCTGTTCTTTCCGGACAAAAAGAGTCCGTATATCCGGCGAAGACTTACAGTCAAATTACTGAGCAATCTAGACGTATATGGTGAATCCTATTTTATGAGGGTTCACCGTATACGCTTCTAAAAATAGTTTAGATATGACCTCAAGCGTGTGCCCTCGTTGATGACTAACGACAAAATCACCGATGGTGCAACGGCAATGGGTAACAACTCGACAACGGCCTAAGGCAGCAGCAATCTCCTTTTTAGCGACTGCCATTCTTTGGCCAACGGCAGCTACTGCAGTCCCTGTTCCTTATGTTAGCGATGAAGTTGGCTTCAACAATGCCGCCAGTCGCGCTCAGGTAGATAGCCTCGACACCCCATGGCAGACTGCTGCTGCCAACATCGGAGCTACAATAATCACCCAAAACCAAATTCCAGCTGGTAGCACTACCACCATCAGCGGTAATGCCCACACCCTATTCACCACAGCCAGCGGTATTACTGCTACCACATCGCTGCACGATGTTACCGACACTGACCTAAGTATTCCTAACAGTGTCGGTTCTGTTGCTACAGGAAATGCTCAGCTATCGGCTAACAATACTCTCCAAGGCGATGCCCCTCGGCCTGCCAGCTTTTACAACACTACAGCACAACCTCGATATTGGAATGAAAACAGCGGCTCCACCATCAGTCGTAATGCAGTTCTCTTTGACTTTTCTGAACCTGTGACAGCCTTTGGAGCCTGGTTTGGCGATTTAGAAACCAATCCTGATGGTACGTCTGCCATTGTTAGACTACTAGATGTCAACGGCAACCGTATTGGTGATGACATAGTAGTTTCGCCTACCGGCGACCCAAGCTCGTGTGGTACAACATCATTTCGCGGCTGCGGTAATCGAACTACCCGCTGGATTGGTTTTGTCGATGATGCCAGCCAAGTTAAACAAATGCTGGTTGTGGTTGGGGATGATGCGGCTGGAGAAACTGGTAACCGTGAACATATTAGCTTTATCGGAGCCACCTTGGCAGAAAAACCACGAGCAGATCTATCGATCACCAAAACCCACAGCGGTGGCCCCTTTGCACCAGGTGACACGGTTACTTACACGATAACAGTAACGAACCAGGGACCAACCGACGCTGTCAACATACCGCTGCTGGATTTTGTCCCCTCAGAGCTGAGTAATGTCTCATGGCAGTGCCAAATTGCAACACCATCTGGCAGCTTAGACGATTGCCAGACAAGTATGGGCAGTGGCAATACGATTAACACCCGTTTGAGCCTGGGTACAGGGGGCAGTGCTGAATTTACAGTGCAGGGTACGCTGCTGCCAACACCGCCAGGCACATTGACCAATGTAGTAGAAATCGGGAGCCGAGATCGCAACGAAGCAGCCCCTGGCATTACCGATCCAGACATGACCAACAATACAGCCAGCGATGATATTACCGTGATCGCTACGGCCAGCGGTCCTCCATTTATTTGTGATGGGACATTTCTGTTGGCCCAGGACGAAAACTCTCGTTACTTTGCTGTCGATACAGGCAACAACCAGCTACAGCCTTTATCATCAGTCTTTGGAAATTCGTTTCCCGATCCTATCAGCACCTATATGAACGGCATTGGTTTTAACGTGCAAGATGGCTATGTCTATGGTGTAAATCCTAGTATGGGTAATATATATCGCCTTGCTTCTGATGGTACAGTTACTGACCTAGGCAATCCTACTAATCTACCCAATAGCGTATTCTCAGGCGATGTAGATGGTAATGGGGTGTACTATGCTCACACAGGTCAATGGCTGTATCAAGTAGACGTTAGCGGAGCCACCGCTATTAGAACAGGCAGAATACAACTCAGCCGTACTGTAAAAGCTGATGATGTGGCCTTTAACCCAGTGAATGGTCTGCTCTATGGCTTTGACAAGGATAACGACGTCGTAGTGGAAATTAACCCCGCAACTGGTCAGGTCGTTAATTTCACCACCCAATATGAATCGGGTACCACTAGTATCACCCAGGCAGGAGCCTCTTATTTTGATGTATTTGGTGATTTTTATGCATACCAAAATAACGGCGGACGACTTGTCAGATTCTCCTTGGACCTTCCTAATAATATTGCCCTAGGCTCCAACTACGCTACTGGTCGTAACGTTAGCAAAAACGATGGTGCGGCCTGTCCCTACGGTCCACTCATTCAAAAAGATGTGTCGACTACAACAGTAGAAGCAGGTGACACTGTTACCTACACCTACAAAATTGGTAATCAGAATCCTTTTTCCCTTAGCGGTGTCTCATTCCGTGATGTTTTGCCCAGCACCGATGGGCGCACATATGTATCCGGATCGTTGGTAAATCCCTTAGGGGGCATTGTCAACACCTATGGGAATAGTCAACAACTAGAGATCATTGGCATGAATATTCCTGCGAACCAAACAGCCATCTTCTCTGTTCAGGTACTGATCCCATCAGACACTCCACCGGGGGAGTTATTTAACCAAGCAGAGCTAGAAAATATTCCCATTGGCTTTGGCGGACCCCGTTTACTGTCTGACTATCCACCGACAGGGGCAAGACCTGACCCCACTCCATTGACAGTCACTGCACCGATCGCAACTAACCCGAATGTTTTGCTGGTGAAACGGATTACGGCTATCAACAACAGCACTAGTACAACTGGCGACGAACTTTCTGTTTATATAGACGAAGCAGCTAACCCTTATGACGACAATACTATTACACTGACGGCACCAACTAATCCAGCTGATCCCCCTCAAGACACAAATCAGTGGCCAGCACCAGCTAATTATCTGGTGGGCGGCATCAATGGTGGTGATGTTCTCTCCAATGACACTATTGAGTACACTATCTACTTTCTCTCATCAGGAGATGTCACCGCAGAAAATGTTCATTTCTGCGACTATATCCCTGAATTCACAAGCTTCTCAACCAATGGCTTTAATGGAGAAACACCTGTTGCACCAAGTGGTATTCCTAGTGCAAATTTAGGGGTAGAAATTTTTCGCAATGGGTCCAGCGCATTTTACACAGGTGCTAACGACGGGGATGCAGCAGTATATTTTGGACCAGGGATAGACCCTGCCAACGACAGCCGCTTTGGCAATATTGACTGTGACGGAGATCTAAGCACACCTAACTCAAATACTAACGGTGCCATCGTGGTTGATTTAGGCAATATCATCAACGCCAGCGCTGCAGGCAATGTGGTCAATGATGCCTATGGGTATGTACGCTTTCAAGCCATAGTTAAGTAAATAGAAACTTGGACAGTTAGCGATCTCATGGTAGAAAATGACTATCTTCATCAGTTCGCCCGTTGCCACTGACGGATAACCTCTTCAACCACAGATCGATCGGGTGGAGCGCTGACTTGACCGGCAGGATCGGTGGTAGCTCCGGGAATATTTTTACTCCAGGGGCTGTTGGGCACAGAATTGATATCAACGTTGGCATTCATCGGACGAAAGCCGTGCTGTACAAATACGGCCTGCTGATCGGGCTCCATCAAAAAGTCGATAAAGGCACGGGCCGCTTTGACTTCACCGCCGTTCACATCACGTCGCACAATGGCAGCGGTCGAAACCGTCTCAATCGTTGGATCTAGGTAAAGAATTTGGTAGGGCTGGCCTTGGGTTGCACTGGACTGGTCCCAACGGTGAAGGGCAACACTCTCATAAACTGTAGCAATATCGGCATCGTTAGGACCGCGAGTAATAAACTCTTGCAACAGAATATCAGTGGAGCGAGGTGGCTGATAAACTGAGCGCTTTACTAAGTCAAACAACGTCTGAACCCCATCCTTGCTAAAGTCACTGGCGTTGAGAGTATTGATGTTGGCCTCAGCCTGCAACCATAAGCTTAGGGTGAGCTGACCGCTGTTGGAGCGCGTGGGGTCAGTTGTCACAAAATCAAAGCTGCCCCAGGCGGCATTGCCACCAATGCTGTCCCAGTTACCAGCAGTCATCGCATTTTCTAACTGCTGCCACTGGAATTCACCACCGGGAAATAATGCTTGGGCTCGTTCTGGCCAGGAGACCGCCACCAGCATCGTTTTTGCAATCGGCTGGGGCGTTTCGTAGAATGGCTCGTCGCCATATTGAGCCTGCCAGCGCTGGCTAAGCTCGTCAAGCAGCTGGCCATTGGCGGGAATCAGAACGGTGGGTTCAAAGTCGTTGTTGTCGTCGATATATCTGTTGACAATATCTTGAGACCCTTGGAATTCGAGATTTAGTTGAACTGAAGGATTCTGTTGTTCAAACCGGGTTTCTAGGAGTCTGAGAGGCGCTTGAAGTTCGCTACCGCTGACAATAGTGATGGTTTGGTTAACGCCGGGCAGAGGCGCATAGGCAAGACCAACAGAGGCAGCAATGATGGAAAGAGAAATAATGGGTTTGGTAACCATGGTGGGAAAGGCAATGGGCAATGGGGCCACTTGGTAGGGATATTCCATGGAACGTCCCTACCAAGTGAAACAGATGGAGAAATTAGGCAATCAACACGTCGACATTCTCCTGGAAGCCTTTGACTTCATCACTGAGTTCTCTGAGTTCATCGGCAGCCACTGAACTCGTCAGATCGGCAGTGCGGAGTTTGTTTTGGAGCTGTTGGAGGACGCCCCCGGACTCGGCAATCAGGGTGGACAGATTGGCTAACTGGGCCTGACGGGCATCTTCTCCCTGACGGGCAAGGGCAATATTGCGTTTGAGGCTGTTGGCAAGTTTACCCCACTGCTCCTGGGCGACACCTTTGCTGTTGCGGACTTTGATTTCGGCCTGTTGGAGCTGTTGTTCTAACTCGTCAACTGAGAGTAGAGCGTCGCTGCCTTCCATACGGCGGGCCAGGCGGTCGATTTTTTGGGGCAGTTCCTGGGTGCGATCGCACGCATACTGCACCACCCCCAACAGCTCAATCTGGGCGCTCGCCGTCAGCAGCTTAGTCGCTTCTACATTGAGTTCATCCGCCCGTTCCCCCAAGGCAACCGCCTGCTGTCGTACCTGCTGAAATTCACGGTCAATGGCTTTATTGGTCAGCTCCACCCGGTCAGGCGAGCGCGACTCAAACACAGCGGCACCTAGGACAGTTATGGCAACCGCCCCCGGTATGGCCACCACGCTAGGCAGACGGATCAGCCGCACACTGCCGACCAAAAAGATACTCCCCGCCAGCACCGCCAGTGGATACTGCAATGGATTGGCTAGTTTCATTGACAGCTCCTAAAACTCCACCTGCAGATCGGCCATCAGCTGAGCAATGGTAGCCGGATCGCCCTTACGATAGTACCCCCCATTCAGCTGGGCAATTTGCTCTAGGGCCTGAGGGTCAAACTCGCCCTCCTGGCCGTAGCCGACGGTAAAGAATGCAATTCGCTGGTCGGACGAAAATCCGCTTTTAGCTAACTCTTGTTCAAGCTGCCCCAGACTAATACTTGATTCTGAATCTTCACCATCGGTAAGAATCAAAACAGCATTGATGGCATCTGCCCTCAGGTTAGAGGATAGCCAATTACGCGCAGCCAGCGCCGAATCATACAGTCGCGTACCCCCATCGGCCTGTAGCCCTGTCACAAACTGTAGTCCCCGCGCTTTTCCTTCAGGCGTGCCGTCCACCATTACCGGCTGACGAATATTACTATCAAAATCAATCAGCGCTACCTTATCCTTCGGGCCTAGGGCATCCACATAGGTTTTTAGCGTGTTTTGGACAGAGGGTAGCTTATTGCCCTCCATAGACCCGGAGGTATCTACCACAACCACCACTAAAGACGACTTTTTAGCTACCTGACTCCAGGCCGTCAGCATGGCCTCCGCCACCTCGGGGGTAGGAGGGCGATAGGAATCGTAGCTAGCCTGGGAGTCAACACCAAAGTTTGGACTAAATTTAGGCCCTAACGCGACTCCGGGCACACCGGGACGCAGACCTAAGCTGGTGGCAATTTGTTGAGCCGGGGGAGACTGCAAATACTCCAAAATTTGGTCAGCGGCCTCTTTTTCTTGATTGTTGACCCAAGGCGCATTGGGTACAATCCCTCGCATATTTGAAGTAAAGGTGGACTTTGGATATACCGCCTCATACCGGGCGCCGCCGGGGGGCAAATCCGTATTGGCCGCAATGACTGATGACTCATAAACGGACCCGATCGAGGCCCAGAACGGGCCATTTTCTACCATCGACTGAGCCAGGGTAGAGGTGGACTTACCGTAGCGCGTAATTTTGCTCTGAATTTTTTGGACGGCCGCCTGCTGCTGTTGGATATCGGCGACCGTTAGCTCCTCTGGGCGTTTGCCTGATACTGAGGCAAACTGAGACACCAGTGTTTGCAATCCAGAATTTGAACGTGTCGGGGCCGTATGCACATAGTAAACCGGCTGCGCTGGACTACTGGCGTCGAGGTCCTGGTGAGTTTCGGCAGTTACTAGCTCGGCAAACAGATCGTCTACATTGCGCAGACCGGGAGCGAGGTCCGTTGGCACCATAAATACCATAGGGCTATTGGCCAACAGAGGCGCATCGGCAATGGCTGGAATATAGTTTTGACCTGGGTAGAGCTGCTCCATGTGATAGATCAGCTGGTTTTGGTAAATTTCGCCATATACCGACAGAATGGTGGGAAATTCTGGCGCGTCAGCGGTCATTGTTCCCTGCTGCAGCTGCTGAGCTAGAGATACCGTCTGTTCTACGACATCGCCGCTTCCGGCTGCCTCGCAGGTCATGTAAAAGGCGTCGCCGTCGGCCAGTTTTGGCTTGGTCTGGTTAAATGCAACAGCGGCCTCATCGCAAAAGTGATGCAGCGCACTCCCCACTAGCAGCTTGACTTCAAATCCTCGCTCGCCGGAGCCGCTACCACAGCCTGCTAGCAGCAGCGCACCTAGTAAGGAACTGGAAATCAGGCGTACAGAATTCTTCAATAGATTCTTTACGATTCGCTGTCGATATAGCCTGGCACACTTAGTCAACAACATCAGTTATCCCTAAAACCCTTAGAGCAGAGACGCTATGTGTGCAGTAATGTGCCAAATGTATCCAGCACGTTATCGTAACTACACAACGCTCAACACTAATTCCGATGGCGGAGACTTGTAGCGATCCTCACTGGTGTAATCCGTGGGACAAATGCTTAGCGATCTTCACAGTCGGTTTGAATATCCACATCCAATGTTTCGTCATCAATGGTGATGTACAGCACATTGGGTCGGCAGCACACCTGACAGTCTTCGACATATTGCTGGGTGAGACCGCTGCTGATATCGATAAAGGTGGTGCTGGGTTCGCCACAGTAGGCGCAGTAGTATTCGGCAGTGGTTTGCATAGATGAGGAGAATAGGATTAATTTCGTTTGTAGAAACGTTGCATGCAACGTTTCTACCGATGATTTAGGATTTGCGATCGCGCTCTAGCTGCAGACGAATCCGATGGTGGGCTCGACGAGTCAAAGGATAGCGATGGACGCAGTAAAGCCCGCCAAAAATAAGCAGACCGGGAATCACACTGGCTAAAACACGAATCACAAGCAGCCGAGCGTCCGGCCCAATTTGCCCGGCCCAGTCAAGCATCCAACCCGATAGGAAAATTGCGATCGCAACGCCCACTTTTTGCAGAAACACCATCAGACTAATAAAAATACCCTCCTGGCGCTCACCGGTTCGCAGCTCCTCGTCGTCAATCACATCGGGCAGCATGGCAAAGGGCACCAGATAAAACGTGGAAAGCCCGGCCCCAGTAACTACCCCCGTGGCATACATTAATCCTACCTGCCCCGGTTGGATCAACCCTAAACCACACACCCCCCGCAGCGCCAGGGGAGCAACGGCAAAGTAGACACATTGTTTGCTGGTACGTTTGGTGACCCACAGCCAGAACGGCAGCAGCGCCACCGAGCTGCCCTGAACTGCGATCGCCATTTGGGTAAAGTGCTGCTCCCCTAGCTGCATCCAGTTAGTGACAAAAAATGGCAGCATCGCCGCCGTCACCTGTACGCCTACCCAAGAGCACAGGTATAGCCCCATCACCCAGCGAAAGGCACGATTTTGAAATACTTTGCGCAGCTGACGCCCAATGGGATGGGGAGAGAGTTCGGGCTGATTGCGCATGATAGGGCGATACTGACCGTAGGTGCCCACCACACACACCGCAATGGCTACCACAATAAAAATAGCGGTCGCGCCGCCAAGGATCACATACTGCCGCCGCGTGTCTTCTACTAGGGCAAAGATAATCTGGGCCAGCACCAGCCCCACCACCGAGCCGATGATATTGGCAGCGGAGCGCACCGACATGATACTGGTGCGTTCATCGTAGTCGGGGGTAAGCTCAGTTGCGATCGCAACCATCGGCAAAATAATCACTGAAAAGGCCGCATAGCCCCCCATGGCCATCAGCACATAGTACAAAAACAAGCTGGTCTGGGACTCTAGCGGCGGCACCAGCCACAGCATAAAGGTAAAAAAGCCCAGGGGAAGCGCCCCTAGCACCAGCCACGGATAGCGGCGGCCCCATCGGGACTGGGTGCGATCGCTCAGCCAGCCAATCACAGGGTCGTTGACCGCGTCCCACACCCGGCCAATCAACAGCACCGTCCCGGCCAAGGTGGGCGATAAACCCACCACTTCTGTCAGAAAAAACAGCAGATAAAAGATGGCCAAACCGATAGGAACAGCCGTGCCTAATTCACCCACACCGTAGGTAAATTTAGTTTGAAAGGACAGGCGCTTAGACATAAAGCAAACAGTGACGGTCTCGGTATTTCACCATACCGAAGAGTGTCATCCGCTGAAACAGTAGTGCCAGAGGTCGAGGACTTCGACTCCGCTCAGCCCTTGGAGCCATCCATCAAAATATTTCTTGCGACTGGTACCGCTCTCAAAAATAAGCTGCTTAAATGGAAAAAATGCGCTGCTGAGCAAACGCTATGTGCAAGATGCCGGTACATAGTGTTTCTATTCAGACGGTCTATCCTCTATTAATCAGCAGCGTCAACATTACCGGCATATGAATTATGCAGAGTGCTGGACCAGCTCATCTGCATTTTGTTCTTTTTGCTGACGGGAGCGCATCATGACTGTTGAAACCTTGAACCATATGATGACCTACGTCATCGAAGGCTGGGCGATCGCAAGCGCCACCTATCTAAGCGTGGGGTTCACCCTGTCTTTTTTAACTCGGGCCAGGAATGGTCTCAAGGAAAAAGAAGCCGCAGTAGCCAAGGCAAAAGCGGAAGAAGTCACTAATGCAAAACGGGTAGCCGAGGTGACTGCCGTAGCTGAAAAGTATGGCAAAAGTGCCGACAAGCAGGCGATCAAGCGCGGCGTCAAGGTTCCTGGGAAGTAACAGAATGAGGCTCCAGGGATGATGAAAATCTGTGATAGATTCCAGAACTGGACCTAGATAAACTCGGGATAACATTTCCCCTCCGGGGAGGGGATTCGGGGTGGGTTGACCGCTGACGCTAACGGTCGAGACCCACCCCGCCTGCGGCACCCCTCCGAGGAGGGGATAGTTGGCAGAGTGTTGAGTTTCTGCCTCTTAGGTAATTACCGTAGGCTGATCAAATCCGGTTAGCTCCTTAATTTTGGCCACCTGGTCAGCCAGCTGAATCAGCGGTGCCAGCGCTTTTTGGGTATCAACATCGTGTTTGGCCGTATCGGGTTCATAGCTCTCGACATAGAGCCTGAGTGTGGCACCTTTGGTACCTGTACCAGACAGACGAAAGACAATGCGGGAGCCGTCGGTAAAGCCGATTCGAATCCCCTGCTTTTGACTCACGCTGTTATCAACCGGGTCGGTGTAGCTAAAGTCATCGGCATAGGCCACAGTGTAATTGTCTAGCTTTTTGCCCTTGAGGCTGGGCAGCTGAGCCCGCAGCCCGTCCATTAGCTCATTGGCCGACGCAGTTTCTACACCTTCGAAGTCATGACGACTGTAGTAGTTGCGTCCGTAGGTGGCCCAGTGCTCTTTGACAATGTCTTCAACGGACTGACCTTTGACCGCCAAGATATTAAGCCAGAAAAGGACCGCCCATAAACCGTCCTTCTCACGCACGTGGTTTGAGCCGGTACCAAAGCTTTCTTCACCACAGAGGGTGGCCTTGTCTGCATCTAGCAGGTTGCCAAAAAACTTCCAGCCGGTGGGGGTTTCATAGCAGTCGATGCCAAGTTTTTCAGCCACTCGATCTACGGCCTGACTGGTGGGCATAGAGCGCGCTACGCCTGCGATGCCACTGCGATAACCGGGCACCAGTGTGGCATTAGCGGCCATTACCGCCAGACTGTCGCTGGGGGTGACAAAGAAGTTGCTACCAACAATCATGTTGCGATCGCCATCGCCGTCAGATGCGGCCCCAAAGCTAGGAGGATTATCGCCAAACATAACCTCGACCAGGTCGTGGGCATACACCAGGTTAGGATCGGGGTGACCACCGCCAAAGTCTTCAAGGGGTTCACCATTTTGGACAGTTCCTTTGGGGGCTCCCAGCAGTCCTTCAAAAATAGCTGTGGCATAGGGTCCGGTGACCGCGTGGAGCGAATCCATGCACATGGAAAACTTACCGGACGTCAGCAGCTGGCGAATTTGCTCAAAGTCAAACAGGGTTTCCATCAAGGCGGCGTAGTCATTGACCGCGTCTAAGACTTCAACGGTCATATTGCCCAGGCTCGTGGTGCCCACCCGATCAAGATTGACATCCTCGGCGTCTAAAATCTGGTACTCGTCGATCACCTTGCTGCGCTCAAAGATAGCGCTGGTGACCTTTTCTGGAGCAGGGCCGCCGTTGCCGATATTGTACTTAATGCCAAAGTCACCATCGGGGCCGCCAGGATTGTGGCTAGCCGAGAGAATAATGCCGCCAAAGGCATGGTACTTACGGATAATGCAGGATACTGCTGGTGTAGAAAAAATTCCTCCCTGACCCACCAGCACCTTACCAAAACCACTAGCGGCGGCCATTTTTAGAATGATCTGGATGGCCTGACGATTGTAATAGCGACCGTCTCCACCAACCACCAGCGTCTGTCCCTGGTAGCCATCTAGACTGTCAAAAATAGACTGAACAAAATTCTCTAAATAGTTAGGTTTTTGAAAAACAGCAACCTGTTTGCGTAAGCCGGATGTTCCCGGTTTTTGATCTGAAAAAGGCGTTGTCGAAACCGTTTGGATGGTCATGATACTCCTTGCGTCGGCGAACCGATTTATCTCTAAAAGATTAACAGGACGACTGCGGCGGCTGTGTGATTGCTAGAACCGAACTTGATACGCGGCGATAGTCTGTAGCGATAATTTATCGATATTTTATTTTGGCTAGCTGATCAGGCCCGCTGATACTTAAGCTGCCGTAGAAATGTCAGCCACCATTGGGCCGGTCTACCGTAGAACGTAAACACATCGCCATAGGCCAGGTTGGCATTTCTGTGGTGAAGCCGGTGACGTTCGGGTGTGGTAATACACAACCAGCGACAGAGATGTCTAATTAGCCGAGGCGTACGATAGCCGGGGGCAAACTGATGCCGCCAAATCACATGTAGTTCAGCGAGCAGCAGCCCCAACGCCGTACCCACAGGGGAAAGCAGTCCCAGCAATGGCACCCACATCAAGTAGGGCAGCGCTCCTAAAAAGCCAGGCAAAAGCGCCTGGGGACGCTGCTTGCGCCAGGCATAGCTGACAAAGCTCCGATTGGGACTGTGGTGAACGATGCTGTGGTAGCGACCAAATACGTGCTCGGGCACGTGATATACAAACGTGGCGATAAAGTCCCCCAACAGCAGTAGCAGCAGGGAAATTCCTAGAATATGTAATAGTTCCATCGCTAAAGTGCCTCACAACTCTTCGGCAACTTAGCAGATAGAATTTAAGATGGATTTAATATTTGGTTTAGAAATAGTTTGGGTGCCCTGCCCTAGCGGGTGGATTGCAAACTACTGAAGAGCGCGATCGCAAAACACGCCAGCAGCAGCAGCCAAATAATAATGCCTGGCAAAAACGCCAACAGCCCGGTACCGCGCAAAATCCACACGATAGTCGTCATGGCCATGGTAGCCAGCAGCAGTTGAGTAATCGGTCGTAATCGGTTAGCCATGGGCAAGCTGGGTGTATATTCTTAGCGGGCAACAAGGTTTACTAAGGTTTTACGCAATTATGTACCTGCTTGACACTAGTGTTACGTTCTCTGGTTAATAATGGCAACGAATCAGTGAAAATTGGCAGCTACCTGCCCATAACTGTGGGTTTGGAAACCTTAAGGTTCTCCGATATTCGATAAAAACGATATAACGTACATCTAGATTTTTTCTTTTTATCCATGGTTTCGACGACACAACAGGCAGCCTTGCTACGTGGCGACGTCCTAATTGCAACTGATAACCACCGGGGTAAAGGAGCCGCTGTAACGGCTCAAATGTATGTACCATTAGTTCGATCGCAGCTTTGGGAGCAGCTCACCGACTACAGCCGCTGGGTCCACTACTTTCCCGACATCACCCAGAGTCGCGAACTAGAAGCCTCTGTCAAACAGCGGTCCAAACGCATCACCCGTAAGCTGTATCAGGCCGCTCGTAAAGCCTTTATACTCTTTACCGCCCAGGTAGAGATTTACCTAAATGTGGTCGAACATTTGCATCAGAGCATCCAGTTTCGACTAGAGCGCGGCACCTTTGCCGATTTTGCTGCTGACCTTGTCCTCGAAGATTTTGGCGAAGGAACGCTCCTGACCTACTCGGTCAAAGCTACACCAATGATCCCAGCGCCCAAGTTTTTACTGGAGCAGGCAATGCGGATTGACCTACCAGGCAACATGAAAACAATGCGCCGGGTATTGTGTCAGTCATAAAACGATGCGTTCCAAGCCCATCGGAGAGGGACTGCTTCAGTTTCTCTCCACAAACAGTCTGCCGGCAGCCAACGCCGCACTGCTTGTAGAGTACACAAATCCATCACTCAGCACATCCAGCTCACGATTGACTACCCAGCAGCGGTAGCCGTTGTCCTGCTGACTCACTTCAATGATCCACCCTACCCGGGCTGATATTTGAACCACTGGAGTTGCATCTGGAGTTGCATCCATGGGGCCTCGCTCATTTGCTTATGCGGCATTGCCGAGTCTCGGGATCACGTTCACTGCAAGCAACTGTCAAATAGCAGTGGTTACAGAGCGGCCTATTCCCTAAATCAGCAGTCGCGCTTATTCCAGGTTAGCAAACCGCTAAACTAGTCATCACCACCAGCTGCGAGTCGGGAGCACTCCTCACGTCTAGCGGCTTAAATCTCAGGCTTTTTAGCTAATGTCTACCCAAGTTCTTAATCTCACTGAAGACCTCTATCGCTATCTACTGACTACAGGTGTGCGCGACAGTGAGATCCTGCAACAGCTGCGAGCAGAGAACGCTCAGCATCCTAGAGCCGTTATGCAAATTGCCCCAGAGCAGGGGCAGCTGCTAGGACTATTGATACAGCTAATGGGGGTAAAAAAAGCGTTGGAAATAGGCGTATTTACCGGTTATAGCTCACTCGTGGTCGCCATGGCACTCCCAGAAGATGGCCAGCTAATTGCCTGCGATATTAGCAATGACTATACGGCTATGGCTCGCAAATACTGGGAAAAGGCCGGAGTCGCCCATAAAGTAGACCTGCGCATTGCTCCTGCCTTAGACACATTAGATCAGCTCATCGCTACCGGTCACAGCAACAGTTTTGACTTTGCCTTTATTGATGCCGATAAGAGCAACTACGACGGCTACTATGAGCGGTCTCTACAGTTAGTGCGGCCCGGCGGATTGATTGCCGTGGACAACGTGCTGTGGTCAGGGCGAGTCGCTGAGCCAGTCGAAAAACAAGATAACCGTACCAAGCGTATCCACGCCCTTAACCAAAAAGTGCACGCCGATCCCCGCGTATCCATGAGCCTACTGCCCATTGCCGACGGTCTGATGTTAGCTATGAAGCGCTAGATTCTCTTTTTCAGTCTGCAGCAGGCAAACGCTGGGCGATCGCATCAAAAAGAGGTCTCTCATTAGCCACAGGAGACATGCACTGCTGCTGTAGCTGACGCAGTTGTTGAAAAACTGTCCCAGCAGACTGATGCTCAGGGCTACAGCGGTCTAACAGATCTTCTAGCAGACAGCCAAAGGCTCTAGATTCAAGCCGTTGTAAAGATTCGGTGGTGCGATCGCACCCCTCAAAAAAAGACGCCGCTCCAAAATCACCCAGAATACTCTTACCCTGGTTATTAACTAAAATATTATGAGCGTACAAGTCGCCATGGAGAATATTCCTAGTGTGAAGATGGGCGACAACAGACGCTATCCCTTGAGCAATTTTTAGAATCACCGGTAGCGCAAAGATCGTGTTCTCAGCGTAGGTATCTCGAGTGCAGGACTCTAAGCTTGGAGGGCCTCCCAGATTGACATATTCATCAGGAATAAACGAAAAGACCAGTCCGGCTTTTCCGTCGATAGGCTGACTGAGCTTGCCTAAGACGTTAACCAAGTTAGGATGGTCTCCCGCCGCAATACAGGTCTGCATTTCATCTAAGGGCAGACCGTCACTGGTCATCTCCCCTTTAAAGAGTTTGACAGCCACTTGGGCATCTACAGAGGACGAATCAGACTGCCATCGCGCTTTATAAATGACACCAGAGGCTCCTTGCCCCAAGATTTCTCCTAACTGCAGCTCTGCTGGGTCAACAGCGGCAATAGACTCGTTGTGCTGCAGGTTTGGTGACTTGCAAAAGGGATTACCCGCGTAGGCTAGCCAGGTTAAGCGAGGTAGCGTCAAGAGCCAGGAGGGCAGCGTCTGAAGCTGATTGGCGGCAAGACGAATCAGCTCTAGGCTTTTGCAGCTGGCCATTTCGTCGGGTAGCGTTTGTAGCTGGTTGCCCGCCAGCATACATTTTTGCAGCTTTGTCAGATTACCCATAGATCTCGGCAGCGATGTTAGCTGGTTATTTGTCAAAATCAGCCAGCGAATATTAGGTGATAGAGCCGTTTCACCGATGGTTTTAATCTTGTTGCTCTTAAAGCTAATCATCGAGAGATTGGGACAGGCTGCCAATACCTCTGGAAATTCTTCGAACTGGTTGTTGTTAAAGAATACAACTCGAAGCTTTTTTAGCTGAGAAAATTCTGGTGGTAGCGTTTTTAGCTGATTGTTCGATAGGTCTAAAATCTCTAATGAATCCGACAGCTCTAGAATCTCTGGGGGAAACTCAGTTAAATTTTCAGATAACTTGAGACGAGGTTCTCCCATGGAAGTATCTAAGTCCAGGCTTAAGGGCTTCATACGATCAGCAGTATAGAACAGATAGTATTGCCGAGCTTCAGGATGGCCTTTCGCCAGAGACCATTAAATAGCAGCGGCTATCTCGGTCTGTCCCTGCAGCAATTGCGCAACATACCTCATCACTACTCACCATTGACTGGGCTGTCCGAACTGTTTCGCCAGCCGGGCTGCTTATGCTTATCACTCCAGTGGGCGTAGCCAAAATACATCAACACCCCCAGCTGGATAGGCACGAGGATTAAATAGTTTTTGAGAAAGGGATTAACCTCAATGTGGGCAAAGATTTGGCAGTAGGTTAGTCCCGCTAGAGCCAGTCCTGCTTTGAGGGGAAGTCTACGATTGCGCATAGCGATTGTTCTTATGGGAGGAAAATAAGCTCACCCGATATCCATAGGTGATAAAGCCGATAGCCGTGGTACCCAAACAGCAGCGTGAGTCCACCACCCCAGACACTACGGCGCTGCCACCAGCGACTCCAAACACGCCGGGTCATTAGCTCTAGACTCACTTGGACGATAGCAATGGCCCATAGAAGAATAACGAGAGGTGCTAGGAGATGGTATTGGAGCGCTGTGGACCATTGGGTATTTGCGATCGCAAATATCGCCCGCGTCATCCCCCAAGTGGGGCAGGGGATACCCACTAGTGCCTTTAGCGGACATCCCCATAGCGTTACCTTATACCCCAGCCCGTGGAGCACAACAATTAAAACCGGTGCGCCCAGAGCGCCTAATATACCGACCCGCAAGTAGGCTGACGTCTTTGACAGGCTCATATTCTTTTAGAACCAGGGTTTTCTACCCGTCACATAGGTGCTAACAAATTCTTCATCAGATTTGGTCAGGTACAAAATCCCTTCCACCAAACCAATCACGCCTACCACGCCAGCACCGATACCGCAGGTAACCGTACCCCCAATCAGACAGACCAACAGCATGATAATGCCTTCATTGGTATAGCCCAAATAAAACTTATGGATGCCCAAGGCTCCTAACAATATACCGAGAACCCCAGCCACAACTTTCTTATCTGCTCCGCTGGTTCCACCAGAGTTAGTCATATCGCGTTATTTCCGTATAAGTAAATTTTCGTAGTGTCTACTGCTAGACAACGACGACTTATCTTCGAATTTGCCCATTTTTAGTCATAGAAACACCTTGCTATAAAGATTTAATCAAGCCATATTGTTTACGATCCGGATAACCTGTTAAAACGTTATCTCTTGTACTCGATTGCTCTTAAAAAGAGCCTTGCCATCACAGTTGGCCATAGCCGGTGCTCCCATCAGCGCTCGTATAGTTGGACCGATATCAACGGTTTGCCCTTCCTCAATCTGGGTCCCAGGTTTGATCGTGGGGCCTTTGGCCAGCAAGAATCCAGCCGAACGATGTCCACCGCTGCGGTAGTAGGTGACAGGGCCGATTCTGCCAAGGTCAAGACTATCGACAACATCGCTGGGCTGTTCGTGCCAGATCACCACTAAATCAGCATCCGGCAGTTCAGCCTGACAGCTCAAAATATTAGCATCCGTCCGAGTTCTGACCACGTCTTTTACAACAGGCTGTCCTGTTCTAGCGTTTGCTAATCCATAAAGCAGCTGGGTAATCTCATCACAAACGCTGTTGTAGTCAGCAACGTCAACAATTCCCTGGGTTTCTCGTCCCTTGAGATTTATACGGATGTGTCCAGCTGCAAAAGCCGGTAGGGCAAACGCTTTCATTTGAGACCATAGCGGGCTGTACCACATAGCCGGCATCCAGTTGAGGGCCAGTCCCTGCTGTCTTAGACGGTAGGGACTGGCCAGAGCCGGTATCGGCCCCGCATTAAGATAATCATCAAACTTACTGGGTCCCCAGCGCATAAGTGCCCGATTGAGAGGAGTAGAGTCATCGCGCTGCAGCCACACTTCACCAGACCAGCTTTTGCGTCTTGGATTGACTGGCGGCGGGCATTTATCACCGACTCGCCCTTTGGCGATACCGTATTTTCCAGGAAAGCTATAGCGATAGAGAATCTCTGGGAGAAACGCCATGCTGTACATATCTGTCACATTTTTTCCCATGCCGTGTACAGCAAACACAACAATGTGAGCGTTCTCAGGAGCCGCCTCTACAATGTCTCCCACGGCCAGGTCGATCGCCTCAAACGCTGCCAGCATGGGGTCGTCGCCGGGAACGCTTTTATCAGCATAGAGTGGATGGTCCGGCTGACTTAAGTGCCAAAAATCGTGGGATGCGGTATGGCTCTCTCCAAACACGGTGAGAAACAGATCCCAATTCTCTTGAGTCAGCAGATCCTGACAGATTTTAGCGCGGGTCTCAACACTGGCTTTCAGACCCGTTTTAATCCGCTGGACATAGGCCCGGTCCCACCAGCAGCCATAGTCCTTATGTAGGATGGGATTTTTGCCATACTGCTCGATCAGCCTGGGTAAGGCTTCAGACGGCTGAGAGTGGCTGGGGGTGTGGGGAGCATGACCGCCCCAGCCTAAAATTTGCAGACCGCAGACATCTGTAGAAAGTCGAGAGACCGGCACGTCAAAAGCTGCTACGTTGTAGTCTTTACCCAGAGCATAAAAGGGAGGATATTGCTTAAAATCGTAGGCTCCATCCAGGGTGTCATGGGTAATACCATAGTCGCTAGCGGAGTAATGGATCGGCGACCAGTATCCTGTTTTATCTGGCAGACAGCCTGTGCCAAACATGACCCACAGCCGTTCGGTAGCCGAGGTTTCTGTTGGAAGCTGATTGTAGTTGACGGTGTTATTGAGGTGTCCGTAGGCTCCTTGCTGTCTAAGCTGACTGAGGTTTTTCAATTTACCAGCAGCCATCCACTGCTCTAGCAAATGGGGGTCGGCAGCATCTAAACCAATGGCAATAACAGGAGTTTTCACGATTCAAGCAGCGGTAGAAGAACGTATAGAAGATTTTGCAAGCCGTACACAGAAACACGAGGTGCCGTCAAGTTGTTTAGCCCCTAGTATGACTACCTTTTAGAAAACAAAAGGGTCTTGAGATAAAACAGCGGGCTGACAAAACTACCCACAAAAAACTCCATCTCACAGGCGGCGACCAAATCGGTCTGAATCAGGTGGCGATACTTAAGCCAATGGAGCACGACCCGACGTAGATTGCTCAATAAGAGTTTGGCAAAAAGAAAAGGCTTTTGCCAAATGCGGGTATTAATCATTCTCAGCTGACAGATACACAAACCACAGCCCCGACTTAAGGCCGTGAGATAGGAACGCTCCAGCCTTGATTTGGGAATCTGATGAAACACGTGCATCTCTGGGTTGTACCAAATCTTCCAGTTGTTTCGATGCATATATAGCAGGGGTTCGTAGTCATCACCCTGCACTACAGACCTGCGGGTTCGTCCCCCCAGATGAGGATGTAGGGGCACATTGGCTTGCCAGGCTTGCTTACGGACAACCCAGGCTGCTGCTGGGGGTAGCACCAGGTTGTTGGGGTCGTAGCGGTGAGGGACAGGTCCCCGCTCTCGAATCGCCAGAAAAGATTGGATTCTAGCAAAGTTGGCAGGGGGTTCAATTTCAAAATTGCCGTGAATTTGGCCACCGTAGGCTCCGGCATCTGGATGCTCTTTTGCAAACGCATAGGCCTGGGCCACCCAGTCATCAGCAGGAATCACATCATCATCAAGAAAGCCTACCCACTCGCTTTGGGCATGCTCCATGGCTTTAATGCGAGCAAAAGCAGCTCCTTGAGATTTTTCAAAAACGTAGTGTAGGGTAGGAGAGTCTTGCCCCCAGTTAGCTTGAGCCCAACGAACAACAGCTTGAGTATCGTCAGTGCTGTTATTATCGACAACAACGATTGCCCAGGAGAAATGCTCGGTATGGGTTTGCGATCGCAGCCTCTCAAGCAGCTGAGGTAGACGCCTTGAGCCATTATAGGTAGGAATCGCAACCGTAAAATCAAGCATTGGACAACTGACAGCGGGTTCTGCACAGACAGACGACCACTGTACAGAAGTATCCCTACTCTGACGACAGCTTTGTAGAGTCTTTGTCAAACGGTGTGCGAATCGTAAGTAATGTCCGTTCAGTCCGGATGCATTATTCCGTCTTAGCTTTCTGCTCGCGGTACAGATCTTTTAACAACGCCTGTTGTTTTTTGTGGTCCACAATAGGTTCAGCATAGCCGGTACCCTCTAAATCTGAAGCAGAGAGCTTCCCACTAACCAGCGCTCCGGTATCTACATGCCGAATCTCGGGCACCCACTGCCGAATATATTCCGCCTCAGCATCAAACTTTTTTGCCTGACTGGCCGGATTAAAAATCCTTAAAGGCTTAGGGTCCATACCGCTAGAGGCGCTCCACTGCCAGCCGCCGTTGTTGGCACTGAGGTCGCCATCCACCAGCTTTTGCATAAAATACTTCTCACCCCAGCGCCAGTCAACAATCAGATCCTTGGTCAAAAAGCTAGCCACAATCATTCGACAGCGATTGTGCATCCACCCGGTTTGGTTTAGCTGTCTCATGGCCGCGTCAACGATAGGGTAGCCCGTACGCCCCTCACACCAGGCTACAAAACGAGACTTATCGTTATCCCAGGGAAAATCTTTCCACTGCTCACGATAGGGGCCTTCTGCCAGCTCTGGAAAGAAATACATTACATGCTGATAAAACTCTCGCCAGGCCAGCTCCTGCATCCAGGTTTTGACATTCTCACGAGTTTCATCACTGCGACAGCGACCGTAGGCACCATCGGCAGCAGCCCACACGGTGCGAATACCAATAGCACCAAACTTAAGCGCCGCGCTCAGCCTAGAGGTACCGGCGACAAAAGGGAAGTTACGCTGACTGTCATATTCAGCAATGGCTCGATCTTCTCGACAAAACTCGGTGAGCAGCTCCTGGGCCGCGGCCTCTCCCGGTTCGACCGGCAGCGGCTGGTCCCAGGTAAACCCCAGGTCCTGGGCAGTAGGTAAATCAATAATGCCTGCGTCATTGGCCTGAGATTTCTCACTGGGGCTAAGCCCTGTCAGGTCAGCTAGAGTTGCAACCGGCTCTGCCTTAGACTGACGGTACCAGTTTCGCCAGAATGGGGTGTAGACCTTGTAGGGTTCACCAGACCCAGTACGCACATCCCCTGGTGCATGGAGCAGCTGATCCCAGGTTTTGGTGCGCATTTCCACACCGTTCTCCTTGAGAGCCTCTGCGACAGCATTGTCTCGCTGTCGCGAATAGGGTTCGACATCACGGTTCCAATAAACAGCCACAGCCTCCAGAGCAGTCGCTAACTTAGGCAGCTGGGTGGCGGGCTTGCCCTTCAAAATCAATAGCTCGCTACCGGCTTTTTTGTAGCTGTCCTGTAGCTCCGCTAGACACCCGATCATATAGGTCACTCTGGCCGGGGCCACATCATCGGCTTCAAGAATAGCTGGATCCAGGCAAAAAACGCCGACTACCTTAGAGCTTTGTTCTCGGGCCGCGGCCAGACCGAGGTTATCGCTGATGCGGAGGTCGCGGCGGTGCCAAAAAAGAATCAGATCAGCCATGAACAGAGGAAAGTATGGGTGGGATGAGCTGATTAGTATATAGCGATTTATCGTATGAGATAAATGAATCTGAGGATAGAAAATAGCCAGTTTGAACTGGCCCCAGCATTCTAGAAAAAAGCCATACTAGCAGTACGACACCAATCAAGGAGCTAATAGTTTTGAGTCAGTCTGGCGCACCCATCGCTAAAAAGCAGCCAAAAACCCTGGAAATCCATGGGGACATTCGCATTGATGACTATTACTGGCTGCGCGATCGCACCTCTGAGGCCACTCTCGACTACCTCAAGGCCGAAAACGACTACGCCGAGTCTCAAACGGCCCATACCAAGGACTTCCAAAAAGCGCTGTATGACGAAATGCTCGGGCGCATCCAGGAAACCGACCTGTCTGTTCCCACCAAAGACGGGGATTACTTTTACTACAGCCGTACCGAAGCAGGTAAAGCCTACCGCATTCTATGCCGCAAACAGGGCAGCTTGGACGCTACCGAAGAGATTTTACTCGATGAAAATAATCTGGCCAAAGGTCATGAGTTCTTTTCACTAGGAGACTATGAAACCAGCCCTGACCATCGACTACTAGCCTACGCGGTTGATACTGACGGTTCAGAGCGCTGCACCCTCGTCTTTAAGGATTTGACCACAGGCAAGCGCTTTCCAGAAGAGATTGACAACATCAGCGAAGTGATCTGGGCCAACGACAATCAGACAGTCTTTTATACCCGCCTTGATGACGTCCATCGCCCTCATCAGGTCTGGAAACATCGTCTCGGCAAAGACCCAGCCCAAGACCAGCTAGTCTACGAAGAACCTGACGAAGCCTTTTATGTCTCATTGGGCGGCACCCGCAGCGACGCTTACATCCTGATTGACATCAACAGTAAAATCACATCAGAAGTTCGTATTCTAGATGCCAACAATCCCGACGGAACGTTTCAAATAGTCTCTCCACGAAAGTATGGCGTAGAGTACTCGATTTCTCACCATCCCGGAAATAGCGAAGATCCCGACCGGTTCTATATTGTCACTAATGAAGACGCCATCAATTCAAAGCTGATGGTCACATCGGTTGATTCTCTAGAAAAAGACAGCTGGCAAACGTTTATTCCCCATCGCTCCGACGTACAGCTAACAGGGGTTAGCGCATTTATAGACCATTTGGTAATCTATGAACGCAAAGGTGGGCTGCCCACCATTCGTGTGCAAAAACTCTCCACTAAAGAAGAGACCACTCTAGAGTTTCCAGAACCCACCTACTCGGTTTGGTCTGGGGCCATGCCAGAATTTGACAACAAAACGCTGCGGTTTACCTATACATCCCTCATTACACCCGCCTCAGTGTTTGACTATGACATGGACAGCCACGAGCGAGAGCTTAAAAAAGAGGCTCCCGTTCTAGGCGGCTATGACCGTAGTCAGTATCAAAGCAAATGGCTGATGGCCACTGCCGACGACGGCACCCAGGTCCCCATCTCACTGGTCTACAAAAAAGGGCTGACGCGTGATGGCAGCAGTCCGCTGCTGCTCTATGCCTACGGCTCCTATGGCTATCCGTCAGCGGCGGCATTTTCGTCAATTCGTCTATCGCTTTTAGATCGGGGAATGGTGTATGCCATTGCCCATATTCGCGGTGGTGGGGAAATGGGGCGTCTCTGGTACGAAAACGGAAAATTTCTCCATAAGAAAAATACGTTTACAGACTTTATCGCCTGTGCTGAATATCTGATTGAGCAGCAGTGGACCCGCGCCGACAGGCTGGCTATCTATGGCGGCAGTGCCGGAGGCTTACTAATGGGTGCGCTGGTTAACATGCGGCCTGAGTTGTTTAAAGTTGCGTTCGCAGCCGTCCCCTTTGTCGATGTCGTCACCACTATTTTGGACCCCAATCTGCCGCTGTCAGTCATGGAATGGGATGAATGGGGCAACCCCAACGAAAAAGAATACTACAACTACATGAAGTCCTACTCCCCCTACGACAACGTCACCGCCCAGGACTATCCAGACCTGCTCATTACCGGTGGACTCAACGACCCCCGCGTTTCCTACTGGGAGCCTGCCAAGTGGACCGCAAAACTGCGGGACCTAAAGACCGATCACAACCGACTGCTGCTCAAAACCAACATGGATGCAGGCCACGGTGGTGCCTCCGGACGTTACGGCTGGCTTGAAGAAACTGCCTTTGAATATACCTTTATGCTCGACAGTCTTGGCCTGGCAAACGACTGAAGACTCACAGCGCAATCAATAGTTAAGCAAAGCTTAAATTGCTCTTTAAGCTTTGCTAACTTGACGTTAATGCACGCCTATAAAATATAAACTGTAACTAATTACACACTTTTGATGTTTCAAGCAGGGAATTTAGCCGCAGATCGCTCTTGCTAACGTTTTCTGTCATGGCATCTACATATTTGAGGAATCAGCATGAAACTGTCATTTTTAGGCGCAAACTACGAAGCGCATTTTGAAAACGTTCAAGTTACCGACACCGAAAAGATTGGTACCTATCGCGGTGCGCCCCTAAAGCGCAAAGCCTTCAAGGTAGCTGAGCACCCCCATCAGCGCGTACAGCTCACCTATCGTGGCGTCAAGTACAACCACGAGCTTTAGAGCCAACGACTCAAGCGAGTTCCTTCAATCAGAGCTAACGGTTACTTCGGTTAAAACAACGAGTATCGTCACACAGCGGGTCTATTTTCCAATGGGAAAATAGACCTTTTTAGTGGTTTGCTGGCTGTTACGAACTCGTCCCATTCAGAAATCCCGAATTATGATTGGATACAGGCAATTCGGCCCGGATGCCAAGCCATAAACGGATCGTCACCGCTAGCAACACCCATGATTGATCGAGCCCTTGACCTGATTTTGAAACTAACCGGTGTTGAGGATGCGATCGCGCAAAGCGAGCTGGTCATACAGCTCCAGAAAACACTCAAGCTAGACCCCGATCACCCACCGGACAATTTTGATGGGGTGTATGTATGCACGCTGGTGAAGTATGTCCATAATGATGCGGGTAACCGTCGTCCGGCAGCGTTGCTAGAGTTTTTCCGACATCCAAAAATTCGTCAGTTTATCCGTCTCACTTACGATGGGGCATCGGTCACTCCAGCATTACATAACGAGATTGCTGAACTACTAATTGGTCCCCTGGGTCAGGAGCTATCAGCTCAAGGGATTAATCTAGCTGCTGAGATGCAATGCTTTGAAGCCTTATTTACAGAGGTGGTCAAACGCACCCGAAAACCCAAAGAAGTGCGTCAGGAGCGTGAGCTAGCCCAGCGGTTTGATCGCATAGAGCAGCAAATACAGCAGCAAAACTCCGCTTTGCAGGCAGCGATTGACCAGAAACTAGCTCAGTTACCGGGCGGCCATTCAGCAGTCCTGCCCGCCACAGAAATTGCAACTGAGTTTCCGCTGGTGCGTCAGGTGAAGGCTTGGTTTAAGGCACTGGACTATGGCGAGGATAGTTACAGCCAGGTGACTGAAGACTATTGCGAATGGATCGCCACCATACCCGCCAGGCGTGGCTTTGACCGAATTTTAGTGCGGTGCGTAAAAGGAGAAGCCTCCCCGACTGATGTGGAAGAACTCTTTGCAACCGTAGAAGCCCAGGATACGGATGAAGGCTGGCTAGTTTACAACCGACGTATTAGTAAAACAGCTCAAACACTATTAGAGGGTCGCCAGTATCGTCGCGTGTTGTTTAGCTACACCCTAGACGACCTGATCGATCAGGCTGCAGATTTTAGTAACTACATTGAGTGGTTGGAAAAGGAAGTTTGCGATCGCAACATCAATACAGATTACGTACAGCTGGCCTGCAAAAAAGACGATATCGACCTGACTACCCAGCGGAAAATTGGCACCAGTCGCTACAGCGATACCGAAGGCGGTATTGAGGGCTATGTAAACGGCTGGTTAGAAGACGATGCCAAGGAGCACCTATCGGTATTAGGGGAATTTGGCACCGGCAAGACCTGGTTTTCCTTTCACTATGCGTGGCTGGCACTGCAGAAGTATCAGCAGACAAAAGCTCAGAGGCGTGTGCGATCGCGACTGCCGCTGGTAATACCTTTGCGAGACTACGCCAAAGCCCTGGACGTAGAGAACGTAATCGCCAACTTTTTCTTCAACAAGCACGACATCCGCATCACCAGCAAGATGTTTGCCCAGCTCAACCGCATGGGCAAGCTGCTACTAATTTTTGACGGCTTTGATGAAATGGCTGCCCGCGTGGATAAGCAAGCCATGATCAACAACTTTTGGGAGCTAGCCAGAGTTGTTGGTCCAGGCGCAAAAGCTATCCTCACCTGTCGCACAGAACATTTTCCTGACGCCAAGCAGGGACGGAAGTTACTCAGTGCAGAACTGCAAGCATCAACAAAGAACTTAACCGGTGAACCCCCTGAATTTGAAGTCTTAGAACTAGAGAAATTTAACGAATCACAGATTCGGACTATGCTCTCCAATAAGACTGATGGAACTATGGTTGAAACGGTCATGAGCAATGCCAAGCTCATGGAACTAGCAGAGCGCCCGGTGATGGTGGATTTAATCTTGGATGCATTGCCAAAGATTGAATCACTGGATGATGTCGGCGAGCTAAACATGTCGCGGGTATATTTGTATGCGGTAACCCGACGTCTAGAAAAAGATTGGCAAGAGAAAAGAACATTTACATCGATGGCAGACAAGCTATATTTTCTCTGCGAAGTGTCTTGGGAAATGCTACAGACAGACCAGATGAGTCTTCATTTCACATCGTTTCCAGAACGATTGCAAACCTTATTTGGTGATAAGGTACGAGAGCAGAAAGATTTAGACCACTGGCACTACGACATGATGGGACAGGCCATGTTAGTGAGGGATGATGAGGGTAACTATCGTCCTGCCCATCGTTCACTGTTAGAGTTTTTTGCTGCCTATAAAATTATTGCGTCGTTAGGAGTGATAGAAGAAGAATTTCTAGAAATTGCACGTAGCCAGTCAAATATCAGCAAAGCAGCTAAAGCTAAAAACTTCACTTGGGAGCAATATTTTAGTCGACAATGCCACCAAAATAGCAGCCTAGTTTACATTCCACCGCTAAACAGTTTCAATACCGAATCTTTTCAACAACTATTTTCTTTAATTGGAGAGAATGGACTCACAAAAGCTCTAGTGGATTTGGCAAGTCTAATGTTGGATCCACTTACAGCGAAAGAGAAAATATTGAAAATAATACAACAAACAAAAGGAAAAACTATCAATGAGGTAGGTTATGTTGCTAACAATTTGATTCAATTAATATTAAGGCGAGATTATCACGCACTTGAAAATGCTGACTTATGCGAAACAACTCTTCCAGGTGTCAACTTAGCAAACGTCAGTCTTCGCCATACCTTATTAAGGCAAGCTCGCCTCGATAATCCAACTTTTACTAAAGTTCTAGCCGCCGTTTATACGATCGCATTTAGTCCTGATGGAAAACTATTAGCGGTAGGTGATGATAGTGGTACTGTGCAGCTCTGGAATACCGAAAATTACCAAGTCCTCATGCTTAAGAAAGTACATAACTCAGCAGTTATGTCTATTACATTTAGCCCCGACGGAAGTACGCTAGCTTCGGGAAGCTCCGATAAAACTATAAAGCTATGGTCTGTTCAAAAACAGTGTGAACTTACTACTTTCAAAGGTCATGAACAATGGGTTTGGTCTGTTGCATTTAGCCCTGACGGAAGTATGCTAGCTTCAGGAGGATCCGATAGAACTGTAAAACTTTGGTCTATTGAGCAGCAATGTGAACTTGCTACCTTTAGGGGGCATACCAATAGAATTCGAGTTGTGACTTTTGATTTAGATGGAAATATATTAGCTTCAGCAGGGCTAGATAACACTATTAAACTTTGGTCAATCAAGCACCGACGTGAAATTAAAACTCTCACAGAGCACAAGGATTGGGTCTTCTCTGTAGTATTTAGTCCAGATAAAACAATGTTTGCATCTGGCAGTAACGATAATACTATAAAGCTGTGGTCAGTCAAGTACAAACATGAACTTGCAACTCTTTCAGGTCATGAGAAAGGAGTACGTTCAGTCAGCTTTAGCCCAGATGGCAAGTACCTGGCTTCGGGTAGTACCGACAAGACAGTAAAGCTATGGTCCGTAAGAGACATGCAAGAGATAATAACTCTAAAAGGACATGAAAACAGGATTCGTTCAGTCAACTTCAGTCCAGATGGTAGCTACCTAGCTTCGGGTAGTGATGACAATACAATCAGACTATGGTCTGTCAATCAGACAAAAGAAGTCGTAACTCTCAAGGGATATGAAAATAGAGTTTTTGTGATGTTCAGTTCAAACGGTGATTTGTTAGCATCAAGTAGTGACAATAACAGCATAAAGCTATGGTCTATCAGCCGACGAGAAGAAATTGCCGTTCTTAAAGGGCATGAGAACAAAATTCGCTCAATTAGCTTTAGTCCTGATGGGCAACTATTAGCGTCGGGCAGCGACGACAGTACCATCAGACTATGGTCTATTAGTCAAAGGGAAGAAATTGCCGTTCTCAAAGGGCATGAGAACAAGATCCGCTCAGTTAGCTTTAGTCCTGATGGGCAACTATTAGCGTCGGGCAGCGACGATAATACCATCAGACTATGGTCTATTAGTCAAAGAGAAGAAATTGCCGTTCTCAAAGGGCATAAGATTTGGGTTCTTTGTGTAGCTTTTAGTCCTGATGGTCGTTTCTTAGCTTCAGGAAGTGCGGATAAAACAATAAAGATATGGTCCGTAAATCAGGCCAGAGAAATAAGAACTTTAAGAGGGCATGGGAGCGGAGTATGGTCGATAAATTTTAGTCCAGACGGTAGTACATTAGCATCGGGCAGCTCTGATAAAACAATAAAGCTGTGGTCTATAAATAACGACAAAGAACTCACAACTCTTGGAAATCACAAAGATTGGATTTTTTCAGTATCTTTTAGTCCTAATGGTCAGCTTCTAGCTTCAGGTAGCTCTGATAAAACAATAAAAATCTGGTCTATTGAGGATCAAAAAGAACTTTTTACTTTATTAGGACATCAAAGCTGGGTGACATCAGTGTCTTTCAGTCCGGACGGCAGTATGCTAGCTTCAGGTAGTGCTAATCAGAATATCCATCTGTGGGATACGCTTACAGGCAATTGCCTCATCGTATTTGATGATCGCCTTTGTGCTGGGCTAGACATCACTAGTGCAATTGGCCTTACTAATGCTCAAAGCACCGCTCTCCAGCTCCTCGGCGCGGTTGACGGCGACATACCTCTCTCTACAGCAACTTATAAAGGTGAAGACCATGAGTAGATTCAAAATCCTCACCCCGCTCAACTTCAGCGTTCGCACATCCGATGAGTACTGGCAGAAACTCATTATCAAACATCCAGATATTGCCGATCTTGCAGCTGAGGTTAAACAAGCACTATCAAGCCCTGATGAAATTCGTCGCAATGGCACAAGTAAAAATCTTCTATGAGCCAGAAATGGAACTACTCACCGTTTTCTGGCAATCACCTCGTAAAAGCCAAATTGCCACCGAACTAGGCGACGGCGTTATCCTGCTTAAAGACGAACACACAGGCGAACCCATTGGCATGGAAATACTGTCCTATCGTCCCAATGACAGCCGCTTTGATAGCGTCACTGTTGAAATGGGTCAAGCTCCTGGTATCCAATCAGCTTAATTCTCAAAAATCACTCTGGCATCATGACAGGCCCACGCACAAAAATATCCAACTCCTTACCAAAGTCATCCACAGCTTCTGCATCAAATGGCAGATAGCAGAGCTTTCCTGATCTCGGTTCTGTCTCCTACTCTCTTTTATCTGGTTCATGTAGAAGCTATCCTACACAACAAAATCAAACGGATTAAATACTGCCGTACCTGATTCTAGAAAATCTCTGATATTGCGTGTGGCAACACAGAGATCATGCTGGCTTGCTATTGCACTGATAAATAAATCTGGCTGACTAAACGTATAGCCTCGTTTGCGACCTTGCTCTACTAGCTGACGCCAGATTAAGATGGTGTCCTCATCAATACCGAGAAGACGCTCCTTGAACCATGGCCTTAGGACGTTATCTAGCCAGTACAGCAGCTCATCTGCAAAAGCAGAATTCTCTACTTGAGCAATACCAAAACGAATTTCTGCCAAGGTAACCGTACTTAAATAAAAAGACTGAGGCAACTGCCGTTCGCTCCACGCCTTAACCGCGAGATTGCAGTTTGTTTTTCTCAACTCCGAAACAATATTGGTATCCAGTAACCAACCCTTCAAAACTCAACTTCCCTCACAGGTGCTTCAACGCTGGTTGTCTCAAAATCCAGCTTATTCAGAGGTGATTGGGACAGAAGCCCATGTAAACTCGGTTGGACTAACAGCGGTATCAGCTTTTCAAATAGCTGAGATGAAATTATCACCACCGCATCTTCACCGCGCACCGTAATTCGCTGCGGCTCAGTTTGCTTAGCTAAACGCACCACTTCACTAAAGCGACTTTTCGCATCTTCTAGTTTCCAAGTCTTCAGCTCATCAAGCTGAACAAGTGCTCCATTTTGAGGACTTATAGAGTCTGCAGACATGAGCATTGGCCTCCTGACTAGTACTGGTCAGATCATAGCAGCCTATTCTAATACAGTGGCTCTGCTGGTCCTTCATATCCACATATACCGGTCTGTGGCGAATTCACAATAGGTAACGGTTCTCCATAGTTATCATGGGGATGATCTTCTGCAAGGCATGATTAGCCTACACTGGCTATCGTCGCTCAGGTTACACGACTGCTATGCAACGAGTTGCTCTGCTTTTCCCATTTCGACAACGGGTTCCTCTGGGGGACCGACTGACAACTCGTTATAGAAAAACCGCTGGAGAAGTGATTATTCCGCTGCATTTAGACGCCGGGGAAGACCTGTTAGCTCCGTTTGAATGTTTGCGATCGCACGACGGTTCCAAACCTCTCTCTCGAAATCTCAATATTGACCTGGTTGAATATCTATTTCGCCGCGTTGCCGAAGTGGATCAAGACAATATCCGGATCAAAATCTCTCTTAGTAGCCCATCAAGAGTCAAAAGTGTTGCCACTTTACCCAATGAACAGCTAAAAACAGATTTACAAAACCTGGTTCCTGAACATTTTACCTATCTAGAAACAGTTAAACGAGAAAACCTCAAACGCTTGGCTCGCGATTCTGTTCTACTGGCAATGTTAGGTTTTATGGCTCTGGGAATTTCAATTCCAATGGATGCTATGTCGTTTCCAGAAGATGCTGGAATCTCACTTCACCTAATCGGCCAGGGTATTACTGTTTTTGGCTGGCTAACGCTATGGGAGTCCTTGGTAAATCTTCTTTGGACATGGCAGCCTATCTATCGACAGCTGCACATGTGTCAGCGGCGGCTGCAGGCCAGCGTTGACGTCCAGTTTGCTGGCGATATGGGTGCCTGACAATTAATCCGCTGCTAAAGCTGATTCAAAAACGGTTTTGCCAAAAAGTAACCAGCAATAGATTTAGCATCTACACCGACACCGTCCGATACGGCCTTCTCAAACTCTTCAGGCGTCATCAGAATAACTTCAATATCTTCATCATCATCCTGTTCAGGGGCAGTTTCTAACGACTCTAAGCCGCTGGCCAAAAACGCAAAGATAAACTCATCAGAATATCCGGGCGCTAAGGGAAATTTACCCAGATTTTTCCACTCATTTGCCCGGTAGCCGGTCTCTTCTTGGATCTCTCTTTGAATCGTGGTGAAGGGGTCTTCGCTGATCTCGATTGTCCCGGCTGGAAACTCTAGCAATCTTCCTTGTACGGCAAAACGATATTGTCGCACTAACACCAGCTGTCCCTCAGGTGTAACGGGTACAGCCATGGCACCTCCGGGATGCCGAACGCATTCCCACTGACCTTCGACTTTATTGGGTAGCCGCAAACGATTGACCTCAAAGTCAAACTTACGTCCGGCATAAAACAAACATTTTTTTAGGAGCTGGGGGGGTTCTAGACCAAGAGACATAGGGTAAACGCTGTGGGTACCGAAAATTAGAGTACTACAGGATTGCCCCTTCACCATCTCAGGCGACTAGCGGATACACGCCTGATGTATCTACCTGCAGCAGCAGGTCGGCAACGGTTTGCTGACGCACAGGATGTTTCCAGTCTGGGGCAATGTCTGCTAAAGGTACCAGTACAAAAGCTCGCTCATGCATACGGGGATGAGGCAGCGTTAGCATCGGCGTATTAATCACCTGGTCACCATACAGCAGCAGATCGAGATCGAGAGTACGGGGTCCCCAGCGCTCTCGGCGAATACGACCAAAGCTAGCTTCAGTAGCTAGCAAAAGCTGCAGTACCTGAATGGGGCTAAGCGTTGTTTGAAAAACAGCACAGGCATTGATATAGCTAGGCTGTGGAGGTCCCACAGGCGCAGTCTTGTAGAGTTGCGATACGGCTGGTGCGTTAACACAATCCCTAAGACACAGTCCCTCTGCCTGGTCGAGTCGAGTCAATGCTGTTCTAATGGTTTGCTCTGAGTCTCCAAGGTTGCTGCCAAGGGCAATGGCACATGCCGTTTCCATACTATTTAGTCAGTCACAAATCCAGGAATACCTGGGGGCTCTCAATCATACCCGTTGCAACTGAGACGTTACATGTAACGTCACGACAGATTCGGCTGCAGCCGCTCGATCAGCTTGTCAGCAGACATTGCGCCTTCAATCCGGTCTACTACTTGTCCATCTTTAAATAGAACCATCGTGGGCAGCGCATGAATTTCGTACTGAGATGCCAGGTTAGGATACTTATCGGTGTCAATTTTTACAATTTGCAGCTGGTCTTGCTGCTTTGCCTTGACCTGCTCAAGGACTCCGGCCATCAGCTGGCAGGGGCCACACCATACGGCATAAAAATCTACCAGAATAGGCTTATCAGCGCCTTCTAGCATCTCTTGAAAACTAGAAAATTGTTGTTTGACCGCCATTGTTCTACATCCAGGATGGGTACAGCCTTTATGCTAGGCGAGCCCCACCAAAATGGCAGGTATTTAAGCAAAATCTTGGCTTTTTGATAAGGATTTGTAAGGAAATGATGCTTGGGCTAGAAGGATGGTCCAACGAGGTAGCCGCTGAGGGCAATTGATCCCCATCCCCCAAAAATAATAGAGTGGTCGAGCCGTTCAACCCTTTAAGCTCATCATGACTGGAGCCATGCAAGATCAGGTCGCCATTATTACGGGTTCATCCCGAGGCATTGGTAAAGCAGCCGCCCTCGCCCTCGCCGCAGAAGGGGCCAGCGTGGTGGTGAACTATGCACGCTCTAGTACGGCAGCCGATGATGTGGTTGCTGAGATTACTAGGGCAGGCGGTAGTGCGATCGCACTCCAAGCAGACGTATCCCAAGAAGATCAAGTAGATGCCCTAATCAAAGCCACCAAGGATAAATTTGGTCGTATTGACGTCCTGGTCAACAATGCAGGGATTACCCGAGACACCCTGCTATTGCGGATGAAGCCCGCCGACTGGCAAGCGGTGATTGACCTCAACCTCACAGGCGTATTTCTCTGCACCCGCGCTGTGGCAAAGATCATGCTCAAGCAGCGTTCGGGGCGCATCATTAATATTTCGTCGGTGGCAGGGCTGATGGGTAATCCCGGTCAGGCCAACTACAGTGCGGCCAAAGCAGGCGTGATTGGGTTTACAAAAACTGTGGCTAAGGAAATGGCGGGTCGTAGTGTGACGGTCAATGCGGTGGCTCCAGGCTTTATTGAAACGGATATGACCAATGAGCTACCCAATACCGAAGAAATTCTCAAGTACATTCCGTTGGGTCGCTATGGCCAGGTAAGTGAAGTAGCCGGTTTGATTCGGTTTCTAGCATCGGATCCGGCGGCAGCGTATATTACCGGTCAGGTGATGAATGTAGACGGCGGCATGGTGATGTAATCGATCAATAGGTAGGAACACCCCTACATGGGCGCCTGCATTTCGTTTTTGGATAACGCCGCCTGTACCGCTGCCTGCTGATCCCGGTGGGTCATCCAGCGATGGTAGGTACGGTTGTGTACCTGCACCG
>ERZ1740070.251-NODE-251-length-37555-cov-6.508480_pt1 | contig 37555 bp, 37 predicted proteins | sample MGYA00581734_ERZ1740070 | MGnify/ENA primary metagenome ERZ1740070 (study PRJEB43018, sample SAMN04849744) | marine metagenome | isolation source: floating plastic debris | place: Pacific Ocean | collected 2008-09-01 | study: EMG produced TPA metagenomics assembly... | reverse complement strand
GACGATTCGACAGGTGCTCTATCAGTACCCGATTGCGTCCATTCGGCCTAAGCTTCTGGGTATCCCCAACTGGCTGGCCTTTTTGCGGTTCTTTACTAAAAAGGTCTACACCCTAAACGGTCAGTCCCTGAGTCTAAATAATATTGAGCACGATATCCTGCGTCAGCAGTTTCTTGATCCGCGCATTCATTTTGCCTTGGTCTGTGCGTCCGTTGGTTGTCCGTTGCTGAGAGCAGCGGCCTATGTGCCAGATATGCTGACAGCTCAGCTAGAGGAAGATTGCGATCGCTTTATCAATAACCCAGATAAAGTCCGTTACGATGCTGCTAGCAATACACTGTTCTGCAGCAAAATCTTCAAATGGTACAGGGCAGATTTCCTCACGGTTGCAGATTCAGTTCCAGCCTATATTGCGCGTTACTACACCGCTACGCCGCTACCTGAGTCTGTGAGCGTAGTTTACCTGCCCTATAGCTGGGAGTTAAATCGGCATCAGCGCACCTCTTCATAAAATCGCTTGAGCCAGCGCTCAGAAACCCCCATCCCCCACAAAAAGCCAATGGCTGCGTAGATCAAATTCGCCTTCAGTGGCCCCCATTGCGCCACCCGACGATCGGACGACTGCACCAGTCGATTTACTTGGTAGATACCGCCCAGTCGGGACAGTTTTAAGCACAGGTCGGCGTCTTCCATAAGCGGTAAGGTATCGTCAAACCCCCCACAGGTCCAAAAGTCCAAGCGTCGACAGAACATCACCTGGTCCCCAAATAGAATCCGTAAGCGGTCTCGAAAGTAAAGATGGGGTCGAAATAACAGCGGCGCATAATGGGTCTTAAAAGTGTTGTTCAGGGAGATACCCCAACGGGTCGTTTGCTCGCCCGCCATAATGGAAATAAAGCCGCCACAGGCAATATCGGAGTTTGCCAGGGTGATGGTCATGACTTTTACCACATCGTCCGGCACCCGTGTGTCCCCATGGAGAAAGCACAGAATATCGCCGGTTGCCAGTTTTGCCCCCAGGTTCATTTGCACAGAGCGGCCTGGTCTGTCAGCCAAGATAACTTTAGTCCCCTGTTTCCTGGCAATGGCTACGGTGTCATCGGTGCTACCGCCATCCACAACAATGACTTCATCAACGGGCGGCTCAAGAATATCTAAATGACGCAGGGTGCGGCCCAGACACTTGGCTTCGTTTAAGACTGGAATAATAATAGAGACCCGAGCTACCGTCACAAATACCCATGGAGCGCAACAATCTTGCATTTTACGACCAACAGGCTACTCAGTGGTGGAGTGAGACGGCGACAATCTTTCCGCTGAGTAAGCTAAATCCTTTACGGTTTAAGTACTTTGACCGTGTTATACCTCAGTGGCACGGTCTCAGAGTGCTAGATGTGGGCTGTGGTGGCGGCTATACCTGTGAATTTTTGGCCCAGCGAGGGGCCATCGTTATCGGTATTGATCCATCCGCCGCCTGTATTGAGGCTGCTAAACGCCATAGCTCAGCCATGGACCTGACGATTGACTACCGTGTGGGCATGGGGGAAAGTCTACCGTTTGAGTGCGATCGCTTTGACGTCGTTGTCTGTGTGGATGTGTTGGAACATGTGCAGAGACCTGCCGCCACGGTGACAGAAATCAGTCGGGTGCTGCATCCGGGGGGGCTATTCTGCTTTGATACGATTAACCGCACCTGGCAGTCTCGCTGGATAATGATCTGGCTGCTAGAAGATTTGCTGCGACAAATTCCTCGAGGTATTCACGACTGGCATAAATTTGTCACCCCTGAGGAGCTGCATCAGCTGTTAGCGCAATCAGGCTTTTCTGAAATAACTATGCAGGGATTTGATCTCTTTGGACACACACCTTTAGCGCAGATGAACACCCTGGTCCATTTCTGGAAAACTGGCGAGTTTCGAGTACAGTTTGATGATGACACTAAGGTTATGTACATCGGTACAGCACAGCTATAAAATCCGCAGACCTTCAAGATATAGCCATGACACCAGCTCCGATTAAAGAAATCATTTCCTTTGAAGATCTTGAAAAAATTGATATTCGAGTTGGTACGATCACATCAGTTGTAGACGTAGCCAAGTCAAACAAGCTAATGAAGCTCATGGTAGACTTTGGCGACCATACTCGATCAATACTCGCAGGCATCAAACAAGAGCGAGAAAACCCTCAAGAAATTGAAGGCAAACAAGCTCTCTTTATCGTTAATTTGCCAGAAAAGAAGATGGCCGGTGAAGTATCTCAGGGAATGCTTTTTGACATTGGCTATGCGGACAAGATTAAGCCCTGTCTGGCGATGCCTGAACTGCCAGTCCCCAATGGTTCACGTGCTGGGTAATTAATCAGATTTTGGAGAGTGTAAAAATGATTCAATCATGGATGAATGATTTCCAGGGAAGCCAATGGAAAGGTAGGGCTGAACTATGGCTTGACCCCCAGGGCAATCAGGCTGACACAAGTGAATGTACGTTAGCAATTGAGTCAGACATTCTCTCTTACACCTGGGTTTATGAGGGTGAAACAAAAACAGGTTCTTTCACACTGCATAAAGATGGTGCAACGTGGACAGATAGCTGGCATCAGCCAGAGCCTGCGCACTGTAGCTATCTTAGTAATGCTTGGGGACTCTTCACCGTCGAGCATTCCTATTCAGCGCCATCAAGCCCTGACTGGGGTTGGCGAAGCAAACTATCCCAAAGACCAGACGACAGCCTGGTTCTTCAAATGACCAATATTGCCCCATGGGGTGAAGAAGGCCGAGCGGTAAGAATGATACTCCAAAGAGTAAACTCAACTGTCTAAAAAGCTAGATTGCTGACGTCAACGATGTCCTGGCACAGTGCAATTGCCATCGGTTCAGGGTTCAACCAACTCAAAGCCAAGTGAGTCAAACGTCTGTCCATTGACTTGTAAAATAATTCGATGTTCCCCTAAGGTTAACCGTCTGGTGGTCATCAGCCGCATTGGATGGCGCTTTTTTAGCTGCACCACCTCACCTTTAGACAGCTCAAGCTGCTTTATCTTAAATACTTTTTGGGGTTGTTTTTTACCATTGCTGGCAAACACCATCAAATAATCTACCAACAGATTTTGAGCCCTGTTAGCACGAAGTTCTAACGTAAATTCAAAAGCTCCTCCAATTTCTACTACAGGTGTATTGGTTGAAAGATGAATAATTTTAATATCTGGCTTGGTACCAAAGCCTATGAGTGCCAATGCTTGTGGATTGCCTTGTTTAGTTTGCGATCGCAACCCATGCTTAGTTATAAACGTCATCTCGTCTGCTGTCTGTTTCCCGCTTGCGTTCCACCGGGTCAATGTCTCAATTACCAGGGTCGAATCAACCTTACTAATATCGTTAAGATGGTTCGCAACTGAGCGAGTCACATAGCGAGTATTGTCTGCAAACAACAGTTCTAAAATTGGCAAAGGTTGATGATAATCAATTACCAGCTTTTGTGACCAAGGCAGCTTAGGTCTTGTCCCCTCGCTGGCTAGCCGTCGCACATGATAATTCTCATCCTGAGTACAGTCCAACAAAAAGCCACAGGTCTCATCCGGGAAAGCATTAATAAAATAACGAATCGCATCCTCAGCTGAAAAGCGTTTGGTAATCTCCTTTAGCGCCTGTAGCGATCGTTCTAAATAGTGTTCGGTACACCCATAGGTAGCAACAAATAAAGACAGCGGTGCAAAGATAAAATCACCAAAATCATCATCGGTTTTTGTCGGGTCGAGGGCCGGCGGCAGTGAGTTGAGAATAATATCGAGCGCTGCCGGATAACCGTCGGGTAAATATTGGTGCAAACAGTTTGAAATATGAGCAATCCGCTGCTTTAACTCAAGCTTAGGGAGCGCGTCCACCACATCGCTATGAAAAGCAGTCTGGTCAAACGCAGGATAGACCTGACTAATCAAACCACCCAAGTACTCAACTTTATCTGAGTTAAATAGCTGATCCTTTAGTGAAAAGCTAGATTTTGCCTTCATCCCACCAGTTCCTTTTAGAAATCTACAGTTTAGACAGCGCCGCCAGCCTCGAGGAATTTGCGGGCTGCCGCAACGCCAGCCGCAATGTTCCAGCCAGGAATCACTGCTTCCAGTATGATATCGGTAACCTCTCCATCAGCCGCCACTAGGGCAGAGAGAGCGTTAGGATCGGGCGGCTCTCCTTTTAGACCTGGAGCGTCTGTAACAAACTGGCTCAACACCTCAGTGTTGCTGATACTGCAGGCTCTGAGCAACCCTACCTGTTCAAAGCCGTCGCACTTATCGTATGTCGCTCGCTGCCACCGATTACCGTCCCAACCATAGATAAAGCTAATCCATTCACCTAGGGGTTTCGGGTCTAAATCTAGGCTCCACCAGTTAGGGGTGTCAGCCAGCAGGTTAGTCTCTTCCTCTGCAAAATACCTGGCAGCCTCACCAAAATAGGTCTCTGAGTACTCATGGTCATGCCCTAACAAAACAGCTCTGTCTTGATCTTGAAACCGCAGACAAGCCCAGTTGCCACCGCCGTCGTGATACAGCCATTGCTGTGCGGTGGCGTAGACATCACCGTCCCATCCCCTAGAAGCAAGTACTGCTGCCATTGCAGCCCACCCGCCTCTTAGTGACATGGGGTTTGGCAAATCCAATTCAATCAGGGGCATGGTTTTTTACTTTTGAGACGACTTTCTATTGGTAAAACCTGTAAGTCGTGCTCTGTGTGCACAGCATTGTTATTTGGCGATTTAGAGCCCGTCAGCACGGCTTGATCGCCAATGTTTGAATTTGCGAGATAAGGCATCGCGTTGTGCAGTTGAACCCAGGATAACGTCCATCCCACCATCATACGGATGAAGTAGCCATGACTTATTCGGGTCGAGAATCATTACGTTGGACAGGTGATCGTCTGCGACCAAACGAATAACGTCATCTAGTGCGCCGTGTGTCCAGGAAATTGATGTTCGAAAGATATGCCAGTAATTTGGGGCAGGGTCCCCATCGAATTCGTGCATCGCGACGGTTCGCCAATGTTTGGCGGAAAGCTGAAGTTTGCAGAACTGCTCGTGCGGTAGACCAGGCGAATCCGAGTTCGACCAGTTTGTGGTGAGCAATTCCAGTTGCGATCCGTCGGATGCAAGCGCAGTAAGGACGGCATTATGACGTTCCAGCAATGTTGTCCATTCAAGCTTAGACTCCGCGTACCGCTTTGATTCGGGCAGCGAGTGGAACCGAACCCAGCAGTCGCGATGTGAATCATGGAATGAATGTGCGATCGGTAGGGCGTCGTCGAATCGTTGGGTCCAGTATTTTTCAAGCATCAGTTTAAATAACGCTAAGCTAACGGACAAAAATACTTCGCGGCTTCGCCATTTTCGCGAGGTATTTTGCCCTAGTAACCGAAGGGAACGAGTCAGACATTTTGTTATGTGCGTTAGTCACTAATACACTTAATCTCTTGCTTTAACACGAAGGCTTTACTGAAAAAGGGCAAAAGCCTATCGATTACATATTGAGTTGTTTTATCGTCTTTCGTTCTAGACCGTAATGCAATCAATTCATGAACAATGCAGTTAGACTGGCTATGACTAATTTTGGGATCGTTGTAAAAATCTCTCCATAATTTATTTAAACATGGTAGGTCTTTGTCCTTTGAAATGTAACTGAACAATACTTCTTCATGACTATCGATTTTTTCGGTCGTATTTTCGAATCTCATATCAAATGCCATATTTATGAATTCCCACTAGCACATAACGCCTTGAAAAGAAGTGCTGCGTCAGCGGTGTCCCAGTCCGCGAAAGGGACAGCTTCTTCAGCTGGTCATGAGTCACTGGCTTGATTCCTAGCTTCTTTCGTGGCCTCAATCGCCGCGTAAGTGATGTTACTTACGACCGGATCTCTGAGTTCTAGCAGTTTGCGAATAAGCGAAGGTCTCTGGCCGATTTCTTCCGCGAGTAGCTTGGCGTATTTCGGTTTATAAATTCCCTTCCAGTTTCCATCCGCGTGTTGACGAAATACATGAACGACCTCGTTTAGAAGCTTGCTCATACGCAAATTTAAATCGGCATCATCACCAAAAGAATATTCGATATTGTGTACTCCGTCGTTCTTCATGGTTCAGAGAGACTTATAACGCTAAGCTAACGGGTAAAAGCTCTGAACTATCATCGTGATAGCGGCGCAGTTTTCTTCAGCGACTAGCGGAAGAGAGTTTAGCGCTTTGTTATGCACTCTCATACCACCGATTTTCTGAAGTGCTATCCAGTTAACGCCGGGTTTCAGTGGCCGCGTGCAAGTTTTTGGTGTTCACGAAGGTTTTGCTATAAATTTGAACATTTGACCTCATCGAAGGCAGTATGGCGGTCCACTGCAAACCCTTGTTATAACTTCTTTTTAGCAATGACTCGAATTTCTACTAGTGCATTGTCTGCAATAAACTCTGATACTCCAACAGCAGTCCAAGCTGGAAAAGGTTTCTTTATGTATTGGTCTTTAACCTTAGAGAATGCATTAATATGTTTTTTAAGCTCAATATGGAATGTTGTCATTTCCAAAATTTCATCAAACGACAAATCTGCTTCTTGAAGGTAAATCTTTAATTTGAAGAAAACATCATGGAATTGTTCTTCAGCATTAGTACTGATTTCCTTATCTTTCCTAGAGGCAGTGACACCTGAGAAAAATACCAATCTATTGCTTTCTATACCTGGTGAAAAATGCCATTCGTCATAATAATGTGCAAACTCGGTAGGTATTATTGGATTTTTCATAATGTTCTCAAAGAATTATAACTTGTAATTCAGTGTCAGATCTGCTGAATAAGATCCAACCTTTCAGATCTTATCCAGCAGATTTGCGTGATAACACCCCTATTCATAGAACTTATATCGAATTTTTGCTGTATGACTCCGGGAATCCAGAGTGTTATCCAGCAGTTTTGACAGATAAGCACCCATATAAGGGAGTTATGTAGCATTTACCATGGCACCACCCAAGCCGCCGCGCTTGCTAGATCAAGTTAGGGAAGTTGCTCGTTTGCGGCATTTCAGCCTTTCAACTGAAAAGTCCTATATTCACTACATTCGAGATTTCATCCTGTTTCATAACAAGCGACATCCAAAGGATATGGGAGCCCCTGAAATCAGGGTTTATTTATCGCATCTATTGCATCTGTCAGGTTAGTTAGGACAATCGATATCCCTGAAAGCCTCAAATTACAACAGCTAACCTGACTCGCAATCGACGAATGCATTCGTCGATTGCTATAGCTATTGACCGAAATGTGGCGGTATCAACTCAAACTGTTGCTTTAAGTGCCCTGCTATTTCTGTATCGTCAGGTTCTAAATATAGAGCTACCATACATAGACGATATTGAACGAGCTAGACGACCTCAGCGCCTACCAGTTGTATTTACCCGCTCATCTGAGACTTACTCTAAATATCTGGCCTCAAGAAGTCCAGGATAGCTAAAAATGCACCACCTACAATGAGCAAACAGGCCAGCCACACCGACCAAGTCGCTTCGGCCAAACCACAGACGATTAACAAAATTGTTGATAACAAAGGAGCCGTGTAAGAAAGCGCACCTAACACTTTGATATCGCCATGTTTCACACCGTAGTCCCAGGTAAAAAAGGCGAGACCCACTGGGCCTAACCCTAAACAAAAAATTGCTAGCCACTGCCAGCCTGTGGGCAGCACGGTTGATTCAAACACAAAATGACAGAGCCAGGCTAAAACAGCTGTTGCGCCGCAAAAACCTCCAACTGCGTTGGTGGGAATCTCGCCAAACCGACGGGACAATAACGAATAGCCTGACCAGGTTAATGCACAGACAAACGCGGCTAAATAACCTGTTGTGTATTGAGGGTCAAAGCTCAAAGATTGACCCTTGGTGATGAGTAAGCCAGCACCGATAAAACCTGCGATCGCACCCCCCAGATGAAACCACCGGAGCCGCTCTCCGGGTAACAGCGCTGAGAAAAAGACAATTAGCAGAGGCCACAAATAGGCAATCAGGCTTGCTTCAACAGCGGGCGCATTTTGCAATGCCATAAAGTAGAAAAAGTGATAGCCAAAAAGCCCTACAATCCCCAGCACCCAAACTGCTCTGGGCAGGTTTAGATGGCCTACCAGATTTCCCCCATCGTGCACCCAGATAGCCACACCAATTAGAAAGGCGACCGTAAATGACATGGCCGTCAGTTGAAACGGGGGAATAGGCCCACTAAGCTTAGTCAACAATGCTAGAGCGGCCCACATTAAAATAGCCGTAAACCCAATGAGTGTAGGTCTTTGTCGGCTCATGCTTAGTTGCGCCATAACTGTTTCCCCCGTGCTTATGGTGCCTATCATAAAAGCATGGTCTGTGACTAACTTAGCCAGATTTCAGACATCAGTTCGCTAGATCTCGGGTCTTGTATGATAGCGCCTTGGAGAGATTCCTTCTCGTTGTTTAAGCCGCAGATCTTGAATATACGCCTTAGGCGACTTTCCCGTTTTTGCCTTGAACCATTCACTGTAATAGGAGCAACTATATCCCTCAATCTTGGCTAACTGAGCAACTTCAAGAGGACGATGGTGGTGTTGGTGAATATAGTGCAGCGAACGAGAACTCGACGCTTGAGACAGTAAGCGGCTGATATAGTGCACTAGATGTAATAACGCTCCAGATGGAGATGAGTCATTCAACAATCCTAACGACTGTGTAAGTTTTTCCCTCAGGACAGTACTGACCAAAAAACGGAGTATCAATTGCTGGAGCTAGCTAGCTGTATCTTAGTCTAATCAGCCGGTGCGGTAGTCTGGGAAAGCAACCAATATTGGAGCCCGCTTTTGGGGGCCGTACCTGTGTAAATTAGCTCAAAACCAAGATGCTGGTAGAGGGGGACATTTTTTTCGTTATCGGTTCTAAGCAGACAGGTGTCATAGCCATGGCTGTGCATGTCGCTTAGCGCTGTTTGAATCATCCGCTTACCAAGCCCTTGGCCTTTGGCCTCTGGATGAACCCCGACTAACCACAGATAGGCAAACCCTTGAGGGGCCTTGGAGAGGAGCACATGTTCACAAAATCCATCGTGGTTCTGCAGGCGTTTAAATGCAGACAAACCAATGGTTAGAGGTGCCCAAATTAGCCCGCTGCGAAACAGCTGCGACAGATTGAGAGGCAGGCGTGCTCCCGGCATCCAAGCTAGGACTCCATTATTGTTCGAAGCGAGTTGAACGCTACCGTATAGAAGAGAACAGCGAATCACAGGCTGGAAGAGTTTGACCAAATTGTTCTTTCGGGTAACAGCATCAGGAAACAGATAGGCCATAAATACATCCTGTGCAAAGGCGGCGGCTAAAACTCTGGCAGCCGCCTTTTGTTGGGTCATCGTTAGGGTAATATTGTGATTCACCATACTTTTCACCAAAGTCAGCCTAAACTATTGTATTCAGTTTTTGCACAGGATGAGGCGTCTTTGAATAACAACAGACCCAACCCCCAGCCCAGTAGGGGATAGACGGCCCAAGTGATGGCACCGCTGAGGGTAAAATTTAGCGCTAACAAAAAAATGTTTACAATAATATAGGTTCTGAGCCATTGACGAAGCTGTTGTTTAGGGCTCTGAATAGCAGTTGTTTGCACAGCTGTAGGCATCTCTTGAAGACTGCCTTCAGCCTGCTTGAGGGTATCTAAAGAGATACCGAGGTCTGTCGCCATTTCTTCGAGTTGCGATCGCGAAAATCCTTCTTGTTCACTTTGACCCATGGCCGACACTAAAATTTGCTGCACCTGTTCAGTAGAGTAACGGTTTATCATCGCTCAGCCCTCTTAAAGCCTGTTTACAACCATCAATGTTTGCACTGTCAACTTTAGGGTAGGCAATTATGCTTGCACTGTCAACATATAGTTATCATTGGCCAATGGGCATAGCAGCGCATCGGCACGCTAAACCTACAGGACCTCTGGTGATTTGCAACTTAATCCCCACGCGATGGTCTCCCCACACCTGGCAAACAGCGTCTATAACCTCCAGTAGAAAACGGGCACGATTTTCAACAGAACCTCCATATGGGTCGGTTCTCTGGTTTACACCATCCTGCAAAAACTGGTCGATGAGATAACCAAATACTCCGTGGAATTCTACACCGTCAAACCCGGCATCTAGGGCATTGATGGCTCCTTCCCTACGACGGTTGGAGCGCAATGGATTGGTGGAGCGGTATGTGTTATTAGAACAGCCTGCGAATGTGGAATATTCGCTAACGGAGTTGGGAGAAGGGCTGCTGGAACCATTGCTTGCGATCGCAAATTGGTCTAGGGAATATTTTCCAACTATTGTTGAAGCCCGCAATCAATACGATTAGCAACAGCTATTCTAAGAGAGTCATTAGAAAATATTTTTATAAATAAGCCGGTTTTATCTATCCAACACTGTTATTCTTCATAGGCTATGGCTATTACGGGCGAATGTTTTTGTGGCCAGATCAAATACCAGATTGATGGCAAGCTGCGAGATGCTCGCTCCTGCCATTGTTCTCGATGTCGGAAGGCGTTCAGCTCCCAGGCTTCTGCCTATGCCTTAGTAAATACTGATGACTTCACATGGTTAGCAGGAGAGCACCTGCTGACGTCCTACCAAAGCCAGTATGGATTTGGACTACAATTCTGCAAAATCTGTGGCTCTACACTATGTGGTATATACAACGGGCAGGTCCATGGTGTTACTTTAGGCTGCTTGAATGGTGATCCTGATGTCGAGATTGGTATGCATATTTATGTAGGGTCTAAAGCGAAATGGGAAGTGATGCCTGAAGGAGTCATTCAGTTTGAGGAAGGTCTACCCAGTGCCTGACCTACAATAAATGAGCTTATGCTTTTAGTGCTAAAACTTCTATGGGTTATTTTCGTTCTGCGATTGATATGATGACTGGCTATGTTCCAGGCGAACAGCCTGCGCCTGGAACCAAAATTGTCAAACTCAATACCAATGAAAATCCATATCCACCTTCACCCCAGGTGCTAGAGGCGCTAAAGACAATCGATATTAATTATCTCAGACGATATCCCGATCCCTTGGCAAAAGAGCTTTGCCAGGCCGTCAGCGAGACGTTTCAGATTCCTGCAGACTGGGTCATTGTTGGCAATGGCAGCGACGACATTCTAAATCTGTTGGTGCGTGCCTGTGCAGAAGGATGCGATCGCAAAGTGGTGTATCCGATGCCCACCTATTCACTATATAAAACGCTTTCAGCGATTCAGACAGCTGAGGTTGTTGAGGTTCCTTACCTTGAAAAGTTTCAACTGCCGATCAAAGAACTGCTCACGGCTAACGGCGCGCTTACCTTTATTGCGTCTCCCAACAGTCCCTCGGGTCACCTGGTCCCTTTAGATGATTTATGCACGCTGGCGCAAAACACCTCTGGTATTGTTGTCATTGATGAAGCCTATGTAGACTTCGCTGACTCATCAGCCCTGCCCTTGGTGCAGGAATTTGAGAACGTGATTATATTACGCACCTTATCAAAAGGGTATGCTTTAGCAGGGCTGCGGGTGGGGTTTGGCATCGCTAACCCAAAACTGTTATCAGGATTGTTCAAGGTCAAAGACAGTTATAATGTGGATGCGATTTCAATTAGTCTAGGTGCCGCTGCCATCCGCGATCAGGCATACAAAAATGACCGTGCCAATCAAATCAAAGCATCCCGAGCAAAGCTGTCGGTGGGCTTAAAACAGCTAGGGTTTTCCGTATTAAAATCCCACGGTAACTTTGTTTTAGCTACGCCCAAGTTTCACAATGCAGAATCTCTCTATCTGGCTTTGAAAGAGCATGGCATTTTAGTGCGCTACTTTAAGCAGCGGGGTTTAGATGACAAACTACGTATCTCAGTTGGTACAGAGGAAGAAAATCAAATACTAATAAATGTCTTAGCCAATTTGCCGAGGGCATAAGCATGACTACAGCTCAGCTATCGATGCAGACTACAAGCTGTAAGCTATGGCTCATTGCTGAATGTGCAGGATTATCCTGTTTTACGCTGAGCTAACGTTCTAAAATGAGTGACTTGATCAGATGTAAGCTGATAGCTCAGCAGTTTGTTGTTTTCAAATTCAGCAGTGTATCGCAGTAGAGTAAATTTGGGGGATTCAAACCAAAGTTCGGCCCATCCCCGGTTTTGTTTAAGAATGCGGCCGGCAACCCGACCCTGCAGCCAGTCCCATTTGTATTGTCTAAATAGCTCAGCTTCTAAAATTTGAAGCGGTTTAGGTAACAGACTCCAACCTCGATAGGTGGAGAGTAACGGTTCAATATCGCCCTGCTGTTTAAGCAAACATAGTAAAGACTCATGATCGAGATTGCCGTAATAGCGTCCGCGGGGAAAATCAATCAGGGTGGGGGCAAACCGATGGCCACCGATGTGGCTGATTTGCCAGGGCTGAACGTGCTTGAGGCCAAGCTGTTGAACGGTTGCGATCGCATCTTGATAAAACGGATAGCCATAGATGCCACAGCATTCATTATGGCTGGCATGGGTGCATACCATTAGATGGCGCTGGCTTGACAGAGATCGCCGCGACCCATTTTGAAAAAATGCCTCTACAGCAGGGGCCATATCTGCTGCGTCATCCACCTGAATTTCCCAGGATTTGTAGCCACCCTCTAGCTGCATACCCTGCTGAGGTGACCGCTGAAAAATCAAAATACGTCGCTGTGATTGCGCTGAAGTTTGCTCATTTGCAATCAGATGAACCCGCACACCCAACGCCAATAGCGGCTTAATCACCTGCCTGAGGCTTTCAGGCACACCGGGTGAAAGCAAAGCTGGCTTCTCCCAAGGCTGGGGAGTTTCCAACAAAATAAAGGTATCGGCCGGAACCGCCGTACCAATTAGAGATTCAGAATGAGCCAGCGTTGCCGTAGTCATGGGTTGTTCACTAAAGGATCCTGTCGATGGGCTGCTAAAAGGACTGCTCCATCTTTGCTAATGATATCTATTTTCATTAAAGAAAACCTATTTAAAGGGCGATTTTTCCATGAAGCATAAGTTTACATACCAAAACTCAATGGTGAAAATGCTTGATTTATAAGTAATTTATGCTTATTTTTGTTTGTGACCCTGTGCTTATATCAATAGTTACTATTGGGATAAGGTCCTACTTTTGCGATAACCTGATGCAGCTTCTGCGGTTTATTGTCAGAAGTGTTACTCATCAAGGTGTATCAAATGAGCTATCCATCTATCAGCGACTCTGCAGGTCGCTATCAATTTGGGCTGGAGCATGAGGTCGCGTTCTGGAACCAGCAAACGGACCAATTTGCTGATTTTTCCAACACCGCATTTCAACGATTTGAGCGTCTGATTGACCAGCTCCCTGAGTATGAGTCTGACTATCCCCAGCTGCGTATTGGCGATGCTGGCATCAAACGAAAACGATGGTACATCGAGGGCTATGAGCGATTTTCTGAAACTGGTGAGCTCACCGGCTGTATGCCTAAAGGAATTGAGATTCGCACCACACTTCAGCCCACCATTGCAGGGGCCGTGCAAGAGCTGCAGGAGAGTTTTGCTCAGCTATGTGAGGTGGCACTGCCAGCGGGGTTATTACCGGTTTTAACCAGCTTTAATCCAATCCACACCAAGTTTGTCCCTCAGCCTCCGCTAAATGGTTATGAAACCAATCGACGACAGTCTTCACCAGAAAAACAAACGGCCCACATTCCCATGATGACCTATGGGCCAGATCTCAATTTTTCGATTGAGGGACTGTCAACAGATGCACTGATACAGGCGGGTAAGAAGCTAACGTACTACAGTCCTGCCATTGTTCCCTTTAGCTTTAGCTCACCGTTTTATGGGCAGCGACCATGGTCGGGGCTATCGGTGCGCACCCATCTACGCACTGGGCAACGACCGGCTGCCATGGTTTTTGTTGAGCACCCTCAGGACCTGATTGACAGTTCTCCCTCGCTGACTAAAATTGCGCGTCTTCCTGCCGAAATCGGTCGCATTGAATTTAAAGCTTGCGACAGCTGCGGTGACTTTAATCTATACGGCAGTCTTTTGGCCCTGCTCAAAGGGATTGTTTTAGACCAAACCTTACCTGGTTTATCCTTGGTGCCAGATGCGAGTCGTCATCAGTATGCGGCTATCCATGGGTTTGCTGATCCTGAGCTATGTGACCAGGCGCAAATGCTGTTAGCTGCTGCTGAGCGAGCGTTGCCTGACACCCATGAGCGTGAGCTACTAAAACCGCTGTGGCAAATGGTTGAGCAAAAGACAACACTGGCCCAGACGATGTGCGATCGCCATCGGGCCGGGGAGTCATTAGTCACTATTCTCAGTCAGGGATACAGCAAAGACTATGCTGTAGAGACCCAGCTGATATCTCAGGTGTAGTCAATCGGGCAAGGTGTAATGCTCAAAGCATAAACATCTTGCCTGTAAGAAATTATTGAGAAGTAATGCCATGATTTAGAGTCTATTGTTCAATTTTCCGCAGAAATCGATCCAGAATACTCATAATCGACCTCGCCGTACCCCCAGACTTAATGCTATTGAGGATAATCCAGTACGCTGGGTTGTAGGGCGGCGTTCCGGCCCTGCCCAGGGGGTTTAGGGAACTCGGAGGGACCCCAAGCAACATCTTTAAACTCCCCATCAACACCACACTACGCTTCCTAAACCGCCTCCTTAAATAGAAATAACCCCAGCTGAAACCATAAGCTTAATTTTCAACAACTGCTAAATATTGAATCCAACAATCAAATACCTAAGCAACTTTTTCTTCTTTAATCCAGGTTTGCTGAGACCAGCTACCGTTTGCCTCATACTCACGGGTTAGCCGTAGTCGGATATTTGGCTCAACTAGCCAGCCCAGTTCGCATCTAAACGCTGTCTGTTGCTGGATGGTTTGAGGACAGAGAGATAACCCACCGTTGGGCAAAAATAACAGCTGATAGCCCGTTTGCTCAAACAGCAGACGCGAACCGCTGGCTTGGGCCTGAGACTGGCCTGTGACCGGACCCGCCTGCCATTGTTGGGTAACTGTTTCTGATGAAGACTGTGACACGGTTAATTGTGTTGTAATAGGCTGTGACACTGACCAGTCTGACCGATAGGTAATGGCTCGACCTCGCCAGGTGCCTAGCAGCTGGTCTACTGAGAGTGTGGGTCGTACAGCGGCTGTTGTCCCATCACGGGTTTCACGAATGAGTACCAGGTCAGACAGCTGACCACCGGGTGCAAACAGCTGCACCAGTCTAAGGCGGGCATTGGGTAACGTAAGCCCAAACTCAGTACCAAATCTAGCAGTAGGGCTCCACTGGGTTGAGCCTTTGGTAAACGAGCCATCCTCGCAAAATAGACTGCTTTGATTGATGCTGGCAAATTCTGTTTTACTTTCTTGAGGGGGCTGTCCTGCGGGGTAGCGAGTCACCTGAAACCGAGCGCTGGCAGCACTGGTACGCTCTAACATTAAGCACGATGGTACATCGCTAACCTCTGCTCCGTCAGGCGTTAATTTAGTAAAACTTCCTTTCCACGTTCCTTCATTTTTGAAAAGGTTGTCCCATTGATTTGGCATTGTTAACAGCAAGAGCAGCCCTTTTATTTTTACGTAGTTGTGGATAAAGGGCTAAAAAAGTAAAGGACTTGACTGCCCAGAGATAAATGTATGCTAATTTTGCGTGCTGCCACACCTGATGATTTAGACTTGCTGCGTCACTGGGATGAGCAACTCCATGTGATAGCGTCAGACCCTGATGATGACTGGGCTTGGGAGGTGGAACTGCACCGCTCACCAGACTGGCGTGAGCAGCTAATTGCCGAACTTGACGGGCGACCCATTGGCTGTGTGCAGATTATTGACCCAGCCCGAGAGGAAAGCCACTACTGGGGCAAGATCTCGGCAAATCTGCGGGCGATTGATATTTGGATTGGTAAGGCGGCTGATCTGGGTCAGGGCTATGGCACCCAGATGATGCAGCTGGCTTTGGCCCGTTGCTTTGCAGAGCGGGCCGTCACAGCAGTACTGGTGGATCCATTGGTGAGCAATACCCGAGCCCATCGTTTTTATGAGCGGTTGGGATTTCAACAGGTCGAGCGACGACAGTTTAATGATGATGATTGCTTGGTCTATCGTCTTAGCCGTGACGACTGGTCCCGTTTGGAGAAACTCTAATATTCACGCTATGGTCTCAAAAAAATCGGAACCGGTTTGGTTATTGATATAGCCCCAAAGAGGCCGGAGGGGCGCCCGGCTGTGTGCCCGTACAGAGGGAAAAGGATTTTATTAAGGGAGAGGTCTTTATGGAAAATGTTATTGTGATTACTGGAGGTAGCCGTGGGATTGGTGCAGCGACGGCATATCTGGCAGCAGAGCGAGGCTATGGTGTGTGTGTTAACTATCGTCAAAATCATAAAGCTGCCAATGCGGTTGTTGATAAGATTAACCAGCAAGGGGGACAGGCGGTTGCGATCGCAGCTGACATATCCATCGAAACCGACATCATTGTTCTCTTTAATGCTGTCGATCAACAGCTAGGTCCAGTAACAGCCCTGGTTAACAATGCCGGCATTTTAGAACAACAAACTCGAGTAGAGAGTTTGGATGCTGCTCGTCTAAACCGAGTCTTTGCAACAAACATAACCGGCGCATTTTTATGTGCCCGAGAAGCCGTAAAGCGCATGTCCACCCAACATGGTGGGCCAGGGGGAGCCATTGTCAATGTCTCTTCAGTGGCGGCTCGTCTGGGTGCGCCAGGGGAATATGTGGATTATGCTGCATCTAAAGCCGCCCTTGATGCGATGACTCTGGGTCTAGCAAAAGAGGTTGCCGAAGAGGGAATTCGCGTTAACGGCGTACGCCCAGGCTTTATTTACACCGATATCCATGCCGATGGTGGTGAACCCAATCGAGTTGATCGAGTCAAAGAATTTCTCCCCATGAAACGCGGCGGTCATCCAATGGAAGTCGCCCAGGCTATCCTGTGGCTACTGTCCAGCGAAGCCTCCTACACAACCGGCACATTTATTGAGGTTGCCGGAGGGCGATAGGCCAACCTCCTTGGACCGGTACTGTCTTGAGTATGTTTTTGCTGTCGCTGCAGAACACATCCTCAACTAATGCAGATGCCGTATATACCCTCAATGCGGCCATTACTCTATTGGATGATTGGGTTGTGATTCCTGCGGCAATTGGCTCAGTAGTGACCGCTACGGGACTCTGCTGGGGAACCAACTATGGGTTTACCAAGTTTTATTGGGTGCTAACAAAGTGGTTCCTGACAACGGGGCTAATAGTGTTTGGGACATTTTGGCTATTTCCTTGGGGGAACAGTGCTGAAACAATTTCAAGACAGAAAGGGTTACAGGCGCTATCAGATTCAGCCTACTCATTTGATGCTATGGGTGTCCTCCTAGGGACAGCAACTCAAACACTCTTTCTGTTTGTTATTATTGGTATCTCAGTTTTAAAGCCGTGGGGTAGGCGATCTGTGAGCAACAAGGAATAAACACGGTTTATGCAATCAATCCACAGACGTTTGAATACCGCTGCCCTTGGCCTAATGTTACTGATCGGTATCATTGCTCTGATTAGCTTGACCATTAACATCAGAGCAGTGATTCTCTTGCGTTCTGCATTTGACTCAAATGCTAGCTGGGTATCAGATTTTCAGCGCATTACTCAGTGGATGGTAGCAAAGACTTTTCTGTCTCAGGATTTGAACAATCCTGAGTTAACAACTATAGATTTCTTTAAGTTGACTTCTCAATGTGTTTCTCTCAATAATCAAATTGTTGTATGGCTTTCTCTTACTGAGATTGGTTTAGTCAATACCGTCCGTAACCTGCGGCAAATTCCTGCCCTACGCAAAACTATCAGCATCAGTTTTGGCTTAGTCATTGTTGTCACTCTTGCGGTAGCCCGACTGAGTGAATCCTTTGGTGGGTTTTAATAGCTTCGTGCCCATAGAGCTACAAACCAAACACATGCTGCTGCTGAGTATTCTTAGTTTTGAGTTATAAAACTCTATCACTACAATAGATAGATAGAAGCCTTGAAGTGTAGACACACTTTTTGGAATTGGTATAAGACGTTAACTAGGCTATTGAATATTCGTAACTACGAATAATTGAGGATAATGGAGCTGCTTACTTTGGGTGTTGATCGAGTGTCAACATAGTGGTAAACAGTGTTACCCTATTGCTAGTTAAATGGGGCTTTGTTCTCTGATTACGGGCCGTCTGCGCTGATTATGAGTAGATTTTCATGGCAGATCTCCTGTTTTAGAAGATCCTCACACTTGTTTCATCTTTTTTCCATGCTATCTGTCTACACTGATGTATGACATTGCTCGGTGTTGCTAATAAGATCGATTTGATTGCTATCCTCTAAATGTTTGGGGCTAGCAATTATTATTCTAAATACTATATTTATTTGTCTAAATTTAACTCAGTAGCTGTATGGGGATACTGTTTTTAATAAAAAATTGAACCCGGTGTTTCACAGGTGTAGATAAACTTACGATATTTGAGAGTGTGGGCACTGCAATGCAGGGTTATCATTTTACTGTCTGACTCTGGTTGTTGCTGTCAGAGTGAATGGCTACCAAAATAAAGTAATGAATTAAGCGTTAACGCAGATTAACCTTCTTAGTATTTTCCGTTAAGATGCCTTCTATTATTCTGGATATTAAATCTGCTATCACGCGTAACCCAATCGTTGTTACACCCCAGACCGCCGTTGAGGATGCGATCGCACATATGAGCTGCCCTCACGAACCCTGTCTAGTTCCCCAAGAAAAACTAAAGACCTATCGGCTTGATTTTGTTACACGGGAAATCCACGATGAATTAAGAGCGCGATACTTAGTGGTAGCGGAGCCTCAAAAAATTGTTGGATTGCTAACTCCTCAAGACCTGCTCTTTTGGAATTGCCAACGTGAAGGTTCAGCTACCCTAGCCATTGGTGAGTGTACGACTCAACCCTTTGCAACGCTACATGAATCGGCGTTGACAGAACTCTACACGCCCTTGAATTTGCTGCGGCAGCATCAGATGCGCCCAATTGTTGTCCTAGATGAGCATAATCAGCTGGCGGGTTTACTGACCTATGAAGAATTACATGCCATTGCCTTAGCCAGCTATGTTCAGCCCTCTAGGGCCTTCTCTACCGTTTCCTTGGCGACTAAAGCGCCATCTAAAACAGTTCCACCAACGAGTCTAAGCCGTTCAATGCAGCGGGAGCAAGTGATGAATAAAATCATTGCTCAGGTGCACTCATCACTGGATGTGCAAACTGTTTTGGATACAACCGTGGCCGAATTGCGAACCGTACTGAGGTGCGATCGCGTCATTATCTATCGGCTCCGAGCGGATCTAACAGGTAGGGTAATTGCCGAATCAATTGATCATCCATCGCGCTCGGTGCTGCATCGCGAAGTTCACGATCCCTGTGTGACGCCTGAGTGGCTTGAGCCCTATCGTCAGGGTAAAGTTCGGATTGTCAATGACATTTACGAAACTGAAATGACGGTATGCCACCAGCAAATGCTGACTGGTTTTGACATTCGTTCAAAAATGATGGTGCCAATTATTGTTGAAGGCGAAATCTGGGGTCTCATTCTAACGAGTGAACAGGAGGCACCTCGGCAATGGCAATCTGAGGAAATTGAATTAGTACGTCAGCTTGGGGTGCAGGTCGCGATTGCGGTACAGCAGGCTCAAGCCTATGAGCGGGCTCAGCTGGAGTTAGAAGAACGCCGTAAGGCTGAGCAACAACTGCAAAAACTACTCGAAGCTACGGCAACAAGAACGGGGGCTGATTTTTTCCCAACTTCGGTGATACTGCTAACGGAGGCTCTGGGAGTGAGCCATGCCATATTGACCGAGTGCCATGGTGACACGTTCCGTACGCTGGCGCTTGTTGTCGATCAGGTGCTGCAGCCTCGCTATGAATATCCCATTGCGGACAACCCCTGTGAACAAGTTTTGAAAAGGGGTGAATTTTACTGTGAGCATTCTGTCCGGGAGCTATTTCCTAAGAGTCCAGATTTAGTTAATTTAGGGGCAGAGAGCTATCTTGGGGTGGCTATGCAAGATTCTCAAGGAGATGTTGTCGGACATCTTTGTATTCTAGATCGAAAGCCGCTAGAGTACTCAGAACGAGCAGAAAAGCTGATCTGGTCGTTTGCCGCCCGCGCCACCGCTGAACTTGAGCGTCAAAAAGCAATTGATGCTCTTGAAGTTCTCAACCAAGAACTTGAAGCCATAGTAGCCGTACGCACAGCTGATCTCCAGACCTCCTATCAACAGCTGAAAGATACTCAATTACAGCTAATTCAATCAGAGAAAATGTCTAGCCTTGGACATCTTGTTGCCGGTGTGGCTCACGAGATTAATAATCCGGTTAGTTTTATCTATGGAAACTTAACGCCTTGTCTAGAGTATGTTAATGACCTGTCTCATTTGATTTCGCTCTACCAAAAATATTATTCAACACCCCATTCTGAAATTTTAGAGTTTATCAAAACCGCTGATATTCAATATACGCTCGAAGATTTTCCTCATCTCATTAACTCTATGCAGACGGGGGCAACTCGAATTCAATCGATTGTAAAATCATTACGGACGTTTTCCTATGTTCAACAAGAAGGGCATAAAGCCATCAATATTCATGACAGTATTGATTGCACCTTAGTGATTTTGCAAAATCGTTTAAACGGTCGGGCCGGAAATCCAGCGATTGAAGTTATTAAGGATTATGGTGAGCTACCGCTGATTGAATGTTATGGTGGCTTACTCAATCAAGTGTTTATGAACTTGTTAGTCAATGGAATTGACGCTGTTGAACAACGGCAAAAAGTATCTCCTGACTATCAGGGTTATTTAAAAATTACTACATCGGTTGTATCACCCGAGAAAATTGCGATCGCAATCCGAGACAATGGCGTCGGCATGACACCAGAAATCCAAGATAAAATCTTTAACCCGTTCTTTACTACTAAGCCTGTGGGTATTGGCACAGGCATGGGGCTATCCATTAGCTATAAAATTGTGACAGGTGACCATCAAGGGCAATTTCATTGTTCTTCGGCCTTAGATAAAGGAACCGAGTTTGTTGTTGAGCTACCCATCAAAATAACGTTTCAACATTGACCGCAAAGACATACTCTCATGGACGCTTGGCAGCTGGTCTAAAAAATACACCCCCCATCGCTTAGCCGCAAAATACTGACCAACGTCAGCCATATATACCTGGCGCAGCTCTTCTATTGTCTGTATCTGCGAAATTGTTTGAAATAAGTTTTGTAGAGGAGGTTTGATGAGGGCTTCCATGTCACTTACTTCTATCCATTACTTCAAAGTGTACCCGATCGAGGTCTAGTCGACAGGTGTAAGAGCTTTTAGGGTGAGGGTGTAGTTAGCTAAACCTGTATGCATTCATCATCTGAAGCAATAAAGGCTGTGCCAACAGCTGATACCCATAAACCTCGGTTCAGCATTGTTGGTTTTTATGCTGTGGCTGTTTTGTTTAACCTTTGCTTAGTAGCACAGCTGTTAACAGCTGGGATTGCCTACTTTGAAAACCCTAGCTGGTGGCAGGTTCATGGTTGGCTGGTGAGGGGATATAGCGGTTTATCTGTTGTTTTGCTGGCTTGGGCCTATGGCGCTACATTTTCTCGCCGTATTCGCATTTTGGCAGTGAGTATGCCTATTTTATTGGGAATACAGTTTTTGACAATTCATTGGCATCCATCGTTTTTGCCAGTCTCTCCAGCCGTTATCCATCCTTTAGTCGGGTTCTCGTTAGTCTCTGTATCAACCACGCTAGTTCATCGTGTCTGGCGACTTGTTTCCCCAACAGAAGACGCTGGTTGAATTTTGTAACTGACGTGGGCTTGCACGATCAATATTTACCTGAGAGATTTTTAGGAGAAAATCATGACTGATTATGCATATCCCGATATTCTTGTCGATACTCAATGGCTAGCCGATCACCTTGATGATCCTAACGTGCGGATCGTAGAATTGGCCATGAGTCCGGAGGTGCTTGCCCATATTCCAGGGGCTGTATTTTGGAGTATCTTTTCGGACCTAAGCCGGCCAGACATGACCATGAAGCTTGAACAAGATGTGATTGAACACATTCTTTCGCGCTCTGGCATTACTTCTGAGACCACAGTTGTTGCCTATGGCAATGACATCGCCATCGGTGGTGTTGTTTTCTGGCTACTGACAATGTTTGGCCACCAACATGTCAAGGTGTTAAATGGTGGGCATCAAAAATGGATAGCAGAATCTCGCCCTGTAACAACCGAGTTTTCGACATTTGCACCTACCCAGTACAAGGCTGTACCTCTGGGTTCTAGAGCACGGGTCCTACAGGCAGAAGTAGAGACATCCTTAAAAGACTCTGATCAGGTTTTATTAGATGTGCGTACCGCCGAGGAATATTGTGGCAAGCACTTTATGGTAAAACCGCCGGAGGGTAACGAACGAGCGGGTCATATTCCTGGAGCTATACGTGTAGAGCATACCGATGCTGTCAATGATGACGCCACCTTTAAATCATTTGAAGCTCTTAAAAATCTCTACAGTCAGCAGGGGATCACCCCAGATAAAGAAATTTTTCCCTACTGCGCCATTGGCGGACGTTCGGCCTTTGTCTGGTTTGTGTTGAAATATTTGTTGGGTTATCCAAACGTGCGCAATTACGACGGCTCCTGGAATGAGTGGAGTCGTTTATCTCATGTACCAATAGAGCCATAAAGAGATAGTAACCGTTTTGAATCCGTAGACTTTAATTATAGAGGTCCAGACAGTGTGCTTGAACCTCTCATACGGCTTACAGTACGTGTCCTATCTCCATAGTCAGACCTGCTTGCTTAAGCGTTTTTGAGTAAATGTTTGACCAAATTATCTTTCACCATCATTTGTTGCATAATCTTGAGCACATAATTTTGGGCATCTTCGCGCGAAAGATTACGCACTTGCTCTTTTAACACCTGTAACTGAAACTTCTGTTCCAGCGTTAATTCACCTGGCATATCCATATCGCATACCTCATCTGAAAAGCACGACAAACAAAATAATAAAAACCGTTTTTCACGAGACATGCTTGATTGCTGAACTCAACAATCAATTTCATCTAACTGAGATTTTACAAACAATGGGGAGCCAGCTATATTCCATGGCTCCTCTAACTATTCGAGAATTGTACTATGTAAATTATTTTCAAGTTAATGTGGCATTCCAATTAACTAACTGACTAAATTCTTTACCCGTTAATGTGTAGTGTTAAAGATAAATTTCCTAGATATTCGACACTATTTTGTAAATTCGAGAGATAAAGGACCTGTTCTTAAGATTTTAGTTGGAAAAAACTGGTAGTTAGAAGAAAAAATATTTATCAAGAGTCGCTGGCAACGAATGATATTACAAATACGTCTGTAATTCAAGGATCGATGTCTATTGGTACAGTCATTACCAGTGAAATGCCTGTAGGGCTATTGTCTTATGGGTATCAGAATTACTAATGCACCTACGAGGAACTAGGTGCCGAGGTCGCCGAAGTATTCACGAAAGCCGATGATTTTGTCATCTTGGATTTGAAATGCGATCGCATTATGTCCCTGATAAGGCTCTCCACCATAGAGACCGTCAGAATCAAACTCAAATATGGTTGAGCTACCGTCAGTTAACGCATAGTGGGGCTCATGCAGTGTTAGGCGGTCCCCAGCTGCCGTATGATCTCGACACTTGGCAATCATCTCCTGCCGACCGGCGGCTCCTGTAAACTTGCCACGGTGCGCTCCCATAGGAAACCAAAATGTCATTTAATCCGCCAGCATCGCGAAGTAGGGCTCAAAATCGCCAGATTTACACACCAAGGTAAACAAGTCAAACGCTTTACGCGCTGTTTTAGCCGAAGCATCTATCATCAGAGATATCTAACCCTGGAAATCAGTTATATCTACTATAGCCCCACGCCCCCTTTTGCTGATTTAAGGAATGATTATAATGGAGACCAATCTTATCCATGAGCGCAATTTTCGCGGCCATACTCGACTAGGCTGGCTGGACAGCCACCATACGTTTTCATTTGGTAACTTTCAAGATCCTAATCGTATGGGGGTTCGCTCATTGCGAGTAATCAATGACGACCGGGTTGTTCCAGGCGGTGGTTTTGCTGAACACAGCCACCGCGACATGGAAATCTTTACCTATGTTCTATCGGGTGCATTAGAACACAGAGACAGTTTGGGTAACGGCACTGTGATTCGTCCGGGGGAGGCTCAGATTATGAGTGCAGGCACCGGTATTACCCACAGCGAGTTTAATCATTCTCAAACAGAGCCTGTTCATTTTTTACAAATCTGGATTTTTCCCAATCAGGATGGACTCGCCCCTCGCTACGATCAACGAGAGTTTCCGTTAGCTGAAAAACAGGGTAAACTGCGGCTGATTGCAGCCCACGACAGTCGTGAGGGGGCGGTTAAAATTTATCAAAATGTAGACCTCTATACGTCTGTACTACAGGCTGGAGATACCATTAGCTATGACATTGCTGCCAACCGCTATGGCTGGGTACAGGTAGCCCGAGGGATTGTTCTGCTCAATGGCAACGAGCTGCGCGAAGGTGACGGTATTCAGCTGGTAGGTAGTAAATCTCTAACCATCGAAGCGCAAACTGTAGCTGAGTTATTGTTGTTTGACTTGGCTTAATCTCTTTAAACAATAACTAAAAGAATCGATTAACAAGTAGCATCAATGGCAAACTACGTTTACATCGCAACAAGTTTAGATGGCTTTATCGCCACCCCTGATGGCGGTGTGGACTGGCTGGATGAGATTCCCAACCCTGAGCAGAGTGACTTTGGCTATGCCGAATTTATGACCCGTGTTGATGCCATTGTTATGGGGCGAAACACGTTTGAAAAAGTTCTCACATTTGGTGCTTGGCCCTACGAAAAGCCGGTGTTTGTGTTGAGTAATACCCTAAAACAAGTTCCTGATAATTTAGTGGACACTGTTGAAATTGTCAGCAATGGAGATCTCAAAACTCTGGTTAAGCAGTTGGATAAACGAGGGTATCACCATCTATATGTTGATGGCGGTCGCACAGTGCAAAGCTTTTTAGCAGAGGACTTAATTGATGAACTGATTATTACCCGAGTGCCCATCGTACTAGGAAACGGCATTCCACTATTTGGTAGCCTAACCAGAGCACTGCAATTTGAGCATCAAAAAACCGAGATTTTTAACAATATGCTGGTTAAAAGCGCCTATACACATCTAAGAGAAGAGTAAGCACTCCATTTCTTTTTATTGTGTCGAATATATATTTTTAGTGTTTCTGGGTCTTGAGAGAGCTGAAGCTAAAAAGCGGTGATATAAAGAGCTTTTGCTAGATAATCTTATCTCCTAAATCAATAACGGCCATTGAATAAACTCGCTGTATTTAGGGGGTAGCTAGAGACTTAGTATTGATTTCTAAACGTACTTCTGTTTTTATCGGATTCTGTATTTCGCTGTCGTTAAGGTTAAAGGACAGTAACAGCTAGTCAACTGTTTCTGGGTTAGTTAACTCTAGCGACGTGGTTTGCCCTCATCTATAAACAGTTTCTTTATTTCTCAGTGTGTCATGTCAACACTTTTCTTAAAATCGTTTTTTAGTAGCGGTCTTGCCTCAGCTGCATTAATCCTCTCTGCCACCTCTGCTCTGGCAACCGATATTAACCAGGCTCGACAGCTGGCGGATATTGCTTTTGGCTATGCGATCGCAAACCAACCCGATAAAGCTATTCCATTGCTCGAACAGGCAGAAGCTTACCAGGGCGGCGACTGCTTTGAGGGCAACGCCTGGTTAAAAATCAGCGTTGGCTACGACGCTGTGAATCAGCCTGACAAAGCCCAGACATATCTAAATCGAGCCATCGACACCGCTCGCGATCGCACCGAAGAAAACTGCGCCTCCAGCGGCACTTCCCCCAGTGAGTCACTGCTAAATCGAACCATTGACTATGCCGAAGCCGGCAACCTGGACCTGGCTGTGGACCTTGTGCATCGGGTTGACGCCTGGTCACAGCCCTTGGCCATGGCCGAGATTGCAGCCGAATATAATAAGGCCGGTCAGCCGCAACAGGCACAACAACTGATCTCCGACGCCATTGTCAGTGTGCAAGAAAATGAAGCGGCTTTAGATGTCGTTTATGGCAATCAAATACTGTTGGCCACAGTAGGTTTATTGCTGTTAGAAGATCAAACAGATCTGGCAAAATGGGCGATTGAGGAGAGCGAGATCATAACGTTTTTACTAGAGAATCCGACGGATGCCCTTGAAAACGATGCAGATACTTATCAGCGAATAGGTCTGGCCCGTTTGTTAACGGATCTTGACCAGCCGCAGCAGGCGTTAACGGTTCTAGATGCAACAGTACCGACCATTCAACCCTCATCACAGTTTCCGCTGGATGCATTTATTGGATGGATTGACGCTGCCCAACTGTATACTGAGCTAGGCAGTGAGCAAGCAGACGATGTTTGGCAACAGGTTAATCGCAATCTTGAGCAACTATCAAATTCTTACACCATAGCCTCTGTCCAGGGTAGGCTGGTCAGCGCTTATGCAAAGATAGGAGAGTTTGAGCGAGCCAGGGCATTGGCCGAAACCATAGCCAACACAAACGAACGGAGCACGGCCTATCAGGAAATTGCCATTGCCTATGCTGAAGCTGGCTTAGTCAACGAGGCCAATGATTTGATTGAATCGATTGGTGAACCCGAATTTGCCCGACGGGATATCCTCCGCACCTACCTAAATACCGAGCAATATGCTGAGGCTGAACAGCTGGCTAAACACACCGTAGAATTTCTACCCGAGGTGATCCGCACCTATTGTGAGACGGGCCAGCCAGAGCGAGCCATGCTGCTGTTTGAACAATTGGATGCCGCTGCTGATGCCTCTAAGGACTGGTTGCGTAGCTGTATTGCTACCCAATTGGCACAGCAGCAACAGTTTGACTCGGCAGTAGAGCTGACCCAAACAATTCTAGACCATGATGACAAAGCTACGACACTGACTGCGATCGCAGTTCAACAGATTAATCGCACCCCCCGTTCCCTCTGGGGTCGTTTTGTTAGCCGACTCCCCAATTCACTGCGGGCGTGGCTCACTCCGGCTGACTCTCATCAAAATGCCAGTGCACTTTTGGATCAGGCCCTTGATCTCGTGCAGACAGACAGCTGAAACATTTTGAGACGTTTTGTGATTAACCGCAGTGAGCCGTAAAGAATAGCCGTATAACGTCGGTCAAGTTAACCCCTCTAAGCTAGAATTCTAGACTATTGTCTACTGTAAAGAGGGTTTTTCATGAGTTCAGAATACGGCTTGGGAACCAAGTGTTTACATGCAGGGCAAGACCCTGATCCGACCACCATGGCTCGCGCTGTGCCCATCTACCGCACTAGCTCCTATACCTTTCGAGATACGGAGCACGCGGCTAACTTGTTTGCCCTTAAAGAACTGGGCAACATCTACACGCGGTTGATGAACCCTACCCAAGACGTTCTGGAAAAACGCATGGCGGCGATGGAGGGCGGAGCCGCTGCCTTAGCCGTCGCCTCTGGAACCAGCGCTATTTTTTATAGCGTCATCAATATCTGTCAGGCTGGGGATGAGATCGTTTCTGCCAATACGCTGTATGGTGGCACCTACACGATGTTCAAAGATATCCTGCCGCAGTTTGGCATCAAGGTGAACTTTGTTGATCCCCGCAATCCTGAGAATTTTCGTCCGGCGATTACGGATAAGACCAAGCTAGTCTTTTGTGAGACAGTGAGCAACCCTGGTCTAGAAGTGTCAGATTTAGATGCGATCGCAGCCATTACCCATGACCATGGGCTGCCCCTAATTGTTGACAGCACGTTTACCACCCCCTATTTGATTCGTCCCCTAGAGCATGGGGCCGATATCGTTATCCATTCGTTAACCAAGTGGCTCGGTGGTCACGGCACCGGCATTGGCGGCATCATGATAGACTCCGGTAAATTTGACTGGACTTCCGGCAAGTTTCCACTGATGAGTGAGCCAGATGCCAGCTATCACGGACTGCGCTACGCCCATGACTTAGGCCCTCTCTCCCCCATGGCCTACACGCTGCGGATGCGGTTAGTGCCATTGCGAAATCTAGGCGCCTGCATTTCCCCAGATAACGCCTGGATGTTTTTACAAGGCATCGAAACCCTACATCTGCGCATGCAGCGTCACTGTGAGAATGCCATGGCGGTGGCCGAATTTCTCCAACAGCATCCTGCCGTAGAGTGGGTCCGCTATCCTGGCTTAGAAACGGACAAAGCCCATGATATCGCCAAACGCTACTTAAAGAATGGCTTTGGTGCCATGGTGGTATTTGGCATCAAAGGCGGTGCTGAAGCTGGCAAACAGTTTATTGAACGGCTCAATTTATTCTCTCACCTAGCCAATGTGGGCGATGCCAAGAGTTTAGCCATTCATCCATCGTCAACCACCCATTCTCAGCTCTCGGAAGAAGACTTGAGAAGCGCTGGTGTTGCCCCTGAGCTAATTCGTCTAGCCATCGGTATTGAAGACGCAGATGACATTATCGACGATCTCAAACAGGCCCTAGCTGCCTAAAAAGAGAGAGAAGATACTTCCACTGCCACCAGTTCCCCTTCTAATTTGGTTCTCCCCCTTACGTTGGGAGAGCTAGAGGGGGGACTGTAACCATCACGCTATTTTTTGAATATCCACACCGTCGCTTCTAAACCAGGTGCCCTTTAAGGAAATACACGTAATTAAGCTCTCTTTGCCCATTCTCTCTCAGATCGCCAACCCGTAACCCCCCATTTAACAAACCGTCTCCCAAATCCCTGTAAAGCTCTCCTATTTCAACTCTTTGCTAATGAGTATTGGCTCAGTCCAGACCCAATTTTTCCATATCAATGAACCGTTCTCCTTAGATTCAGGTGAAACGTTTGACACGGTGACCCTGGCTTATGAAACCTATGGCACCCTCAACAACGATGCCACTAATGCCATTTTAGTGTTGCACGCCTTGACCGGTACCCAACATGCCGCCGGTATTAATCAGTCAGTACCGGGTGTGGCCCCGCTTTGGACAGATGAGTGTGTTGTAGGCTGGTGGGATGCCTTTATTGGGCCAGGTAAGGCACTGGATACGGATCGATATTTTGTTATTTGTGCCAATTATCTAGGGGGCTGCTATGGGTCAACCGGTCCCCGTTCGATCAATCCACGTACTGGCAAAGCCTATGGCAGCCAGTTCCCACAGGTTAGTGCCTGGGATGTGATTCGTAGCCAGCTGCGTCTGCTGGACTCTCTGGGCATTAACTGTTTACACGCCGTTACCGGCGGGTCCATGGGAGGCATGCTCTCGATTTTACTCGCCACCCGTTGTCCCCACAGGGTCAAAAATGTTTTACCCATCGCAACCGGGTTAGAAACAACAGTGCTCCATCGGGTGCATAACTTTGAGCAGATCCTGGCCATCCGAAACGATCCTAATTTTCAGGGTGGAGATTACTATGAAAACAACCCTCCCAAAGAAGGACTGCTGCTCGCTCGAATTATCTCCCACAAAACATTTGTTTCGCTTGCCGTCATGGAAAAGCGAGCCCGACAGGAAATAACGGTCCAGCAGCCCATTGGTGATTTCTACGAACTGTCTAACCCGATTGAATCCTATATGTTCTATCAGGGAAAAAAATTTGCAGAGCGGTTTGACGCCAACAGCTATCTGCGAATTATGGACATGTGGCAGCGGTTTAACCTAAACGCACAGCAACCTGATTTATTTAAGGACTGTAGTCATCAGAAATATCTGATCTTTAGCGTAGACTCAGATGTTTGCTTTTACCCAGAAGAACAAAAGATCATCGTCAAAGCTCTAGAAGCTGCTCAAATGAACGTTAAACACATCACCGTACATTCCGATAAAGGGCACGACTCATTTTTGTTAGAGCCAGATCTCTATGCCCCCTATATAAATTTCATTCTAGGCTAAGAAGCTGTTACGAAACAACTACCTGCTTTGAACTTGATGAGCTGAAATTTCTAAGGAAATGGCTTCAAAACACTGATAATCGACCCCGCCGTACCTCCAACTTAATGCCACCAGGGACAATCCAGTACGTTGGGTCGTAGGGCATCGTAACGGCCCTACCCAGTAAGTTTGGAGAACTCGGAGGGACTCCAAGCAACATCTTCAAACACCTCATCAACATCCTACACTACATGTCTAAATTTTTAACAAAACCTAAAACAAGAGATAAAACCCATGTCATTCACCTCTACTATGGCACTATTCGCCACCATGTTCCTACTGGCCGTTGTTCCTAGCCTGAGTGTTTTTGCCGTTGTTGCCCGCTCAATAACATCGGGATTTTTTCATGGAGTGACTACAACAATTGGAATTGTCATTGATGATGTTGTCTTTGATTGCCACCGATTTTTTCCTAGCAGTTAACGCCTAATGAACCAGCAGTGCTTGATTGGGTCTATCAACTGCCTGATAAAGATTTTTCTCAAATACAGGCTCTAGAGTTCCTGAATAATCCCGTTCTAAAAAGGCTAGAAACTCTTTGTTAGGGAAATAGACAAATACGTCACTATAGGTTGCTTCAGCCTCGTACAGATCAATTGCTGCACTCCATTCTTGGGGCTCCAGGTCTTGAACTAACTGAAAACTGACATTGTTGTGCACCTCGTAGCTTAGGGCCAGGGCAAAGCTATGGGTGGCGGCACTGACGACCAGCGGCTTTGCTGAGGCATTGATCAAAGGGGCCAGTTCCTGATTGACGACGCTGGCGGTCCGTCCCTGCTCTAGATAGTCTAGCCCCGGTGTCTTGGCAACGGTTACCCCCGAGGCTACACCACAGACCAGCAATCCAGCAAATACAGCCGTCCAGGTCAGCCTTTCCCAACGATATGTTGAACGCTTGATGGCATTTGCTAGAAAAAAGGCCACCGCCAGGGTCACTGACAAAAAAGCGGTCAGTAGATAGCGCGATCGCAACGAGCGCTCCCCCCCCATCAATAGATCTGGAGGGGCTAGTAAACTATAGTTGACCACCAGCGGCAACAACAAAAAGACCCAGACTCGACTGGGAGTCCACCGCAGTAAACAGTAAATAGAAAGCGCTACCAACACTAAAAATAACGGATTGGCCAGTCTCTCAAGGGAGCTAGTATTATTCAGATTTAAGAACAAATCCCCAACTTTATCTCGTGTAAACCGAACGATTTCGATTAGCGTAGAATTACGATTCCGGACCCCTTGAGTATTCTCATCAATGGTGTTTAGGCTAGTCCCAATCACCCACACCCAAGGCCCAAAGGCCAGTATTCCAGCCCCAGCTGCGGCTAAAAATGCAAGCATATGCCGCCGCTCAAACACCAGCATGTACACGCCGTGGGCCATCAAAAGAAAGGCAAAAAACAGATGGGAATACAGACCCAACGCCACCGAAGCTCCATAGCTTAGCCAAAGATAGCCCTGTCGCAGTCGCAGCGCCTGGAGTAGAAAGACGCTAGCCGCCAGCATTAAAAGGGTAGAAAGACTATACTGTCGTGCTCCCTGGGCTAGGAGAAGATGATAGGGCGACAGACTCAGCAAAGCCACTGCCACCCAACCAGAAAAGGCAGAATGAAACAGTTCCAAACAGAGCCAGTAGGCCCAGGGCAAAGCCAACAGACCCAGCAGCACCGCCAATATTCTGGCCGATAGAGGCGTCTGCCAAAGCTTTACCCAAAGCCAAGAAAGTGCATAGTAACCGGGCGTATGCTCAGGTGAAGTGGCCAGAGACGTGAGGGTATCACCAAAGGTTTTGGTGTCAGAGGGAGTCTGGTAAACTTGCAAATCCTCAACAGTCAAAATTTGTCCGCGAAATGCCTCTTGTTTAATTTCTTCCTCGTAGTATCCAGAAAGCCGATAAAACCCTCTGACTTCGTCTGCGTTGTAGGGTTTGTCGGCTAGATGAGTTATGGAAAAAATCAGCCGCAGTATCACCAGAGTAACGACGGTCACTTTTAGCCATTTGGGCGCATCGTAAACAATTGTTTTGGGACAGCCCTGTACCGTTTGATTAGGAAAAGTAATGAGCCCGCGACTGCTTAGCTGCCACAGCCAACCCGCACCAATCGCAACGATGAGCAACAGCATCGTCATTCGGATCATGGGTAGTCGTGCAAAGATAACCCAGCCAAAGGCGGCAGCAACGCTTGCTATACACAGCAGCAGACTAATGCGACGGGTAGATATTTGCCCAAACGATACCCGTTTGAATAGGAAAAATCCCGTTGCTGAGAGGGCCGCTAGTATACTTAAGCCAAGCAGCCGTCGTTTGTTTATGTTCAAAAACATGCCGACAGTCTGCAGAGGTCTGGCCGTTGAAATCTGGTTAATTCTGAGTCGAGGCACCGACAGTACGTTCCAGGTTTCACCCCCGTCAGTGGATTTATAAATGGCGGTATCAACAGCCCCAAATCCAAATACGGTGCTATCTTCTGCATAGTTGGGAGAAAACTGCAGAGCCCGTCCGGCGCAGGGGACATGGGTATAGCGAGAAAAGACAAGATTGGGATCGCCTACGGTCTTAAACGAACTGCCACCGTCCTGACTCTTAAAAAGGCCCCGACCCCGTACGCTGGCCATAACAGTTTTGTCGTTGACATAGTTGGGGGAGACATCAATCGCTTCTATAAACGGGTTGTCGCCATAGCTAGTACTATTCAGGTTCTCCCAGGTTTGTCCCCCATCCTCAGTGCGATAAAGCCCCTGGCCTGAGGCGACAAAGAGAGTTTGATCGTCAGCAAAGTTTGGCGAGATGGCTATTTGCGCAGCGGGGAGGTTTTCAAATTCTGGACTGTCCGTTAGCAGCGACCAGCTTTTACCGGCATTATCACTTTTGTAAATGCCTAGCATGCCCGTATTAAAGAGGGTTTTGTCATTGATAAAATCAGGCGAGATCACCAGAGACGGAGAGTCATTGCCGTGCTGCTTGTCTAGCTTACCTATCTTTTCATAGTGTTTGCCGCCATCTTGAGAGCGAAAGATAATGCCTTTTTGGTTGGTACTAAAGATAGTTTGATCTGCCTCAAAGTTTGGCGAAACGGCCAGACTGACGCCGCGTACTTCCTGGGCGAGGGGATGAACGGACCACTGTTGTCCTCCGTCGGTTGAGCGCAGAATCTTGGTGTAGAGAATCGATGAAAAGAGGGTGCTGTCTTGGGCGTAGTTGCTAGAGAGGGCAATGTCAAAGAAGCGCCGCGGATCTTGCTCGTCAGTGGCCGCATCTAACGGTCTAAAGCGACTGGTAGACAGGGGCAGGTGCAGATTTTCATGCATGGTCTGCCAGGTATTGCCGCCGTCGTTGGTCACGTATAGCTCCCCAACATAGGTGGCGATCGCAACGGTCTGATCCTCTGCATAGGTGGGCGAAACAGCCATACTGACCACTGTTCCATACGAGAGCGCCTCTAGCTCCTGCCATTGCCGCCCGGCGTCCTGACTGCGAAACAGACCATCAAACCCGCCTAAAAACAACGTGGCGTCCTGCTGGTAGGCGGGTGAAATGGCAATTTCTTCAAAATGGGGCACGTCCATATCGTCGGCTTGCTTATCCCGCGTTAGTCCCTGGGCCATTGGCCGCCACTGGGTCGAGTCCCACCGCCACATACCCGCTTCCCAGGTCGACAGCAGCAGCTCACCGCTGGGCGCTATCCGCAGGTCTTGGCTCCGCAGGTCCGACAGTCCTTGATTCATGGGGGTAACGGTTTGCAACCCGTCCCCTGACCGATAGACTCCAGCCAGCTCAGTGCCGATGTAGATTTCAGCTGCGATCGCAATCGTCTCCACTGCCCCCACATCGTTGAGCTGGTTAGCCATCTGCCAGGAAACACCCCCATCCTCAGAGCGCCAAATCTGGCCCTGCTCATCTCCAAGCAAGACAAATGAGCCGTTTGGGGCAAAGGCCATCGAAACTGCCGCCACATTGTCCAGCACCTCCAGCCACTGGTCTCCACCGGTCTCGGTGCGATAGAGGTGGCCATCGTGAGATTGGGTAAACGCCAGCTGAGCATTATTAGGAGCGGCCTCCACCCAAAGCAGGTCAGGTTCCGTCACCCCGTTGTTCAAGGGCGCCCAGGTGTTGCCGCCATCCCTGGAACCGTAAACACCATCTCCGGCAGTCGTGATGTAAAGAATCGATTGATTGTTGGGAGCCATGGCTAAGCCATTCAACTCTCGACGGTTGTCTAGACCGTTGTTTAAGCGAAACCAGGTTTCACCCCCATCGTTGGACCGCAATAGATTTTTACGGACCAGGGCAAAGACAGTATTGTCCTGATCGTAGCTCGGTGAGACAACTACCTGGGGTACTACATCGTGGGGGCGGTGGGCATAGGCTGGTGGGGCTTTAGTATGCCAAACAACTAAAGCCACTAAAAGTGTTAGTACCCAAGAGAAAAGAGTTTTTGCAATAGTCAGCGACTGGCGAGTAACCATCTCTTTATCTAACCTCGCTTTTTATTAACCTCGTCACATAGAGAATTCATCAGGGCTACGCAAATTGCCTAGCCCAAAAACTGTGCTTTTTATACAGAGAGAGAATAGGGATATAGCCCATATCTGAAGAAATAAAGCTGCTTTTGCCCTCAGGCAAGAACCCTAGATAAGAGAGCGTAGCCATCAGCGATGCTGTGCCGATCGCTTCCGCCATCTCCCTACAAACCTACAGCTAAGCTATAGAAAGCCTTCTATGGCAAATGTCCGTAGAGAATCTAGTGCAGCTTTAAGGTTATAAACGCAGAAAAAGATCTGTCTGAAGTGAAGCATACTGCTTCTAAAAAGAATGGAGCCTTACCGATACCCGTATTCACATAAAATTTATATTACACGGGGATATACGTAAATTCCCTATAGACAGGCGGTGATGTGCATACGCAACGTAACAGGATGTAAAACACCTGCTTCTGGCTAACTATTTAGTCAATAGTTTATTTGGTGTAGTACGACAAGGATGCCAACACATAAAAGAAAGAAAACCATAGCTAGCCGCTTATCTGCAGCCTGTCTAACAACAATATAAAGGCACCATGTCAAACAAAGTGATCGTTGACCGACAGAGAGAGACCAGCAGCGCCGTAACGGGTTAACTCAAAAGAAAAGGGCCGTCATTGCCGATTGGTCAACAGCTGCTCAACAGCCTCTAATAATTGCTCAAGCGAAATAGGTTTGTAGAGGGCAATATCTACACCAATACGTTTAGCAAGTTCTAGAGGAGTAGACTTGTTGTAAGGTCCTGGTTTAAATCCGCTTACCCCAATAATCTTGGGTGAGCCGCTGTACTTTAAATTTAAGCAAGTTAGCAGCGTTAACCCCCCTTCTGGAACAAATTTTCCATCTTTCCTAATCATCATATCTACCACTACTATGTCTGGCTTGATTGCATTGGCAACTGCCAGCGCATTTTTTAACGTTTCACAGCAGCAAACATAATGATCTCGAGTTTCCAGCCCCTTTCTCCACTGAAGAGCTAAGGATGCGTTGTCATCAAAAATAAGTATCGTGGCCAAAGGATATCTCCCTCCTTTTCCTCCTCATTGACACCCTGCACAATCAGGCTAGCTGAGAAGATCGCTAATAAGTTTTTCTAACTTTAGCCTGTCGATAGGTTTTTTGAGAAGCTCCAATGACTGTAAGGATTCAGGTAGGGTATTTTTAGAGTCATAGCCGGTGGTAAATGCAAAGGGAGTACCGTGCTCAAGCAGGTAATAGGCCACCTCAAAGCTCGTTTCTTTCTTTAAGTCAATATCCAGTAAACAAAACTCATAGTGCTCCTGCTGCAAATAGCTGAGGGCGCGAGCAACGCTAGGCGCTGATGTAATCGACTTAAACCCAATCTCTTTGAGCATAGCTTCCATTTCCATTGCAACCAAAAGACTGTCTTCGACCACTAAGATCTTAATCTGGTTGCTATGGCCAAGCGGCTCAGCTTCTAGTTGGCTAGAAACAGACTGAGCTTCAGTATTTTGTACCTGACCCCATCGAATGAGATTATTGGGCAACCAAAATTCAGCCTTTATCCCAGAGGTGAGAAAATGGATCTCTGCTTCACCCTCAAATTCATAGGGAATCGCTCGCTCAATCAAGTTTTGGCCAAATCCTCTTAGCTGGGGAATCGCGACGCTTGGTCCGTTTGATTCCTGCCAGTAAAGTTTGATCCCACCATTGCATTCGACCCAGTGAACATCGACTTTACCGGACACTACTGACAGAGCCCCATATTTAGCTGCATTGGACGTGAGTTCGTGAAGGACTAAAACAAACGTTGGTACAAAACTAGCTTTGAGACCGATCACAGGACCAGTCAGGCTCATCCGAGGCTCTACATCATTTAGATAAGGACGCAATTCTATCGCGAGTAAATTTCTTAAATTAGGCCATTCTAGTCCATAGCCTGTTACCAAATCATGGGCTGCAGACAATGCTACAATTCGGCGTTCTAAGTTTTTTGTGTATTCTTCTAGAGAGCTAGCCGATTTTTCAGTTTGTCGTGCTATTGAGCGAATTAACGCCAAAATGTTTTTGACCCGGTGATTGAGTTCTGCCACTAAAAGGTTTTGTTGGCGTTGTTGAAAGTCTTGAACTTTAACTCTAGCTAAACGAATCAGTTCAGCCCGAATTTCGAGAGCGTTATTCAGGTCGGACGATGTCCAAGGAGAACAGCGGCCTTTTACGATTTCCTTATATGCTTCAAACGAATGTCTTGGGCGTAATCTGGGTCCAGAGCTATCTTCCACTAAAATTTTGCTATCGGGGTGACCGGCCCAGCAGATATTATTAGTGATTTCGTTTCTAAAAAAAACAAGATAAAAGGGATCTTCTGCAGGAATTGCAAAATATAAAGCACCTGCACTATCGCCCCACGTTTCTATATCAAAAATGTCAAGCTGTTGTAGGCACTCGGCTGTGAGCATATCTGTCTGTGCGTGGTTATCGTAGTGATCAACTAGGGCTAGAACCGCTGACACAGGGGGAATATTCCCGTAGTCTGCCAATAGTTGCTGCTCACTAACAAAAGCCACACCATCCGCCGATAGCAACTGGCAAAGTGGTTGGCTGTGCTGAATGATGATGGTCTTCCAGTTTTTATGGGTCGATGGCTCAGCTTGAACAGAGAGTAGCTTATCTAAGGTGGAGGCGGTGCGTTTGCGATCGCGAAATCGTTCTTCTGCAAGCACATGTTGAAACTGCAACGAAAACAATTGACTAAACAGCTCAACTACAGTGCGTAGCTCGGGAGATATGAGCTTAGGTTGTAAGTGATGCAGAGCAAACAGCCCCCAAAGCTGACCATTGACCATAATGGCAATGGACATCGTTGCACTATTGCCCATATTCTTCAAATATTTAGCATGAACGGGTGACAAACCACGAATTAAAGCTAGAGATAAATCTAGATCAGTTTCTGTTGGATCTAGCGCTAGAATCGGATCTGTTTCAGCATGAATATCT